>Ga0209723_1003881_pt1 | contig 17417 bp, 14 predicted proteins | sample BiotimSIPDNA_2_FD_185750 | JGI IMG/M metagenome (GOLD analysis project Ga0209723, IMG submission 185750) | Anaerobic biogas reactor microbial communites from Washington, USA - Biogas_R2 time_0 SIP DNA (SPAdes) (version 2) | ecosystem: Engineered > Bioreactor > Anaerobic > Unclassified | place... | reverse complement strand
AGGTACTGAAGGGCCAGGAGGTTGGTGAGGTGATGGACGAGGTCACCGGGGTGGAGAAGCTGGGCCAGAAGACAGGGGCGGTGAGTATTCTGACCAAGGGACTTTTGGATAGGACTGAGAACACGGAGCAGTGCGTGCTGATGGCCATGATCCCCCGGATGAATAAGGGAGTTTATTTTTAATCATTAAGGATAAAAAATGGAGTATAAGTACCTTAAAACAACTAATGAAGATAATATGAGGATTTGCATAGTTCCCACCATGTTTCCCAAATTTATTGGTGACTATTATGGATCTTTTGTTTATGATGAAGCCAAAGCATTGGTTCAAATGGGTTTTGAGGTACATGTAGTCACTCCACACAATCAGGGGGCCGTTTATCGAGAAAATATGGAAGGAATAGAAGTTCATAGATTTAGATGGATGGAACCAAAGCCATTCCGGGCCCTTGTTCATTTTAAAGGTTTTTTAGACACTTTTAGAATGTTAACTTATTCTGTTTCTCTGTTCTTTAATTTAATCAGAACAACTAAGAAATATAAAATCCAGATTTTACATGCACATTCTGTGATTCCTACAGGTTATATCGGATCTTTAATTTCGAAACTTATGGGTATTCCACTTTTTATCACAGCTCATGGTATGGATATCAACAATTTTGAAGACCGAAGATTATTTAATTACTTCATTTCTTCATCTTTGAATTCTTCCCATAAATCCATTGCCGTAAGTGAAGATCTTGCCAAAAAGATGCGATTATTGGTAAATGATGAAAATAAGGTCATTGTTTTAAGAAATGGGGTGGATACTCACATATTTCATCCCGGTGAGAATAAAAAGCTGCGGTACAAATTCGGAATTAAAGATGATGAAATTTTAATATTGTTTGTTGGATATTTAGACACGTTCAAGGGGATATATGAACTTATAAACTCATTTCAGGAGATAAGTGCCGAGAATAAAAATGTTAAACTGTTGATGGTGGGGGGAGGGCCTAAGAAAGAAGATCTTTTAGATAATGTCATTAAAATGAATTTAGAAGATAATGTAATCTTCACTGGGATGATAGAGCACCAAAAAATCCACAAATATTATCAAGCAGCAGATATTTTTGTACTGCCATCTTACACAGAAGGCCTCCCTATATCTGTATTAGAAGCTATGGCATGTGGTTTGCCTGTTGTAGCTACAAATGTTGGTGGCATCCCCGAAGTAATAACTGATGGTCTTGGTGGTTTTCTTGTTTCACCAAAAAGTGAAAAAGAATTAATTAAAAAGTTAAATATTATCCTAACTAACAAATATATAAGGATGCAGTTCGTCCAAAAATCATTAGAAAGAATTGAGGATGAATTTGATTTTTATAAGAAAATTAAAAAATTGGCAAGTTCATACGAGTCGTTTGAATAATAACCTCTTAATCTCAGGCATTTGATATGCAAAGTGAAAATATGAAAACATTGATTTTAGGCTCTCTTGTTTGGGATAGCATCTGGGGACATAGTCAAGAGTTTACGACAATTTTATCTAAAGATCATGAAGTAACTTATTTAGAACCTGTTGTACATTCTTCTAATTTAAGTTTATCTTTTCAAAGAACTACAGAAAATCCCATTCCTGATAACGTCTTTATTATAAAAAGAGATATAAATTTAGGTTTAAATGCACTTTATGGTATTTACTGTGAGCTAAATAATCTTTATCATCTGATGTGGTTTGATTATGAAATTTTTATAACTTACTATACTACATGTGCAATTTTGCCCACTCTTTTCTCAAGATTGATGGGTAAAAAGGTTGTTTTAATGTATGTTGACGATTTAGCAGAGTGGTATGAACCTAAAGTTGCTAAGTATTTGACTAAATATTTATTCACACCATTAGTCGTTAAATTTTCAAATCTAACAGTAACAACTGCTCACAAACTAGAAAAATCTGCAAAAATTTATAATAAAAATGTTAAGTGTATACCTAACGGTGTAAACTTAGGGGATTTTCAAAATAGGACAACTTCAAATGGTCCAGTGCATAATGCTCATGAATTTATAGTTGGTTTTGTTGGATCTTTTGGTAGTAGAATCAATTATGAAATGCTCATTGAAACTGCAAACCTGCTTAAAAATGAAAAAAACATTAAATTCCTATTTGCAGGGGGAGGGGATGGTTTTGAATATTTTAATAGAAAAATTAATGAACTAAATTTGGATAATGTCTATTTATTGGATGTTATTCCGCATTCGGAAGTTCCTCCAATTATAAGCAGAATGGATCTTTGTATAATTCCTTTCAAAATAAATCGTTTAACAGACTGTATTTCTCCTGTTAAACTCTTTGAATATTGGGCTATGGGCAAACCAGTAATTTCGACCAGTTTTTATGAAATAAAAAAAATTGCTAAGGATAAAGTAATGTTTGCTGACAATTCGGATGAACTAAGAGATGCCATTTTGACCTTAAAAAATAATAAAAATCTTCAAAAAAAATATGCTAACTTTGGACTTCAAGAAGTTAAAAAATATGATTGGAAGATTTTAGGAGAGCAATATCTCAAATTAATCGCAAATTTATGATGGATTTTTGTCTTTGTTAGAATTAAGATCTAACATCTTAATTATTTCATCTGAACTATCTACAAAAATAATAAAATTTGTACTCAATTTCTTAAAATCTTGAATAGTATATTCCATCAAGTCATTGTCTGTTTTCAATAAATTTACTATACTAACAGATGTTATATTGAATAGAACTTTGGAGTTAATTAAAGCCGTGCTAAGAGTTCCAATAACACAAATAGGATTTAAATTAGGTATTATTTCTTCAACAGGAAAGTTATTATTTATTATTTTCACATTATTGTTCTTCAAATAGTCGTATTTATTTTTTGTTTCGGAAGGATGCGGTTTAATTACTACTTTTACTTTATTCTCCTTAAAAAGTTGTATAATTTCTTGGATTATGTCACATTCATGCTGTTTTGAGACCATCTTATATTCTGAGAGTGGTTGAGTAACAAGTAAAGCAACATTGTCCTCATGAAGTCCTAAATCGTTACTTCTAATTTCTATAATCTTTTTGTATAGATTTATAGTATCTTCATTTCTTTTCATAGAAGATCCATGTTCAAAAACGAATTTTTTTTCTAATGGAACGTATCTCAGGCTGATTTTTCTCAATAATCTGTCAGCATAATCATAGCTTTTTAATTTAATTTCAGCTAAAATAGAGAATTTAGATGCATGTTTTATTCCTAACTCATTTGATTTTTTGTTAACATATATACCAACACCTTCATCAATTACAACGAAAATTGGTTTATACTTACTAGCTATTTCTTTATCCTTAAAATATTCAATAAAAGGTAGATATGGTGTCCATGGGGAAATTAAATATAATCTTTTTTCGTTGTTTTTGCTGTTTCGAGAGTTTTTTATCCCCTTTAAGATGTTAAATCCTTCTCCGATCAAATTATTGAAGATGCTAGTAAATTTCTGATAAGATAAATTTTCAATATAATAAAAATTCACATCAGTAAAACTGTCGCAAGAAAAATTATTTTCATGAACCACATATTTATTATTATTTGGTAATATTATAATTATGCCATTAATCCTTCTGTTATATTCCTTCGCCTTTTTAAATAGAAATGCATCTATGCCTATAGCGTGCCAGGGAGTTATAGCTACAGCTATATAATCAACATTCGTATTTTTTAGTGTAGTAAAAATAGTATTTGAGTTAGATCGCACTATTATAACCTTTTATGTATTAATTAGAGATCATACTTGACAGAATTTAGAATTTTTATTGTTAAATACAGTAATCCATACTAAATCTTTTATTTCCTTTTTAATAATTTGCGTGTCAAATGATTATCTTCACCATTATTGGACGTAGCACGATTTCTAAAATCTAAAATTGTAAGATCACATTCATTTACCGCATAAAAAAGTTTTTCTTTAGTCATTGGTTCTTCAGAAATTTTTTCTCCAAATTTCTTATCCACATACTTATTTCTATTCGTTTTGGACTAAAACTCTCTTTAGGTGCTAAATGTTCAATCATAATATCAGCCAAGTCTATGATATTCAATACAGGCATTTTAAGGATGAATATTTCTTTTTCTATAGCAATTTCCCCAGATTTAAGTATTAATGCTTGCATATATTTGTTTGGTTAAAATAATGAAGCATCACTTAAATTACAGTAAAGAAGACCCAAATTATATCTTGTTGGAAAAAATATTTAAAATTATCGGTTCTCGAAAATCCAAAAATATAATGGCGTCCAAATGCGTTAAAAACATAAACAAAATGATAATTTCTACTAAAATCATTTTAACAGCCATATTTTTTAACACTACAGTTAAATTCGTTGTAGAGAACTAAAAAAGAGATAAAAAACTAAGGAAATTCTTCCAAATAGGAGAAGTAATTCCCGAAGCTGTTCAGATTTCAGAATTCATCTCCGATTCCAGCCTGAAACATACCTTAAAATCGTAAATAACATATTAATGCAGATAAAAACCTCATAAAGACATAGAAAGTAAATATTTATTGCGGATGCTACACCAATGGAATTGGATTATAATACTAAACGCAAGGCACGCTCTAAAAAATATTAGCTAAAAGAAATCTGAAATGGAGTTATTCATCATCCTATGGATTTTATATTGGATTTGAAGCTACCATAGTCATAAAACATGACTAAGCACTTCCCGTTACAATTTTAATTCATTCTGGAGCTCCGCATAATTCCAAGATTTTTGCAGAGATCATGGAAACACTGCGTAAAAAAACGAATAACTAGAAACTGAGACATCATCATAATTGATAAAGGTTATTACAGCTATAAAACTATCAAATCTGAATTTCCAAGTATAAAATCGTTCCTTTAATTTTTCCCAAAGACAATTTCAAACTCCACAAATTAGACGACAAATTAACCTATCCATTGAAAGTTTTTAAAGAAAAAAAGAAAGCAAAAGAAGCCAAAAAATTATACAAAAAATTAAAAAAGTCATTAATAAAAAAAATTCAAGAATTGGAAACGATACAAACTAATAAGGGGCAAAATCGAAGATTTTTTCAAATTATACAAATCAGGACTAAGCATGAAGAAATTACACAAATACACACCTAAATCGGTATAAAATAACCACCATATTAACTGTATTTTTAGACAGGACTCATCACAACACAAGGCTATAACTCAATAACAGCCCTACAAAAGCTCTCCGAAACCTGAAAAATCTAAACCCCTACAATTTATTCGCACTAACGATGGGATAGTAAAGCCTCAGAACGATTTATAGATTTAATCGACGACGTTATTCATAAAAAGAACTATTTTAATAACGATCTATAATCCAAATATTTCTTTCATGAATTTGACTTCTTTGTTATCAATTCCTTTAAATAATACTAAAAATATGAGGTAAACAAAAATAGAGATAATAATAGTAGTTAATAGACTTAAAATGCCTTCAGGGTTGTTAATTACTATTATAATAGACATTAATATTGAAGCAGCTATACTTTTAAAAATAAAAGGTAAATCATAGGTAAATTTGATATACTTAATGGAATAGATATGTGTTAAAGTGAATGCAATAACATAAGCAATGAAAGTAACAATCGCCGCTCCTATTATTCCAAAGAAAGGAACTAACATCATATTAAGAATTAAATTTAAAACCGCAACTAATATCCATATTATCCCGATCAATCCCGTCTTCTTTCTTAAAACTAATATATTACTTATAATGCCATAGACACCAAATAGAAGCATGCTAAATGCAATAAATGGAGTAATAAAATAGCCATTTGAAGATATTTCTGGATTAGTTAATATTAATAAAATGGGCTTAGAAAGTATTGATAATCCAAATGCAGCAGGTATTGCTATTAAAAGATAACATTTCAATGAATATTTCAAATATATTTTTACTTTTTTGATATTATGTTGCTCATAATATTCTGGTAAAATTGAAGGTAATAAAAGAGAAAATGGAGCTAAAATCATTACTATCATGTTTCCAAGAGTATAACCTGGCGTATAATAGCCAACAAAAGACAAACCCAAAATTATACCAATCACATAACGGTCAATAGAATCTACAACCCAGAATGATAAGTTGCTAGGAATAAGCGGTAGCCCAAAGGATAAGTATTCCTTGGTATTTTTCAATTTTGGAATTTTAAACCCAATATTTGAAATTATAAATGAAAACATAATGATAAATGTAATAAAATTGGCAATTAAAAGCCCTAAGGCTGCATAATAAATACCAAATCCAGATATCGCAATATAAGAAACGATTAACACTCCAAAATAGGTTTGAAAAATATAAAATATTGAATATCTTTTCATTTGATTAAATGTTCTAAAATAATTGATCAAAAGCCCATTTAAACTAGCAAAGAATACAATTATCGATAATAAAATAGTTAAATTAATGTTGTCATTAAAAAGAGCTGAAGCAATACTATTAGAAAATAAAACAATGATTATGGATATAAATAAACATGAAACAAGGACTATGCTTGCAATTGAATAAAAACCTTCTTGTATTGTTTTTTTATCTTTTTCTACAGATAAGAACCTGACCATGGTAAAAGGCAATCCAAGAGTTGAAATGATAGTTATTAACCCAATTGTGGTGTTAATTTGTACCCAAATACCATAGTCAGTAATGGAAAAATTTTTAGTAATTATTGGAAGTAAAATTAAAGAACTAATTGCTATAAGAATGTTTGTTATCCCAACTAACCCTACTCTCTGCACAAAGATTTTATATTCATTCAAATTTTCACCATAAATAGTCTAAACTAATTAAAATTATTTATATTTATATTGTAAACAATTATATCGGATAATATGAATATCTTGGCTATTATACCTGCAAGAGGTGGGAGTAAAGGGATTCCAAATAAAAATATTAAATTGATTTCTGGAAATCCATTGATATCCTATTCCATCAAAGCAGCATTTAAATCAAGATTTATAAATAAGATAGTTGTTTCTACTGATGATTTTAGAATTGCAAGGGTTTCTAAAGATTATAATGCTGAAGTTATAATAAGGCCTAAAGAATTTGCCGGCGATATTTCTCCTATAATTGATGCAGTTATTCATGTATTAAATTGTCTTGAAGCTAAAGGATACTTTGCCGATTTAGTTGTTCTTCTACAACCTACGTCTCCGTTGAGAAATCAAGAAGATATAGATAAATCAATAGAACTTTTCATAAAAAATAAAGAGACACATGACTCGCTTGTGAGTATATGTGAATATGAACACTCTCCATATTGGGGGTTAAAAATAGAAGATGGTTACCTTAAACCCCAATTTGGAGCAGATTATTTTAAAATCAGAAGACAAGATTTATCAAAATTGTATATGCCAAATGGATCTATATTTATAATTCCGAAAGAGGGTCTTTTGAATTTTAAAAGCTTTTACGGTAAAAAGATATTACCTTTTATAATGGCAAGAGAACGAAGTATTGATATAGACACAATTATTGATTTTAAACTTGCAGAACTGTTGATAAATGAATTAAATGACGACATTAATACAGAGATAGGATTAAGAAGAGGTAACTCCTCATTTATAATAGCAGAAGTAGGAGTAAATCATAATGGTTCTTTAACAGTAGCCAAAAGATTAATTAATGAGGCAAAAAAAGCAGGAGCAGATGCAGTTAAGTTTCAAACCTTTAAAACAGAGTCTATAGTCACTAAAAGCGCTCCTAAAGCACCATATCAAGCTAAATTCACTACCGAACCTTCTCAATATGAAATGATTCGTAAGTTAGAACTTTCAGAAGGAGAATTCAAAGAGATATCAGACTATGCACAAAAAAAAAATATCATCTTTTTATCATCTCCCTTTGACTTTGAAAGTGTGGATTTACTAAATAAAATTGGAGTTGTTGCATTCAAACTCGGTTCTGGTGAAATTACTAATCTTCCTCTTATTGAATATGTTGCAGCAAAAGGAAAACCAATAATCCTTTCCACTGGAATGGCTTCCATTTCTGAAATTGATGAAGCGGTTAGATTGATTAGATCTAAGTGTGTAGATTTAATTTTGATGTATTGTGTTACTGGTTATCCTGCGAAAATAGAAGATGTCGATCTTAATGTCATTAAGACCCTAAAATCCACTTTCAATTTACCTGTAGGTTTTTCTGATCATACTCCCGGAATTGAGATGGCAATTTCAGCTGTTACGTTGGGTGCTAGTGTTATTGAGAAACATTTCACTTTGGATCGTGATATGGATGGTCCCGATCATAAAGCATCAATTGAACCACATGAATTTAGATCAATGGTTAGATCTATAAGAAATGTTGAAAATGCATTAGGTGATGGTGTAAAAAGAATAACTGATGAAGAAAAGCAAATCAGAGATGTAGTTCGGAAGAGTATCATATCAAAAAATGATATAGCTAAAGGTTCGATAGTTCTAAAAGATGATTTGTGTATTAAACGTCCTGGAACTGGTATCAGTCCAAAATTTATGGATTCAATTGTGGGGAAGGTAGCTAAAAATCATATTAAACGAGATGAAGTATTGACATGGGATAAAATAGAATGAATAAAAGAAAAATCTTATATATAACCGGAACCCGGGCTGATTATGGACTAATGCGATTTCTACTCTCTGAAATCAATAAAAATCCTAAATTGGATTTGGAAATTGTAGCTACAGGTATGCACCTAATGGAAGAGTTTGGCAGTACCATATCTGAAATTAGGAAAGATGGATTTAAAGTTCATGAGATTAAGGCGGTATATGGGGAAGATAATAAGTTATCAATGGCCAAGTTTATTGGTGAGTTTATCCAACTTTTAAGTGACAAAATTGAGTATATTAAACCCGATATTATTCTTCTTTTAGGGGATAGAGCAGAGATGTTGGCAGGAGCTATTGTCGGTACTTATTTGAGCATTCCTGTTGCCCATATCCATGGTGGGGATGTTACTTCTACTGTTGATGATAATGCCAGACACGCAATAACAAAACTAGCCCATATTCACTTTCCAGCAACCGAGATGAGTGCTGATAGGATCATTAAAATGTCTGAAGATAGTTGGAGAGTTTATAATGTGGGGTCTCCGGCTATAGATTCACTTTTAAATGAAGATTATTTAACTCCAGATAGATTGGCCACGAAATATGGGTTGAATATTTCTGAACCAGTTTTGATGGTGGTTCAACATCCGGTTACTATGGAGTATGAAGATTCTGCAATTCAAATTAGAGAAACTCTTGATTCTGTAAAGGAGCTGGGTTATCAAACCATTGTTGTGTATCCTAATTCTGATGCTGGTGGACGTTTAATTATCAAAGCAATTGAAGATTATGAAAAATATCCATTTATAAAAGTATTCAAAAGTTTGCCACACCAAGATTATGTGAGTTTAATGAAATATTCACAAGTAATAATTGGCAATTCAAGTAGTGGTATAATCGAAGCCCCATTTTTTCATCTACCAGCAGTTAATATAGGCACTAGGCAAAAGGGTAGAGATATGGGCATTAATGTATTAAATGTTGGTTACAATAAAAAAGAAATTAAAGAGGCAATAAAAAAAGCTCTCTTTGATGAATATTTTAAAGGAAAAGTTAAAGAATCAATGAGTCTTTATGGAGAAGGACGTAGTAGTGAAAAAATAATTGAGATATTGCTTAATCAAAGGATTGGTGAAGCATTACTTCAAAAGAATCTTATTCTGGAGGGATCTTGAGAATTTGATCTGTTTCTTTGTCTTTTAATCTCCAAGTATTTTCATCTATTTTTTCCCAAATATCTGGGTTAATGAACTTTTTGGTGATCTCCCAGAATTCATCATCAGAAAACCCGGTAAATTCAAGAAAATCTTTTAGAGCATATGTATCAAGTTTATGGTCGTTTTGTTCTACAAGTTTTAAAGCTTCAGGTCTTGTAATCCTTCCTATGTTCTCCCAACCTACATTTTCAAATCCATTTTCTCTAGTTCTTTGCCCTCTTAACCAATAACTTGTCACTTCAGAGGGTCTTCCGATACCAAATTTAGGATATTTAAGCCAGGGATGCACCAAATACCCTGGAGCATCTATTTGGTCGTAATTTTCTATAAAACCTTCCCGATCCCATTCTCCAGTGTCATCCAATGATTTGAAACCATATTTTTTAGCAATTTCATAGTTATCCCATCCATCCCATGGAACAAAATAGCTTAAGTAGATTGGTTCTAAGTTTGCACTTTCAATTTCTTCTTGGGATGGATATTTACATGTGTTATAAAGATCTTGGATGGTTATGTCTTCATCTAACCAAAATTCGAGACCTCCGACATTTATAACTACATCGTTATTGATCTGATCTTTGGCACTGTAAGTTTCCGCTTCTTGTACACCTCCGTATTCATAAGGTACATTTTCTCCATATATGATGAGTGGTATTTTCATGTTAATAGCCATTTTAATGGGGAAAACATATACTGCCATGTCCCAGTACCATGTTGGTGAACCAAGTTCCTTAAAAGCTTTCCTGAGCATACTTCTTGCTACTTTTCGGTTTAGATTTAAAGATATTATGTCGCATCCGAAGGTGTCTCCCATATTATTGAAGTTTTGACGGCCAGTTTCAGTCCAACTAAAATTCCCAACGTTTATTAAAAGAGGATTCATCTTAAGAATTTCTTTTAATAAATAAATTTGGAATGTACTGTCTTTACCGCCGCTAACTGTGATTATACAATCATAAGAACCATCATTTTTTCTATATTTTTCACATAAATCTCTTAGTTCATTAAAACGAGCGTTCCAGTCAATTTTAGTTTTTTTCTCAGCGTGTCTACAGGCTGGACAGATTCCTTCATCATCTAATATGACCCCGGGTTTTGTGTCTGGCATCACACAATTTTTGCATCGTTTCATGGTATCACCATAAATATGTTTCTTAATGAACTTATTTAAATAAATAAACTTAACTAATTTAAATCATCATTAATACATAACAAAAACTTATTATGTACATTAGAGACTAATTATATATCGAAATTTTAAACAAGTCAAATATTCAAATACTTTGAGGATTCAAATGAGAAACGAATTCAAAAATTGGAAACAACCAAAATTCCATGATGATGGAACCACTAACTGGCATTGGAAATGTCAACATAATGAAAATTTATCCTTGGGAGAATATGTTGACGTGGGTTCGTACACGTATATAAATGCCAAAAAATCGGTTAAAATCGGCGAACATGTTCAGATAGGTTCCCACTGTTCTATATATTCTATCTCTACTATTGATAATAAAGAAGGACCAGTAAATTTAGAGAAAAACTGTCGGATTGGAAGTCATTCGGTAATAATGCCAAATGTAACCATCGGAAAGAACTCCATAATTGGGGCGTTTAGTTTCGTTAATCGGGATATTCCAGAGAATGTAGTTGCATTTGGAATTCCAGTTAAAGTGGTCAGGAAACTTACCCCTGATGAAATAAAAAGAATTCAAAGTGATATAGAATGACCTGGAAAATTCCGCTTTTTAAGATATACTGGGATGATGATGATGTTGAGGCAGTAGATGGTGAGATTAAATCAGGTATGAACTGGGCTGTAGGTGAAAATGTTGAACGATTTGAAGAAATGCTTAAAGATACGATGGGCTCTAATTATTCGGTAACTTTCAATTCAGGAACTTCAGCCATTCATACCCTGCTAATGGCTCATGATGTGGGTAGAGGTGATGAAGTTATAGTGCCTTCGTTCACTTTCATTGCTACAGCCAATTCTCCATTATTTGTGGGTGCTAAACCTGTTTTTGCGGATATTGAACGGAATAATTTAGGTTTAGATCTTGATAGTGTAAATGAAAGTATCACTCCTAAAACAAAGGCCATTATGCCCATTCATTATGGGGGCTGTCCTTGTAAAATTAAAGAATTAAAAGAAATTGCCGATGATCACAATCTTATTTTGATTGAAGACGCTGCTGAAGCCATGGGCTCCAAAGTTAACGGTAAAATGATAGGGACATTTGGTGATTCAGCAATATTAAGTTTCTGTCAGAATAAAATCATCACTACTGGAGAAGGTGGGGCCGTTTTAACAGATATACGAGACTTTTACGAAAAAATGCTTTTAATAAGATCTCACGGTCGATTGGAAACAGAAGATTATTTTTCATCATTGGAACCTTTTGACTATGTTACGTTGGGTTATAATTTTCGAATGTCCAATATTTTAGCTGCTTTAGGAATATCTCAAATAGCTAAACTGGATAAGATCATTGAACTCAGACGAGCTAATGCGGATTACTATAATAAAAAATTAAAGCCTCTATCAGATCATATCAAACCAATATCACCACCTAATGGATACTACCATGTCTATCAACTATACACAGTTTTTGTAGATAAACGAGATGAATTAATGGAATACTTGGCTGAAAAAGGGATAATGAGTAAAATTTATTTTGATCCGGTACATTTAACTCACTTCTATAAAGAAAAACTTGGCTATGATGTGCATTTACCCGTTACAGAAGAGATTTCTCAGAAGGTTTTGACATTACCTATGTTTCCAGGACTTAAATTTGATGAAATAGATTATATTGTTGAAAATATCAATAATTTTTACAGGGGATAAATATGCAGACGTTTTATAAGGATAAGGTTGTTTTAGTAACAGGGGGAACGGGATCTATTGGAAGTGAAATTGTTAGAAAACTTTTAGATGTTGGCCCTGAAGCTATAAGAGTATTTGACAATAACGAGACCGCACTTTTTGATCTGGAACAGGAGTTGAACTCTGATAAAATAAGAACCTTCATGGGTGATGTTAGAGATCAAGAAAGACTAGATAGAGCCTTTGAAAATGTTGATATTGTCTTTCACGCTGCTGCATTAAAACACGTTGCGTTATGTGAATATAATCCTTTTGATTCGGTTAAAACAAATGTTTTGGGAACGCAAAATATTCTAAACGCCGCTTTGGATAAAAATGTTAAGAAAGTAATTATGATCAGCACGGATAAAGCTGTAAACCCCATTAATGTTATGGGCGCTACTAAACTCCTTGCAGAACGTTTAACTATGTCTGCAAACAATTATCGTGGTGATGGGGATACTATTTTCTCTTGTGTAAGATTTGGAAATGTATTAGACTCCCGGGGATCGGTGGTACCTATCTTTAGAAAACAAATTAAAGATGGTGGCCCAGTAACCATAACCGAACCTGAAATGACGCGTTTTGTGATGAGTATTCCTGAAGCAGTGGAATTAATTCTAAAATCTGGTCAAATCGCTGAAGGAAAAGAAATATTCATTCTAAAAATGCCGGCGTTGAACATTGTGGATCTGGCTGAAGTTATGATAGATTACTTAGGCCCTCAATATGGTTTTAATTCTGATGAAATTGAAATTGAGTTTATTGGTAAGCGCTTTGGAGAGAAAATGTATGAAGAATTAATGACAGATGATGAAAGGCAGTATGTTATTGACAAAGGAGAAATATTTATCTTAAATTCGGATTATCCAGTAAAAAAAGATCAAATTTTTGATTACAATTCTCATTCAGCCGTTAAACTTTCAAAGGAAGAAATTAAGTCTATACTCAGTGAATTGGGTCTTTAATACTAAAAATCCATTACATTGGGAAAAATTGAGAATATTAACCATAGGAATCCACTCCCAAGCCACAAATATCCATAAACAGCAACCAACTCTTTAAAAAAATTATGAAGAGTGGGAAAAATGTCAAACAAGACGAGACTATTTCCTTTTAATGGCCACCGCACCCGGGCCCGGTCATTGGAGTCTTTTATAGATATCAAGAAGGTTTTTCCGAGGCTGAAGCTCAAAAGGAATGATGTGTTCATGGATGCCGGTTGTGGGGATGGACACGTGTCCATCCTTGCCCAGAAAATGCTGGAAGATGATGCAGTGGCCTACGCCCGGCATAGTTACCAGCCCTCCATTGAGGATCTGGAAAAGGATGTGCAAAGAAGGGGAATAATCAACATAGTACCTATCCAGAGGATATAGCTGGGGATCTTGTGGATGATGATACGGTAGACGTGATTTTCATGATCAACGTCTTACACCATTTCAAAGAAAAAAACGATGAAGCCATTGATGAGCTTAAGAGGATCACCAAAACCGGTGGTAAAGTGCTCTTCTTTCTGGAATTTACGCTATTATCAGCAATGTAATTGGTTTGAAGAAGAAAACTAATATTATGGGTACAGTATGGATAATAGCTGCGATTTTTAATTTATCCTTGAATATGATTCTCATTCCTTACTTGGGAATTATGGGTGCCGAGCTATAACTTTTTTTTGTATTTATTTGCATTCATTGAAACTTTTCTTTACTCAAATAAATCTTTTAAATTTACTTTGACCCAAAGTATATCTGTTTCGATTTTATTCACTCTAGTTATTTTGGCCATCAATACCGAAGGAATCTTAAATATAAGTGTAGTAATCATTGTATTGGTTTAGAATAGTGCAATTATTTTTGAAGAGGATAAGGAGAAAATCGGATTTCTTAAAGATGTTTGATTGTAATTTTATTAAAAAAGTAACAAAAAAACTTCTGATTAACCGATTAATTAATATAAAAATAGGCTTTGTAGAAACCCTTTTTTTAGTTGATTTGTGTTGATCTGTAGATGTTGTATATTGTGTTTTTGAGTTTGGTTTCTTTGTTTGATAGTTGTGTGCTTCTACTATGGTTTGTGCCGTTGAATTTTCTTTTTATTGTTGAAAATATGCTTTCTATATTGTTTCTGTTTATGTATATTTTCTGTCGGAATATTGCTGGGCTTTTTTGTCTGTATTGTCCTTTTTTTTGCTCTATTTTTTGAGAGGTTTTTGGTCAAATGCTTTGAGTTCTTCATTTATGCATTTTCTTATTGGTTCTGTGTCATATGCTTTGTCTGCTACTATGTAATGTGGTTTATACTTTTTTGATTTGTCTTAATGCAGGTTTTGCAAATTGTGTGTCATATTTCGGTCCGCGTGATGTTTGATATATATAAAATAAGGCGTGTTTTTACGTCTATTGTTAAGTGGTTTTTTATGTAGCTTTTTCTTTTTTTTGCCGTATTTTTGCATAATACTTGTCTGCATAATCATTAGTAAAACCAGAGCCGTCTAATGCTTATTATATCTGCTTTAATATCGTTTAATGATAATATTAAACGGTTAATTTCTCTAATTTGTTTTGAAGATAATCTTTTAAAAAATTTTTGGATCGTAGTTAAGTGGAACCTTTTTTATTCTCAAATATTTCTTAATCAGGCCTGATACATCAATAAAATCAATTATTTTCACGATATGTTGATTTTGTGTAAATTTTCATTGCCAATATAGTGAATAAAGCATGTTGTGAATATAAATGGTTTGAAAAAGCATTAAAATACTTGCTTATCGCTATTTTAACATAATAATATGTTCTTTCAATGAATTCGACCAATTTATTTTCTTTTAATCGACTATTCTTGTTTAAAAATCTTTTTAAATATTGAATATTAGAATTTTTAAAATTAAAATCCAAAAGATTTAACTGCTTTGAGACCCCACAATAAACAGGGGAATAATAGATTTTGCTAATCATAATAATATTATTCCCTTTTCTCATTATAAATACTTTAGCAACCGTATTTAAAAATATGTAAGTGTAATTTCAAGTGAAAACAGGAAAAACTAAACCTAAAACCAACAAAGTTATTTTTATTATCAAAAAAAATCAAAAAAACTCAATTTCAAATAAAAAAAAACATGGTTTCTACAAAGCCATTAATATATTGGAATTAAATCTGATCATATTTGAATATGCTCATCTAAGCCCATAAATATTTTTAAGTGATTCCTTTGAATTTAACAAAAAAAATTAACTTTCAGGAAGTTTCCAAGTGGTTACCTTTAATTGTTTTGGTAATAATAATAAGTGCAATCATTTATTATAAGATAAAACTTCAGATTGATCTGGGGCCTGTTTCAGATACTTTTGATTTATTGGCCAATGCAGCTTTTTTCGCTGGGAAAGGCATTGGATACACAGATCTCAATCGACCTCCTCTTCTTTCACTTTTAACAGCATTATTTTTTATCTTTGATGATCTATCCATATGGCCGATATTTTTTGTCGACGGATTTCTGTATGTTTTTGGATGTGTTGGGTTATATTTATTTTTAAGAGAGCGTTTTGATTCATTAATCAGTTCCATTGGAAGTCTCTTGTTTGCTACGTTTCCATTAGTCTTAACTTTCGCCGCTGTAGGTTATAATGATGTTTCAGGAGTTTGTGTTGGGATATGGGCAATATATTTAACATATTTAGCAGTAAAAAAAGACTCAAAATATTTTTTATTATCTTTTCCAATGGCTATGTTAGCGTTTTTAACCCGTTTTAACATGGCATTGATTATCTTTCCCATATCCCTTTACATTTTGATGAATAAAAATGAGATAAAAAGTTATAAGAATATCTTAATCGGAATGATTTTAGGTCTTTTGATACTTGTTCCCATATTTCTTTTCTTTAATGCAAAATTCGGAAGTCCTCTATATCCATTTCTTAGTTTTTTTAAAACTTCAGGTTCCTTTAGCTCAACTGAACATTTTGCTTATAATCCTGATTTATGGTACTACATTAAGAACTTGCCCACTTATATTGGTGCACAATCTGCAGTAATAATAGTTTTAACTGCTGTAGGTTTAGCGGTACATCTTTTTAGAATGTGGACAAAGGTTAGGGCTGGTGGTAAATCATTTTCGTTAAATCTAAAAAACTTGAAAATTAATTTTAAGATTCCTTTGCTATTAACACTTATCCTTCTTTTCCTATTTACCTTCGGAAAAATACATTATATGGTTACTGAAGTTGTATTCTTTGTTATTGCTTATATTGTCTTTCTAATATCTTTAGATCATGGAGTAGACCTAGATTTGGACTTATTTTTCTTCTCCTGGTTTATGGCCTTTTTTATTTTCCAAAGCGTTTATGTGGCCAAGGATCATAGATATGTTATCACCATGTACGCGCCACTGGCTTATTTTTTGGTTAGGGGACTTTCATGGGCTACTTCAGAACTTAAGATAAATTTTAAAGGGAAAAATATCACAAGCTACTTCATGGCCATTGTACTGACTCTTATGATGTTATTGTCTGTATTCACACAATATACGGCCATTGAAGAGGGTAACCAACAGAACAAACTCTTCAATCAAGAATCAATTCAAACCAGTAACTGGATCAAAAACAACGTCCCTGATTACAAATCGAAAGTTATCTACGCCGATTTCCCATCCTATTTTGCCTGGTACCTCCAGATGGATGTGAAACAGATGCCATTTTATAAGAATAAAGAAAAATTGTATGCAGGAGGTACGAGGGATTTAAATTTAACTC
>Ga0209723_1003879_pt1 | contig 17421 bp, 6 predicted proteins | sample BiotimSIPDNA_2_FD_185750 | JGI IMG/M metagenome (GOLD analysis project Ga0209723, IMG submission 185750) | Anaerobic biogas reactor microbial communites from Washington, USA - Biogas_R2 time_0 SIP DNA (SPAdes) (version 2) | ecosystem: Engineered > Bioreactor > Anaerobic > Unclassified | place... | reverse complement strand
AACAGGACCGGTACAAATCCCCTTTTAGGAGGCAATAGCCCTTTGAGTTTGTTCTGCCAATAAAAGAACTTGCCTTCATTCATGCTCTGGTTTGCACAGAAGTCCCGCAGGGTTAATCCGGATTCCAAAAAGTCGTTGTAAATGGACCGGAATTCCTTCTCGTTCATCATGTCGGTTGCTTTGGGTTAAAAAGCAAACTTAAAGCCGAACCTGATTACAAATTGACGTGGTTCACCGAATGCTTACGTGACGACATCTTCTTCCCGTGGGAAAAGCCTGATCATTATGCCCGGGTGGCGGAAGTGATGGACCGCATCGGGGAGCCGTGCAAGGCGCTCCTGGAGTGGTTTTATTACCGGCAGAAGGACTGGGAGACCATTGCCTCGGCACTGGGTTATAAGGACGCCGCATCAGCCCGCAACCAGAAATACAAATGCCTTGAGAAAATCAGGAGCCGCGTGGAAAATGATAAAAATCCTTAATTGTGAGAAACATACCGTAAATAGTCATTGGAGATTTGACCAGACATTTGTCGCGAACTAAGAATATGGAAAACAGAAAGTCAGGGAGCCATCATGAGGATATGACTGCTGAAGAGTTTGATAAATTTCACCGGGAGACAGGTCTTGCCATGATAGGTATGTTTAATGATCATAATGTACAGGCTTCATATGGTCAGGCAGCCAAAATCACTGCCATCTATCTGAAAATATCAGTAATCATAAGAGAATCGGGTGCAGGGACACTATCAAGGATAATTCATCCGCCAATTGATAACATCTTGTTGTCTCGCATGAATAAGGTTTATCCCAAACTGGTAGAATCCAATATCAGATGGACTCAGTTGGATGAATCAGAATATTTTCAACTCATTGCGAAGTTGCGTCAATTAAACTTAGAACATTTTTGGGAGATAGAGAAGTTCTGGACGCCGGTACAAACCTAGCCAAATCTCCCAACAAAAATCCTAAATCGAAAATGCAAAACTTGAAGAAGGATTGATAATTTCTTCAGTGCTGAATTGATTTTCTCCGATGATCTCTGTAAGCACATAGTTTTTAAAATCGCTTACAGTGGTAAAACAACGAAAGCCTGATTTGCTGGCAATAGCTAATGTTTCCTGGCTTTCATTAAGTAGAACCGCAACTGGCTGACTCAGTTCTTCCTGAATTCCTGTAGGCCATGCCAAATCAAATATCGCCAATTGTTGTCCATCATCGCCGGAGTAATCATATGATATTTTACCTGGTGGAAGACCGAATTTTTCAATCCAATGATTGAGTTCGATCAGAGTATTTTCTTCCTCTTCCGAAGAAATTCCACCAATTGTTACTATAGATGTTTTAATAGGCAATGTTCTTACAAACCAATGATTTTCCCCATGTAACAATTCCATCATCCTTCGGTTTGTTTCCTCTGCGAGAAGAATTTTCCGGGCTTCAAGAAATTCTCGGTAGTTTTCAATTTTCCATAAATAGGGATCCTGTGGGATCCAGTGCGATGCCAGAACTCCCGGATGTTTCTTTTCAATCATGGGGAAGTATTTCTCCGGCAATCGGTCACTTATCCATAAATTGGTCTCTTTGGTCTGAAAAGTGAAATTAGCCAAAGCATTTACTTCGGAACGAAGATAGCCTGCTTTGTGTTTGTAAAGCTGAGCTTTCGGGAATATGTGATGAACTTCAAGTTTGCTAAATTTCCCGAGCATTGAACTTTTTAAGGGGAGTCCTGTTCCCCAATCTTTAGCTTCACCCATTCGGGTAAGCATATACAAAACTGGGTAAAATCGGGCGCCGAGACTCCATCCTGTGAAGTGTCCGGCTTCAACCCTTAGTCCATTATGCCATAATCGTAACTGTTCAATCAGCATATCCAGACCGTTAGTCTTATCTTCCAAAGCTGCCAGATCTTTATCGATAAAAGATTCCGTTGAACCTGAGAAACGGCCCCACATGCCTGCCTGTACAAACCAGAACAGAAGTTTATCCCTTTCCCTTTCATTCATTTCACCGTTAAGCTGATTCATATAATGGACCATAACGGGGATAGCATATCTGCCAAACAAAACCTGATCATGATCCAGACCTAACCTGCCAGCAATATAATTAAGACATTTGTCAATGAGTTTTGTGGCCTTAGAAAGGGCAGATTTGATTTCTTCTGCATTTTTATTGTGTAGATACTGGAATTTTGCTTCACCGGTGAGGATGGTATTCACAGACCGAAGCAGCCAGTCCAGGTTAAAAAAGTATTCGTGTTTTGACCATTCTTTCAGCTTTTTCTTCATGGTTTCCCGGGCATCAGGCCACTCTGCACAAATTTTTGCTAGCGCAAGATCGCCTTTGGATAATTTTGTGCCACCACTATTCACACGGTTGAAAATATCCACCACCACATCGATGGTCTTATCTTCACCGGTTACTTCTTCAATATGTAATTCAATTTCAGTAATGCTCAGTAAACGGGATAACCTTCCGGCATAGACCCCAATTCTCGGAGCAAATTCTGACTTTGCACTTAAAGTGGCAACAAGATCACCTAATCCATTGGTTCCCTTCAGCATTAGGGAGGTAACATTGATCCAAAGAGGATCATCCTGCATTTTCAAAGGTTGATAAAAAGAGAACATTTCATTCTCGAGGTGAAAATATAAACCAGTGAAAGCTTCTTTATTACCATCGAAGAATTTTGGGGCACGCCCACGGACAACCCCATAAATGGATGTCATTCTTTGTTGCCCATCAAGCAAAAGCTTTACTATCCCAGTAGGAAGATGGCCTTCACCCCTGAAAATTGCTTCATTAGATAAAGTAGCCCATACTAAAAGTTCCCCGACGGGGTGTCTGCGATATAATGAATCAAACAGGCCTTTTACCTGGTCACGGTTCCAAACATAGCCCCGCTGAAATTCAGGGAGTGCCATGTAACCGCTGTCTATGTAATCAAGAATGGTTGAAATTTTCATAAGGTCAACATAATATTCGGTTTGACTTCAAATATAGGGGTTATTTCAATACTTCCATTTTTTGAATTTTCCCGACAGATTACGATAAAGTGTTTAAATCACATAAGAATACAATTTTAAGTAATTGATATTCAATACCAAAATGATTACTGCTATTTGGTCTGTCACATGACCGTCACATGAGACTAAAACCAATATGGAACATATTTGGCATACTTTCTTGACTTATTATCACTATCGTAGTCTTTTACAAGTTTTGATGCGATGGTATCTGAAATAATTCGTGAAGCAACTGAGTAATTGTGTTCTTCTATTCCAAAGCGTTCCCTAAGTGATTGATTTGTCATAAATTCCCCGGATACGTATTTTAAGCAAGCATGCAAATAACAAGCACGGATTTTATCTTGCTTGTCCATTTGCCTAAGGGTTTTATGACTGTAAAGTATAATTCTGGTATAGTTATCACCTACAATGATTTCTGGTGCAGGAAGCTGATTAAATTCACATTCAAAAATCACCTTGTCAATACCGCTGCCTCTTTCTTCACAAATGTTCAACCTTCTCATAAAACGGGCGAGAATTTCATTTCTACTTTCCGGATTATGGTCAACAAACCTTAGAGGATCGATGATGGGTTTTCCCGGATTAGTAATTTCGATTCGGTTGGAGAAAATCTCAATCATTGGAGAACTACCACTTACACTAAAGTCCTGATGGATAATTGCATTAGCAACTAATTCCCTAATTGCAATTATTGGATACATGGATACACTTTTCCGTAATGCCTTATCAATTATTTCATTAGAGGGAAGATTATCATCAAGATATTTAATAAGAGGTACAAAGCCAATGGCATATCCTTTTTTACCAATTTGTTCTTTAGCTGTTTTTATCCTATTTTTTCCCTCATAGAAAATAACCCTGATTGATTTTCGGGCGAGGTTTTCAAAGTTGTCGATATTTTTTGCGAATAAAATGGCGCCTATGTTTTTTACATTAAATCCGTGATTTGCTTTTAATATGATTTTCTCCTGAATCAAACGCTCTAAAATACTTGATCGGTTATCCGGTAATGGAAGCCTTAGTAATTCGAAAAATGTTGGATAATCAATTAGAGTAAGAATTTCATCTTCAGTCGCATTAAAATATGCAATTTCATTTTCAAAAACAGGTTGTTTGTCAATATGCCAGATTTTTCTTTCTTTTTCAGGATGATCATCGAGTCTTTTTTTATAGCTACCTACTCGAATAAAGAATTCACCCCTAAAGCTAACAGGTGTATTCCTTGTTGCCTCGATTTTAAATATAGAAAAATGCATCATTTCGAAATTGAAATCTATTATTTCGAAATCGATTTTAGGATTTAATTGGGTAGCAAGCCAATTTTCAAGTTCTTGATTCCCTTTTTTTTCTTGCTTTGGATAGAAATCGGTTCCAACAAACCTATGAGAAACATCCTCAACGCCAAATACTAAAAATCCATATGGTTTTTTATGATAGCATGCACTATTACTCAAAGCGGAAATATATTCACCTATTTCCTGGGGATTAGAATTATTTACTTTAAATTCAACCCATTCACATTCAGCAGGTAATGCCTGGAGATCTTTTAGAAGTGCTATTAATTCGATTTTTACTTCCATTAGACATTTATATTACAAATTTCTGTATGCTTTTTATCTTTCTTTATTTTATATCAGGGCTTCATGGATTTATTGTCAAAATTCTCTCCCACGCCTCAAGGACGAGCCTGCGGGTGCGGTATTCGCCGTACTGGCGGATGTCTTTTTCTTTGAGTACGCGGAAGGTTTCTCCGGGGAAGGTGCTTTGGGCGGAACGCTGGGCATATCCTTCGGGATCAAGTGGATCGGTGACTTCTTCCCACGGATCGAGGATGTTTTCCAGTTCCCGGGGAGTGAGGTCGGCAGGATCGAGAATGTAGCGCAGTTGCTTGCGGTTAAGGCCATACAACCGGGCATAAATGGCATCGAGTTCGGCTTTCAATATGGCCCGGCGCTCTTCGTCCCATTTGAAGGGGGGCAGGGGACATCCTTCCTTATCATCCGGGGTGTGCCCGTATTCTTCCGACCATTCCGGGGGCAACCAGGTTTGCCCTCCGGTGACTGATTTGTTTTCCTCCCATTGGTTTCGTATGGCTTTTTTCAGCTCTTCATCTGCTTCTTTCCAGATATCATCGGCAAAAGCTTTGATGTCCCATGAAGAATAAATGAGCTCGATAATTTTAGTATTGATTTTAACAACAACATCACTCGAAGAATCAATGGTTGGAATTACTGGAAATTGCTGAATATACCCATAAGTTAGATTTATGCCTCCTAATTTTTGCCGTGCAAAATAGTCAAAGGAAATTGAATTACAGTTTCCTAAGAAAGCAGATTTTACCAATGTTCTTCTATTCACAAATATGATTGGAGTGGAATGGCCAACCGCTGATCTCGGTAAGATAGTAGCAAGGAAAGTTCTTTCATTAGTAACAGAAGTGACATTTTTAAAGCCAAGAAAATTTGAATCGCGTTTAATTCTCATTACTTCACTATTGTCTACCCAATATCTAGGTTCATTTGTGAAGTAAGGATTTATGTGGTCTGAGAATTGTGCGATTTTCGGTTGTCCTGCCCTAAGCGGATTATCAGTAATTACGACATTAGCGTATCTATGGTCAAAAGGCATAAACATTTTCCCTTCATAGAGAGGAAGCCAGGTTTCTGCATTGCGCCATTCGCCATTCGCTTTTTGCCATTCTCTGCTCGATTTATGCTCTTCGCCATTCCCCTTTTCCCATTCGCTACTCGCCTTTTGCCCATCCCCGGTCGCCACTCGCCATTCACCATTCACAAAATGCTCTTTTTTCACCATTTTATTGCCCCAGAGTTGAAACCCTTCGGCTTCCAGCTGCTGTCTGGTGCGGAAAAGATGGGAGTCGTTGCTCATATCAAACATGCGCATGAAACTTACTCCCCAGGGATTCTCCCCGGTTGTCTCGTTGATCAGCACCGGCACCCGGCGATAGATATCGGTGGTGAGGGCGGCATCGACACTGGTGCGGAAAACCGGACAAGTTCTGGTGTTGGGATTCAGCCTTAAAAAGTCCTCCCGGCTCAGACTGAATATCCTGAGTTTGTCCTGCAAATGTTCCACCCGGGTCAGGAAGAATCCAAAACTGGCTTTCTCCTTACCCCGGTCTCTGCCCTGGAGGGTCAGCAGACAAAACTTGTAGCGGCTGTCAACATCCTTGAAAATCTTCTCCCGGTTCTCGAAATCAAACAAGCTGACCAACCTGTTTCTTTCGACCATCGCTCCGAAAAAGGCTTTGTTGCTGTCGTCGGTGGCGATCCCTGTAGGAACAATAAATCCTGTTTTCCCCCGGAGACTGATCATAGAAGAAAAGAGTTCTGCGAAAACCGAGTAGGTATTGATATCTCCCACGGCAGTAAGATCGTTTCTCCCGCCATTTCGCAGGAATTTGCCTGTGGAATCGGCGGTATGCAGAGCCTCCTGGTATTCGCGGTACAGCACAGGATTGGTAAACTGCAGTTCTTCGATCATCCGGTTACGGGCTGCGGCATTGGGAGCATTGGCAATTCCGGAATCTTTGACGGCAAAAAATTCCTGTTGCTGGAGCTTGATTCTCTCCCACGGGGGATTGCCCACCATCACGTCAAAGCCACTGTTTCCGGAGGCGGGGTCAAACACATCGGGAAACTCCAGGGGCCAATGGAAGAAATGATGTTTCATGGACAGACCGTCGGCATGGCCGATGACCGATCCGGGTACCGCCGCAGGGTGGTTGAGGTATTTGTGCAGATGCTCGCTCGTTGGGGCAGCCGCCAGAGTCTCGGGGGTGTAGGTGTAAAAGAAGGCCGCCGTCCAGAGGTTGCCGGCCTGCCAGTCGCGGAACCACTCCCGGTCGCTCCGCATTTTTTCAAACCGTTGCTTCACCCTGTGTACGGCATCGAGTGAATCCTGTGTGATCTGACCAGCCTCCCGCATGCTCTTCCCATACTGATGGGTCACCGCGGGTGTTCCAAAGTCGAGTTGTTGCTGGAATCCGGTGTCACCTCTTCCGGAGAGGTAAGAGCGAAACCGGCTGTTGTCCCGTTTAAGGGTGCGCGACACCACTTTGTCATCGCCGGTCACCGGATCAAAGGCTTCATCGGGAATGCCTTTCTGCAGGAGGGTAAGGTCGGTCATTCCCACCAGGCTGTTCCCGCAACGGATTTTATGGTCCAGGAAACTTAAGGGTTTCCCACTGTCGTGGCTTTCAATCCAGAGGGCCAGTTTGCAGAGTTCCACGGCATCGGGATTGAGATCCACGCCATAGATGCAATGCTGGATCACCTGGCGCAGGGAGTGGCGGAAGACTCCGGGGGCCGGGTTCTCCTCACCGCTGGTTACCCGCGCATGGTACCAGGCCAGGGTGCGTGCCGTGGCCAGTAAGAAATGGCCCGAACCTGCCGCAGGATCACAGACTTTCATTCCGAGGATGGCGATGGCTTTGTCGCTGGCCGACGGGAAACGCCGCATGCGTTCCTCCACCACCGGGATCACCGCCGATTTCATGATCTCGTTGACCAGGTCGGGACGGGTATAATAGGAAGCCGTGGTTTTACGGTCGGTACCGCTGTGGAAGGTAAAACTGACGGAGGATGCTCCGGGTGCGTCGAGCCCCGCAATGATGGGATGCAGGTCAAGCAAACCCTCGTAGACCGAACCAAACTCCTCTACATCAAGAGAGCGGTAGTTGATGGGGACCAGGTTACCGTTCTCGTCGGTAAACTCGTTCAGGTTGCGAATGCATTCGAGCAGGAGGTCGTTACCGATCAGGGATTCATCGAGATCTTCAATGGCCCGCGGGTCAAAGAGATCCCCTCCCAGGGGTTCTATAGCAAGTTGTCGCCCGCGGCCCTCTTCACTGAAAAGATTGAAGGTCCGTAGCAATCCCAGCCAGAGGTCATTATACCGGGCTTCAAACAGGTAGCGGTTCCGGCTGAGTTTGCGCAACCGGGAGATGCTGTAATATTCGAAATAGATCTTCTTCTTATGCAGGATATCGTCATCCCGCTCAGTAGGGTCATACACCAGGTCCCTTTCCTCTGCCACCATCAGGAACAGAAGACGGTAGACCAGCCGGCGGAGTTGGCGATAAAAGTCGGCCGGTGAAAGCTGTCCGTTGCCCAACTTCCGACGCAGCTTCTCATTGGCATCTCCCTGAAGAAAACCATTTCCGAGGGCCAGAAGGGATTTCTGAACCGCCAGGCTCAGCCCGTCACGAATCCGGTTTCCCGATTCAATGCTTTCGTTGTAATAGTATTCCAGCAGACAAGATTCCGTTTCCTGCTGGTTCCGGGGAAACCGGGAGGCGTGCAGCAACCTGAAAAGGAGGGTGAACTCGCTGTACTTGTCCTCTTCGAGCATTCGCCTGAGGTCAAATTCGAGGTAGATCAGTTTGACCAGGCGGCCACTGTCGCGCATCAGTCTGAGCAGGAGTCCGTTGGCTGCAATTCCGTAGAGATGTTCGGTCACATTCAGAAATTCCTGGACCGTCGCGTGGGGGGAGAGCCGGGAGGCTCCACCGCTTGACCTGCTGTCGATGGTGTTTTTCCCGGGGTGTGCAGAATCATAGAAGCCCACGATATGGACCGGCAGATCATCAATATTTCCGGCCACATGGCTGATGGCATAGCTTTGGTTGTTTCCCCCGGTGAGCGCCGATTTCCGTTGAACCAGCTCGAACCCCAGCGCGCTGAAAAAGGTGGTCATCCATTTCCGGGTGAGGGTCGTCCCATAGGGATCGCTGGCCGGAAGCTGGCTGCTCTTTGCATAGAAATATCTCCAGTCGAGTTTAATCCGGCTCCAGGCATATTCCATCTCATTGCGCAGGGTGGAGGCCGAATCCATCCCAAAATCACGGGGCGACTGTCCTGATGCTTCCCCCAGGTCGATTTTCCGGAGGACATCTTCCGAAATCAGGTTGCTCTGTATGTTGATGCAGGTATAATTCATGGTCTCAAAGCTCTGGTAATAAGATATAGATTCCCAGCACATCCATGGGAAGTACCGGCTCGACAGGCACATAGTGATGGCCTCCCACCAGATTGCGTACGCCGGAATGGAGTCTGACCAGGTGAACGGCCCTTTCATAAGCCACCGGATCGGTGATCGTCCTGAATTGTCCCTCGTTGTTGATCCAATCCATTTCCTCCCGGAGCCAGTAAGTCTGTTCTCCCGGGTCGACATTCGATGAGGTGACTGCCTTCGTAAACAGCCGGGAGGCTTCCTCTTCCGGAAGGAACCGGCCTTCAGCAATGCTTCCGCGGTAACCCCAGAGCCACATCTCCTCGGCCACGATTCTCCGGTTCACAGGTTGCTCGGCGATCACGCTCCTCACCCTGAACTGGAAAAGAACGGTTTTCTGGTCTACTTCGCGCGTGCGGATCACCGAAGAGCGGGCAGCACTTCCTTCAAGACCGTTCAAAGCATCGTTGATGATTTGCTGGGCCAGTTGTTCGGTGAAGGGATGGTTCCGGCCTATATAAGTATACCCTTCGGGTGTCGGCGATTTGAAGGATATCATGATTTGGGGCTTATCGGTCAGCAGTTCCCGCAACTTTTGTGGAATATTGGTGGTGTACACCAGATACCCCTCAGGGCGGTGATCGGCTTGCACCGAGAGGAAGCGTAAAGCCCCGGTCACAAAGTTTTCGACCGTTTCCACGCTTCCGATGGCTTCATCGATTTCCTTCAGGTTTTCTTCGATATCGGCGGCCTTGATGGCATGTTGAGCAAAGATGGTGCGTGTGGCCTTTTCCTTTTCGGAAGCCCGCTGCAAGGCCTCTTCCAGCGATTTGCGGGTCTGATCGATCTCCTCGCTTTCAAACAGCGACAACTGAAAGGCTACCTGTTTGATGCCGGCATTCCTGATCAGGACCGCCTGCATGACGGCGTTCATGACGGTAGTGCTGTCTTCGGGCAGTGGCACGGTAATTCCCGTGGAGCGGCGGATTTCGTCCGACTTTTTGTACAGCACATCGAGAACCACTCCGTCGACAGGGTTGTTTTCCCCGAAGATCCGGGCCACGTGGATGACCGGCGATTGCTGGCCGAAGCGGTCGACACGGCCTTCCCGTTGTTCCAGCCGGTTGGGATTCCAGGGAAGGTCATAGTGGATGACCGCGTTAAAGGCGTCCTGCAGGTTAATTCCCTCACTCAGACAGTCGGTGGCGATGAGCAGCCGGCGCTCCGCCTTTTTCATGGTATCTATTTTTTCCCGGCGCAGTTCATCATCCAGTTCGCTGGTAATGACCTCGATGTGAAGATCACGGTATGCCCGTCCCTGCAACTCACTGCGGAAAATATCCCCCAGGTAGCGGGCAGTATGGATATAACGGCAATAGATGATCGGATGGAGCCCCTTCGCTATCCATTCCCTGGCTGTTTTCACAACGGTCAGGGCTTTCTGGTCCTTTACGATGCCGGAAACATGACTCAGGCGAGAGGCAAAACCGAGAAGTTTACGCGATTCCACATCGGGAGTGACTTTTGCCTTGGCCAACACGGCTATCGGCAGGTTATCCTCTCCCGAATATCCCCCATCGAGAATTTCGTCATCCGCCTCTTCACCCTCCATATCGTTTTCCTCTTCGGTCAATTGCTTTTTGCGGGCTTTCTTCACGAGCATGGAGACTCCTGCTTCGGGACTGCTCATCACTCCCCGGAGGAGGGCCAGGGCTTCCCAGTAGCTCAGCCTTTGCTTCCGGAGGTCGGTCGTATGTTCCTTCACAATGGAACGGGCATATTCCAGGATTTCGTTAAAAAGGGTGCCATATTCATTGCCAACCGGATAGGCGACATCGACGGCGATGCGCTTCGGGAAGCTGTATTCCTCATTGAACCAGGAGATCACATCGCTGCGCCGGCGTTGGATAAAATGGCGGGCTACCCGTTTACGCTCTTCGGGGGATGCTTCCACCAGGTCGGTGGACTCAAAATCGGGGTGCAGTAGTCCCAGCAATGACTGGAACTCCTGCTGCTTGCCGCTGTGCGGGGTGGCGGTCAGCATAACCAGATGCTGGTCAGGATTCCGGGTAACCAGCCTGTGCAACAGATTATGTCTTAACATCTGTGATGTATTGGCCCCGGCGGGCCGGGCACAGGTATGCGCTTCGTCGACAATGACAAATTCCGGGGTGTGATCGAGAAAAACCTGGAGTTTGCTGCCCGTTTTTATGTAGTCGACCGATATGATCTGGAAGGGGAAAGCCCTGAAGATGTTCTCATTCGAGCGGATTTGCTTTTCCAGGGAGCTGGCGGTTCCCGAGCGGATGATCACCGCTTCGACGCCGAACTTGGATTTCAGTTCATCCTGCCACTGGTCGCACAAATGGGGCAGGCAGATGATGGCCATCCGCCCGATCTCCTTCCGCTCATGGAGCTCCCGGGCGATCAGCAGGGCCTCGATGGTTTTTCCAATACCCACATCGTCGGCAATAAGCAGTCGGACGGGATTCTGCCGCAGGGCCATGATGAGGGGGACCAACTGGTAAGGGCGCGGGCGGAAAGAGAGTTTTCCCAGGCTCCGGAAGGGACCTGCCACATTCCGGAACGACAGCCGCGTGGCATTGTAGAGGAGCCGTGCTGAAGGAAAATCGCCCGGATGGTCAGCCGACGGCCTGACAAAATTGTATGAGACAGGCCGATCACTCTCATGTGACAGCGGAAGGAAGATCCCCGTAATCTCATCGTCGGTTCCCCCCAGGGGCTTGACCAGCAACAAGGTGGGATCATCCGACGGCAATACCATCCAGGGCCGGTTGCGCAGTGTGACCAGACTTCCGGGTTTGAAATCAAAATGCGTTGTACTCATCTGACAGGTTTAAAAATGTCGGGTCTTGTGCTGACCATCTGGTCAAGGGGATTTTTGTAGTACCATGAAAGAACCTGGTATCCTGCGTTTTTGAGCGCCTCCCGCTTCGATTTGTCATCGTCCATCACCCTTTTGTCGTCATGGGGCGTACCGTCACAGAAAACGCAGACATTGGGTTTAAACAAAAAGTCGGGTCTCACATACATATGGGGAATAATGGGCTGGGCTTCATCGGGCAGCCTGAGGCCTTTGGCGTAAAGATATTTCAGGAAAGCCTCCTCCGTGCTGCTGTTCATGTCGCGGGCAGCCATCAGCGCGTGGTACTGTTCGTCATAGCTGCTGAAGGAGCGGTTGGCGAGAAACTCGATGGCCGAATCGCGCAACAGCCGCAGGGAATTCCTGATGTGATTCCTGTTGATGACCTGGTGATGGCTTTGGTTGTAGTAACTCAGTAAATCATCGTATGTGGCCGGTGCCAGCTCTTCCTCCGGAATTTCCACGCCCTCTTTCATGAAGCAGAAATTAAAGGCATCGTGCATCACCGCTTTATAAACCTGTGGATTCTCAACCAGTTGGGAAAGGACGCCCAGACTTCCTTCGGCAGCTTCGTAAAGCAGGATGTTGGGAGAATCGCCTTCTCCCATGATGGAAACTCCAATTTCGTTCGATTCTACCTGGAAGTAGTTTTCGATGGCGCGTTTCAGGGCATACATGAGGGTGACCACCCCGGCATACCCCCCTTGCAGGCCCAGGGTTTCCACAGGTTGGAGATAGAGCACGTTGGCCGTGGTGGTGGTGAACAGCTTGATCCGTTTGATGTCATCGGTCTGACCTTCGGCATGCTCCTGGATTCTGTTCTGCCAGTGGCCGCTCTTCAGGTTCAGGGCAAATCCTTTTTCGGGCGAATTCCTCCATTTGAAATTGATATGGACCAGCCTGGCTGCCGGAAAGGCATGCAGGTGGAGCAGTTTTTCGCCTCCTGTTTTCACGATGGCTTCCCGGGTGTTGTCAAATCCCCCCTCCACATAGAAGTAAGTCCGGGTGTCGAATCCTTTCCGGCTTCTCTCCTCTTCCTGGCAGGTGATGCGTTGCTGTTCAAAGGCCACCGTCTCGGCAATTTCCACCAGGTCGGAATGGATGTACTCGTCCATACCCTGTGAAAGCTCTTTGCTGACCAGCGGATCAACGGTATAGGTGAACTGCTCCTTCATCAGGATGTAGCCCGTGTAGGGGCTGATTTTAGCCTTTTCAATTTTAGCTTCTGCTTCAGAGAGGATGATCCGGTCGATCCTGAATTTTGCCCCGTCATGGTAAATGATATTCCTGGGACCGAATTCATTCAGGGCGATCACGCGAGGGCGGGAGAGGAATTCTCCGGAACCGTCTTTGGTTTCCAGGAAAGTGCGGATGGGGAGCCGGGTGAAATTATACCCGGGCAGAAAACCTTCGGCCGCCAGGTAACGGAAGGGATAGAACTCCGATTCGTTGTCGCTTTTCCTGCCGCTGGAATCGGTCGTGTCGTTCAACAGCAGGGCCATCTGCCGCTCGGACTGTCTTCTCGAGTATCTGGCTTTTTCAATAAGCTCGTGGTTGTTGGCGTAAATCCTGTTTTCGATGATCTCATTGGCCGCCCTGAATTGCAGGATCGCATTGCGGTAGAGGATTCTCCAGCGCGAAAGGGACTGGTCGAAATCGGTAAAATAGTTGTCGATGGTCTGTTGGATCCAGAGGTCATTGAACCAGGAGGGTTTCCGGGTGGCCAGTTCGGTTTTAAACCAGGAATCCTCCACAATTCTCCGGAAGGCGGTCCCGATTTCCTGCTTCTGTGTTTCTGTCAGCATGAAGGCCAGCACAATTTCCTCCTTTACCGGGAGGTTTTCCAGATCTTCCTTGTCGACCAGGTCCCCCAGGGAGTTGTTCAGATTGGAGATCGAATGGCGGGAAAGTATTAACGCGTGGAGATGGCTCTTAAGCAGTTCCTCGTTGACCAGGTCCATCCGGGGGGTGGAGACGGAGCCGGCCACCATTTTTTCGGGAGTGTTGAAGAAATGGCGGTCGTGGGCGCTGTAGTTGGAGCAGTAGGTCATGACCAGTGCTGCCTGTCCGCTCCGGCCGGCGCGCCCGCTCCGCTGGGCATAATTGGCCGGCGAGGGGGGAACATTCCGGAGGTGGACGATGTTCAGGTCGGCAATGTCGATCCCCAGTTCCATGGTGGGCGAGCAGTACAGCACGCTGATGGTCCCGTTTTTGAAAAGCTTCTCCCTCTCCTGCCGTTTTTCATTTTTGATCTGACCGGTATGTTCCTTGCCTTCAATGGTTTTCAGATGATGGAAGTCGGTCCGGTAAAACCGCTGGAAATAGAGGTTCGGTTTGATGGTAACCGGTCTGTAGGATCTGGTTTTGATCAGGTCAGGAGTGATGGTGTTGCCATCGCCTTTCAGCCAGAGGAGATAGTCGACCTTCAACTGGTAGACAAACACCTGGACTCCCTCTTCATTTCTGGCATATTTTCGTGATAACCACCCGGCATCGCACAGAAAATTAAACAAAGCATAGACCGCGGGGGTGTAGTTCTCTTTTCCGCGGAGGTTCAGACCTTGTTTTTCAGCGGTTTTTCGCAGATACCGCCCGAAATGGCTCTGGTATCCTGCACTTCCACCGAAGAGGTTCTGAATTGTGCGGTCGAGTTTTTCTACCTGTATGCTTGCCGGAAAGTCTATTTTGTCGGAATCGTCAAGGGTCCAGGGAGGGATCAGTTTTTCCCTGATTTTCCTGGAATTCTGGTTAATGGCCGAAGGCTCGAGCATGGAAAATTCCAGGGCGTAGGATTTCCGGAAGAAGTCAAAAACCTGGACCAGGAATTCAAGGCGCTCTTCGGGTGCCATATTGTCGAGCAATATGTTGCTTTGCCAGAGGGTGTTATCCCGGACGGACTCGTCCAGGAATTTGTATCCGATGGTCAGGAGGGCGCACTGTTCCAGGTTGGGAAGCACCACGCGCCAGCTTTTGCGCAGGTCATGGAGCAGGCGGTACATGATGAAATCCTTGAAGGCATCCTCGTTCTCCTTCCGGGGGCCGGGAAACGCGGCCGGATTGCGGGCATACTGTTCCTGGGGAATGTTCAGACATTCAAAAATCCGGTCGGCAATCGTGGTATAGTCAAGTTGTCCGTGTTTTTCGAGGGCATTCCAGATGGCTGCCCTCAGCTGGCCGACTTTCACGAAATCGTTGAAATGGCCTGCCTGGAGGGAGGCATCCTGCCGGTTGTCGGTAAAGCTGAGCAGCTTCTGTTCGCGGGCGGGCTCTCCGAATGCATGAAGCTGGGTGATGGTTTCAAAGGACAGGACGGTAGTGGCCGTGCTTCGACCCTCACCGCCCAGTTTCGTCAGCTTGGACCACTCCCCGGTCTGGTCGAAGATGATTCCCGAGGTAGGATCGAACATCAGGGGAGCGGCGATAAACCAGCCCTCGAATTCCTTTCCGCCGGAAAAAGAGAAGAAGCCTTCCCCGTCGAAATGGATCTTCCGGGGGATACGGTTTCTTTTATCAGACTTCAAAGAGCGGGTACCATCACGGCGGGGAGGGTTAAACCATGCTTCCGGGAGGTTCTGAAGATCGCGATCCTCGTCCCAGACAGGTTCTTCATCTTCCTGGTGTGCGATGAAAAGATAGCCGGCTTTGGTTTCTTCATCCTCCGGATCTTCGAGATTGCGGAAATCCCTCGGGAATAGCCGGCCCTGGCCTTCGTCGAGTGTGACACAGTAAAAGTCGTGCCCCGAGTAGCGGCTGAAAACCAGGGGAAAAACATAAGTATCGGAATTACCCGAGTACAACCCGGCGTCAAGATAGGGTTGCCTGGATGCCTGGTCGCCAAGGGTGGCATAGACGGTACCGGTTTGGGCAATAAACTGGTGGATCCGGTAGGGGAGAAGATTCTTTTTCCGGGAGGGATCGGAATTGATTTTGTTGGACCATTCCAGAAGTGCCGAGATGTAGGGCGTGCATTCGTTTTCCGGTTTTCCGCAGAAATCATGGAGTTGCCGGCCGATGGCTTCGACGGTAAGCGGCTTACGCCTCACCAGGATACCCTCTTTCTGTTCCAGGGCGATGGTCTCTTCGAGCCAGTGGGCTACCGGGTTGGTCTCAAATTCCGAAGAGGGCGATTCCTGATCCATACCTTGTGAAATGGCTTCAGCCATATTTTCAGGAGTGACGGGGATATCCTTCGTGAGGCTTTTAACCAGCGATTCGCTGATGATCTGGTTTTCGCGGATATCGCTGCCGAAGATCAGGCACCCGATGCGGGCCACTTCATGCTTCTGTTCGGAAAGTGTGGCGGTGTCGGACGAAATCATGGTGGCCGAAGTTCCGATACAGGTTACCGGGTGGCTGGCACCTGCCTTGATCCTTCTGATCAGCAGGGCGATGTCCGATCCCTGGCGACCGCGGTAAGTGTGCAATTCATCGAATACCAGGAACCGCAGATTTTCGAGTATGTTGTTCCTGATGTCCACATCTTTTCCACCCCGGGTCAGGATCAGCTCCAGCATCATGTAGTTGGTCATCAGGATATGGGGCGGGTTTACCCGCATTTTGTCCCTCGTCTCCTCATCTTCCTGTCCGGTATACTGGCCGTAGCTGATGGGAAAGATATCGCCCACGATCTCTCTGAGTTCCCTGGTCTGGTCGGTGAGGCTTTTGCCGGCCTCTTCAAAGTGAGTTCCCGGAGGCAGTTTCCGTTTGAGGTAGTTGCGTTCGTATTTCCGGAATTCTTCATGTTGCGAGTTGATCAGGGCATTCATGGGATAAACGATGACTGCCTGTGTTTTTCCGGCCAGAGAGGCTCCGGAGCGGAGGATATGGTTGAAGATGGTGGCGATGTAAGTCAGCGATTTTCCGGAGCCGGTCCCCGAGGTGACAATGAACTCTTTTCCGGAGGCACCTAGGGTGATGGCATCCTCCTGGTGTTTGTAAAGTTCATACCCATAAAAGATATCCTGCAATTCCTGATGAAGCAATCCGCTTTGCACGAGATGCTGAATGGTCTGTCCCTTTTCGAAAGTGGGATTAAACTGGACCAGGGGGTTGGGCCACAGTTTTTTATTGTTCAATTCAGTGGCCACGAATTGCAGAAGCCGGGGGTCTTTGACATTCAGAAAGCTGTTGATATAGCTTTTATAATTATCGATCAGCCTCTTATGGAATTCAAGTATGTTCATCAGGTTAGGTCATTTTATATCATCGCCGGGCAAGACTCCACTCCGGAATCCTGAACCTTAAAGATGGGAAAAGATTGGGGAATTAACAACTACCAGGAATTATCAAGATTGCACCTCCTCAATTTTAGAAAAATCCAATTCCGTCCTTTTATGAGGAGACTTTTAAAGTACTTTAAATGTTTTGGAGGAACTCTGAAAGAAAAGAAGAGTCATCAATTTAAATAATACCTAAAAATCTAATATAATAAATTGCAAAAGTGGTGTAGAATGTTTATTTTCAAGCTGTTGAAACAAAAAAAGAAACAAAACTAGCACCACTTCCAGGATGAAAAATACGGATAATATTTTAAAAG
>Ga0209723_1003876_pt1 | contig 17429 bp, 17 predicted proteins | sample BiotimSIPDNA_2_FD_185750 | JGI IMG/M metagenome (GOLD analysis project Ga0209723, IMG submission 185750) | Anaerobic biogas reactor microbial communites from Washington, USA - Biogas_R2 time_0 SIP DNA (SPAdes) (version 2) | ecosystem: Engineered > Bioreactor > Anaerobic > Unclassified | place... | reverse complement strand
ACAAACCCAAAACGGTCAACCTGTCCTTATACTGAAAGAAGGAACAACTCGAAGCAGAGGTAAAGAAGCCCAGAGAAACAACATCATGGCAGCCCAAGTAATCGGTGAAGTCCTAAAAACTACACTTGGTCCAAGGGGCATGGATAAAATGTTGATTGACAGCTTGGGAGATATTACCATAACAAACGATGGGGCTACAATTCTTAAGGAAATGGACGTAGAGCATCCAGCAGCCAAAATGATGATTGAAATCGCCAAAACCCAAGATGATATGGTCGGCGACGGAACCACAACAGTAGTTGTGTTGGCAAGTGAACTTCTCAAAAAGGCCGAAGGTCTACTTGATCAAAATGTTCACCCAATGATGCTGGTTGCGGGGTATCGTAAGGCAGCACAGAAAACAATGGAAATCATAGCGAAAAACGCTGTAGCTATCGACATTGAGGATCAACAAATCATGATGAAGGTTGCTTTAACGTCTATGGGAAGCAAGACTGTGGGCGGTGCTAAAGAGCACTTCGCAGAAATAGCCATAGAAGCTATAAAACAGGTAACTCAGAAACACGAAGACAAAAAAGTAGCTGACATAGATAACGTACAACTGGTGAAGAAAACAGGCAGAAGTCTAATCGAGACACAACTCATCAGAGGAATAATAATAGACAAAGAAGTCGCTAACCCAGGTATGCCTAAAACAAAAGAAAACGCAAAAATTGCGCTTCTAAATTCAGCTCTTGAAATCGAGAAAACCGAAATAACTGCTGAAATACGCATCCATGAACCACATCAGATGAAAGCTTTTCTAGACCAAGAAGAAAATATACTCAAAGAAATGGTAAATAAGATCAAAACTTCAGGCGCTAACATTGTTTTCTGCCAAAAAGGCATCGACGATATGGCCCAACATTTCTTAAGTAAAGAGGGCATAATGGCAGTGCGTAGAGTCAAAGATTCAGACATGGAAAAACTAGCAAGAGCCACCGGTGGACGAGTAACATCTAATTTGACTGATTTAAAGGCTGCAGACTTGGGCTTTGCAGGCCTTGTGGAAGAGCGCAAGATTGGCGACGATAAAATGATTTTTGTAGAGAAATGCAAAGACCCCCATAGCGTAGCTATTCTTATTCGAGCAGGACTTGAAAGAATGGTGGATGAAGCTGAGAGGGTTATAACCGATGCGTTGTCAGTGATTTCAGACGTTACAGAAAACAATAAAATCGTTGCTGGCGGCGGAGCAATTGAAGTAGAAATCGCCAAAGAACTGCGTAGTTACTCAACCAAAGTTGGTGGAAGACAACAACTTGCAGTTAAAGCCTTCGCGGACGCGGTCGAAGTTATTCCACGTACTCTCGCAGAAAACGGGGGCTTAGACCCAATTAATACACTCATAGAGTTAAGGCGAGTACACGATAAAGAAGACGGCAAATTCATTGGGATTAACATATTTACAGGTAAACTGCAAAACAGCATTGAAAACGGAGTAATCGAACCAGCGGTTGTCAAAGAACAAGCCTTCAAATCCGCATCAGAATCAGCAGCCATGATACTACGCGTAGATGACATAATAACAGCTAAATCCCCAAAAGGTAGACCGCCAAGCGGTATGGGCGAAGAATAAGCGTTTAACTGAAAAAATTCGCAAGCCCTTCCAATATTACTGAGCCTACCACGAGCCCAAACCTAAATTTTATGGTGCCGCCGACTAAATTGGCAAAAATAAAATCTATTACAGGCTAAGCAGCTCAAAGTTTTTATTGGATTTTTGGGCAGTCTTTTACTTCTGGCGCTAACTATTTTACTGGTTATCTAGCGCCAAGTTCAGTTAGTGGTTTAGGAAAACCTGTATTTGGTTTGTTATCACGAATCGAAGACATATATTCTAAAGAAATGCTTAGATTATGTTATTTTTCATAATGTGTACCAAAATAAGACAACAATAAGCAATATTTACTAATAACATTCACTCTTTATGTTAATAATGAATTGAACAATTTGGGTAGGAACAAACGGAAAAACAATTTTTTGTTGATAGCACCCAAAAAATGAGGGGACTAATAAAATGTCAAAAAGTGATGATCTTCTGTTGGAGTTGAATAGAGGCGTCGCTGTTTATTTGAAGCGTATTCCCCCGTTTAAATACCAGAACAAGGAATATCGTTTGATCGATAATTACATTGCAACACCCATAATGCGATGTGATATATGTGGAGACTATTTGCAATGGGAGATTTCAATCATCGAAAACTGTGATGGTCACACAATACGCGTAGGAAATGCATGTATTGATCGTTTGACAGGACAGAATGTTTCAGAATGGATGAAAAATTTTAGGCAAAAACGAGTAAACATTCTTGCAAACAGAAGCTGTATTAATCAATTATCAATAATTTTAGATGCACAAAACAGAAAGGAATCATCCCTAGAAATACCTAAAGCGTATGTTAAAGAATTCAGAGCAATTCTAAATCAGTTATGCAAAGGCTTAAACCTCACTACAAAACAAAGACAACTGACCGATTCCTACTTAACTTTACAAATCAGAGCTTAAACGGTTATCTCTAGATACTAATGTGGAATGCCCAATGCATATATGCACTAATGTCTCTTGAAAGCACCAGGGAAGGTTCAACGTAACAGTGTAGATTACATTTATGACAGTTTTCTATTTTTTTCCAGTCAAACCCTGAAAGTGCACTTTTTATTCCCCTATCAAAAATGGATAAACTACTTGCGTAGTCGTTGTGGACATAGCAGGGTAAAACCAGGTTTCCATGGGGATCAATGTTTATCATAGTCCAGGGTTTACATTGCCATTTTTTCTCTTTAGCCATCACTTTGAAGTAACCGCTTGAGTTGGCAAGGGGGTAGCCACTCTTTTTCATTTCAAATAGTCGATTAGCGATTTTCGATATTTCGCGGTTGACCATTGAAGAGATTTGGGTATTGGAGTATTCATAGGCTACTGCCACAGATATTTTTGTTCCCAACTCTTTAGCCAACTCAACTAAGCCCTCGATTTCGTCAACGTTTTCAGCAATCACTGTGGTGTTGATGGTTACAGGAACTTTTTGTTTAGCCGCACAAATGCCTTCTACTGCCTTCTTAAAGCTGCCTCTGACGCCCCGAATAGTGTCATGTGTTTTTTCTAAGCCATCCAACGAAACGTAAACGACGCCGTTAATGTAGGGTGCTACCTCGTTTATTCTGGATTTAAGTAGAGTACCATTTGTTATCAGGCTAGTGTGAAGCGGCAAAGACCGTGAAAAAGCAAGTATCTCCTCTAAATCTTGCCTAAGCAACGGTTCACCGCCTTCAAAGGCGACTCCGCAGGCCCCAGAATTGTAAATTTGTCTTAGAATCGCTTTTTCCTGCTCTAAACTGGAATCTGGAATTGGGTGTTTCCAGAAGGGACACATTTTGCATTTTAGATTACAGTTGTAAGTTAATTTATGTCCACAGAAAAAAGATGTTTTTACACCGCAAAGGTTCAAGATTAACCCACGGTAAACTCTTAGCCCTAGCAAAACGGGTGTTATGTACTGGCGAAAAGGTTTTTCTTTAACTTTTTTTTGCATCTAAAATATTATTCCTTTGCTTAAGATTTATTAAAAACCCTCTTTAGAAACACCTTGAATTTTGGCCCTTTTTTGGGCTTAATCAAGGTGATTAGCGGTCTTCACTGTAGTCTCTGTCCTCATGGGCTTCTTGTTCAGCTTCATTTTGCTGTGTTTGTTCACGCAAGCTTGCTTCTTCGCCTTTAGCTCTTGCTCTATCTTGGGCTTGCCCCTTCAATGGATAAACAGTATCTAACCAAACTTCAAATTGTCTCTTGTATTGAGGGCTAGAAAAAACCCAATCACATAATCCACCAATTACCTCACTAACGTCGACATCGTGGTCGTCAGCTACCCCTTTCAGAAAACTGGTCCATTTTGAGGGTAAAGACACTAAAAAGCTGTCCAATAATAGACTCTCCACTAAATTGTTAGTGTTATGGCATATTTAAGTTTATTAATCAGTTGAGAAAATATCTGAAATTGTAAAATATTTTATACTTTAGGTTTATCAATTGCAACTAATTGAGTAAACAAAATTAGTTAGATATGGTGACTGAATTTTATGGGTTAAGAAAGAACAAAGCTGTAAAAGAAAGAACAGACATACATAAGACTTGTAATTAATCGTTTTTGTCTTAATTGTGCTTCTCGAAAACTTGAATTACCGGGGTAAAGTAAACTCTGCTGTAAGCGATTAATTCAAACACGTTTTCCATAAATGAATTTATTTGAAACAGGGCGATATCAGCATCAAACAAGTCATACCAAGTTATTAAGAAACGAAAAATACCGATGATTTGAATGATTGCATAGGTTAAATCTTAAGATTTAAATTATTCAAGGGGAATAAGTAACATAGTCGAAGTGTTTTTTATGGTTAAGATTGTTGAAGACGTTTTTTCAAAGGGATTTTTAGAAGTACAGGAAAATGATACTCTTTCTTCTTGTTTATCACATTTCAAAAAAGGGATGCCACCTGCTTTACCAGTATTTGACAGTAAGGGCAATTACTAAGGGGTTATTTCCAATAAATCCATAAAACGGTCCAGTTTAGATGCGTCTGGAACTAAAGTTAAAATTCTAATGCAATCGGCACCTATTGTCACCCTGCAGGATACTCTTAGCAAGGTAGCTAAGTTAATGATCGAGAGTGAAATCAGGCAACTTCCAGTTTACAGTGACGAGCAGCTCTTAGGTTTTGTAACAGATGAGGATGTTATCCATGGTGCCATAATGGAACAGTGGGGTAACACTCGCGTTGAAGAAATAATGACAAAGGATCCATTCGTAATCGAAGAAGACGAATCACTAGGAACAGTGCTGAGCCTTATAAGAAGCGAAGGAATCTCTCACGTTCCCATAGTTAAAGATGGAAAACTTGTGGGGATTGTGAGTATTTCTGATATTATTGAAAATATTTTTCAGCCCAGACATGTGCAAAGGTTTGGCGAAAGGGTAGGTGAGAAAGTTTCTGTTTTGAGTATTCCTGCGAAGGGCATAATGGTTGATCCTGTAATCACTGTTCTACCTGAATCTAAATTGCGAGATGCTGAAGAGCAAATGCACAAGTTCAATATTTCCTCTTTAGTAATCGTCAGCAAAGGAAGACCTGTAGGCATCATAACTAAACGTGACTTTCTTGAACCCCTAGCTCAAATGGAAAAACCAGTAGAAAGACTTACTGTTCAGTTTTCAGTTAAAGACGTGAAAATTGATGAAATCCAACGCAGCGCAGTTATGGATGACTTCGAATCTTTTACCCGAAGATATGGAGGAACCTTAGAAGCGGGTACATTGTTTGTTTATATGAAGACGCATGGCACAAACTTCAAGGGCGAACAGTTAATTCATATCCGTCTCCAATTTAGAACAAAGAGAGGAGCATTTTTCAGTTCAGCTGAAGGTTATGGTGTTGAACAGACATTTAAGATAGCATTAGATAGGCTTGAGGGCCAAATTGTAAAAAGCACTGAATTGGCAAATGACCAAGATTTTCTAAAGGGTTATTTGAGGCGGAGATTTCCGTTGACATAATTATGAATTAAATGGGAAAGTGTTTGTTTTCTCCTCAAACAACCGAAACAAAATCTGCGGAAAAATAGAGAAATCAATAAAGCTAGGACCGTAAATGACGCTTTACCGTAACCCAAAAAGAAGAGACCGGGCAAAATCACTACTCATTATAGCAGTCTATGTTGCAGTAATCTCAATCACAGCTTTTCTTCTGCTAATAACGTATTGGATTTTATGGTTGGCTTTGGTAGCAGGTGGATTAGTGCTGCTTGTATTGTGGCATAAAATATCAACAGCATATCACTGCCCAAAGTGTGGCAACGAATTTGAAATATTCTTCTTAACTGACTTCTTTAGCCCTCACGGAGTAAGCAGAGAAGGAGACGGCTGGACTTACCTAAAATGTCCCAGATGCCACAATAAATCAAAAATGCAAGTGCTCGTAAAGAAAAACAGCAACAAAAATTAGAACAAAGAATAGAGCATGAAAAAACCAGTTTGCGCTATTTGTGAAAAAGAAACTGGATAATCACGAATGCTGCTGTGAATAATGAAATAATCAACTGAGAGAAAAATATGAAACAATTTTTTATGAGGTGAGCTGATTTAGTCTCAGTTCAGGTTAGTTTGTATTCTTTTCCATTCTCAACCCTGTGAACCCTCTCGCAGCAGCCTATAAACATCTCCGGCTTCTCAGTATGCAACGGAAACAGTTGCCCCGGCTTAATCTCAGCAATCATCTCGCGCAGCTCTACACCAGACGCGTGACCCGAAGCATGCGTACTGTATTTTTTTATGCCAAAATGAGCTAGCCAATTATCCTTTCTTTCCTCATCAAGCTCCATCTCATCACAGAACGGATCACAAGAAGACTTAATCCAAACCGCATCTTTTGGTTTAATATCAACAAGCTGATTGATCTCCCATAAACTCATAGAAACAACAAACTCACCTGGAGACCTACACAAATCCTCACATGTAACCGCGTTTGCTCCGAAAATAAAGTTTCTTTCCCAAGTATCATAATCCTTTTCAACCACATCAAAATCAAAGCCAGGTCGCCCGATTAGTCCCCAGCTTTTCTTAGCCACAAAAACCTTAACCTCATCCAGACAAAACGGTGCCTCATCACCTAAGCTTGCAATCAAATAGGCTAATTTCATGTTTACAACAAATTTTCTGCCATTAGCTTTTGCAGCTTCAAAAACTGAGCATGCCCGATCCAAATCTCTAGCAGGATACTCAACAAAAACCATGCCCTGTGATTCTGCTATTAACTTGGTGATTTTCTGTTTCACTGCGTCTTCACTGTCTTTTTCTGTTTTATCGATTCGTGTGCCTTCACAGAGTAGCCAAGATGGTTTGGCAGCTTTAGCTTTCTGCACGAACTTTCTGCTCTGCTCCTGTTTTGAGCCGTGAAAACGGATATCACCAGTATAAACAAGTGTACCCTGATCAGTGTAGACTATGTATGCTGCTGAACCCGGTAGCGAGTGGTCAACAGGAACCATTTCAACCTCCAAATCCCCAACCTTCACCCTCTGCCCTTCAGTCATCACTATAAAGTTGCGTTCATGAACAAAATCCCCGTTTTTGCGGGTAACTCGTGATAAGCCGCCTTTACCATTCTTATAGAACTGAAAAGCTTCACATGCAGTAGTGTAATCTGAGAGGTTTGAGCTGCCGGTCTCCTCTAAAACCTGCAAAATAGTTTTTGAGGTTTGGGTGCAGTAAATTGGGATGTCAAATCTGAGAAAATGAAGATAATTAATATGGTCAGCGTGTGCATGAGACAGAAACACTGCATCAACACTTCGTTTTTCAGCTGGTCTGCCCATATGCGTCAAGTAATCATTCCTATACAAACCTTTAATGTCAGGTAAAAGTCCAAGCTCAAAAAAGTCAGTTAATCCAGCGCATTTTCTTGGCTGCAGAAACTCTGAAAAAAACTTTGAAGACTGCTTAAAACTCATCCCGAAATCCAAAAAAATCCTGGTATCCTTATGTTCAAGCAGAATCTTGTTTCCACCGATTTCTCCGACGCCGCCAAAGAAAGTCAATTTTGTAGACATACGCAGTCGCTGCAAATACGTCTGATATACTTTTAATGCTTGCTAACAAACAAGACACTTTCCATTGTTACTCTCTTGAAGTTTAAGGCTTAGATGAAAAGGCACTGTTTTCTGTGTAAGCAATAAAATGAGTAGCATACAATTATAGGTTGACATGTGATTGATGGCTATGCATAACAAGAAAATTCAGAGGTTCACAGGAATCACAAGTTACCTGTCTGGAGATAAAACTGATAGTAAAAGTGTATTTGAACCTGTAGTTCTAGGCTGAAACAAAATTTTGGCAAACGGACAAATAAAAGTTACAAGAATCTGGCCCAAGTTGAGTCGAGAATTAACACCATATAAAGCAGTGTTACTTTTCTAATGATACATGAGAGCATTGCTTGGTAAGGTTTCTACACCCAATTTTCCTGCTGTCTTAGCAAGTTTATTATCGTTAGTAACCAAAACTTTTCCTGCTCTTTTAGCTTCAACAAGATATGCTGAGTCATAAAAAGTTAAGTTAAACCTGTGCGCTATTTGCAGCGTCTGCCCTTCTGCTTCATTTTCAGGTCTGGGTACCTGCATATTTTTGAGTATCAAATACATTAAATCTAATGCTTTTTCAGCTTCCTCAAAGCTTATCCTTTTTAGTAACAGGCTTTCCCGCCACAACGCGTTTCCAAGTTCATAATAAGCTAAAGAAATTGTTGTGCCCTCCATTAGTTTATCCAGTGCTTTCTGAGGTGTTTCTCTGATGAGTTCATAAATTGAGTTAGAATCAAAAAGAAACTGCTTTTTTGTCATCTGTTCTCCCTTGTGGCGCGGATAGATTCAGCGAATTCTCCTGGCGGGATTTTGTTTAGAATCACTGAAACTTCTTTGGCAAGTGTGTTTATGTGTTCTTTTTCTATTTTTTCTACTTCTGATTGTAGGGCTTCACGAATTACTTTGCTTACATTTATTTCAAGGCTGGATAGTTTTTTCTTGAGTTCAGCTGGAACTTTTGCGCATACAGTTTCTTCCATACCCATTGGTATTACCATTATCGTATTACAAAGATGTATGATAAGAATATTTTGAAAATCAAGAATTAAAAAAAGTTAGAGATTAAACTCTTAATTGCTGGTGTTAATGTCAACTTCACTCTTTTTTGTGCCTTCTACTTGTTGAAATTTAGTTTTAAGTACTACTTTCAATTAAATTGTACATCAGCGTAGGTGTGACCTGTGAAGTGTCAGTCGCAAGAAAAGGGCAAGTAACAGTTCCTTTTAAACTGCGCAGAAAGTTTCAGATAGACGAACACTCCAGAGTCCAAATCACAGAGGCAAATGGCACTATATTTACAAAGAAATGTTTCAACTTCTACGATCTTGCTGGAACCGGAGCGGGTGAAGCCACTGTTGAAGATCTAAAAAATGGAGCTATACGAGATGCGGGAAGAAGACTACGCTGTCTGAAAAACATTATGAACCTAGATTCTTTTTCGATTACTTTTACTTAAATAACAATGAATATGCCCAAAAACTTAAACATGAAGCCAAATCAACTAAAGAAAAGTTTGTTTCTGTTTTAACAATACAGCAGTTTCATCATATAAGCATTAAGCGAAGTGGAAAAGTTGCTGCCTTGCGGAGGCACACACTATTTAAAGAGAGTACAAGGTTGTGGATATCGACTACAAGACCGCGAGAAAACAGAGCTTTTACGCTATTGGTTCCTATTGAGTTTTCTACTTCATTTCTTTTATTGTAATTGCATCCCTGCATTTCTTTAGCAGTTCTATGTCTTGGGTGACTAAGCTGAGGTTTTCTTTCTCTGCCAAATAAGCGTAGGATGCATCGTAGAAAGTAAGGTTTCTCTCTATAGCTAGTGCTAAAACGTTTGCTAACGAATCAATCTTTAGCACTCTAAGAGGGCTGAGTGCTTCAGAAAAAATAGTTGCTACCCTTGCAGGGTCTTTGAGCTTTTTTTGTTTGTTCTCCCGCCACAGAACGTTTCCTACCTCATATTGAGTTAGAGAACTCACAGCGCATTCATCAGTGTTGAATGGTTGACCAGAAATCAGCAGAGGGTACAGTGCAGATGTGTCTATGAGGTACTTACATTTCTTGCCTAGTTGTTTTGACGTCATTTACCCATTCCTCTTCTTTAACATCCATAAGGCTGCTGAGTTCTTTGGCTACCGTCTGTGCTTTTCTTTTTTTATCTGCAACAAGTTCCTCAAGGAGTTGCTCCACTGCATCTTTTAGGTCAACTCCAAGTTTTTCAGCTTCATCTTTTAGGCTTTTTTTAACTCTTACAGATAGAACCTCAGTCACTGTATACACCAAATTAGTAATGTATACAAGCTGCCTATAAGACTTTAGGGCTTAACAAAAACCTGCTGTTGAAAAACCGACGTGTGGAATAATTTCTGCCTCTAAATCCACCCTGTATAATTCAGCAATATTACCCGTATTGATCGAGCTTGGTTGTAGTTGATGGCTTGTAAGTGCACTAAAAATTGCTTTTAAACTATTTAGAGTAGGAGATAGCAGAGTAAAAATAAAGTTACCTGTATCTTCAAAAAAATTTAAGTGTACAAAGTATCTATATAATTTTTCGCGTTGTTATTACTCTAAAAGTGATTTTTTTCTAAAAGAGATATTTTTCGCTTTTTTGTAGCGAATTTTATTGTCGCCGATTTCGTTGGTTTTACCAAAAAAGTTAAAGAGATAATTATCAAAGTCAAAAGCAGTATTTTGACAAATCTCTTTTCGATTGCCTAAAAATAGCTGGCTTTTTTGCAAAGACAATTAAACATTAACAGCCAATATTTGGTTATGACTCAGCAAGTGGCCAACAGCTTAAAAGACTTACTTATCCAGTTCGTAGACACTTACAGCAGCATAGTTGACTTAGAGCTTGACGAGACGCTTGAGCCGAAATTTTGGTTTATGCCCCTAAAGAGTTACGAAGCAAAAAAAGAAGTAGCCCACTACTTTCTGCTTGCAGCATCACTAAGCGAGTACAAGTTAACTGGAAACCCCCGCAACATACGACTACTCCTAAACCATCTACACGAAAAACTGGCTAAAGCACTCTACAGTTCAACTGATCCTGAAGCGTTCCGGGTTGAAGTAGCCAGGTTTGAACAGAACACTCAGCTGCTTGACTGCTTAGGAGAAGACAAAAAAGAAATACCTGACGTTTTATGTTCCGTGAACAGGTTTGTAGCCCAAAAAGCTGCTGGTGACTTAATTGTTTATTCAGCAAACATGCATAAGAAGAAGCTAAAGCCAAAAGACATGGTGCAGCAGCTATCTTACTTAATCAAACGGATGAATGGGCACCGTAAATCTAAAGCTTGGCTGTACATGCGTTGGATGGTGCGGGGTTCACCTGACTTAGCGCTTTTTATGTTTAACTCAGAAGATTTGCTGGTTCCGTTAACTACTCCAAAATTCAGAGTCTATGTAGCATTAGGGCTGAGCCTAAACGAGGATTTGCCTTTCAAGTTAAACAGTAAGTATCGGCCTGAAAGTTGGTGGGCAAACACTAAAGAATTTGATTCAGACACAGAAAAATTAACAGCTTATGCTAGGACGCTTTATCCAGAGGATCCAGCGAAAGTTGATTTTCCCTTCTTCATTTTAGGCACCTGGCTTGAATATTCAGATTTAACTCAGAATTCACTGGAGAAGTCCATGCGGTTCTTCATAAAGAAGCATCAAGAACTACTGCAGCCGCTTATGCGGTACCTAACAGTTGTTTATCACTACAACAGGATTGGAGAACGCATCAAACCAGGCGCATTCTCAGGTTTTGAACAAGACATCTTTGATTTTCTGCGAAGCAGACAAGTCATTTTTTACTATGAATTCATGGAGTTCTGCCTGTCAAAAGAGAAGCCACAGTTAACCTACAAGCCTGACTTTTTATTACCCAGATACATCGACAAAGCCAGAAAAGTTATACTTGAACCCCACGGAGTCAAAGAAAACCTAAAAGAAGTCACAACTAAACTCGCTGCTTTCCGAGGGCATTATGGCGAATTCTTCTGCATCATCCTAATAGTGCCTGACGCATTTGTTGAAGTCATCCAAAACTTAGATCCCGAACATGCGTCATATGATTTTTTGTGGAAACAAAGCGAGTACAAAACAAGATTTGAAAACTACCAAAAAACATAGCTTCACAGCTTAGGTTTTTAAACTTCACCTATAACTTTAACGGTATGATAGAGGTCAAAAAAGTATCCTCCGGCGCCATCCAAGTTAAGTCGTCGGTTTCAGATTTCTGCGCAGCCATGGGATACTGCGAATTACGCATCAAACATTTCCTACGCGGCATCAGACCGCCTCAAACACAAATAATGATAGAAGGCATCGCCTCCCACGAGAAAGAAGAAGCATACGAAAAAGAGCACTTCAAATTTGAACCCGTCACATCTGAGGAACTAAAAGACCTAAAAAAAGACATAGAATTCATCCGTGAAGGCCTCTACACCCGCTACACTAAAGAATTAACGTTTGGCGGCGAATCTGTGTCACTTCTGATTTATGGACGCGCAGACAAAGTAATGAGAAGCCAAGGCACATTAATAGTTGAAGACTCCAAATACCCTCAAACAAAAGACAAATACCTCGACAAATACGAGCCATACAATGACCAAAAATTACAGACACTGCTCTATTTGAACTCTCTTTTTAGTGATGTAACCTGCTTTGACCAGACCAGGTGCTTTGAGATATCCTGCAACAGAAAAGCCTGGATAATAAACATAAAAGACAAATTTACCCTGCAAAGCATCAAAATCTTTCAGGGATACCAAACAAAACAAGCAGAAGACTTCTTAAACCAAAAAATCAGCCGTTTTGTACTGCTGGTTTTGGATAGGATGCAGCCTACACATCATGAGAACGTGAATAAGTGTAGGAGTTGCAGGTTTAAAGACTGTGAATATTGCAAAACATAGATGTAGACATCAGGTAGTTAGTCTGATCTTTCATTTTTTAGTTAACACGGCTAAGCACCCAGTAATCTAAAACTGCTACTGAAAACACTAACCTAAAGAAACTTGGGCTAGTAAGTTTTTAGTTTTTCTATGCGCAGTCTCTTTCAATTGCGGTTTTTTTGGGATTTTCCTTTACTTAGTAGTAGTCCAGTAAATTTTGCAGACTACTACTTCTAACTTTCAATTCCCTTTACTTGGGATTTTTCTCTGTGCTTGTTGTGGATTTTAAGAGTTGATTAAAGATTTAGTGGAAATGTGCAGTTTCTTCCTATGTGTGATAGCCGTTTGAAGGGTGATAAGATGGTAGGTGAACCTGAAAAGTATGAGTTCAAGAAAGGAAAGATAAAATCGCGTATTTTTAGTCACAATGTTTTTGTATGCATATGATGTCTATCGTATACGGTGAAGGGTGTTGACACTTAAACCGTTAGCTGTACGTGTCCCAGCTGAATTAGAAAAAGAAATTTCTGAAATCATAAAAAAAGAAAAACTTGACAAAGCAACAGTTGTACGTAACCTTCTAGAAACCGGCATTATCGAGTGGAGAAAACAAACCGCCCTTGACCTCTTAAGCAAAGGAAAAACCACTTTTGCTGAAGCTGCAGATATTGCAAAGCTTTCTCTTTGGGAATTCGCTGATTTAGTAAAGCAAAACAACATTGAATGGGTCAGATTTGAACCTGAAGACCTTGAAGAAGACTTCAAAGCAGCATCTGCGGCGAAAAGCAGTTGAAACCGTTAGTCTTCAACTCAACCCCCCTAATCTACCTATCCAAAGCTGGATTATGCAGAATAATTGAAAATCTAAAAGAAGAAAAGCTGACGTCTCCGCTAGTCAAGGCTGAAGTTGTGGATAAAGGTAAACAAAAAGGTGCCCAGACGCGTTTGCTCTGGAAAAGCTTTTTGAAAACAGCGTGTTTAAACTCTGTAGCCCTCAAGACAGGTTGTTTCTTACACGGTTGTCTAAGACTGGTGGGCTTCATAATGCGGACGCTGAAGTTTTAGCCCTTGCCAAAGAACATGAGGCGCTGGCGGTTATTGATGATGAAGTGGCAAGAAAAACCGCAAAAGTTTACAGAATCAACTACGTAGGCACGCCGTATATTTTGGCTAGGTCAGTTTCTGAGGGGTTCCTATCAAAAGATCAGGCTAAGGCTGCAGTTAAGGACATGGTTTCTGCTGGTTGGCGATGCAGCTTGGAGAGTTACGTAAAGATTATGGAGTTATTAGATAAAAGTTAAAGACCACATGTTTGAGCGCTTATATCTGTAGTTTGTAGTCAAGGGCTTAGTTTTTGGTCAGAATTTTTTAATACATTTTTAGTGTTATTTACTATGCCAGTGAATGATGCCTTGGACAAAATGCATAGCGAAAACCCGATACTACTACCCATAAAGATTCTACTGATAAAAAACTGCTAAATAATAACAGCAAAACATGAAAAGCTCCCTACAGTGTTAAGTCAACAAATTTTTGATTGAAACTAATTTCTTCCACTTAGTGCTTAGTCAAAGTTTTTTTGAACTATAAAGAGGTTGTACATTTAAGCGTGGGAAAAGTATTGCTTCATTTTCACTATGTCTTTCTTTTTCTTGCGATCAACACAGCAGATGCCGACAATGGAATAATCACCGCCAAGATTGCCCCTAATGGCAGAAGCTGAGACTCTGGTGTATAAGGTGTTGGATTTGGTGTCTCTATGAGACTGGAAGTGACTGTAGGTATAGGTGTGGGACTGGGCGTTCTGGGCGGTATTGGCGTCCCTATGGGTTCATAAGTTTCGTTGGGTGTAGGCACAGGTGTTGGAAATTCAATACTTGAACCTGTCAATGGAATTGATACAGACTTCATTAAGGGATGGTTGTCTTGATAGATGGGTGTACTCAAAAACACAAACGGCTGGTTGCCTATTCCAGTATTACCTATTTCGGTGGCATTGGGATATTTTGTTAAATACAATCTCCAATAGTTCCTATTTACCGTTAGGTTAGAAGCCAAAAAAGCCGTTACACCATTTAATATGTTATTCTCAGTTATAGTGGTAAAACTTCCTCCATAAAGCATAACAATATCATTTATGGTGCAATAGGTGATATTATTGTACATTGTTCCCCCTAAACTGATTCTATATATGTAATTATTGTAGAATGTGTAATTTCCGCCACCGTTTCCTATTACGTCTCCATTGATTATCAAGTTGCGAATTGTGATATTATTAATTATTGGACGTGAGGGGCTTGGTTGGTTTGGTCCTATTCCGTTTGTTAAGTCTACTCCGGCTCCATTGATAGCGTATCCTGCTCCATCGATAACAATGTTGCTTTTTTGAACCTGAATCCATTCAGTAATGTTAGCGGTTAAAGTATAGGTGTTGCCGCTTTGAGTAATGGCTTTTGTTCCTGTAACAGAGCCATCAGAGCTGATTATTATGTTGCCAGTTGGCTGTGATTTGACTGGAGAATTCATGATGGCTAATGATGAAATGATGATCAGAATAAAAGCAAGTTTAAATCGTTTATCCACTATCGACACACCTTCTTTTTGGTGTTATTAGTTGATGTATATAGGTAGTTTCGTCAAACTTTCTTGACTACGCCTTTGTCAACGTTTTTTGACCTATAAAGAGGGGTTACATCCAAGTTTGGGAAAAGGTTTACTTACTCAAGTTAGCGGTTTTTCGATGCCTTTTTTGTAACTTAGCTAAATCCCCTCAAAAAATTAGTTCATGATGTTAGAAGCTGGTTTGATGCTTCTCTTCAGATACCTAACATACAGTAACAATGAAATTACAGAAACCAAGATTCCAATAATTACCCAAGTTAAAGTTACGGTCAAATCTGAGTTTGTGTTAGGTGGAGAAGTTGGACCATTATTGGGTAAAGAATCTGTAGGAGTAGGAGTCACAATGGGAGATGGGGTTGGCGTGGGTGCAGGTGTTGGTGCAGGAGTCGGTTTTGGTGTGGGCGTTGGTGTCTTAGTGGGAGACTGAGTTGGAGAAACAGTCAAAGTAGGAGTGGGCGTAGGTGTGGGGGTAGGTGCCGTCTCAAAGTATACTGGGGGTTTTTCAGGTGGTACATAATCAGACAATCCGATTGGTTGCGTGAAGGGGTAACGGTCCGAGTTGTCACTGTTAATTACATAGGGTGTTTCGCTGATGCCGTCACCATTAGAATCTACCCCCTGGAAAATACTCCAGTAGTTGCCGCCAGCTAGGTAGCCTGCGTCGAATGTGTTGTTTACTGAATAGGCTAAGACTATACTGGAGGAAAACAACATTTGATGTTCCACAGAAACTTGATTAGTATTGTTAACCAAGTTGTTATGGTAAAACTGGTTATTGCTACCCATAACGAATAATGCCAATCCACAGTCAGTTATGTTATTTTGTGCAGCAACTATGTCATTTGTTGCCTGAAGGTAGAGACCTGTTGAGCTGTTATAGATATTGTTTGAGTAAACAAAGTTTTGGTGGCTATAAGTGAAAAATATTGCTGATGTTACGTTGTAGATGTTGTTTTGGTAGATGTTGTTGTATTGGCTTGCCTCTTCAACTTCTCCAAGGTGTATTCCGTGGGTGCAGTTTCGGATGGTATTGTTGTATATGTCGTTGTATTTTGAAGCGCTTAAATCAATGCATCGTCCATAAGTCTCTTCAGATGAGGCTCTTGGAAAAATGACGTATCCACCCGAGAGATCGTTACTGTATATCCTGTTGAAGTTGCTGCTAAAGAGCGCAATGGTTTTTGCTGGGTTATTTGTTATGGAGTTGTTTGTGGAATCGATAAGAGCGATTACACCCTTACAAGACGTTACAATGCTGTTGTCGGTTGCTTGTAGCTGTATTGTTCTTCTGTAATCGTTGTTAGGCGCAACATTTCTAACGGTTATGTCTTGGCAGTTGTAGACAAACACCTGTTCGCCGCCATCAATGACTTCATTGGATTTGCCCGTTATAAAAACGACGGGTTTATCGTCGATTGTGTTGTTGTTGAGGGTTTTCTCCGCCAAAGTGTATAGATCTAAACCACATTCAATGAATCTGTTGTTGGTTATGGTTGTTCTGTTGCAGGTTGCTCCAACATAGAGACCTTTAGCCGGGTCAGCGGCTTTTATGGTGTTGCCGTTGACAAGAATATCCTCTGAGAACTCTACAAATATTCCCCAGCCCTCAACGCCTGAACCTATACTTTGGGGATTTACTACTTCTATATTGTTGTTTAGTATCTGATTGTTGTGGGTTAGTTTACGGATTAATTCTGAATGCGTAGGGGTAATTAAATCAGAAACGTATGAACTGAATCCAACCGTGAAATTCCTGAGTGTAAAATTAGCAATCGTGACCCCGTGTACGCCTCTAGCGTATATCCCAAGTCCTGTGCCGTTAGATGTTACAGTGTGTCCTGCACCGTTTACCACTATGTTATCTTTCTCGATTACCAGAAAAGGAGTTAGTTCCTGAGCAAGATAGTTTGAGAATTCTACGTTAACATCGCTGGTGAGGGTGTATATGTTGCCATTACGTTGAAGTTTGTCTGATCCTTCGATGGTGCCATCGGATTTAATCAGGATAGCTCCGGGGCTTAATTGATCGGTTAAAGCATCACTCATATCAAAGAATAGAAATGGCGAAAGTAAAATTATGCAAATAAGAACTGAGGTTAAGCTCTTTCTACAAAAACCCGTATTTAATTTTAATTCCGGCAAATGGGGTGGAGAAAGTTTCAGTTTTCCCATGATGTCTAGGAAATAGACTTCTTGATTTAAGCGTTCTTGTCAAGGTTTGAGGCTGTGTAAAAAGTCCTTTTA
>Ga0209723_1003867_pt1 | contig 17459 bp, 16 predicted proteins | sample BiotimSIPDNA_2_FD_185750 | JGI IMG/M metagenome (GOLD analysis project Ga0209723, IMG submission 185750) | Anaerobic biogas reactor microbial communites from Washington, USA - Biogas_R2 time_0 SIP DNA (SPAdes) (version 2) | ecosystem: Engineered > Bioreactor > Anaerobic > Unclassified | place... | reverse complement strand
GCCGACATTACTTTTGGAACAAACAATGAATTCGGCTTTGATTACCTGAGGGATAATATGGCCATAAATTCCCAGGATCTCGTACAGCGCAAGCACCATTATGCCATCGTGGACGAGGTTGACTCGGTTTTGATTGACGATGCACGAACGCCATTGATCATCTCGGGCCCGGTTCCAAGGGGAGAAGACCAGCAATTTAACGAATTCAGGCCAATTGTGGAACAATTGTACCAGGCACAGAGAACGCTTGTTCAGCAATACCTTGCCGAGGCACGGAAACTGATTTCCGAGGGGGACGAGGAAAACGGAGGGAAAGTGCTCCTGAAGGCTTTCAAGGGACTTCCCAAATACAACCCTCTGATCAAATACCTGAGTGAACAGGGTATCAAGCAATTGTTGCAGAAAACGGAAAATTTCTACATGCAGGATAACAACAAACAGATGCACCTGATAACGGACGATCTGTATTTTGTTATTGAGGAACAGCAAAAATCCGTAGATCTGACCGAAAAAGGGCACGATCTGATAGCTAAAAAGATGAGTGATTCCAAGTTCTTTATCTTACCCGACATGGGAAATGAGATATCAGACCTGGAAAAACAAAATCTGTCGGATGTAGAGAAAGCCGCAGCCAAAGATGCCTTGTTAAGCGATTACGCCGTGAAATCCGAAAGGGTCCATACGGTCAATCAATTGCTCAAGGCCTATGCCATGTTTGAAAAAGACGTGGAATACATTGTAGTGGACAATAAGATCAAGATCGTAGACGAACAGACGGGTCGTGTTCTGGAGGGAAGGCGTTATTCCGACGGATTGCATCAGGCTATTGAAGCCAAGGAAAAAGTAAAGGTAGAAGCCGCTACCCAAACATTTGCCACCATTACGCTTCAGAATTATTTCCGTATGTATCACAAGCTGGCCGGTATGACCGGTACGGCAGAAACGGAGGCCGGAGAGTTTTGGTCCATTTACAAACTGGATGTGGTTGTGATACCCACCAATCGGCCGGTCATCCGGATTGACGGAGATGATCTGATCTATAAAACAAAACGTGAAAAGTTCAATGCCGTAATTGATAAGATCATTGATCTGACTAAAGAAGGGCGGCCGGTACTGGTGGGAACGACTTCTGTTGAAGTTTCCGAGTTGCTCAGCCGCATGCTCAAGATGCGTGGCCTAAAACACAATGTGCTGAATGCCAAGCAACATGCCCGGGAAGCCGAGATCGTTGCCGAGGCAGGTCGTGCCGGAGCAGTGACCATTGCCACAAACATGGCCGGAAGGGGAACAGACATCAAACTCGGCGAAGGTGTGAGGGAAGCCGGAGGTTTGGCTATCATTGGAACGGAACGTCACGACAGCCGACGGGTTGACAGACAGTTGAGGGGGCGTGCGGGACGCCAGGGGGACCCCGGATCATCCAATTTTTACGTATCCCTTGAAGACGATCTGATGCGTTTGTTCGGCAGTGGCCGTATAGCTTCAATTGTGGATAAAATGGGCATGAAAGAAGGAGAGGTCCTGCAGCATTCCATGTTGTCCAGCTCCATTGAACGCGCACAGAAAAAAGTGGAAGAAAACAATTTCGGGATCAGAAAACGTTTGCTGGAATACGATGATGTGATGAATTCACAGCGGGAAGTTATCTATACCCGTAGACGGAATGCATTGTACGGCGAGCGTGTGGATGTGGATGTTGCCAACATGATGTCCGACTTTGCCGAGTCGTTTGTGCAGCAAATGGAAGGCGTGGATTACGAGGATTTTACTCACGAACTGATCCGACAGGTATCCATTGAACCGGGTATTGACGACCAAATGTATCGCAGACAAAATATTTCTGAATTGTCAGAAGCCCTGGCTGAACAAATACAGAAAGTATACGGCAGACGTGCAGAAACACTTGTTGCCCAGGCCTGGCCGATCATGAAAAATATTTATGAAACGCAACGTGCCACTTATGAGAATGTAGTAGTACCGGTGGGAGACGGCAAGCGGATCTACCAGGTTATCGTCAATATTAAAAAGGCATATGAAAGCAAGGGAAAAGAACTGATACGGGCTATTAACAAGACCATAAACCTTGTGATGATAGACGAGTACTGGAAAGAGCATTTGCGTGATATGGATGATCTGAAACAATCGGTGCAAAATGCTACTTATGAACAAAAAGATCCGTTGCTGATATATAAATTTGAAAGCTTCAAGCTTTTCAGCGAAATGCTGGAAAAAATTGCCCGGGAAGTACTGGCATTTTTGCTTAAGGCTCATATTCCCCTGCGTCAGGATCAGGATAAACTGGATAAGGCAGGCAACGAACGGCGTCGCACCGATCTGAGTAATACGCAAACATCACGTCCCGAAATGCTTACGCAATCTGCAGAACCCCGTTCCAACGCGCCTGTTCACGTTGAAAAACAGGTAGGCAGGAACGATCCCTGTCCATGCGGAAGCGGGAAAAAATACAAACATTGTCACGGTAAAAATTTATAATCAAAATCAGTATAGATCTATGAGTTACGACTTAATTATTATCGGATCCGGTCCGGCAGGATATGTAGCAGCTGTCAGAAGTGCCCAATTGGGGTTTAAAACCATAGTGATCGAAAAAGCCCTCCTGGGAGGAGTTTGTCTGAATTGGGGCTGTATTCCCACCAAAGCTTTGTTGAAGAGTGTGGAAGCATTAAATATGGCCAGACATGCAGAAACTTACGGGGTTAAAATAAATGGCACGGTGGAGCCCGATATCAAGGCCATTGTTCAAAGAAGCCGTCAGGTAGCGGCGCAAATGACAAAAGGAATAGAATTTTTATTGAATAAATACAAGATAGATGTCATACGCGGGCGCGGTACCGTTAAAGGTCCCGGACAAGTTGCCGTGGGTGATCAGGTCCTGGAAGGGAAAAACATTCTGATTGCCACGGGGTCAAAACCAAACTCTCTTCCCGGGGCATCCATAGACGGGAAAAAGATCATTGGTTATCGCCAGGCTATGGTTCCTGAATCAATACCCGCTACTATGGCGGTAATAGGATCGGGCGCCATAGGTGCCGAGTTGGCATTTTTCTACCATTCACTCGGCACAAAAGTTACATTAATTGAATATATGGATCAGATTGTGCCGACCGAAGACACGGACGTTGCTGCACAGTTGAGCCGTTCATTCCGTAAAGCAGGCATGAAGATCATGACCTCTTCCGGGGTACAGTCTGCTGACAAAACCTGTGAGGGTTGTCGCCTGGCGGTTCAAACAAAAAAGGGGGTAGAATACGTCGAGGCCGATATCGTGTTGTCCGCAGTGGGTGTTGTTCCCAGTACGGCAAATTTGGGACTGGAAGCAGCTGGTGTTCAAATGACCCGGGGCAGGATAAATGTTGATAAAAATTTCATGACGACGGTTCCCGGTATTTATGCGGTAGGAGATGTTCTGAACACACCGGCCCTGGCCCATCTGGCTTCTGCCGAAGCGCTATGCTGCGTGGAAAGAATGGCCGGCCTGGATGTTCCTGATGTAGATTATGACAATGTGCCGGGATGTATTTATACAACGCCCGAGATTGCATCCGTAGGATTGCGTGAAAAGGATGCCGAAAAGAAAGGCATTAAAGTGAAAATCGGGAAGTATCCTTTTACGGCATCCGGGAAAGCGGCAGCTGCAGGGGAAAGAGACGGGTTTGTAAAACTTGTTTTTGATGCTGAAACGGATATATTGCTGGGAGCCCACATCATCGGGGCACACGCCACGGAAATGATAGGCGGATTGGTGGCATCCCGCGGGATGAAGATCACCGGTCACGATTTGATTCATTCTATATTCCCGCATCCTACAATGAGTGAAGGAATCATGGAAGCAGCCGCCCTTTCGTGTGACCAGTGTGCAAATATGTAAAACGATCATGTATAGGAAAAATCTGGCTTTGGTAGCCCACGACAACAGGAAAATCGATTTGATTGAATGGGTGGAGTACAACAAGGATCGCCTGATCAAACACAAACTCGTTTGTACAGGGACAACGGGCCGTATGGTTGAAAAAGCAACCGGGATTGACGTAACCACGCTTAAATCAGGTCCCCTGGGAGGGGATCAGCAAATGGGCGCATTGATAGCCGAAGGCAAAATTGATATCTTGATCTTTTTTTGGGATCCCATGCAGCCACAGCCCCACGACGTGGATGTCAAGGCTTTGTTGCGCATATCCAGTCTTTACAATATTCCCACTGCCTGCAACAGGTCTACGGCTGACTTTTTGATATCGTCTCCTCTCTTTGAGAGTTCGTACATACCGGCGCCTCAGTCATTTGACGAGTATTTAAACCGTCCTTTGTAACTGTTGTTATACTTTTTTGCAGACAGCCAGTGTTTCCACGTGATGGGTGTGAGGAAACATATCAAAAGGCCGGATAGCTGCCGTACGGTATCCGTTTTCGGTTAATTGTTTCAGATCCCAGGCCAACGACACGGGGTTGCAACTTAAATAAATGATCCCGGCGGGTTTGGACGCCAGGATCGTTTTTTTTATCTCGGTAAGTGTCCCGCTTCTGGGAGGATCCAGCAATACCAAAGAAGGATTGGTGTCCCGGGCTGTATAGGAAGGTGTAAAAGTCCGGAGGATATCTCCTTCAAGAAAATGAACCCGGTTCAGATTGTTCACGGATGCATTCCTTAGGGCATCCCTTACAGAATCGGGATTTCCCTCTATCCCGGTAATGCGGGTTTTTTTGAATTTTCGGGCCAAAGTCAGGGCAATGGTACCCACTCCCGTATACAGGTCATAAATCGGATCCGTTTCCGTAACAAAATTTTCAGCCTGTTCCAGTATGTGGTCGTATATGACTTTAGCCTGAAGAGGGTTGGGCTGGTAAAACGAAGATAAACTATATTGAAAACGTAACGGTCCTGATTTTTCTTCCAGGTATGTCTTGCCTTTATGGTGGTGAAATACAGGATCGTAATAACGGGCTGTTGAATACGGGTCCCAGACAGTATAAGCCCATGAGGTTACTTGTTTGTAACGACTGGACAGCAGATCAAGAAAAGGAAGGATAATACCGGTGTCATTGGATGTGAATCCGGCGATTACTGCCAGATCACCGGTAGTTGTACAACGCAGGGTGAGATTTCTTAGTATGCCGGACCTGTTTTCAAAGCGATAAAACGGGATTTTTGTTTCCAAAGCTGTTTCCCTTATTCCTCTTGCTATTTCATGCATTCCGGCCGGTAATAAAAAACATTCTTTGCAATCAAAAACAGTAGAAAGATCTCCGGGCGGATGGAAGCCCATGATGTTTTTGTTCCGGCCTTCTCCGGCTTCAAAAGTATATTCCACGCGGTTTCTGTATCCTTTTTCCAACGGAGAAGCTACCACATCGGGCAGCCCTTCAGGCGGAATCTGAATTGCGTATTTGTCCAGGGCACGTATGAGGATATCCCTTTTCCATTTCAATTGTGCTTCATACCGCATGTGTTGCCACGGACATCCTCCGCAAATGCCGGCATGTGGGCAAAAAGGAATGATTCTGTCGCCGGAAGCGCGAAGTATATTTACGGCAGTTCCGCTGCGAAAGCCCTTTCCCCGTTGAGATACAATTTCCACACGTTCTCCGGGAATACCGCCGCTAACGTATATCTTTTCCCTTGAACAAGCACGTCCGCCCGAATGAAAATGGGTGAGTTCAACGTCTTTCAGAGATGTGGTAGTGGTTTCTTTCTGTAGCATTGCGTGAGATGAGTTCTCCAAGGAAGCCTGCCAGGAAAAGCTGCATTCCAAGAACGATCGCCAGGAGAGCCAAATAGAACAGTGGCTGGTCGGTTACCTGACGGTAAGGGAATCCGTGTGTTTGCCAGTAAAGCTTTTGTATGATGAGCCATACGGCAATAACTCCCCCGGCAATAAACATCAACGACCCGAACAGCCCGAATATATGCATGGGCCTTTTTCCGAAACGGGCAAGAAACCATAAGCTCAGAAGGTCCAGATATCCGTTTACAAACCGGCTCAGTCCGAATTTGCTTTTTCCGTATTTACGACGGGAGTGTACCACGGGTTTTTCGCCTATTTTGGAGAAACCGGCCTGTTTGGCCAGGTAAGGAATGTAACGGTGCATTTCACCGTATACTTCAATACTTTTGACAACTTCTCCCTTGTAAGCTTTCAACCCGCAATTCATATCGTGAAGTTTGATGCCGGTAACCATTCTGGCAGTTGCGTTGTACAGGCGTGAGGGAATGGTTTTGGAAAACAAGCCGTCCTTTCTTTTCTTTTTCCATCCTGAAACCAGATCATAATTTCCGGAAGTTACCATATTGTAAAGTGCGGGGATTTCGGCAGGGTCATCCTGGAGATCGGCATCCATGGTGATAACCACATTTCCCCGGGCAGCTTCAAATCCGCAATACAGAGCTGCGGATTTTCCGTAATTCCTCCGAAACCGGATACCGTGTACCCGCGAATCCTTACTTGCCTGATCCGATATGAAATCCCAGGATCCGTCCGTACTGCCGTCATCTACAAAGATTACTTCATAAAGGGGCAGCTCCTTGGTATTTTCCACCAGCGGAGAATCCAGAACCGTACGGATACGTTCCAGTAATTCCGGCAATGAATCCCTTTCATTATACAATGCAATGACAACAGACAGGTCCATAGATAAAAAACTTAGTTGTCAAACGGAGAGGTTGTCACTTTCTGTTTGGCTCCGCTTGCCAGGATGGATGACCATATAAGACCCAGTATATTGAAATATATCAATTGAGAAACCATCATAATCACGGGCAGCCGTGCTATGAACTTATCCATATTGAAATCTTCGGAGCTGATGCCGGCCTGTTCAAAGCCCATCATCATGGCATTTGAAATCTGGGATGATGTGTCCGGGAAAATAAACATAACATGGAAGTAATAATACCCGGCGGCAATTATTGAAGAACAAAAAGAGACCGCCATTCCGAATTTAAATGCATCAGCGTAGGAATACGTATCTTTTCCGGTTCCGAAATCTTTCATGAAATAGAAAAGCAAACCAAGGGTTCCGGCCAGCTTCACGATCCATAACATAATGTTCAGCCACCTGGCAGGCTCAAGAACCGTCTGGATAACCATAAAAAAAACGGAAACAAGCGCCAGGACAATTCCGTATACGGCAGCTTTGTTCCAGAAAGTATGTTTCATCGGTAAATCGTTTAGTTTCGGTCACAAAGTAACCAAAATTTTTAAAAAATACCTAACTTTGCAAGTTAGAACAAAAAAGAACCTTTTTACATTCAAATTATGATCACAATTACTTTTCCCGACGGGAAAACAAAACAATACGAATCCGGTACAACAGGATATCAGATAGCACAGGATATAAGTCCCCGGCTGGCAGCAGAAGTGCTTGCCATGAAAGTGGATGGAAAATTGACTGATATACAAATGCCTTTGAAACAGGATGTTTCTGTCCGTTTTCTTAAATGGGAAGACGAAGACGGTAAGCAGGTGTTCTGGCATTCTTCATCGCACTTGATGGCCGAAGCTTTGGAAATATTGTATCCCGGCGTTAAATTTGGTATAGGTCCGGCCATCGAGAACGGTTTTTATTACGATATAGACCTGGAAGGACGTCAGTTATCTGAAGCCGACCTTGAGCCTGTAGAGAAAAAAATGATGGAGCTGGCCAGAAGCAAACAGCTTTTTGAACGGCGAGAAGTCAGTAAGGAAGAAGCTCTGAGAATATACCGTGAGAAAGGAGACCCTTATAAATGCGAGCTGATAGAAGATCTGGAAGACGGGACCATCACTTTTTATTCCAACGGTGTTTTTACGGATCTTTGCCGGGGACCTCATATTCCCGATACTTCCCTGATAAAAGCCATAAAGCTTACCTCAATTGCAGGTGCCTACTGGAGGGGCGATGAAAAACGTCAGATGCTGACACGGATTTACGGAATTACTTTTCCTAAAAAATCTTTGCTGGATGATTACCTGAAAATGATGGAGGAGGCCAAAAAGAGGGATCACAGAAAATTAGGAAAAGAACTGGAATTGTTCGCTTTTTCACAGCGTGTGGGACAGGGATTGCCTTTATGGCTGCCAAGAGGAGCAGCTCTGAGGGAACAATTGGAAAACTTTTTGAAGAAAGTGCAAAAAAAGCACGGCTACCAGCAAGTGATCACACCTCATATAGGACAAAAAGAATTGTATGTAACAAGCGGTCATTATGCAAAATACGGTGCAGACAGTTTTAAACCCATAAAGACCCCGCAAGAAGGGGAAGAATTTCTGCTTAAACCCATGAACTGCCCCCACCATTGTGAAATTTACAGGACCAAGCCGCATTCCTATAAAGATATGCCGGTCCGACTGGCTGAATTCGGAACGGTTTACCGTTACGAACAAAGCGGTGAATTGCATGGACTTACAAGAGTCAGGGGATTTACCCAGGATGATGCTCACATTTTCTGCCGTCCGGATCAGTTAAAGGAAGAATTTTGCAAAGTGATTGACATTGTACTCTACATTTTCAGGACCTTGAGTTTTGAAGATTTTACGGTACAGGTCTCACTGCGTGACAAAAACGACACATCCAAGTATATCGGGTCGGATGAAAACTGGGAAAAAGCAGAACAAGCGATCATTGAAGCTGCTGCAGAAAAAAATCTGGATACACGGGTAGAATACGGAGAAGCAGCCTTTTACGGGCCAAAACTTGATTTTATGGTACGGGACGCAATAGGAAGAAAGTGGCAGCTGGGAACCATACAAGTAGATTATAATTTGCCGGAACGTTTTGAATTGGAATATATTGGGCCGGATGATAAAAAATACCGACCGGTAATGATTCATCGTGCTCCTTTCGGATCTATGGAGCGCTTTGTTGCTGTTCTACTGGAACATACGGGTGGAAAATTCCCGTTATGGCTGGCCCCTGACCAGGTCGTGGTCCTGCCGTTAAGTGAAAAATTTAATGAATTTGCAAAAAAAGTTTGTGAATTCTTGAATAATTCCGAACTTCGCGCCTCGCTTGACGACCGCAATGAAACAGTTGGTAAGCGCATAAGAGAGAATGAGTTGAAGAGGATTCCCTATTTACTGATAGTTGGAGAAAAAGAGGAATCTTCAGGAACTGTGTCTGTCCGGCGTCAGGGTAAAGGAGACCAGGGAACCATGAAACCGGAGGAATTTGTTGCTTTGCTTCGGAAAGAAATAAACGATTTAACGAACTAATAAAGGAGGAATAAATTATCGGAACACCTTACAAGCCACAATTTTCACCCCACAAAAGGAACAATCAGGGAAGGTATTATAACAGGACACCCAAACAGGATGACGGTGCCAGGATCAATAACGAAATTGATGTTCCCCAGGTGCGTGTTGTGGGAGACAATATTGAGAACCCGGGAATCTATCCTATTGCACAGGCCTTGAAAATGGCTGAAAGGATGAATTTGGATCTGGTGGAAATTTCGGCACAAACCGATCCGCCTGTATGCAAAATCATTGATTACCAGAAATATTTGTACCAGAGGCGTAAGAAAGCAAAAGAGATGAAAGCCAACGCTTCCAAGGTTGTTGTCAAGGAAATCCGGTTCGGCCCCAATACCGATGAACACGATTATCAGTTTAAACTGAAGCATGCCATAGAATTCCTGAAAGATGGCGCAAAAGTAAAATCGTATGTTTTTTTCAGAGGTCGTTCCATCGTTTTTTCCGAGCAGGGAGAGAAATTGCTGCTCAGGTTTGCCGTTGATCTGGAGGATTACGGGAAAGCGGAACAGATGCCAAAGCTGGAAGGAAAACGCATGATTATGATGCTCGCACCTTTGAAGACGGCAAAAAAATAGCAAACAACCAAACTATATATAAAAACACAAGTATGCCCAAAATGAAAACAAATTCCGGAGCCAAAAAACGTTTTACGTTAACAGGTACCGGAAGGATCAAGCGGAAACACGCTTATCACAGTCATATTTTGACGAAAAAAACGAAAAAGCAGAAACGTAATCTGACTTATTCCTCTTTGGTAAATAAGGCAGATGAAAAGCGCATCAAAGAATTGATCTGCGCTTAAGACTGCATAAATATTAACCAGATTGCACAGCAGGAAAAGAATCTCAAAGGAGGAGAACGCTGACAATCGCAAAGAATTAAAATCATGCCAAGATCGGTAAATGCCGTGGCCTCCAGGGCCAGGCGCAAAAAAATTCTAAAACAGACGAAGGGTAATTTTCTGGCTCGCCGCAACGTCTGGACGGTAGCCAAAAACACGTATGAAAAAGGGTTAACCTACGCATACCGTGACCGTAAAAACAAAAAACGTTCTTTCAGGGCTTTATGGATACAGCGCATCAATGCTGCTGCCCGTAACCACGGAATGACCTACTCCCAGTTTATGGGTAAAGTGAACAAGGCAAACATCGGCCTTAACCGTAAGGTTCTTGCAGACCTGGCTATGAACAATCCCCAGGCATTTGAAGCCATAATAAGCTCCATTAAATAACTTCAGGGTTTTGAACCGCTGGATAAAATTTTCACTGGTTGCCGCCGGTTACCTGTTATGGGTGATCTGGCTGGGCAACTTTTGGTGGCTGTTCGGTCTGGTTATCATCTTTGATCTGTACATAACCAAAAAAGTCAAATGGGCTTTTTGGAAAAAGACTTACAAAGAAGGTGAAAAGCGAAACGTAGCCCTGGAATGGGTAGATGCAATCATATTTGCGTTGATAGCGGCAACTTTTGTAAAGTCTTTTTTCTTTGAAGCTTACATGATTCCGACATCTTCCATGGAAAACACCCTTATGACAGGAGATTACCTGTTTGTGGGGAAACTGAAATACGGCCCCAAAAGACCGCAACATCCCCTGACAATCCCTTTGACTCATAATGTGATATTTGGGAAAGAGTCTTATACCCGGCTGATTGAGAGGCCGTATAAAAGGATGGCCGGTTTTTCACGGGTCAGTAGAAATGATATGGTAGTTTTCAACTTTCCGCATGGTGATACTGTACTGGTCAATTATCCCACAGATGATTATTATACGCACGTAAGGCTGAATGGTAGAAAAAGCACCCTGGAGCATTACGGCCCGGTTAAATCACGTCCGCCGGGCAAAGAAGATAATTACGTGAAAAGATGTGTGGCTGTAGCCGGGGATACCCTGGAACTGAAAAACGGAAAGGTTTATGTAAATAGTATACCGCAACCCGTTTTTTCAGGTATCCGGAACACCTATACAGTAGTAACGGATGGACAGCCGCTTAATCAGCGGATCCTTGAAAAATATAGGATTTCTCCTGCCGAGACATACTTTGACAACCGTCTTCCCGGCTATCCTGCACTGCCCTTAAACGAAGAGCATGCAGGAGAACTGGCTGCCTTGAGAAGTATCGTTTCCGTGACCCAGAATATTGATGTTTTTCCTCCTGATTACCCGGATTCCCAGTTGATGTTATTCCCATTTGCTACTTCTCCGGATTTTCCGTGGACAAGAGATAACTACGGTCCCCTGTGGATTCCTCAGGCCGGGGCAAAGGTAACTCTTACACCTATGAACATACCTTTGTACAGGCGTATTATTACTTCTTATGAAGGACATACACTTGAAGAACGTGACGGAGCGTACTACATTGACGGAAAGCAAACTACGGAATATACTTTTGAGCAGGATTATTTCTTTATGATAGGAGACAACCGCCATAACTCGCTGGATTCGCGTTACTGGGGTTTTGTTCCGGAAGACAGAATTGTAGGTAATCCCGTTGTTGTATGGTTTTCTACGGATAAACACAAAACTTTCCCCTCGAACATCCGTTGGGATCGCATATTGAAATTCAGTTTCAAATAAATTTTGGGTTTCCAAAAAAAATGCAGATATTTGCAGCCCCTTAAAAATGAATAAATCACAAAATTAAGATACCATGGCACGAGTTTGTCAAGTTACAGGTAAGAAGAGAATGGTAGGGAACAATGTGTCTCACTCAAAACGCCGTACCAAAAGAGAATTTGCTCCCAACCTGAAAACCAAACGTTTCTGGTCTGAAGAAGAAGGCCGTTTCATTACTTTAAAAGTAAGTGCCGCCGGGATCCGTACTATAAATAAAAACGGATTGGCTGCCACATTGAAAGCTGCCAGAGAAAAAGGTTTGATTGATATTGTATAATATTTCGTCTTATGGCAAAGAAAGAAAACAGAGTACAGATCATTCTTGAATGTACCGAACAAAAAGAAAGTGGAGTTCCGGGAATGTCCCGTTATATAACCACCAAGAATAAAAAGAATACCACACAACGTCTGGAACGTAAAAAATACAATCCTTTCCTGAAGAAAGTGACGGTTCACAGAGAAATTAAATAGGTTAAAAGAGAAAGTTATGGCAAAGAAAGCGGTAGCAACACTTAAAGATAAAACGGCAGGAAAAGGCAGTGTTAAATGCATTCGTATGGTCCGTTCGGAACGCAGCGGAGCCTATGTTTTTCAGGAAGATATCATTCCAATAGATAAGGAAAAAGATTTTTTTGCCGGAAAATAACGTTTTGTTCTGTTCATTCAAATGAATGAACCGCATAATCTAATATAAGGCCGACTAAAAGTGATTTTTAGCCGGCTTTATTTATTACTTGTCTCGTACTTAGCTGTAATGATAACACTTCTCTGGAATTACTGAGATTTCTGGACTTTCTGGACTTACTGGACTTACTGGACTTACTGGACTTCCTGGAATTTCTGCACTCTACAAATTTATCAGATTCCGGGTTCTTAGTTCCTTCCCACGCATCCTGCAAAATCCCGCGCTCGTTTGTGTCTTTTGTATCCTTTGTATCCGAGGGCCCTTCTTCCCAATACAACCCCATAAGTTTTCTGCCATCCATCCTCATATAGGGCGGTTTTTGAGGATGGAACTGAGATTTTCCGCCATCCATCCTCATATAGGGCGGATTTTGAGGATGGAACTGAGATTTTCCGCAATCCGTCCTCAAAAAGGGCGGTTTTTGAGGACCGACCTTGGATTTTCAGCCTTCCGTCCTCATTTAGGCCGGTTTTTGAGGACCGACCGGTGTTTTTCCGCCATCCATCCTCATATAGGGCGGTTTTTGAGGATGGAACTGAGATTTTCCGCCATCCACCGAGGGCCCTTCTTCCCAATACAACCCCATAAGTTTTCTGCCATCCATCCTCATATAGGGCGGTTTTTGAGGATGGAACTGAGATTTTCCGCCATCCATCCTCATTTAGGCGGGTTTTTGAGGACCGACCGGTGTTTTTCTGCCATCCATCCTCATATAGGGCGGTTTTTGAGGATGGAACTGAGATTTTCCGCAATCTGTAGTTTCCTGATTTTGGTTGACTACCTGGATGTTTTATCTCTTAGAAGAGTTGACTCGGTTTATAAATTATACCTGATATTTGTTGACTTCAGCGTGTTATACCTGAGGTTTGTTTACTTACCAAGTCTTATTCCTGTCAAGGGTTGACTGGAGGACAAAAGTAAACAGTTTTCAGGGATTTCTAACTGTTGATTTCTCTTGATGGCTTCTAAGCGGTAACTTTTCCACTTCATGTTTTTATCACCGCACAGGTTGATAGCTTCCGATGGTACCGGCATGCCGATACTCAACTGCACGCCAGAAATATGTTGGTGTTTTTTGTTACTTATTCAAAGAATAATTTTTTAGTTTCAAAGAATGAATTTTTAGTCGGCCTTTTGTTACCCGTTGCACTTTGCTTTTTCTTATATTTGCACTCTTATGCACGATAAAATACTTGACAAAGGACTTGAAAAAACAAAAAGAGGGTTATTCAGTCGGCTTTCCCGGGCTGTCATGGGCCGTTCACGGGTGGATGACAAAGTGCTGGACGATCTGGAAGAAGCACTTATTGCTTCTGACGTTGGTGTGGACACCACACTTAAGATCATAGACAGGATCCAGGAACGTGTCCGTCGTGATAAGTACGTCAGTACTGAAGAATTGAACAGGGTGCTGAGGGAAGAAGTGGAAGCCCTGTTGTTGGAAAACAGCTCGTGGAAAGAAATTATCCCGATTGATTTTTCAAAGAAACCTTTTGTGATCCTGGTAGTAGGAGTAAACGGAGTAGGGAAGACTACCACCATTGGTAAACTGGCTTTCCGCCTGAAAGCCGAAGGAAAAAAAGTTATGTTGGGCGCTGCTGATACTTTTCGGGCAGCAGCTGTAGAACAACTGACTATTTGGAGTGAACGGGCTGGAGTTCCCATAATCAAACAGGCCATGGGCAGTGATCCTGCAGCGGTCGCTTACGATTCCCTGTCTGCAGCCATGGCCCGCCAAATGGATGTCCTACTGATAGATACGGCCGGACGGCTTCACAATAAAGTAAATCTGATGAACGAGTTGTCCAAGATACGTAAGGTACTTCAGAAACTCATCCCTGAAGCTCCACATGAAGTATTGCTGGTATTGGACGGGTCTACGGGCCAGAATGCATACCAACAAGCTAAAGAATTTTCCAGGGCTACGGATGTAACGGCTTTAGCCGTAACCAAACTGGACGGTACGGCAAAGGGAGGAGTCGTTATCGGGATCAGCGACATGTTACAGGTCCCGGTTAAGTTTATAGGACTGGGAGAGGGTATTGACGATCTGCAGGTATTTGACAAAAAAGCTTTTGTAGCAACATTATTTGAATAATCACAGGTATGAAGATTCTGTATAATTGGTTGAAAGATTATATTGCGCTGGATATGGATCCGGAACAAACTGCCCGGGTACTTACAGACATAGGACTGGAAGTGGAATCCCTTGAAATCACCGAATCCATTCCGGGAGGCCTCAAAGGCGTGGTAACGGCCCGCGTGGCTACCTGTAGCCCGCATCCCGATTCAGACCATTTGTTCCTGACAACCGTAGATACCGGCACCGGAGAACCCCTTCAGGTAGTTTGTGGGGCACCTAACGTGGCAGCAGGGCAGAAAGTGCTCCTGGCAACTGTGGGAACTCAGTTGACCTTTACCGGCGGGGATCAGGTGAAGATTAAAAAAAGCAAGATACGTGGAGCCGAGTCTTACGGAATGATCTGTGCCGAGGATGAGTTGGGGGTCGGGACTTCCCACCAGGGAATCATGGTCCTGCCCGATGAAACCCCGGTGGGTATTCCGGCTGCTGAATACCTGAACCTTCCAACTTACGCCGTTTTTGAAATCGGGTTGACTCCCAATCGTATTGATGCAGCATCACACATAGGTGTTGCGCGCGACCTGGCTGCCTGGTATGCAGGGCAGGGCAGGGAAATCCCCATCACCAGACCTGGAGTGGAATCCTTTAAAGAAAATCCATCCGGTACAGGTGTACAAGTAGTTGTGGAAGCTCCTCAAGCTGCTCCCCGTTACAGCGGAATAACACTGAGCCACATTACCGTGGGACCTTCTCCATCCTGGATGCAGGATCGTTTGCGTCTGGCAGGAGTACGACCCATCAACAATCTGGTAGACATAACCAATTATGTTATGCTTGAAACCGGGCAGCCTCTTCATGCTTTTGACAGGGAGGCTATTGAAGGAGACCGCATTGTAGTGCGTTTTGCACAACAGGGAAGTTCTTTTATAACGCTTGACCAGGCAGCGCGTACTCTGGACGGGGAAGATCTGATGATCTGCGATGCCACTAAGCCCATGTGCATTGGAGGTGTGTTTGGCGGGTTAGAGAGCGGTGTTACTGAAAAAACAACTTCCATTTTTCTGGAGTCAGCCTATTTTCACCCTACCTTCATCAGAAAAACATCACGCAGGCACGGGTTAAAGACCGATGCAAGCTTCCGTTTTGAAAGAGGGGCAGATCCCAATGCCACTCTATACGCACTTAAAAGAGCTGTTTTACTCATGCAGGAAATCTGTGGAGCCCGTGTAGAAGGAAGCATCGTGGATATCTATCCCCGGCCTGTATCCCCCGCAGAGACGGATTTGAATTACCAGCGTATGTTCTCCCTGATGGGAAAAAATATTGGTCAATCTACTGTAGACAGAATACTACAGGCATTGGAAATGGACATTACAAAACGGGAGAAGGATTCCGTAACTGTTCGCATACCCGCATACAGGGTGGATGTCAAAAGAGAATGTGATGTGGTGGAAGACGTGCTTAGAATTTACGGTTACAACAATATTGAACTTCCGAAAAGAATTCATTCTTCCATGGGACAAATTCAGCATCCGGAACCTGATCCGGTTCGGGAAAAAACAGCAGATCGTCTTGCAGCTATGGGATTTCGGGAGATCATGTGCAATTCTCTTACACGTGCCGCGTATTACGACAAACTGCAAACTTATCCTGCCGGATCTTCCGTGATGATTCTCAATCCTTTAAGCAGTGATTTGAACGCCATGAGGCAGACCCTTCTCTGGGGCGGGCTGGAAGCTATAGCCTACAACATCAACCGGCAGCAATATGATCTTCGTTTTTATGAGCAGGGCAATGTTTATCAGTTGACCGGATCGGAAGCCTCTTTGGACGGATACCGTGAAAGCCGGCGTCTGGCTCTGTTTATTACGGGTAATGACAAACCTCAGAATTGGCATACCCCTTCCCGTCCTGCCGATTTCTTTTTACTGAAAGCCTATGTGGAAAGCATAGCCCGGGTGTTCGGACTGGATTTGAACCTCCTGGAATGTACCGCCGCTCCATCCGATCTTTTCAAGTCAGGGATCCGTTACCGGGTTAAAAACAAAGTTCTGGCAGATCTTGGAGAAGTCAGTGACAACTGCCTGTCCGTTCTGGACATCAAACAGAAAGTGTTTGCTGCAGAGATTCACTGGGACCTTTTCTTCAATATGGTGCGCAACAACAAAGCCCGTTTTACGGATTTGCCCCGATTCCCGGAAGTACACAGGGATCTGGCACTTGTTGTGGATAACGATGTGACTTATGATAAATTATATAACATTGCGTTCAAAACGGAGAAACGTCTCTTAAAAAAAGTCAGCTTGTTTGATGTGTATTCGGGTAAGGGTATACCTGAGGGGAAAAAACAATACGCGCTGAGTTTTGTTTTCCGGGATCCGGAAAAGACCCTGACCGACACGTATGTGGAACAACTGATCAATCGTATGCTAGACGCTTTTTCCCGGGAAACGGGAGCCGTTTTAAGGTAAATTCCACCACCTGCGCCATAATTGACGGAACGTGTTGAACTCTTCCTGGTAAACAAACCCGGCTCCGTTACGTTGTGTGTTGTCCAGGTAATTGGAGTATTGATCTGCAGCATGGCTGAATGCCTTTAGACGGAATTTTCCTTTTTCATCCAGTTTCAGTTCAATATCCACATTGCCTATCAGATCGTTTTCATTGCTCGTATATGGATTGTTACCCATGTTCCCGTTGATCACTACCCGGTTGTTAAAGAGCTGGGTGGAAATGGCCACATCAAAAATATCCCCGCTTTGACCGGGCTGGTAATTAAACCCTACATCCAGCGGGATGTTAAGCTGGGCAAAAATGTTGTTCAACTGATT
>Ga0209723_1003859_pt1 | contig 17493 bp, 11 predicted proteins | sample BiotimSIPDNA_2_FD_185750 | JGI IMG/M metagenome (GOLD analysis project Ga0209723, IMG submission 185750) | Anaerobic biogas reactor microbial communites from Washington, USA - Biogas_R2 time_0 SIP DNA (SPAdes) (version 2) | ecosystem: Engineered > Bioreactor > Anaerobic > Unclassified | place... | reverse complement strand
CGCATTAAAAAGAATGTTTACAAAAACCTGCAAAAGCTGATCGGATACTATACTTATAAGCGGCATATCCTGATCAAACGATGTTTTGAATTCCACTTTTTTTACACGTTTATCGTATTTAACAATTCCTAAGGCAGTTTTAATAACATCGGTTATCTGGATTATCATTTTCTCGTAACCGGGCGGTCTCGAAAAGTCCACAAGTTCGCGTACAATCTTGGAGATACGGTCTATATTTTCTTTAACCTGCGCAAGCTGCTCATTCAGCTGAGGGTCGCCGGATTTGCGCTGCATAAGCTGCACAACCGATGAAATTGCAGTAAGCGGATTCCCGATTTCGTGGGCAATTCCGGCTGCAAGCTGTCCTATAACCGCTAATTTTTCCGATTGGTTCACCTGTTGCTGCAATTCCTTAATATGCCGCGAGTCTTTTATAATAATCGAACGTCCGGTGTATTCCCCTTTATGCCCCGGCAGAGGAGTTACATTTAGCTGCACGGGAATCAGCTCGCCGCTTTTTGTTTTCCGCTCGGTTTCTTTTACCCGGTAATAACCGTATTTTGCAACATTTTCTTTAATAATTTTAAGTTCCTCGGCATATTCGGGCGCATCAGGGATAAGAAGCGAGGAAGAATGCCCGATTACCTCTTCTTCAGTATAACCGAAAATATTTTCGGCACCGGTACTCCAAGCAATTATTTTTTCGTCTTTATCAATAAATAATATTGCAGAATCCGATTGATCCAGAATGTTGGAAAGATAACGCTGATTTGTATCGAGTTTTGCTGCAAGCCTGTCCCTGTCGCTGCTTAATTCTTTCATCTGCGCATCCTGATGGAGGATTCCGTAACGGGCAAAAATCTGCTCGATTATTTCATCCAAAAAACCGAGGATTGCAACCGGATCGCTGCCCATTTTTTCTTCTTTGCGGAGAATATTTATTACAGCATTCCTGCCATTGGTAAAAAACTGACTCACTTCCAAAAGGTTAAGCCTTGCTTCGGAAAATAAATTGTAAATATCAATAAGATACTGATCGGCTGGTTTGTAATCGGAAGTTTCAACTACGTCTTCAATTGTTTCGAAACTGCTGGAAACAAATGTGCGTATCCTGTGCTCCGAAAGTTTGTTCCCATATTGTTTTATAAGTATCGATATCCAGTCTTCTTTTATTCTACCGGAATGTATTTCCAGTAATGTCTTTAGCGATTTTTTCATTTTGCAAAAAATAATTTGGCAACATCAATCAGCAGCGACGGATTATTTATCAGCGCAGTTTTAAAAACATTTCCTAAAGATCTTTTTTCGAATGGAACTTTAAGAACAGATTGAGCTATGCTGTTAAATTTTTCATCTGAAAAATTATAAATTCCTTCCTTAACTCTGTTGAACATTTCGTGTCGTTTCCCAAGTCTGTCCGCCCAGGCTTTATCGTAGCTTAGCAAATGATCCGGGTTGCCGTTCTTTATGCTTTCTCCGGCTACGCGTCCGCCAATCATTCCGCCAATCATTCCGGTAACAATTCCTCCGCCCGAAACCGGATTAACCTGCCGGGCAGCATCGCCTGCAAGAATAATACCCGGCGCTGAAATTTTACTTAGTGTTACGGAGCAGGGAACTCCCCCGGCAATTGATGTAAGAATTGGAGCATCGGGATATTTCCTTTCCATAAATTGATTAAGATAAGCGAGCGCTGATTTTTTTTTGCCCGCGTCTCCGCTAACGCCAAGTCCGATATTTGCAGTTTTATTTCCTTTCGGGAAAACCCAAAAATATCCGTTCGGAGCAACATCTTTTCCAAAATAAAAATACAAAGTGTCATTATTTACAGGAATATTTGCAGCGGTAACTTGCGCGCAGCATTCCATATCGCGGAAATCGATATGTGTTTTAATTCCCGCCCAGCGTCCCACGCGCGATTCCACTCCGTCGGCAGCAATTACAACTTTTGATTTAACCGAATACTGCTTTCCCCGGTATTCATATTTCACTCCGCAAACAACATCGTTTTCAATAATCAACCCGTTAACGTAAGCCCGCGTTAAAATTTCCGCTCCGGCAAAAGCGGCAGTTTTTGCAAGTTCGTAATCAAATATTCGCCTTTCAAGCACGTATCCTTCTTCTTCAAGCGGAATTACAACCTCTGTTTCATCTGGTGCGGTTAAACTAAACTTGTTTATTTTAGCAGAAATAAATCTATCGTCGGGAGAAATAAATTCGTCAATTCCCTTTTTGCTTACAGCTTCGGCACATCGCACCGGATAGCCGATGTCTCTGTCTTTTTCGAGCATTAATACCGAAACACCTTGTTCTGCCGCGAACCTCGCAGCCATCGATCCGGCTGGACCGCCTCCTACAACTATTATATCGTATTCATTCTGCATAAATAAACTCTTTTAACAAATTGTCGTAATCATATTTTTAAAGATTAAGATTAGGATTATGATCAAGAGTAAGAGTAAGAGTAAGAGTAAGAGTAAGAGTAAGAAATTTATCTAATCTCCTAAACTCCTGAACACCTAATAACCAAATTTCCTAATTCCCTGAATTCCTGGTTTTATTAAACTTTAGAACTTCAAAAGGGCAGCTCCAGACACATTTGCAGCAATTTGTACAAAGTTCTTCGTTGATTTTTATTTCCGCTTCCTTTAATTCAATTGCATCTTCGGGACAAACACCGACGCAGCAGCCGCAAAAATCGCACTTATCAGGAAGTATCTCAATCATTAACATTCTAAAACCTTTCAAAAAATTACGAAACAAAAATAGCGAATTTGAATGAGAATAGCACTTTTTTTGCTAGAGGTTTTTGGGAGAATTCCATTTCGAAAGACTTATTATTTAACCCAAATCCGCCATTTGAAAGCAAAATAATAGCGGATTCTGATCTCATATTATCAATCATTCAATTTATCAAAATGATTGAAGTAAGAATAATTATTTATTCGATTGCTGATTGAATACAGGAATAAACTCAATTCATTCTAAACTTTCAAATTTTAAGAATGAAACTCCTTGTCCCGGTAATGAAAACCTGACAATTACTTTTCCATCTTTCACATTTATCCATTCGGGAGATGTATATAATTTAAGCTGACCAGCCAATTCAATTTCTTTAAATTGTTCATCGTTAACTTTTTGCGGTTTACCAAGTTCTGTCCATTTTGTAAATGAATTACTGAATTTCTGATCAACACGGTAGTGACTTAACAAAACTCTCCCGTCTTTTATCCCACTAATGGATATCTCAATTTCGGCAATTTCTTTAAGCACATCATCATCGTGATAATTCCAGACCATTGCAGTCAGATTATTTCCATTTTTTGAAGCCAGAGCATTAATATCCGGTTTATCTATAACTCCTTTTTCAATAACTTCTTCAGCTGAATAAGGATTGCCAGTCACTTCAATTCTTTTTCCATCCATCATCCCGAACATTCTGAAAACATTTAATACGGGCTTATCAACTCCATTGCTTGCCAGTTCTCTGAATCCGGCAAACCATTCCTGATTTTCAAATTCAAATGCCCAGCTGAGAGCGCCTTTTAAATTAATTTTGTATTTATCAGCAAGTTCGTAAATTTTTGCAAAAGAGGCTGCTGTGTAGCTGGGATAAACTGTTCCGTTCCTGTATCCATATTTTGGGTCTCTTTTCCACGAGCAGGCTGCGCATCCTTCCGGATCGCATTCTCCAAGGATTACAGGAATTCCTTTCAATTCAGGAAAAGAATTAATTGCAGTAAATCCCTGAACAAGATCATTCAACTGTGCTCCCATATTCATCCTGATATGTCCGTCCACAATTTCGGGCTGTCCTTTTGCGTGAAAAGCTACATATTCCAGAGGTGATCCTTTTTCACCGGTTGCGTAATTTGTTCCGTAAAGACAATGTTTTAAAAACGCGTATAAAAACTTATTACCGCTTTCCCCGCCGGGCCCGGTTGTGTGGGGACCTCCTACAATACAATCGGGGCAAGCTCTTTTTACAGCTTCAACAGAATAATCGTAAAGTATACAATACTCCTCAAAAGTTCCTGACCAGTATCCTATATCCGGTTCATTCCAGACTTGCCACAGCCATGTTTTAATTTCATTTTCCCCATACCTTTCCTTCGCGTGAATAACTAACTGGTAAACCAATTCAGCCCACTTTTTGTAATCTTTTGGAGGATAAGTCCAGCCAGTCCATAACTCTCCGCCACGGCTCCAGTCATGTTTATATGGTTCAGGTTTTGTTGAAAGCGCTTTGGGCATAAAACCCAGCTCTACTAAAGGACGCAGCCCTCTTTCAATATAAGTATCAAATATTTTGTCGATTATTGTCCAATCATAAACAGGGTTTCCATTTTCATCTTCGGTATATACATTTGAAAATCCCCATTTAAGATCCGGCTCACCTTCTTTTGTCGTTAATAAATTGTGTGCGCGAATATAAACGGGTACGGGACTTAAAGCGGCAATTTCACTTAAAAGCTTTTTGCCGTTTTCCATGTATGTGTAGTTGGGTTCATCGTATCCGAAGTAGGAGTAAATTGGTTTCATTTCTCCGATTTCTTTTGCAGCATCAATATTCAGTACAACTTTTCTATTTTGCGGTAAAATTATACCCAAAAACAATATCGATATCATTAGAGAATATTTGTATTTCATTTAAATTTTCCTTTTAAAACCTTATTAAGCTGAATAAATATTTACTCGCTATTTTTGAAGAGTTTTTTAAGTACCTCAATTTTCTCGTTTCCGGCAATTGGTCTCATTCCCATCCTGTCGCCAAGTTCCATTGTTTGATCTGAACCTGCCGTATATTCAGTCCACTTTGGCAAACCTGTTCCATTAGGATTTCCGGTTGAAATGAAATTTACCCAATAATTGGACATTGTTTCAGCAATCTCTCTGTCTTTTGTTTCCCAGGGTCGGGGTGCGTGGTTGAGACTGTTAAATATGTAAGGCAACTCGGATGAATGGAATGCCAGATAACGTTCCTTTGTATCTCCGGGTTGTTGATGTGTAAATATGTAGGTGTAAATGTTTGTCTTAGCTGTGTTTTTACGGATTTTCGCCCACATCAGCATAGAGTATAATGACATTTCTCGAGCAAACTTTTTTTGAGATTCAGCGCTTTCGGTTTCATTATCCGAAGGATAGAGTTTCATAATTTCTTCAGATTCTGCACCAAATCTTTGTTTAATTTGCTGTCTGAATTCCTCAGCAGGAACTTTACCATATGATTCATTAAAACTGCCTTCGTCAGCAACCCAACCGGTTAAGGTAGCCACATCGTTCTGTTCTCCGGCAGAAAATATTTCATCTACACTTTTGGGGAGATACCACCCGTCCACAATTGGAGCAAAGCGGTATTTATTGTCTGAAGCTGATAATAAATTGTCAGCAGAAATTGCTCTTAATTCAGCTATTGATTTTGCTCCAAGCTCTTTTGCAAATCTTTCACCGGTTTGCTCTGCTGATTTCAAATTTTCTCCCGGTCCATTTCTCAAGCCTGTTCCGCTCTGAGCAATTGCTCTGATAAACGAACCTTTTGCAAGCGGAGATGCTGTAAGGTAATTTACAGATGCAGCTCCGGCCGATTGACCCATAATTGTTATCCGGGACGGATCACCTCCGAATGCTGAAATATTTTTTTTAATCCATTCAAGAGCCGCTAACTGATCCAACACTCCGTAATTACCGGAGGAATTGTGTTCCGATTCTTTTGTCAATTCCGGATGAGCAAGAAAACCAATTACTCCAACACGATAATTGATTGTAACAACAACCAACCCCTTCTTAGCAAGATTTTCCCCATTGTAAACAGGTACATTGCCTGATCCTCCGGTAAATGCTCCACCGGGAATATACATCAAAACAGGCAGCTTTTTATCTCGTGTATTTTCAGCTGTCCAGATGTTCAAATAAAGACAGTCTTCGCTAACATTTCCCTGAGGCTGATATTCTGCAGTCCACGGACCATATTCTTTTACCATTTTTTGTATCGGATTGTCCGCAAATTTATCAGCTTTCCGCACTCCTTCCCAATTTGCAGGAGGACGGGGAGCGCACCAGCGCAACTCACCTACAGGCGGAGCTGCATAGGGGACACCTTTATAACAAGTTACTCCATTTTCTAATATCCCCTGCAGCAGCCCTTGCTCAACCTTTACCGGGTTAGCTTGTTGCGCATTAACAAGTTCAAAAGTAAGTATTAAAATAACTGCAATGTAAAAATTAAGATTTCTCATCGGCATTTCTCCAATCAAAATTTTCAGGAATTATTTAGCCCATTCGGCTCCTTCGGGTGTTCTTCTCCATTCAAAATATTTATCAAGAACTTTTAATGATTCTTCGCTCGGAACACTTCCCATTTTAGGAACTTTATTAAAATGCATCACAACAGGGTTTGCACTGCTGAAAGGTTTCCATTCTGGAACTCCTTCGCCGTTGGGGTGACCGTATTTTGCAAAGTTAGTCCAGTAGGTTGCCATTGCTTCCGAAATTTCAAAATCTGCTTTTGTAATTTCCGGATTTGAAGTATCAAGATGATTGAAAACATAAGCTACATCCTGACCGTGCGGCGAACCGAAACCAGCTTTCGGTGAATTTTCAGGATAATCAGGATGCTGATCAAAATAGTATAAATAAGCTTCGGATTCCCCTAGTTTTGACTGAAGCAATGCCCAGCTCCATGTCTGCCAGCCGAATGCAGCATCCCGCGCAAGGTCGCGCGCTGTTTTTGGGACAGTTGTTTCTCCGGCAGGATAAGCTTTAACAAGACTTTCGGCAAACGGGCCGTAACGTTTTTGAACGCCGCTTATATATTCTTCCGGAGTTTTAGGAGGCGAGAAGCTCAATCCTTCATCCGAATTATAACCGACAAGAATAGGAGTATCGTTAAACTTTCCGGCTTCGTAAAGTTTATACTGGTCACCCGGAACTACATATCCGTCAACAATCGGCCAAGCCATTCCCTGTCCGAATCCGCCGCCCGGAAGTTTACGAGCTTTAATTTTCCTTAAATCTGCAATAGATGAAACTCCGGCTTTTTTTGCGTAAGCCAGACCGTCATTCTCAGCATCCGAAAGCAGTTTCATATTTTCACCCGGATATGTTGTAACGCGGTTTGGACCGAATGAACCGCCGCTTTGAGAAATAGCTCCGTGGAATAAACCTTTTGCAAGCGGAGAAGCGCACAGCATACTAACAGCAATTCCTCCGGCTGATTCGCCGAAAATTGTAACCTTATTCGGGTCGCCGCCAAAAGCTGCGATATTTTTTTGAATCCATTGGAGTCCGGCAATCATATCCAGCAGACCGTAATTTCCCGAAACTTTATCGGGATTTTCAGCACTCAGTTCCGGATGCGCTAAAAATCCAAGATTTCCGACCCGGTATGCTATGCTTACAAGCACCACCCCTTTTTTCGCAAGGGCATTTCCGTTATAAACAGGTTCGGAAGTTGAACCGGCATTAAAACCTCCGCCGTAAATCCAAACAAGAACAGGAACTTTCTCGTCAGCCTTTTTTGCGGGAGTCCAAACATTTAGATACAAACAGTCCTCACTTTTTCCTTCACCTGAGCCCCAGCTTTCAATCGGTCCGGAGGCAAACTTGTTTGCCTGTAAAACTGTATCCCATTTTTCAGCGGGTTGGGGAGCCCGCCACCTGAGCTCACCAACAGGAGGTTTGGCAAAAGGAATGCCTTTATAAATTGTTAATCCTTCTTCAAATACACCCTGCACCAATCCCTCTTGAACTTTAACCGGGGCAGGGTTTTGAGCGGAACAAAATTCAATACTAATTAAAGTCAGGAAAATGAATAAACCACTTCTGATGCTCATAAAATTCATCCTTGCAATTATTGTTAATTTTAAGCAGCAATTTCGTAAGAAAATGATTACTAAGCAAGCAGTATTGATTTTATTGGTAAATATTCAAAATTCCGGCAGAACAATTAACCCAGTAAAAATATTTTTGGCAAAATCAGTTGCCCAGGCTTACAAAATCCTGTAAAAGAATTGCCACGGCTTTCAAGCCGTGTATTAAAGAAATTATAAAATAAAACCAAGGGATTTATCCCAACAAACAATTATCATTCGGCTAAAGCCGGATTTGTGTTCTGCTGTTTTTTTTATCCCCGAGATAAATCCCGGGACAAATAAATAATTTTGCCCGGCGGAAATAGATATTTACTAAAAGGAAATGCATTTTTATCAAACGGAAATTGCATTTTAAAGAACGGAAATTGCATTTTAAAGAACGGAAATAGGTTTTTAAAGAATGGAAGTCGATATTTAAAGAACGGAAGTTAATATTTAAAGAAAGTAAATAGAATATTGGAGAACGGAAACAGATATTTGCAAAAAGTAAATAGCATTTTACCAAACGGAAACAAATATTTACCCGGCGGAAACAGCATTTTACTAAAAGTAAATAGCTTTTTGCCATTTTTGGGCTGAAAACGGGGTTTTGCAAAAATAGATGTGAGAAGTTAGACCTGAGATTTGAGGGAAGGAAGGAATGCTGGATATGGATAACTCAGAGCTTAGAATAAATGCCCAAACTATTTGATGTTTTTTTTAAAATGAGAATGATTATCTTTGACTATAAAAATTGTTAGTCTAACTTAATCGATTATGTTTGACTATAAAACGCTAATTTCATTCAAATTTGGATACGAAAAACAAGAATTAAATTGAATTACCCGATTTTTGCGAACAACTGCATAACCCGGATTTCAAACCCGTCGAATTCGACGGGATTATAAATTAATCTGGCTTGGCAGGAAATGGAACCGTTATAATTAGTATTACATTAGAAAATGAAATCATACGGGCTTGTAAAATTAAAATTGATTATAGTGCATTGTTTTGGTAGTTTTGCATCAGGTTATGAATATTGAAAATTTTAAGAAAGCAATTTGCTAAAACTGCTAGTGATAATTCTTAATGAATAGTTTGAACGAAGATAAAAATAATGACAATCAGGTAAAATCCAAACACAGGGTTGCTAATTACGGCGAAGTTTTTACAGCCGAACGCGAAGTAAACGCGATGCTTGATTTAGTGAAAGGGGAAACCGAAAGGATTGATTCCCGGTTTTTAGAGCCTGCCTGCGGAACCGGTAATTTTTTAGTGGAAATTCTTAAAAGAAAATTAACGGTAGTTGAAAACCGGTATTCGAAAAACCAGCTTGAATATGAACGCTATGCGATAATTGCAGTTTCAAGTGTTTATGGAATAGAAAAGCAATTTGACAATGTTATAGAATGCCGAAACCGTTTGTATGATTTTTTTAATCAAAAATACATTTCTAATTTTAATAATTCCACAAAAGATACAGTTAGGAAAATAATAACTTACTTACTTGAAAAAAATATAATCTGGGGAGATGCACTTACCTTTAAAAACCCTGAAACTGAAGAGCCGATAATACTTGCTGAGTGGGTTTTTAAATCAAATGATGTTGAAAGAAAAGATTATATTTTTCAATTTTTAGTTGAAAAAGAAAGCCAACTTACTTTTTTTAATGAGAATAACGAACCACAGAATTTTGATAAAAAGATAAAAGATTATCCGTTAACGCACTTTTTAAAACTATCTGAACTGTGATTTGCGTGATTAAATGATTTATTATGATTAAAAAAGAATATAAATATTCCGAACTTACTTCTAAAATTATCGGCTGCGCTATGGTTGTTCATAGCGAATTGGGTAACGGATTTCAGGAAGTTATATACCATCGGGCGCTTGAAATTGAGATGAACATACAGGGAATAGATTTTTCCAGAGAATATGAAATGCCGGTTTATTATAAGCAGCGCCAAATTGGAACACGGAGGGTTGATTTTCTGGCAGAAGGAAAAATTGCAGTGGAACTTAAAGCTATTATTGAATTGCAGGATGTTCACCTCGCGCAGGCTATTAATTATCTTGAGGCATACGACCTGGAAGTTGGTTTGCTTATAAATTTTGGAGCTAAATCGTTGCAGTTTAAACGTTTAACAAATAAATCCTTTAAGCAGCAAAATCAAGGTAACCCGAATGTGTAAAACATATATAAATTAAATCAAGGTAATCCGGAAATCATATGAATCACAGTTCAGACAGTTATAACCCCGATGTGCTTACCTGCCTTGCTAATTTGAGCAACGACGAAGTTTTTACTCCTCCTAATCTTGTTAACCAGATTCTGGATTTATTGCCAAGCGGACTATGGGGCAACAAAGATGCAAAGTTCCTTGATCCGGTTTGTAAATCGGGCGTGTTTTTACGCGAAATTGCCAAACGGTTAAACGCCGGTTTAGAGAAACAAATTCCTGATAAACAAAAACGAATAAACCACATTTACAAAAACCAATTGTATGGAATTGCTATTACCGAACTTACTTCCCTGCTTTCGCGAAGGAGCGTTTATTGCTCGAAATCCGCTAACGGGAAATATTCTGTTTGCGAAACTTTTGAAGATATACAAGGAAATATTATTTACAAACGCTTAAACCATAATTGGAATAATGGCAAATGTACTTTTTGCGGCGCGAGCAAGGAAGTTTACGATCGGGAGGAATCTTTAGAAACTTATGCGTATAATTTTATTCATACAGACCTGTCTGCCGTACAGACAGAAAAACCAGAGGAAATTTTTAATATGAAATTTGATGTAATAATTGGTAACCCGCCTTATCAGTTGAGTGATGGTGGCTTTGATAAAAGTGCTAGCCCGATTTATCACAAATTTGTTGAACAAGCTATAAAATTAAACCCAAGATACCTTACTATGATTATTCCAGCCAGATGGTATTCTGGTGGAAAGGGATTGGATGAATTTAGAAGTAACATGCTTAACGATAAAAGAATATATGAAATTCACGATTTCCCAGAAACCTCGGATTGTTTTCCTGGTTTGAACATACGAGGTGGTGTTTGTTATTTTCTTTGGGATAAAGAACACAATGGCGATTGTAAAGTTACAACATATAAGAATGGAAATATTGGAAAAACCGTTGAAAGACCATTACTTGAGAAAGGTAGTGAAGTTTTTGTGCGTTACAATGAAGCAATTGCCATTTTAAGAAAAGTACAAAAATTGAAAGAGGACACTTTCGCAAAAATTGTAAGTTCTAGAAAGCCGTTTGGATTAGCAACTAATTTTGAAGACTTTAGCTTAAAAAAGACCGAAAAGAAAGGAATATTACTCTATCGTTTTGGTAATAATGGTTATATAAGTACAAATCAAGTGGAAAGAAATGTTGAATGGATTGATAAATTCAAAGTTATTGTTCCATATGCAAGCCCGGGTGGTGATTCTTATCCACATCAGATTTTAACAAATCCAATTATTGCGTCACCACAAACTATTTGCACCGAGACTTATCTTTTAATTGGTCCTTTTAATTCAAAAAGTGAATGTGAGAATGTTGTAAGCTATATTTCTTCTAGGTTTTTTAGATTTCTTGTATTGCTAATAAAAAACACTCAACACGTTACAAAAAGCACTTATGCCTTCGTTCCTATGCAAGATTTTTCTGAATCTTGGTCGGACGAAAAACTTTACAAAAAATATGGCATTACAAAAGACGAAATTGCCTTTATAGAATCGATGATTCGCCCGATGGAAAACAGTCTGAACTTTGATTCACGTGATTTGGATGATTTCGATGAATCAATCAATTCGGATAAATAAGAATATGGAGTTTATTAAGAAATATTATAAAAGAAGAGAGCAATCAAAGAAATCATTTAATCAAAAAAATCACAGTTCAGACAATGAGTAAGCGTAAAGAACTTCAAACAACTTTTATAGCCGAGATTAAAGAAAAAGTACGGCAGGCACAATACGATGCGTTAAAAATTGTAAATGTACATTTAATTAACCTGTATTGGGAAATAGGGAAGTCTATTTCAGAGAAACAGACTGAAAGCTGGGGCAAAGCAATTGTACCGGCATTGTCAAAAGAGCTTCAAAAGGAATTTCCTGGTGTCGGCGGTTTTTCTACAACAAATCTATGGTTAATGGCTCAATTTTATAACGAATATAAAGGAGATGAAAATCTCCAACCATTGGCTGGAGAAATAAGCTGGACAAAGCACACTGTTATTCTGAGCAAATGTAAAGATAAATTGGAACGCAAATTTTATATTTTATCAACTAAAAAGTATGGCTGGACAAAAAATGTATTAATCCACCAAATAGAAAATAAGACATACGAAAAATACCTGATAAACCAAACCAATTTTGAGCAAACGCTTCCGGCTTCAATTAAAAGCCAAGGATATTTGGCGGTAAAAGATGAATATACATTCGACTTTTTGAATCTTTCGAAAGAACATAGTGAAAGTCAATTGGAAAACGCGCTTGTTCAAAATATAAGAAGCTTCTTACTTGAAATGGGTAATCAGTTTACATTTGTCGGCAATCAATTCAAAGTTGAAATTGAAGGCAAAGAATATTTTATTGATTTACTTCTCTATCACAGGCAGCTGCAATGTTTGGTTGCAATTGAATTAAAAATAGGTGAGTTTACACCGGAGTATAAAGGTAAAATGGAATTTTATCTAAGCATTTTGAATGATAAAATTAAACTGCCGAATGAAAATGATTCTATTGGAATTATTATTTGTAAGGAGAAAAACAGAACAGTTGTTGAGTATTCATTAAAATCCTGCAATATGCCAATAGGCGTTGCTACATATAAAACAACGGCACAATTACCAAAAGAATATAAAAAGTTGCTGCCCAATGAAAAAGAAATAATTAAAAGAATTGACGAAAATTTTGGTTAACATGAGCGCTAGATTTTTTCTTAACCGCCCGATGGAAATGAAAGATGAGTAAAAATATTTCAAATTCTCACTACCAGCAGCTTAAAGAGCAAATAGCCGGGCTGCTTAGGCAAGGCAGAGAGCAAGCCGGGAAAGCTGTTAATACTATTTTGGTTAAAACTTATTGGCAAATTGGGCGTTACATAATAGAGTTTGAACAAAAAGGGAAAGTAAAAGCCAAATACGGCGCGGAACTGTTGGACAATCTTTCCAAAGACCTTACGCTTATTTACGGCAAGGGTTTCAGCCGGTCTAACCTTACCTATATGCGCAAATTATTCGCAGCTTTCCCAAAAAGTGAGACACTGTCTCACAAATTGAGTTGGAGCCACTATTTCGAAATTCTAAAAACTGAATCTGCTTTGGAAGTTGAATTTTATTCCAAACAATGCGAAAAAGAAAATTGGAGTGTGCGGGAATTAAAACGGCAGATGAAAAGTAAGCTTTTTCATCGGCTGGCATTAAGTAAAGATAAAAAAGGTGTTTTAAAACTTTCGCAAGACGGTTTGGAAATACAGCAGCCCGAAGATTTAATTAAAGATCCCTACGTTTTGGAATTTTTAGATATCCCGCAAAACTATCGTTATTTGGAAGGTGAATTGGAAGATAAATTAATTCAAAATCTTCAAAAATTTCTTTTAGAATTAGGCAAAGGTTTTGCTTTTATTGGCAGACAATATAAAATTTCCATCGGCAACCGTCACTTTTTTGTGGATTTGGTATTTTACCATCGTATTCTTAAATGCTTTGTGCTTATTGATTTAAAACGCGGCGAAGTTGACCATAACGATATAGGGCAGATGAATTTATACCTTAATTATTTCCGGAAAGAAGAAAATACAGAGGACGATAACGAACCGATTGGTATAGTTTTAGGCGCTTATAAAGACCAAATTATAGTAGAGTATGCTACAGAAAATATAACTAACAAGTTATTTGTAAGTAAGTATCAGTTGTATTTACCCGATAAAAAAACATTAACTGTTGAATTAGAAAAATTGTTAGAAGAAGAGAATAATGAGCGCTAAATTTTTTCCGCAACGCCCCGAAACAAATCCAGCTATTTATGCTTACGAACTGCTTGGGGTAGAAAGCCATAAAGGATTAATTAAAGTAGGATATACAAGCCGCGCATCAAAAGACAGAATAGCCGAACAGTTAAAAACAAGCAGAGTAAAATATAAAATTCTGCTTGAAGAATCGGCAATCCGTAAAGATGGAAGCGTATTCACAGACCACGACGTGCATCGTTATTTACGTAAAAAGAAAATTAAAAATCCGGAAGGCGAATGGTTCAAATGTTCGGCTGATGAAATAAGATCGGCTATACTTGCAATAAAACTCGGCGAATTCCTCGAAGATAATCGTTCTTTGAACTTTAAGATGCGCCCTGAACAAGAAGCTGCCGTCGGTAAAACTATTGCCTATTTCAAAAGTTTCAAAACAGAAAATCCTAATAAAACTCCGCATTTCCTTTGGAATGCAAAAATGAGATTCGGCAAAACTTTTGCCTCATACCAGCTTGCAAAAAAAATGGGTTGGAAGAAAATAATTGTATTAACATTTAAGCCAGCCGTTCAAAGCGCTTGGGAAGAAGATTTGAAATCGCACATAGATTTTAAAGGCTGGCAGTTTATTTCGCGCAGCGGTTTAACTTTTAAGGATATTGATAAGAACAAACCGTTAGTTTGTTTTGGTTCTTTCCAAGATTATTTAGGGAAAAATGATGCCGGCGGAATAAAAGTAAAAAATGAATGGGTGCATACTATTAACTGGGATTGTGTTATTTTCGACGAATACCATTATGGCGCTTGGCGCGAAAATGCAAAAGATTTATTTGATAAAGATATTGAAGCAGAAAAAGAAATTGAAAACTTTAAGAAATTAGAAAAAGAAGGTTTTGCCGAAGAAGATAAGATTGATTACTTAGAAAATATACTGCCTATTACTTCCAACCATTATTTATACTTATCGGGAACGCCTTTCAGAGCAATCAATTCCGGTGAGTTTATTGAAGAACAAATTTTCAACTGGACCTATTCAGATGAACAAAAAGCAAAAGAAGAGTGGGTTGATTCAGAAAATCCTTATGCTTCGTTGCCGAGAATGGTACTATTAACATATCAGTTACCCGATTCGATTAGAGAAATTGCAATGAAAGGAGAATTTAACGAGTTCGATTTGAATGTATTTTTCTCGGCTTATGGCGAAGGTTTTACCGCAAGGTTTAAGTATGAAAATGAAGTTCAAAAGTGGCTGGACTTAATTCGCGGCTCGTATTTAGAAACCACAATCGATAACTTAAAATTGGGTGCTAAAAAACCGCCAATGCCTTTTTCGGATGCCCGTTTATTAAATGTTCTTTCGCATACGTTTTGGTTTTTGCCGGGTGTTTCTTCCTGTTTTGCAATGAAAAATTTAATGGAACAAAAACAAAACAAATTTTATCACGATTACAAGATAATTGTTGCTGCAGGCACAAGTGCCGGTATCGGGGTTGATGCACTTCCCCCGATTTTTGACGCAATGAATAATCCATTAAAAACAAAAACAATTACTTTATCTTGCGGAAAATTAACTACAGGCGTTACAGTTAAACCCTGGACAGGTATTTTTATGCTTCGCAATTCTTCAAGTCCCGAAACTTATTTTCAAGCTGCATTCAGGGTTCAATCGCCATGGACAATTTTTAATTCCGATAACAAATCGCCTAATAAAGAAGAAATTATAAAACAAGAATGTTATGTTTTTGATTTTGCACCCGATAGAGCTTTAAGACAGATTGCAGATTATAGCTGCCGTTTGAATATAAATGAATCGAATCCCGAAAAGAAAGTTGAAGAATTTATTCATTTTTTACCCGTTCTTGCTTACGACGGAAGTTCGATGAAGCAGATTGATGCAGCAGGTATTTTAGATATGGCGATGAGCGGAACAACTGCAACACTTTTAGCCCGCCGCTGGGAAAGCGCTTTATTGGTAAATGTAGACAATAGTACGCTACAGCGTTTGATGAATAATGAGAAAGCTATGCAAGCTCTTATGAACATTGAAGGTTTCCGGAATTTGAATCAGGATATTGAAACTATAATAAATAAATCGGAATCAGTTAAAAAAACAAAGAAAGAAGCAAGCGAAAGAGATTTAACAAAGCAAGAAAAAAAAGAATTAACTGAAGAAGAGAAAAAGTACAAAAGCTTAAGAAAACAAATTCAGGAAAAACTAATAAAGTTTGCTACGCGAATTCCGGTTTTTATGTATTTAACAGATTACAGAGAAAGAAGTTTAAAAGACGTAATCACTCAGCTTGAACCGGGTCTTTTTAAAAAAGTGACCAATTTATCGGTAAAAGATTTTGAATTACTTGTAAGTCTGGGAGTATTTAACAGCGCATTGATGAAGGATGCTGTTTACAAATTTAAGCGGTACGAAGACGCAAGTTTAACCTACATCGGAATAAACAGACACGAGGGCGAAGATATTGGTTTGTATGATACAATATTAAGCGCAAAAGAATATGAGATAAGTTTTGTTAATGAGGAAAAAGGAATTATATAATAATTAATGGGATTTATCCCAACAAATAAAAATCATTCGGCTAAAACCGGATTTGTGTTCTGTTGTTTATTTAAATCCCCTAGATAAACCCCGGGGCAATTAAAAACAATTTTTTTTTAATATTTGATAGTGCATTTTATAAATATTGAAAAGAGTTTGATTGTCACAGTTTAATTGCCACGACTTTTAAGTCGTGGACAAGATAAATTAGAAAACAGACAAATGGGATTTATCCCAAAAATAAAAATCATTCGGCTAAAGCCGGATTTTTGTTCTGATTATTACCCCACACGCTAAAGCGTGTGGCAATTGAAATGAAAAAATCATAATAAAGAATTGAATAATATATTTTGAGATTTTATGCCATACACAAAAGTATTAATACATTTAATCTGGTCCACCAAAAACAGAATAAAATCTATTAAAAAGGATATTAAACCAAAGCTATTAAACCATATCCTTAAAAATGCTAAAGAAAAGGAAATTTATATTGAATCGATTAATTTGGTTGAAGATCATATTCATATTTTAATTTCATTAGGCAGAGACCAAACAATAAGCAAGGTAGTGCAACTTATAAAAGGCGAATCTTCAAATTGGGTTAATAAGAGTTTTCAACTGCGAGATAAATTTGAATGGCAGGATGAATATTTTGCAGTTTCTGTAAGCGAATCAGCGGTTGACAAAGTAAAAGAATATATAAATAATCAGGAAGAACACCATAGAGTGAAAAGTTTTGCTGAAGAATATGAGCTGTTTTTAGAGAAATATGGATTTAAAAAATAGGAGCATTGTATTTTTTCGATTTTTGATGAAGTTCAATTGTCACAGCGTAATTGCCACGGCTTTCAAGCCGTGGATTAAAAAAATAATAAAATAAAACAAATGGGATTTATCCCAAAAATAAAAATCATTCGGCTGAAGACGGATTTGTGTTCTGAAAATTAACTAATCCCCCGAGATAAATCCCGGGGCAAATGAAGTGAAAAAATCAGCAATTCTACTTACGTTTAGGAAAATTTTCCGGTTAGTTGATTTATTTAATTTTGTCTTTTTCAAAATAAAATTATTTCTTTTCATTTTCACTATTTAGTTCTGGGTGATATTGATATACCAAATCCCG
>Ga0209723_1003857_pt1 | contig 17498 bp, 9 predicted proteins | sample BiotimSIPDNA_2_FD_185750 | JGI IMG/M metagenome (GOLD analysis project Ga0209723, IMG submission 185750) | Anaerobic biogas reactor microbial communites from Washington, USA - Biogas_R2 time_0 SIP DNA (SPAdes) (version 2) | ecosystem: Engineered > Bioreactor > Anaerobic > Unclassified | place... | reverse complement strand
CCGGTATTACACAAAACTGATATTTCCGAACCGGTCTACCTCTCCGACTCAATAAAAACCGGAGAAAAAAACCGAATACACCAGCTTGATTTCCTGCGCGGAATTGCCATCATTCTTGTACTCTTTAATCACCATGCACTTATCCCCTGGATTTGTGAATAATTTATATTATTAACAAAAAGAAGAAAGCTAATTAAATACAACAGATAAACCAGTTATTACCTGACTTATGCAACCGGATCAGAGCGAATTGCACATTCCTTCCCCGGATGCATAAGACAGGTATTATGCAGAAAGTGAGACCATTTTGAAACCAGCAGTTCACATCAGATTGGTACTGATAGTATTATTTACATTTCTGAATGCTGTTTCACAATCATACTCTGTATCACTGGAAAAAAAGGTAAACTATAAAGACTGGGGTGCAGCATGGGACACCATTTTTGTACTTAAAAACGAGCTTGTGACGCTTGCCTTGCTGCCAAAAATCGGCGGTAGAATCATGCAGTACGACCTCAAAGATCATCCATCCATATATATTGAAAATAGTGCAAAAAATACAGTCCCTGCAGATGGAAATGCTTTTATCGGAGGATACCGGACACTCCCTTCACCACAATCTGATTTTTCATGGCCGTCACCTCCGGCACTTGATTGCAAACCTTACATATGCAAAGTTCTGGCTGAAAGTGAAGACTCGACGGTAATCTATATGGAGAGTCAGGTCGAAAACAGTAATGACCTCAAATACACAAAGCATAAAGGTCTTCAATTTAAAAGAGTAATTACCCTGTATAAAGCATCCACAAGGGTAAAGGTTGAAGTTACAATGCTCAATAAAGGCACTTCTGTTTTAAAACATGGAATATGGGACATTACTCAGAGCGATTGCAGCCATAACGGCGTTGCTGATACAAAAAACTTCTGGGTGTATTTCAAGAAGAATCCCAATAGTACTCTGGGGGGAGGAAAGGGATATGTTCAGTATATGCATGAGGGAACAGATAACTCTCAGTGGAGACCAGACGCTGCTCCCGGAGTTTTCGGTGTACAATATCTGAAGAAAACCGGAAAAATTGGAGCTGACTGTCGTGCCGGATGGATCGCTTTCATTGACCAGCAGGATGGATATGCCTATGTAAAAACGTTCACTTACGAAGATGGAAAAGAGTACCCCGACAGTGGCGCTTCAGTGCAGGTATATACCTATAATAACCGCAATGTAACCGAAGTGGAAGTCCATGGACCGTTAGTATCACTTTCACCAAACGACTCGACCAAAATGGTTGAGAACTGGTTCTGTGCCCGTTCAAGCGGGCCGGCAAACGATGTCAATGATGCAGGAATAATTACAAAACGAATTTCAGCTCATCAGACCGCTGATACCTTGAGTATTGAAGGTATTTATGGTGTTTTCTATCCGGGTATGGTGAAGGCTGTATTTTTTAATGAAAACAACACTGCAATCAGCTCTGTGGATTCTTTTACTGTTACGCCTGCCGAGTCGCTGACTGTATCAAAAAAGTACAAAATTCCATCAGGAGCTGTAGCAATCCGTCTGGAAGCATATAACAGCAGCGGCAGCCGGATTGGTGTACTTGATTCTGCTTCTGTACCAAACCCTGTTGGTATCGGCCGGAATCAATTCAGTGTTGTGCCAGAGAAAAATATTAGTTACTCTTGTAAAAATCAGATCTTAAAAATCGGATTCATCACACCGGGCAGTTATGTTGTCACGTTGTTTACTACTCAAGGTAAATTAGTCGATAAAAAAGTTATAATCGCGAGTTCCTCGACAACACTCGATATACCTTTGAAAATCCGTAACACCGGGATTTTACAGGTTAGCGGGAATGGCCGGGTTGAGAGCCGTGTTGTAAATGTGTTTGCAAAGTAGTACCTGTGGGCACTTGTCGTGCTCTACAACAATAAAAAGAGTATATTATCTTAAGGGTACCTTTAAAAATCATTTTCACTCGGCCGGCTGTGAATTTTACAGCGCTGCTGTTGCACACAATCGACGAATCACAGCGGATTCGTTTTCTTTCGTGTGCCTGGTGCAGCGAATTCTCGTGTGACCTCACTTGAAATGAAATATTTAAAGGTTTTCTTTAAGTGTAAGAAAAGGGGAGTTTCAATGGTGCAGCGGTGGAAAGACCAGGTGCCTTTTGAATATTCCGGTGTACCTTTTAAGCCGGCCGGGTCAACGGGACACAGCTTCGATTTATATCACCATAGTCCCGCAGGCCTCACTTGCCAGTTCCGGTTCTGCCGATTGCATTTGTCCATCCATTGTTTATCGTACCCCATTGCCACCATCCCCAGGATCAGTCAATGTATAAGCGAAACCGCAAGATGCGGAAGATATTTTATTGCGGTATAAGATCTCAAGACAGGAATAAAGAATGTAAAATGTCGTGCCGGCCTGCCGGTACATTGTTTTTAACAGGCGGTATCTGCAACAACCGCCAAGGGGGAGTGTATCATGGCTGTTATTGGTAAAAGAGGTGGGTTGCGGTTCGCGCTGGTGGCCATTGCCATCGCCGGGCTGGCGCTTACCGCTCAGGCGAAGTGGTTGACAATTCACAATGATTTCAATCAGTACGATACTGATGGAAATCTGGTCCGGACCCGCAGCGGATGTCTGAACAAATTCGGTGAGACCTATTACTGGTATGGTTGCGATCAGTATATGACCAATCAGACCTGCTACTCGTCAACGGATCTGCTCCACTGGAAGAACCATGGCAATATGCTTACGGCGACCCGGGGAACCAATCGGATGGATGTCCTCTACAATGATTCGACGAAAATGTACGTCATGGTCCTGAAGTGGGAGACCGAGGGAACCGATAACTGGTGCAAGCTGGGCATAGCGACCAGTAGTAGCCCCACAGGTCCGTTCACTAAACAGTCCGAAAGTCTTGTGTATGGTGCTTACACCGGCGACATGTCGGTGTTCAAGGACGATGATGGAAAGGCGTATTATTGTTTTGAATCATGGGATAACGGTGCAACTGCCCAGCATTTTTCGCTTATGACATGGGATTATATGGGGTTGGAAAAGAAGATTCAGACATGGAATAACCGCGACCGCGAAGCCAACCTGATAATGAAGCGCCGGGGCATCTATTATTACATGACTTCCGGAATGATGGGAATCGATCCTACAGAGACCCGCTACTGGACTGCGCGCAATATCAACGGACCGTGGACAACAAATCTCGTATCGGTCATTGCTCCAGGTGATATGGACAGAAAATCGTGGGATACGCAGTGTGATTTCGTGTTCCCGTTCAAAGGGACCCAGGATACCGTACAGATGTACTGCGGTGATCGCTGGAAGGTAATTCATCCCGAACGCAGCGGTGGTTATGTATGGCTTCCAATCACCTTTACGCCGAAAGATTCGGTGGTGCTAAATTATTACATGGACTGGGAGGTTGATCCAGAAAAGGGGATATGGCGGACAATTGAGGATTCGCGGAACCTGGCGCTCAACAAAACCGCAACGGCATCTTCAACAAGCGGCTCGAATATTGCCGGCAATGTGACCAATCCCGCCACCTACAGGAATTATCACACCACAAAGTGGGTCAGCGGAGCAGGCGATGCGCAATGGATATCGGTTGACCTCGGTACTGCCATGGATGTAAATCGGGTTATTCTGAAATGGGACTCCTTATACGCAAAGTCATTCAAGATACAGGTGTCAACAGACAATACAGCCTGGACCGACGTTTTCAGCACCACCAAGGGTGGAGCCCGCTCGGTGACAGATGAGACATTTGAAACTGTTTCCGCACGTTATGTGCGGATGTCGGCTTCGGAGCGGGGAAGCACGAACGGTGGATATGGACTGTTCGATTTCATGGTGCTCAATGATTCTCTCCCGGTTACCGATATTTCAGAACAGCACACTGCGCTCCCTGCGGGCAGATCGCCGCTTGTCCGCCGGGGTGCGGCTTTGCGGTATGCCGTTGCATGTTCCGGCCCTGTTGAGATGGATCTGATCGATTGCAGAGGACGACTGGCGTCGGTACTTGTCAAAGGGTTCAAAAACGCGGGAGTCTACGAAGTCCCATTGCCCGGCGGAATGAGTAAGGGAATTTATATCGCCAGATTCAAGCAGCAGTCAGGCGCCGTATCGTCGGTCAGGGTCAGGCTGTAGACAGCGGGTCTGTCAGTATAATCTTAAACCTGAAAGTCGCAGTTGGATCCCCAAAACTGCGACTTTCAGGATAATAAAACTACTGAACAGATCATCCATGCTTCCAGTTCGCGAACTCCTGAATACTTTCCAGATACGCGTGCGGTAAGCCGATATCGAACCGTTTACCCTTAACAAGATAGCCCATGAAGCCCTCTTCCTGACGTAATTTGTCAAGACATGAAGTCAACTGAAATTCACCTTTTTCCCGAATGTTCTTAGTGATATTTTCTTCAAGAAATTCGAATATCCGATGTGAAATGACATATTGACCAAAGACAGTACAATACTGATCATCAGGGAGCTCTTCAATGTGCAGATGTTCGGCGGCGTACTGTGCATCAGGTTTTTCTGCGAATTCGGTAATTGCGATGACCGATTGTTTCTCTTCCCAGTTTCCTGTCACAGTCCCGAAATGACGAATCTGGTCAGCTGGTGTAAGCATCAGGCCGACTACGCTTCTGCCATATTTCTCATATGTTTCGAGCAGCTGGCGGGTGCAGGAAGTATCGGTGTAGGATGCAAAGAGATGGTCACCCAGCATGAGAAGGAAAGGTTCATTTCCAACCCACTCACGGGCACAGTAGACTGCATCACCAAAACCGTTTTGAGTTTCCTGCTCGATAAATGTGATTTTGTGGCCTATATCACTGATATATTTAGATATCCTTTGTGCATCTTTGGACAGCTTTGCAAAGTGCTCGACTGGCGGAGGGGTATGGAAATATTCTTCAAACAGTGGCCGATCCCCTTTCTGAACAATAACACAGATCTCTTCGATATCACCACTTAGAGCCTCTTCAACAATAGCCTGAATAACCGGTTTTGCAACGCCATCACGACCGATAACCGGGAAAAGTTCCTTTTTGACAGCTTTTGTCGCCGGAAACAATCTGGTTCCAAAACCTGCAGCGGGAATGACTGCTTTGCGGACTTTCCTGGCAGGTGAAATGGTGAGTTTCATACATTGCATTTTAAGTTCTGATTCGATAATGGCGATTACTTTATCACGGCTTGCTTCATCTTTTACAAGCAGCTGTGCGGTTCCATCTCCCTGTGATCCTACACCTTTTCCTCCAAGAATAAGAGACTGTATCGATGGCCACGAGAGGAGTTTGTGAAGTATCGGTGATGTCAACTGGGTCGGGCAGGCCGGCATGCAAGCCCGGTCAAACGCAGCCTGGGATTCAATCATCAATTTGCCAAGTGCTGCAGCATCGCCGCATTCAATTGCCTTTACTGCGTTTTTTGTTATTGATGCGCTGATTGTACCAAGATATTCCTGAACTCCCCGCTGAAGATCATTTTCTGCAAAGGGATAACATTTGTTAAGCTTGCTGAGAATCTCTCTGGTGTCTTTTCCCGCGCAAAGATCAACGATGACAAAGTAAAAGTTGTCCCCGACAGCAATCTCTTTTACATCAACCTGATCACCGTCAAAAATCATCATGACAGGACGATCTCCATAGGCACACCCCTGATCAAGGCGGCCACACCGTGAAGGAGTCGTTATTTCACCCAGATAACCAAACTCCATTTCACCGCGGATAGTCATTTTCAGGTCATATATTCTATTAAATGCCCTTGCAACCAGCACGCATGTTGCAGCACTCGATGAGAGACCTTTTTTCACCGGAAGATCTGTTTTGTAGTTGTTGATCTCGAGCCCATGTACCCGGTAATGGGTAAGTACCTGGTAAGCAACACCTGCGACGTAACTGAAAATGCCACCCTTCTGCGCTTCTTCAAGGAGTGCTTCCCGGGTCATTGGAATTTCAAATACCTCATCGGTCAGCGTTGTTCTGAAAATCAGTTTCGAGGGGTGCGGATTAACTTCTGCAAATAATCCCTGATTGGTCCCGCTTATGAGTGAGTAACCCATCCCGAGGGCCCCATTAATACGTCGATACCCGCCGGCCCAGTCGGTGTGCTCCCCGAAAAGACAGATTCTTCCAGGTACAAATAATTTCATTTTTTTTAAATCTCCTGAGAGTAATGTAATTGCAATAATGATTAAAATAATCAACCGTGTGCTTTTCTGCCATAAAGATCGTAGGGGTTCAGCGTTCAGGGTTCAGCGTTCAGCGTTCGGAGGGTTGGAGGGTTGGAGGGTTGGAGGTTCACCCCGGAGATGACTTTGGGAGCCTTAGGAGTTGGGGCGCAGTGTCACCCCAGAGATGACTTTGGGAGCCTGAGGAGTTGGGGCGCTGTGTCACCCCAGAGATGACTTTGGGATCCTGAGGAGTTGGGGCGCAGTGTCACCCCAGAGATGACTTTGGGAGCCTGAGGAGTTGGGGCACTATGTCACCCCAGAGATGACTTTGGGATCCTGAGGAGTTGGGGCGCAGTGTCACCCCAGAGATGAATTTGGGAGCCTGAGGAGTTGGGGCACTATGTCACCCCAGAGATGACTTTGGGATCCTGAGGAGTTGGGGCGCAATGTCACCCCAGAGATGAATTTGGGATCCTGAGGAGTTGGGGCGCTGTGTCACCCCAGAGATGACTTTGGGATCCTGAGGAGTTGGGGCGCTATGTCACCCCAGAGATGAATTTGGGATCCTGAGGAGTTGGGGCGCTATGTCACCCCAGAGATGACTTTGGGAGCCTGAGGAGTTGGGGCACTATGTCACCCCAGAGATGACTTTGGGAATTTGGCATTGACACTTTTCCATCCCAGAGAGGAAATAGGAACTTTGAATATCAGGCACTAAATCATCTCTGGGGTGGGATTCCCCTGAGAGTAGGCAAGAGGTTCCCCAGAGTTATGTATTTCCCAGGGTGACTTTTTGATTTAACGTGTTAAGTCACTGTTTCACCCCCGAGGTGAATTAGTGAAAAAAAACAAAGTCGTTATTTCATCTCTGGGGTGAATTTGTGTCGTCGAAAAATTCCTAAAGTCATCTCTGGGGCATAATGTGCCCTCTGCCTTCTGAACCTCCCAGTCGCCGCCCCGTACCTCTCTCAAATATTTTTTTAATTTTAAACTATCCGCTTTGTTCCAGTGCTATATTAAATTTTTACCCTGACCGGATAAAAAAATGCTAAACCTGAAATTCGCTCCCAGCGCCCACCTGCTCCTTCCCTCACTCATCGATGATATCCGATCAGTGTGGAAAGACCCTTTTCTTTCCCCCTTGTTTGTAGTTCCCAACCCGGCTACGGGCAAGTGGCTGAAACTCCGGCTGGCGGAGAATATGGGGTGTGTGGTCAATCCGCAGATCAGATCGTTTGAATCGGTTCTCTGGAATGCCCTGTGCCCCGAACCGGACATGGTCTTTCTACACAAGGAAAAATTTCAGCAGGTTATCTGCGCCCTCTTAAGCGATACTCTGCTTGAAAAAGAGGTTTTCAGGCCCCTAAAAAGTTACCTCAGAAACCAGGGCGCTGTCGATCCGGTCAAACGGGTGCAGTTATCATCAGAAATTGCCCGTCTTCTGTTAGAGTATGAGTACAACCGCCCGGGAGTGTGGGACCCTGATCTGCCCCCGTCCGGCGGATGGAAAGTGAAAGGGATAGAGGATACCTGGATCACCAGCTGCAAACTCTATTTCGCAGATAAAGCCGGGAAAAGCGAGTCCTGGATAAGGGAGAGCGAAGCATGGCAGCAGGAGATCTACAGGTTGCTTTTCTGCAAAGAGGGGCTCCTGAGAAGCGGAAATAATCCCGAAACCCCCCGGCTTCTTACACTTCCCCAGCTTTATCGGCTTCGCCATGAACCGGGGCAGAAGGGAAACGGCGGATCTTTCTGCGGTGACTCTATTTTTATCTTTATGTTGAGTAAAATCAGCCACTTCCATCGAAATATGCTGCTTGAGATGTCTCAGACCCGCGACATCAACGTATATCTTCTGAATCCCTGCTCGGAGTTCTGGGAGGATGTTAATACGACGCGGGGAAAAAAGGGGAAAAGGAGGTGGACTTTTCCCGATAAAGGCTCTAATCCCCCAATCGGTAAGCTCCAAAGTGACGATTATAACTCAGATCGCCTTAAATTCAAGACCAGCACGCCCGATCATCCTCTTCTTGAACTCTGGGGAAAGAGCGGGAAGGAAAATATCACCCTCTGGTGTCAGGCTGCTCAGTATAATTTCGATTATTCGTTTCCTGACAACGATTTACAGCCTAAAAACAGACTTCAGGAACTTCAAAATGCGCTTCTGATGCGCGATGGGTCCCCGATGGCACCGCTTGAGCCAGGTGACAGTTCTATCAAGATACTGGCTGCACCGGAGCCCGGCCGTGAAATTGAAGTAATGCGCGAAAATATCCTGAACCTGCTGCGCAACGACAGTGGTCTCAGGCTTGATGATATGGTTATCTATCTGCCTGATCCTGCAGAATATCTTCCCTATATAGAAAAGGTGTTCGGGGCATACAGCCATAATGATCCGGGCTTTATTCCCTATACCGTTCTGGGTGTTGACTCAGGACAGAGCAGGTTCGCGGCGGCAATAGAAGATCTGGTTGCGCTATGCGGTGGTGATTTTACCCGTGCCCGGGTGTTCTCTCTTCTGAGGAATGAAACCGTAATGGCGTCCAGGGATATAAGCATTGAAGAGCTGGAGGTCTGGGAGAGCTGGACGACACAACTAAATACATTCAGGGGTTTCGATGCTCAGCACCGAAAAGAGATGGGCGACCATGAGGAGTGTGCCTCTGATGCCCATACGTTTGGGCTCGGGATTGCCAGGATCCTGATGGGGGCGCTGGCTGATGAACCTGTTCAGCTTGGTTTCAACTTAAGTTTTGAAGATGCTGAACCATCACCATTTCGTGATTTCGAAACCTCTGATAAAGAGATGGCAGAACACTACTGCTCAACCATTGAAGAGCTGGCGAATTCATGTAGAAGATTTAAAAAAGAGTGTGGAAAAGAGAGCATTTCAAAGCTTGTAGATTCTTTTATAAGTCTTGCAGATTCATGGATTTATGCAACTCAAACCGATGAGATCTACTGCAGGAATGAGTTCAGGGGTGCTCTTCAGGAGCTGAAACTCCAGGAAAGTCTCTGCGGCCGTAACACATTGGATTTTGAGGAGTTAAAAGCAAGTGTGCTGTCCTGTCTGACACTGGAGCTTCCCGGAAGTGCGCAGGCCTGGACAGGGAGTCTCACATTCGCTCCGCTCCGTTCTGGATTTGTGCTGCCCCACAAGGCGGTATTTGTTGCAGGCATGGGTGCAGATGCGTTCCCGGGAATAAATAACCGCAGTGTCTTTAATCTGCTTTCTAATGACCGGATTGCCGGAGATCCTGATCAGGTATGCGATAACCGCTATATTTTCCTTGAACTTATCTGTTCTGCCGGGGAGAATCTTTTTATCTCTTTTCCAGGTCAGGACATTCAGAAGGACAGAATTCTGCAGCCCTCAAGTGTAGTGATCGAGTTGGCCTCTGCAGCCGGAATTCACCTCCCCGACCCTGAAAAAGGTATTGATGATCCGGGGGTTATTCCTCTGGTTGCGCATGAGGCGGTGATGAAAAATGAGGAGCAGTTCTGCTGGGATCCTTCCGTTTCCAGACTTTCTGTAGTGGCAATGAGTTACACTGATAAAAAGCGACGGAAATTCAGGTTGGGAGAACAAAAAGATACAGGTGGTAAAATTACTGTAACTCAAGATAAACCAAGGGTTTCACTGGATGATATCGCAGTTTTTATTAAGAATCCGCTTGAATACCGGCTAAAGAGATCGCTTGGACTTCGAAATGAACTGGTTGATGAGATATCAGCGGCTACCGACGAGCCGCTTGAGAGTGACTATTTTTCATTGCATAGTCTAAAAAATCAGCTTGTTAAGCAGATAATTCATCGGGCATATCCCGTAAGCGGAGAACCATGCCGGACACCCGAAGATTTGGCTTGTGCGTCATCCGAACTGGTCCATCAGCTTTTTACAAAGGTTTGCTCCTCCGGGCTGGCTTCTGAGGGAGGGTTCGCGCAAAAAGACCTGCTGACTCTTCAGAGATGGGCCGCGTGTGCAGCCGCCGGTATTGCTGAAATCTCAGGATTGTACAGCAGCTATAATCTGCATACTGACACAGACCATAACCTCCGTAATGACAATGCATTATCTGATTTTGAACTTCAGGATGGCGACTGCAGCTACAGAATAAAGATTAATGTTCCGGTTGTGCTTTGTCATAAAAATCCCGTTGAGCACCTTGTCTTGATAAAAATTGGCAGCGATATCGGAGAGATCTTTAATAATATCGATTTATGGCTTTACTCTCTTTTCTTCGCGCTCAAGGGGCACAAAAAAATTTCTAACATATTGATAAATAACGATGATGGGACGATAGGCCAGGTAGAGTGGGCTCTACCCCAACCCTGGACCGATGGAAAAACAGCAAGTCAGTGGCTCTCCCGTATCCTTTTTGATATGACCCGGAACAATACCTGTGAACATGCCCCGGCTGTCTGGTTTGAGAAGGTATCAAAAGAAATGGATAAGCATGGAGAGTTTGATCTTTCTGGATTCATCAGGCTTATAAAAGAAATAGCCGAGGATGAGTCAGACAGGGACAATGAACACCCCCTCTACTATCCATCCATAGATGCCTTCAAGCTTACCGAGGCACAATTTCCTGAGGACGACGAAAAAATAAAGCAGATTTTTTACAGGCTGAGCCCGATCATCAGAGCAAGTTTCGCTGAGCAGGGAGAGGCTGATTCTGAGAGGGAATCATCGGACCGGATTCTGGAGGGATCTTTCAATGAGTAGAGTAGACCTGACCAGACACGGGGTGATAGAGGCACATGCCGGGACCGGGAAAACCTGGACTATCATCAATCAGCTTGTTCTCCCTATTCTTCAGGGGCAGGGTTGCCCGCGGGCATCAATCGGTGAAATCCTTCTTGTCACCTATACCGAAAAAGCCGCCGGAGAGCTAAAAAAGCGGATTCGTGAGGGGCTGGAAAAGAGGATCGCTGAGATTGGAAATCAGCCGGAGCAGGCCGGGCTGCACTCTCATCTTCAGAGGTGTCTGAATGATCTTCATGAGGCACTAATCGGGACAATTCATGGTGTCTGCCTGAGACTTCTTCAAAGCTACCCTTTTGAGACCGGAATGCAGTTCACCAGTGAGATGGCTGATGACTCGGCGGGGCTTCTGGCCTGCCTTCGGGAATCGATCCGGAAAGATTGGCCGCAATGGGGTGTTGATCTTTCTTTGCTTGCGGAGTCGACCAGAATCGAAGGAGATTCGGGCCTTGTCTCCCGGATAATTGAAGTCGCTAAAGAGTGCCTTGACCCGGATACAAAGCTTTGCACCGACAGTCTGGCTCCCGGAAGGGACCTCGGTTCCATAGAAAGCGATATACGCAGAAAAAAAGAACTGACAGAGATAATTGTACGGAAGCTTCGGGAAAATATCCTTACGATCCAGAGGCTCAATGAGAACCCCCTGGGCCTGAAAGAGGGCCACATTGAAGAGCTGACAAAAGTTCTCAAGAGGTGGAGCGGGGTTCTGGCAAAAGGCACATTCAGCTCAAAAAGCGAGATCATGGGCAGAGGGGGTCAGGATTACCTTGCAAATAAACTTGTAAAAGGCAATAGCGAGGGGGTAAAGCAGAATCCGCTGATCAATGAGGCGTGCGGGGCATACAGAGATGTTTGCGGATCGCAGGAGTTGGAGGAGTGGATTGGGTTACAGAACCCTGAAGCTGAACTGAGTCTTGCCTTGATTATTAAAGCGGTTCCTGAGGTCTGCAGGCGCTGGAGGGAGAAGAAGAGCCGTGAGGGGCTCATCTCTTTTCAGGACATGCTCAGTTTGACAAATAATGCAGTGCGGGAGAACCAGCAGTTCCGGACTCTTCTGAGGTCAAAGATCCGTTTTGCAATAATTGATGAATTCCAGGACACAAGCGCGCTTCAGTGGGAAATTTTCAGGCAACTATTTGTCGTTGATGCAAAGGATGGCTTCTCACCCAGTATTTTCATAGTAGGGGATCCTAAACAGTCAATTTACAGTTTCCAGAATGCAGTGGTGGAGAGTTACCTTGATGCCAGGGATTCGATTCTCGATCCGGGGTGCGGTTCAGGAGATAATGTCCTGCTTAAAGATAATTACCGTTCCCTTCCGGGGGTAATCGACGGGTATAACAGTATCTTTACATATGGCCAGGAAAACGGTTTTTTCCTGTCTGACCGTATAAGTTATACCGTTGAGAATCAGGTGGGAATACCGGAACGTAAAGCCGCGTTTTCCGGGCAGCCCGAAGAACTGTCCAGGCCTGTTCGCATTGTCCCGCTCTGGGGATCATCTCCTCAGCGCAAACAGAGATATGCCCGGTATGTAAGCTCTGTAATATCGGAGCTGAAGGGACGCACGGTTATCCTTCCGCAAGGTGACAGCTGGATGGAAACATCGCTTGACTACCACCATTTTGCCGTAATTGCGGAAAATCACGGTCTTGCCGACATGTTTCTGGGCACTCTGCTTGATTACGGTATCCCTGCATCAAAGTATAAGCAGGAAGGTGTGTTTAAGTCATCGATGGCGGCAGAGTTCAGGGCGCTTCTTTCTGCGATCACAGAAGACAGCAGCGTGTCAAACAGACTTAAGGCACTGCTTACATCATTTTTTAATTACGGTCCCGAAGAGATAGATCCTGACAGAGAGCTGAGTGCCGGCGGGCCTCTTAACAGATTGTTTCTGGAATGGAAAATTCTTGTTGACAGGAAAGCATGGGCCCGGCTTTTCAGAAGTATCCTCACAGGTACACGGGTCCAGGAGAGGCTTATAAGGCTTGTTGACGGAGACAGAAAACTCTGCGATCTCAGACAGGTTATGGATCATGCGCTTGAGTACCTGGTAAGAAAACAGGGATCTCTTGACAATCTGATAGAACACCTTGCCAATCTGGAGAGCGGCCTGGAAAAGCCGGCCGGGGATCAGAATCTTCACGCTAAAGAGAGTGACAGGCGCAAAGTTCAGGTCATGACCATGCATGCCGCTAAAGGGCTCGAGTTTCCGGTCTGTTTTATTGTCACAGGGGGTTCAGGAGGGAATAAGGGTTGTTTCAGGCGATGGACCGGGACCGCTGATGACCCGTCAGTAACAGAAAAGAATATTCGCCATGTAATGCCGGTGCTTTCGGAAAAATCTCTGGCAAGAACACCGGAAGCATCAGAAAAAGAGAAGTTTGCCGCTGAGCAGCGGATGCAGGAACGCAGGCGGCTTCTTTATGTCGCACTCACCCGCCCCAAAGCGCTCCTTTACGTTCCGATGCATCTGAAAAATCCGGCGAACAGTGAAACTCCGTGGGCTCATTGCGAACTGCCTTCATGGGCACCGGAAAAGGATCTTACCCCGATTCTTCAGGAGATCGCCGACATCTCCCTTACTGATGAGAAACATCCTGTTTGCATCTGCAGTGCGCGCACAGATACTCCTGTCGATTCCGTACCTGCCGGTGATAAAAACAAGGGGCCTGAAACTGATTCTGATCTTACTGAAAGTCTCTCAAAAGCCCAGAACCGGGTGTACGATGCGCTACGGCAGATAGGACTTCCGGGCCGCAGACGTATCCAGACAAGCTATTCGGCCCTTGCTCACAATCAGCAAGAACCCGCCGACCTTGGCGGGCGCCGTGCCCCTGACCACGATTCCGGATTTTCATCACCCGACAAAAGTGAAGCCGCCCTCTCCAGGCTCACTCTTCCTGCGGGAAAGCACACCGGCAACGCGCTTCATGAGATACTGGAATGCGCGGTATCGCACGAGGAAGGAATCGGCTGGGCAGATGGGGGAGAGATACCCGAGTTTCTTAAGGGTAAAACATCAGGTATTATCAAAAAGCATGGTTTGACTGCAGGAAAAACCACAGAGGAAGTGGACAGGATGACTCAGAACACTTTAGCTATTGTTAAAAAAGCTCTGAGCATCTCTTACAGCATTCCTGAGAGTGGTGAAATAAGGCTGTCGGGCCTTGGCCTGAATGATTTACGTGCAGAGGCGGAGTTTCACCTGGGAGCGGACCCTCACTGGGTCCTGGGATATATGGATCTTGTATTCAGAATGAAAAATGGTGATGGAAGCTTCAGGTATTTTGTGCTTGACTGGAAGAGCAACTGGCTTTCATCTTATGACAAAGAGAGTATCCGCGACAGTATTATGATCAGCAGGTATGACCTTCAGGCGAAAGTTTACTGTCATGGTCTTCACACCTGGCTTTCAGGGCTTCTTGGCCCGGAGTATGACCCTTCGTGTAATCTGGGCGGAGCGGTTTACGTTTATCTTCGTGCCCTGGAGAAGGACCCGTGCGACCCGGTATGGTTCTACAAAGCAGATCCGGAAGAAGATACAACGTTTGTAAAGCATGAGATAGAGCGGTATGCAGGTAGTTATACGCAGTAAACTTTCGCGAGGAACAAGACCGCCAACGAAATAAGAACAAGAGCATGGGAAGCCGCCGGCATGACTAACGGAAAACGGAAAGTATTTATGAATTTAGTAAAAATACTGACAATTACAATAATGACTTTATTGGTATGTTGTTGTATGTTTGCAGGAGGAATAAAATCTAACCAAACTGAAATCGAAGATGATCCTGGCTTAATAACGCCTATTACTCTTGATTCAATTTGTCAATCTAATATATTGGAAGAATTGCAGGATAAATACAAAGAAGAATATGTAATTCTTAAATGCGATAGCACGTCAAAAAAGTATGGTAGAATCGTTTTAGTTGAAGGAAAAAAAGAATATGAGTTTTGGAAAAATAAATTACGATTTGGTGGAGGGTTATTATTAATCCTTGGTAATGATTGTGAAATTGATACGACAATTCCTCAATATTAAACATTATACATTAAGTGAAAAAATATAGCCGGAAAAAAGAAATAGGAGTTGGCGGGGAAATAAGATCGCGAAAGTTTACAGACGCATAACACACCCAATATGCCATTTGTTCAGCTAAGGCTTCACAAACAGCATATGTGGGCAGGAATGTTGTGTGCAATTGCCAAGCGGCTCAAAGAGGCGGGCGAGGAAAAAGAAATAAAGGCAAAAAAAGGAGAAACATAATGTATGTTCTTACTGGTAAGATTTAAACCATTAAGGAGATAGAATCATGAGTGGAAATTTTGCTACAACCCGGCTTTCATCCAAAGGGCAAGTTGTAATACCTGAAGAGGTTAGAAAGTCTTTAGGGCTTAAAGAAGGCGATCAATTTGTGGTAATTGGGAAAGGTGATGCTGTTATCCTTAAAACAATTACTCAACCAGCACTAGAAGGTTTTGAAGAATTATTAAAAGAAGCTCAAAAACAGGCAAAAAAAGCAGGATTAAAGAGATCGGATATCCAGAAAGCGATTGAGAAGGTCAGGAAAAGAAAATGAAAGTAATTCTCGATACCAATGTACTTGTTTCGGGAATATTTTTTAAGGGTGTCCCGAATCAAATCTTATTAGAATGGGACGATTGTCGGCACCAAACTTTTCTTATGAGTGACAGGGGAAGGTACGACCGACAGAGGGGTGATAAAATAAAAACCCCGGAAAAGACATAGATAGAAAATGGCTCTTAAACTCAACAACAGAACAATAAGTCCCGATGTCCTGGGCTCGATACTCAAGGCCATGCGCCGCATAAGCAGCTTTGAGATCCGTCAGGCCCGTTTCTTCTCATCCCGTCTGCCGGAGGAAAACCTCAGAGAGGACTTCCACACTCTTTTGCTGCTTCTTCTGGCCACTCTCTGGAGGGGGTACCCGCGCGCACGGGAAGAAGAGATGGTGCGGTGTGTTGAGATCGAAAGCGTTCCTTTTACAGGTGCAGAGCTCCCTGAGGAAATTACGCTTGAAGAACTGTCAGGCCTTCCTGAAGCAGTAAAAGAGTGGTACCGCGGTGTAACAGATGAAAAGCTTATTTCCGGACTGGCCCCCCTTGTAAAAAAAGACCTGAATAAGGAAAGTTACAGTCAACCACTTGTCATTTACGATAGTGCACGCCGGGCATTCAGTTTTCAGGCGTACTTTAATGCAGAGAGTCTTTTGTCGGAAGTTCTTCCACATATGCTGAAGACTGGAAACACTGAGATCGATATTCCAGAGGCACAGTGTGCAATTTCAAATGCCCTGAAAAAAGCATTTGCCGGACGTAAAGCTCATATTCGTCAGATTCTTGCCGCGGCAGTATCTTTAAAGAGCCGGTTTTCGATCATATCCGGCGGCCCGGGTACAGGAAAAAGCACGGTTGTTCACCTTGTCATCAGGGCTATCTGTGAATACTACCATATACCATCAGATTCTGTGGTTTTATGTGCGCCTACCGGACGGGCCAAGGCGAGGCTGCATGAAGCGGTTACACGTGATCTTGCGGATGATGATCCGTTTTCATCTGTTCAAGCCCGCACACTTCACTCATTACTGGGTATAAGCGAAAGCGGAAGGCCTCGTTATACTAACGATAATCATCTTCCATACCGGCTCATAGTCGTTGATGAAGTGAGTATGGTCGATATGCGTCTATTTGCATGGCTGGTGAATTCCCTCTCTCCTGAGAGTCGTCTGGTGCTTGTGGGTGACATGGATCAGCTTCCTCCAGTCGATGCCGGTGCGGTTCTGGGTGATCTCACCTCCGGACTGGCGGCATCAGCAGAAAAGGCATCATTGTCGAATAACTTTCTCACCGTAGCGGAAAAAATCATCTCAGGACTTGAACAGTCTGACACCAAAAAAAATCTTCTGTCAACCCTTACGACATCTTCGAGCCTTATGGTCGATCATGTTGTTTTTCTTACTGAAAATTACCGTTCCGACAAGCGGATTCTAAAATGGTGGGAGCAGATACTCCAGAGAAGCAAAGACGATGGCAGTATGAGCAATATTGAGAGCAGTGATTCTGTTGAGTACAGGGGTATTGAGCTGAATAAGAGCGGGGATGCGGAAGCTGAGCTTAAAAAGATGACAGGCGAGTGGATGGGAAGGTTTGTGAAGGACAGTTATGAAGTCTGGAAAAATGAGATACGCCCGGAGTTGACAGATTCTGAAGTGTCAGATTCTCTGTTATCTGTTAAGTTAAGAAGTGTGATCGAGAGCAGGAGAATCCTCTGCTGCGTTCATGAAGGCAGATTCGGGCGTAACAGGGCTAACTCTATCTGTGATCTTCTATTCCGCAGCCACAAGGGTGTTCCAAAAAACAGAATGTGGCATGACGGGCAGCCTGTTATTGTCAATCGCAACCAGGGGGGCGGCTTAGAGCTTTACAATGGAGATCTGGGGGTTATTCTTGAAGACGGTGACAATGTTTACGGCTGCTTTCCGGTAAGGGGAGGGATCATCAAAGTACAG
>Ga0209723_1003855_pt1 | contig 17507 bp, 16 predicted proteins | sample BiotimSIPDNA_2_FD_185750 | JGI IMG/M metagenome (GOLD analysis project Ga0209723, IMG submission 185750) | Anaerobic biogas reactor microbial communites from Washington, USA - Biogas_R2 time_0 SIP DNA (SPAdes) (version 2) | ecosystem: Engineered > Bioreactor > Anaerobic > Unclassified | place... | reverse complement strand
ATGGTATATCTATTCCTAACGTAACAGATAATGAATACTGGTCTGGTCTTGGTACAGGAGCATACTGCTACTATGGAAACGACATCGCAAACAAGGAAAAATTTGGGGCTTTGTATAACTGGGCCGCGGTGAATACTGGTAAACTTTCACCGTACGGATGGCGAGTTCCCACGGATGCAGACTGGACTGCGCTTGAGAATTATCTGATAGCCAACGGTTACAACTACGACGGCACTACTACCGGCAACAAAATAGCCAAATCCATGGCTGCGGGAGACTGGAAGACTGAAACATATAAAGGTACCGTGGGGAACGATCTGGGCACAAACAACAAGAGTGGTTTTTCGGGTCTCCCGGGCGGTTTTCGTTTACCTCGCGATGGTGGGTTTACCTCTCAAGGTGAAAGCGCTTTCTGGTGGTGCGCTACAAAAAGCGGTGGTGGATACGCATATAGCCGTTCTCTCAACTACCATTACAGCCATCTGATCACACAAAGTGACCTTGGTTCGTGTGGCTATTCCGTTCGGCTGGTGCGTGATTGACTTTATCATTTTCACCAGTTTATCCTTAGTTCTCCGTCTCGTCCCTGAAGACAGGGGCAATCCGTCACACTTTTTTTATCCGGCTATGACCGTTCCGTTGTTACCAAGCATCTCACAAAACCCAACATGGGTTTGACATCATGGCGTAAATCTCCACATGGTAAAATTTATCCCAGTGATATCGCTATAGCCAGGAATTATCTAAACAAAGAGGAACTCGACTTTCTCAATCGTATTGTTACAATGTATCTGGACTATGCTGAAATGCAGGCCGTCCGCAATCGGCCAATGTACATGAAAGACTGGTCTGAAAAGCTGAATGCATTTCTGAAATTCAACGAATATGAAATTCTTACACATAATGGTAAAGTCAGTCATGAAGTTGCCGTTGCCCTTGCGCAAAAAGAATATGATTCATTCAGAAAGATTCAGGATGAAAGTTACCTCTCAGATTTCGATAAGGAATTGAGGCGGATTTCAGGAAAAAAAAATGGTAACAGTTAAAATTCAAGTAAAACAACACTCCCGCGACCGGCTGCATGTTCCTGGCCTATGGCCCTGATAAAAATGATATAACAATCCCGGGATTCGAGCCTCATCCTGAAGACAAAAAAGGCCGGTTATTTAAAAGTAAAAATGTCTTCTCTTCCGGCGAGTACGCCGGGTCGCTCCATTCGCAGACTCATTCCACTCGGTCGCATTGCGGACAAGACTTCCCCGTCCGGCAATATCACCCCCCGCCCTCAAGGGGCACACAGGGTTCTTCATATCTTCCTGTTTTCAATAACACGCGGGTCAAATACAATCCCTCCCCTTTCAAAGGGCAACCCTCTTTTACAATTGTTATATCATTGGGCGCGAGGCGCTGCCCAATGATATAACAATTGCTTTTTTCCGGATTGGCCCTGTGTGCGTGGGAGGGAATGTATTTGGTTAGGAAGTAAGAAAAGCCATTGCAAGGTAACATTTTCCTGTTTTTTTATTTTCTTAATCGCAACAGGTTTAAAACATATGTTTCTCTTACAGGCATCTTCTTTTGCAAGTGTCCGACCATCGTGCCCAGGGCTGCCCAATGTTACGACACTTGCTTTTTGTTAGCTTCTCGTCTTCAAGAAGTGTCGTAAGCCTTTTTCCTAGCAGACAGTTCTATTATTTTTTTTTAATGTATTTTTTAAATCAAAAATGCTCATAAAAAAAGGAGTTATTTTGAATCAAAATGAAATTTTAAAATATTTTCAAATCAATGATGAGATATTATCTGGTGGTGGTAAGGCAATTGCTAAAATATCTTTAATTAATGAAAATCATGTTATTTTAAAAACATCTAACGATACCACATATCATTTAAGGTATGATAAATTATCTTTGCTGAATATATTATTCAATCAATTAGAAAAAAGAATTGTCGAATCGAATAATATTAGTAATTCAGTTCGCGAGTTGTTAAACCAAAACGGGTTGGAAGAAACATCTGCTGAAGTTTATCTTTATGGTTTCGTAATAGTTTACAGAGAAAGATCAAAAGTTAACGTCGCAAGTAAGAATGATTTGTTTGATTGTTATGGTGGCCAAATAAAATGCGCTTTAGATAGGACAAAAGAAGAGCGGAAAAAAAGATTCCCCTCGTTTCTGAGTCCGAGTCCGTTTTCCTCCATGAATTAAACTAATTTATTGGTGAGTTTAAAATCCGGCGGGCGTAGAAAAGGATAGAATATGGAAATCGGACATGCAGGGCAACACCCTCCCCGTAAGAGAAGGCATTTATCTGGTGAAAAGAAGTATCTGGTCCTTGAGGAAGTGAAGGCACATCCTGAGAGGAAAGGTGAAATCCTTCGGAGGGAAGGTCTTTTCCAGGCCGATCTGAAGAGGATTGAAAACGCTGTAAAGGAAGCAGGCATTAAGGCTCTTGGAAAGATGCGTCCGGGCAGAAAGTGTGTACAGGAAGTCCCGGCAGAGCAGTACGAATCACTCAAGAGAGAGTACGAAAAGCAGGAGAAAGCATTAGCTGCATTGACTGTAGAGTTTATGGCGCTTAAAAAAAAAGTGAATGGGGAATAGTCGGTCCGCTACGGGGCGAACGGTTACCTTCAGAAATAAAGAAGGAGATTATGGATCTGGTTATTGAGTGTAAGTCAAAAGGCGTAACCCGAAAACGGACATGTGAACTGCTTCAGATTGATGAGCGACGAGTCCGTAATTGGTTTTGTCGTTATACGCTTGTTGATACAAAGCCAGGTCCAGCCCATGCGCCCCATGCATTACTGCCACAGGAGCGTGCTGCTATCGCCGAATTTGCAAAAGATGAAAATTACGTCGACGATTCGCATAGGGTCCTTGCAGCCAAATGCATTGACAATGGTAGTCTTGCCGTGAGTGCCTCTACTGTCTATAGGGTTATGCGAGAGGAAGGCTTGACCACCGACCGCAGTGGCCACAGCCACCGCAATGGAAACAGTCGTAAACCTGATCGCCCGCAGCTCACAGGTCCTAATCAAAGGTGGTGCTGGGATATAAGTTATCTAAGGACTCTTGTCCCCGGCGTTTACCTTTTCCTGTATGTTCTATTGGACGAATACTCCCGTAAAGTAGTAGCTTTTCGTATAAGCTGGAGCATGAGCTATGCAGAAAGTAAAGAACTGCTTGATGAAGGCATTGAAAGAGAGGGGCTGAGCCCAGAGCAGGTTAAAAGCCTGGTACTCTTTAATGATCGGGGAACTCAGATGAAAGCCAAGCCCTTCAAGAAATTTCTTGAGGAGCTTGGAGTATGCCAGAAATTTGCCCGGCCCCGTACACCCAATGATAATCCGTTTATTGAATCATTGTTCGCAACGGCCAAGCAAGCTTCTACATATCCGGACACCTTTAGAGATGATCTCGATGCTGTTGTCTATTTCACTGCATATTTTGACTTTTACAACAACGTCCGGTTACACGGAAAAATCGGTTATGTAACACCTGCCCAGCGGCATCGCGGGGATGACAAGGCTATTTTGGCTACACGAAGAGAACGTCTTGTAGATGCTCGTAATTTACGGTTACAGGTGAACCGTTGCGTCAGAGAGGCTAATCTTGATATGGATGTAACGAAAGGAGAAGATATTTCAATTGACAATTGCTATGGAGTGAGCTTAATTTAAATGAAAAGCGGACTTTAACTCAAAAGCGCACCGAAAGGATATGCAAAAATAGCATCTAAAGATGCTTTTATAAAATTACGTGTAACATCAATTCCATTCTTTATATTCAAAGGCACAGCATTTTCAATTTGCATCCATGGTATAAAACCATGTAAAGCATCTATTTAAACAAACTAATTTTCGGGGGGGGGGATCGGGAAAGATACATTCATGACCCAACCTATCACATTTAATTTGACACTATATAAGATTGATAACAGTTGTATATTTTCAGAACCACAACCTGAGAAAAGTTTAAATGGCACAGATCTCCCCCGCAAAAGAAAAAGCGCTTAAGTACCTTAAGCAGATGCTGGAAAAGTACTGGAAGCCCGGCGATTCTCTTCCAAGCATTAGTCAGCTGGCTGAGTCAGCCCGTGTCAGTATTGTACCGATGTGGAAGGCGGTGAACCAGCTTGCATCAGAGGGAACGCTGGAGGTTATTCAGGGGAGCGGCACGCGTGTAAGTATCAATTTTGAGGAACCGATAAATGCCCTGCGCAAAGGGTGGCTGGGGTTGAGGGACCGCATCCACAAGGATATCCTTACCGGCCGCTTCCCGTCAGGAACCCTGATGCCCACCTTAAAAGAGGTCAAGGCGCATTATGGCGTGAGTCATCAGACCCTTCGTAAGGCACTGGACAGCCTGGTAGTAGAAGGGATAATACAGCCGGAACACAGAACCTACAGGGTAATTTCTTTTTCTCCCGGTAAAACCCACTCATCAATCGTTCTTCTGGGCTGGTCGGATCCTGCTCTGGAACTTCAGACAAGGGCCCCATGGGGGGAGGAGTTCCTGAGGGTCTGCGAAAATTTATGCTCGCAGATGAAAGTGCGTCTGGATATCATAAGGTATACAAGGGTCAATGGGAAAGCGGTTTTTTCTGATCAGAACGGTAAAACTTTTGACCGCCTCAGGTCCGATGATTCGGTGCTTGGTTATCTTCTGTGGGCCGAGAGTCCAAATGAGCTTTATCTTGAAGTACTTTCCCAGATAGATCTTTTCAAGAAACCCATCGCGGTGCTTCAGGAGGGAACCCGTCTTCATATGGGCACCGCGGCAGGGAAGAACCGGGGGCTGAAGGTTTTTTCGATTGCTACGGGTTCCAATGCCGCCCGCAGCCTGGCATCGTACCTCCTTCAGCATGGCCACTCAAATGTGGCCTATATCTCTCCATTTCACAAATCAGACTGGTCAAGGGCACGTCTGTACGGATTGCAGGAGATATTTGACAGGCAGGGAAGCGGAGCCGCCGTACATCCTTTCACGCTCAGGGAGTTTGAGTATCCCTATGAGTTCAGGTATGCGCTGAAGCCCTCAGAGATTCTTCTTCAGGAGATCATGTCACCTCAGAGCTCCCATGGCCTGGCTCGTCGTGCCGCGGCCCGACTGCGGCCCCATCTTTCAAGGATTCTCAACGATGAGGCGATCAGGACCTTTATCCGTCCTCTGCTTGCAAAGGCGGCAAACTCCGATTGTTCAGCCTGGGTATGCGCAAATGATCTTGTGGCGTTTATGGCACTTGACTATCTAAAAGAGCACACTGGAAGAAGAATCGCGGTAGCCGGTTTTGATGATACATTCGAGGCTTTCCGGCGCGGATTGACATCATACAACTTCAACATACACGGTCTTGTCCAGCTCATGCTCTCTCACCTCGTAAACCCATCTTTCCACAAACACAGGAATCATGACTCAGTGGAGATAGAAGGGGTTCTGGTGGTGAGGAACACTACATTTGCAAAATAGAATTTTGCAAATGTAGTATTCTGTGTCAAGTTCACCTTCTGTCATCTGTCACATTAAGAAACGTCAAAAGGATGGATGCCCGATAAAACAACCCGGGCATGACGGATCAGAAGGTTAATGTAAAATGAAAAATTTCAAATTCCTGCTCTCTCCTGCAGCCACCGTTCCGCCTCGATTGCGGCCATACAGCCGCTTCCTGCGGCAACGATAGCCTGACGGTAGTGGGGGTCCTGCACATCGCCGGCCGCAAAGAGTCCCTCGATGCTGGTTTTTGTCGAGTCGGGAGCTGTTTTTATATACCCCTGTTCATCTTTTTGAAGCTGTCCTTTAAGAAACGATGTGTTGGGCTGATGACCGATTGCCTCAAATGCCCCGGTTACGGCTATCTCCGAGAATTCTCCGGTCACCGTATCTTTGAGCCGTAATCCGTTCAGGCGCGTCTCACCAAGGAACTCATCAACTGTCTTGTTCCAGAGGATAGAAATTTTAGGATGAGTGAGGACCCGTTTCTGCATCACTTTACTAGCCCGGAACTCATCTCTTCTGTGAATAATGTAGACTTTGGATCCAAATTGAGTCAGGTGCATCGCTTCTTCCAAAGCAGTGTCTCCGCCGCCGATAACCGCCAGCTCTTTATTTCTGAATACAGGAAGGGCTCCGTCACAAACCGCGCAGGCTGAAATTCCTCTTCCCCAGAACTTTACTTCAGATTCCAGCGGGAGTCTCTTTGCGGTGGCTCCAGAGGAAACGATCACTGAATCGGCTGTATAGATCTCCTCAGACATGGACAGAATTTTAAAAGGATAAGAGTTCAGATCTATTTCTAAAACATCCTCGGTTAAAAGACGGGCGCCGCTGTTGACGGCCTGCTGGCGCATGTTGGCCATGAGCTGCTGACCGAAAATTCCTTCAGGGAAGCCGGGAAAGTTTTCAACCATATTGGTGATCATCAGCTGTCCTCCGGGAATCCCGCCGCTCTGAAACCCTTCAAACAGAACAGGCTGCATATTTGCACGTGCAGCATAGATAGCGGCAGTCAGTCCTGCCGGACCCGAACCTATTATCACTAAACGCTCTGGCATGAATCCTCCTGATTTAGACGCTTTTTCCGTTTCCTCTATCAAATACCTGTCATCTTATAATAAAGTAACAGTAAATTCATCATAAAATAATATGAATACTGAAGAAAACCATTTTGCTCCCGCTCGTGAGATAGTTCTGTTTTTTAGCGGTCTTTCTGTCCAGGCCCGTGGTAATTTTCTCTGTAATATCGACCGTATCATGCCGGCGGCAGTTAGTTCCTTACTTAATCCGGCTCAGTCAGCCGCAAAGCCGGCCTTTTTGTAATTCTGAGGGTCCGCCATAAAAAACCGGGACTAATTATTAATTTTCATGTTGAAAAACTGAAAGATGGAGTTGAGCGGATAGTAAACGGTTTAATAGAAGAAATGAACCGGAAACAGGATCGGAATTTAAACGCAGAGTGCGCAAAGTTTGCAGAGAAAAAATAAATACAGGGCGCAAAGTATAAACGCTTTGCGTTTTAACTCTTATCCCGAAGTAGTAGACGGCTTTACAGAGTAATAGGCAGGAATAAAGAGCGGATTTAAACGCAGAGTGCGCAAAGTACGCAGAGGAAAAATCGCAAAGGTGAAAAATGAGGACACAAAGTATAAATGCTCTGCGTTTTAAAATCTTTATCTTGAATAATGGCAGAGATATAAACTATATGGAAATAATAAAGAGCTTGAGCGCATCCATGCGCATAAGACAATCGGTGGGAAAACAGGCTCTTTAAGAGCTGAATTCTTGAACTGAATGGTATAGGGCATTAAATGCCAAACTCCTTTTTGACATCATCCCATGAAACAATCTTATCTTTGCCGGATTTGAGGTCTTTTAAGGCTTTCAGTGCTTCCTTGAGATCTATTTCATCTTCCAATTCTTCGATTTCTTCAAGAATCTCAAGTTCTTTCATTGAAACCAATACCGCGACATCCTTGCCGTGCCTCTGCAGTGCAACACGTTCTCCGGCATATACCACCTTATTCAAGGTCTCCGCGATCTCATTTTTGAACTCACTAACAGGTATATGCACCATAAAAACCTCCAATTGTAACAATAAAACGAATTATGTGTATTATACCCAATATACGAATAATTCGCAATGATTATTTCATATGTTGCAATTATTGTGCAAAATAAAGTCTACCCGGGTAGAATTAAAAAACGGTTGATAAACCTCTTCCCCGCAGTTAGTTTAATTTAGTGAAGCCGCCATCAGAAAAACTGCTTAATGAATTTGCTCCATTGTCGCCTGTGAGTACATGCCCTGAAATACTGGTTTACCAGGCCCCGGATTTTTTCCGGTTCTGGGACGCTCTTGAACTGGAGCAGGGAAGCGAGTGCGATGTGCCGTTCTGGGCATCTGTATGGCCCGGAGCCAAATCACTTGCCAGGTATATTTTATCCAACAAAGATCTGGTCAGAGGGAAAAGAGTTCTGGATCTGGGATGCGGAAGCGGGGTTGTAAGTATCGCTGCACTGAAAGCCGGTGCCATGAATGTGGTTGCAAATGATATCGATCCCATTGCTCTCCATATTGCACAGAAGGATTTTTCGGCAAACGATGTTTCTCCTGAAATCGAGCAGAGCAACCTTCTTGAAAAGCCGACTGAAAAGATCTTTGACCTGATATTTGTAGTGGATATGTTTTATGAGCGCTCTAAATCTTCACCGATGCTTTCTCTTCTGCAGCGGTTTATAAGAGACGGCGCAGAGGTGATAATTGCCGATGGAAGCAGGCCCTTTGCACCGAAAGAAAATCTGGAAATCTTGTCAGATGAATGGATTGATGTCAACAGGGATCTTGAGGGGGTCCACAGCCGTGAGGTGAAGATTTTCAGGCTGGGAAACTGATATTCAATAAACTTCTGATCTGTCATGTCCTCAAATTACTTGCAATTTACCGGCTGGTCATTTTGGCCTGGACCGGCCATCCTGATGGTTAGCTACACCAATGAGTGGTAATGTAGCGCTGGAAAAAAAGGATGAAGATATATATACATATCTAATACCTGAGTCTATTAATTTAATGCATATGTAAGGCAAAAAGACCGTTAAGGACATGTAACGGTTAAGAAATTGAGCGCTTGATTTTTGCGGGAGACCAGTTGCCAACAGCAAAATCAATTCTCCTGTCAGCCCGCAGAACCGGCATGTCAACAAAAAACAAACAGGACATGAGGTGTTATGAATTCTTACCGTAAGCTGATTATTTATTATTGGCTTTCTCTATTTCTTCGAGCTCTTCCCATCTTTTATAGGCTGCTTCGATCTTCTCCTGAAGTTCCTTACTTAATCTGGCCGAGTCAGCTGCAAAGCCGGCCTTTTTGTAATTCTGAGGGTCCGCCATGCTGGAGGTTATTTCATTAAGCTGGTTTTCCCAGTTTTCAATCTGGCCTGGAAGGGCTTTAAACTCCTGTTCTTCCCGGAATGTCCGTTTCTGTTTGCGTTGAGACGGGGGGCTCTCTTTTTGGGGCTTCGCTTTTTTGAAAGTTTCGGCGGGTTTTTGTGTTGCAAGTTGTTCCTGAAGGTCATCGTAGCCGCCGATAAATTCTTTGAAAAACCCGTCTCCTTCGTACGCCAGCAGCGATGTCACCACGTTGTTGAGAAATTCGCGGTCATGGCTTACAACCAGAATAGTTCCTGAATATGAGCCCAGAAGATCTTCAAGCAGCTCCAGTGTTTCGGTGTCAAGGTCGTTTGTGGGCTCATCGAGAACAAGAAGGTTTGAGGGGGTGGTGAACATGCGGGCAAGCATCAGGCGGTTTCGCTCTCCTCCCGACAGTTGCTTTACAGGTGAATTGGCGCGGTCTGATGTAAAGAGAAAATCTCTCAGATACGAGATCACATGTCTGGGGGAATTGTTGACAAAGACAGTGTCTCCGCCGCCTGGAGCCACATTTTCCCATACCGTTTTTTGGGGATCAAGGACGGCTCGATGCTGATCAAAGTAGACTGTCTGAAGATTGGTTCCTCTCTCGATTGTCCCCTGGTCGGGCGAAATGTTTCCAAGGAGAAGATTCAGGAGAGTGGTTTTGCCGCATCCGTTGGGACCGATAATTCCGATTCTGTCGCCCCGGCTGATGGTGATGTTGAGATCTCTTATAATTGCCCTGTTTCCATAATAAAAAGAGGCCTGGCGTGCATCAAGAACTTTTACGCCGCTGCGCTGCGCTTCACTTATCTCCATGCTTGCGGTTGCGCTGCGCTGGCGCCGGAGGCTTCGTTCATGGCGCATCCTCTTAAGAGCCCTGACCCGGCCCTCGTTGCGTGTGCGCCGGGCTTTTATTCCTTTTCTAAGCCAGATCTCTTCCTGGGAGAGTTTTTTGTCAAACAGCTCCCAGGCCTTCTCTTCGGCATCAAGCAGAGCCTGTTTTCTCTCCAGGAAAGTGGCGTAATCGCAGGACCAGTCGAATATTATGCCTCTGTCAAGTTCAACAATTCTTGTGGCCAGCCTTTTTAAAAGTTTCCTGTCGTGAGTTACAAAGCAAAGGGTGATTCCTGAGCTCAGTATGAAAGACTCAAGCCATGATATCGACTCGATATCCAGGTGATTTGTAGGTTCATCAAGCAGAAGAAGATCAGGTTCTTTTACAAGCGCGCGGGCCAGGAACACCCTTCTTTTAATTCCGCCCGACAAAGAAGAATACTCAGCATGCCCGTCAAGTCCGCTCAGGCTTAAAACCCGCTCTATAACGTTTTGTACCTGCCATCCGTCAGCTTCAGAGATTGATTGGTGAAGCTGTGTTGTTTTTTCCCTTTCGCCGCTGCTTTGCAGGGAATTGAGTTCTGCCAGAAGTTCTCCGGCAGGGCCCGCGCCCCCTGCTACTGTCTGATAAACCGTTCCGGCAACATTTTCGGGAATCTCCTGGGGCAGATAGGCAATCCGTGTCCCGGTTTCTTTTATCACTTCTCCGGAATCCGGGGCGTTTATTCCCGCTATGATTTTCATCATAGTGGATTTCCCGGTGCCATTGCGTCCGAGGATACAGATTCTTTGTCCCTTATTGATTTCAAAGGAGATATTATCAAGCAGGGGAGTTCCACCGAATGCAATAGATATATTGTGCAGACTTAAAAGCGCCATCTGATCAAAATAATTTCCGGAGAGATGACTAAATCAGTTGCGAAGTATATCTTATTTACAAGCTGATCATAGTTAGTTGAATTTCAGCACACCGCGACACCTTCATGGGATTATATGAATGAGCTCTATCCCTATAATCCAGCTGTCAAAGTCACTGCAATCCCGGGCAGTTGTGCATGTAAACAGAAGGGTAACCGGAATGGGCTAAAACAGTGATGTGTAATATTCTACTTCATAACCTTTCACTGTATTTATTTTCTCTTATACCATTTATTGGTGGGTGGACATATGAAAAGACTATCTGTGCTTCTGCTGTTTACCGGGTTATGTTTCGCACAGTCTGGGCCTGTACGTTGGGAATTGACAACTCCCGGGTATGGCCCGTTTTATGCCGGTGATACATTATCATTTTATTTATGTAAAGACGCGGCTCATCTGGGTGATACTGTTTTTTTCTCAACTAATCTTTATAGTACACCACAATTTACCGTTCCTGTAGTTACCGTAGGTTCACAAAAAATTGAAATTGGACAGATGGATACTTCATGGCGTTATCTGAGTATCTTTGGTTGGGATAAACAATGTGATACAATTTCTTTTGTTGCTTTTTATGCACCATTTGACCAGGATTCGGCTTTTTTCATTAAATTCAAAGTAGGTGGTGGTGACACCGCGTCATTTGGTAAGTTCATTTTCATACTCCGTTCACATGACAATGGCGTAATAAGTAAGGCGGTGGGGTTTTCTGCTAATAAGCAGGTTGTAGGATCTGATGCTAGTTTTCAGTTGCTTGACATTTTGGGTAGATTAAATAAAAACCAGGTACATCAAAAGCAGGTGTCTGGTGCCGCAATTTACCAGAACAAATATATTATAAATCTGTCAGTTAGAAATCAGCGTTGATATGGAAAATGATAATCAGAACCCCCCTGTAGAAACGGACCTGCTTTCAACTGCCAACAGTTTACAAGTAAAAGAGCGCCAGGCGAGAACTGCCCGGGTGGTAAATCTTGGTCTGTGGGCAAATGCGGTTCTGGCAATTACAAAGCTTTCTACTGGAATACTGGGCCACAGCCAGGCACTTATAGCTGACGGTGTCAACTCGCTCTCCGATGTCATTTACTTTATCGTAGTGAGAATATTTGTAGCCTTTTCAGGGAAACCGGCTGACACTGAGCACCCCTACGGGCATCATCAGTTTGAGAGTATTGCCGCAGTTGTGGTGGGGGCGTTTGTGATCACTACCGGACTGGCAATATTCTGGGATTCTGTAAATACAGCGTTTGATCAATATACGGGGACAATTGAGATCAGCCCTGTCCGGGGATTCACTCTCGCGGTGGCTTTATTTACAATAGTCATTAAAACGGTTCTGATGTTCAATGCAAAAAGTGCGGAGGCTAAAACCGGAAGCATTGCGGTTTCTGCTCTTGCCCGCGACCATCGTAACGACATCTTTGCATCCACAGGTGTAAGCATAGGAATAGTCTTCGGGTTGGCAGGGATACCCTGGGTTGATCCACTGGCAGGAGCCATAGTGGCTGTTCTGGTTACCAAAACCGGTATTGACATCCTGCGGGAATCTTCAGCGGAATTGATGGATACAGTACCGAGTCATGAAATAGATGATAATATTCGCAGCAATCTCAAGGGTTTCCCGGGAATTAGGCAGGTAGAGTGTGTTCATGCTCACCGGTTCGGACCTTTTTTCATGGTAAATATCACAGTTTGTGTTGATGGAAACATAACTGTTTATAAGGGTGACAGAATTGCCCACGATATCGAGACTCATCTCCTCAATAGAATGGATATGGTTCGTAAAGTTTACGTGCATTATCACCCTGTTGATCACTTGTAGAGTGATGCTAATGTAAACCAGATTAAAATTTGATTCCGGGCGGCTGAAAATAATTCATTCAGCTCAAAACACCCTTTACATAGTTAACAATCCCTGAATACTCTCCTTTTTCCATAACCGGATACCCCGGTTTTTTAGCCAATACCTGGGATGTCTCTGCTGAAACAATGAGGCCTTTGAGCTCTCTGCTGATTCTTGTCGCCTTGTCCAGAAGCTCTATTCCGTTCATCTGGGGCATGCGGAAATCGGTGATAATCAGCCCCACGTTGCTGTCTTCAATGATATCTTTGAGGGCTTCTTCGGGATCATCGTAAGATTTGCAATTTGTATATCCATTGTCCCTGAGAATGTTCTCAATGACCTCGGTAAGCTGAATCATGTCATCTACTATGATGATTCGGGCTGCAGTCCGGGTCTTTTCCATTCAGGTATCTCTCTTTCCTTTGAGTTCATTGATGAATGCTTCAGGAGTACTTTGCCTGCGTTCGGCATTTTTCCAAAGCGTACCGGGATTCCCTTATTTACAACTGATTGACAGCTTTTGAGATCGGGCATTTTTTTGATCCATGGTACTTACATTTTTGCACGACATATCCGTTTAAATGGACTCCTCATCAGGATCAAACCGCTCATCAGGGACGGGGCGGACAACTTTTTTCTTTTTTGCTGAAATTATAAAAGTAGTCCGTCCACTCTGAACCTCTGGCGCGAAAATTGCATTAATGCATTTAGAAATAAAAGGTAGGTCGGCATGTTCTTCATAAACACCGGGGTATTTTATGAAAAAGGCATTGCTTTGTTTGGCCTGTGCTTTGGTTTTCAGCCAATCTGCTCTCGCACAGAGTAAGATCCCCAGGTTTGAGGCGGGGATTCTTCTGGGAGAACCGCTTGGATTAAGCGTAAAGCTCTGGTATAATCAGTTCAGCGCCGCAGATGCTTCGGTTGCGTGGTCATTTACAGAAAATGGGGTATTTGAGGTTCACGCCGACTACATCCTGCATTTTTTAAAGTTTGATTTTGAAAATGGAGTTCTACCCATATACATCGGATTAGGTCCTGCTTTACGCATCGGAAATGAATGGTTTATAGGCGGGCGGCTTCCTGTGGGCCTCTCCTATATTTTCGACAGGCTGCCAATAAGCCTTTTTGGCGAGATTGCACCTCAGTGGCAGCTTCTGCCCGGCAACAAATTTGTTCTAAGCGGCGGTGCGGGTATCAGGATTGCACTGGGGAGCGCAGATTAGGTGTGATTAGAAATCGTTGCAAAAAATAGGATTTTTGTGAAGGTGAGATCCCCAATACCAGAAATAATTAAGAACAAAGAGTTCTTGGAAGAGGGTGTCCCCAATACCATAAATAATAAAGAATAAAGAGTTTTTGGAAGAGGGTGCCTCTCTTTCGCTCCAGCCCGTCGAAGACGCCGGTCTTGCGCTATCACCCCTTGTTGACCACCAGTTGTGCTGGCAGGTATGTTTATCACATTTGCAAACGCCCTTGCGGCCGCAGTAGCGAACTGGTGGTAGATTAAAATTTTTTATAGCCTCCCGGAATCAGCACTGTGAGTCCGGTGAATATAACGTGTCTGGGTTGTGAATGAGAATAATGTTATTGCTTTATAATAGAAAACATCTGAAATGGTCATTTTTTCGATTGACCATTTTTGGTGCATGCTATTACGATACGTTCAATAAGTACATGTTCTCATTAAAATACGAATGTATCCTTTGTAACTCTTTACTTGCGACTCTATAGTACATGCTTGAATTCTTCCAGGCTACAACCCGTTTTAATCTACCTACAGTTCGTCAGTGCGGCTGTAGGGACGTTTGCAAATGAGATGAAATTACCTGCCTTCGCAACTGGTGGACAACAAGGGGTGATAGCGGAAGACCGGTTTCCTAACCGGGCTGGAGCGCAAGAGGGGGCGCCCTCTTCCAGAAACTCCTGATTCTTAAGAATTGCTTGTAATGGGGACGCCCTCTTCCATAAAATTTCTGAATTATCAATAAGGGAAAACAAAAACAAAACAAATACAGATCATATATAAGCTCACTATTTATTTTAATTATTTATGTAATGGAATGGAGGCTATATATGAAAAAGACACTCGAATACCTGTATTCAAAAAAAGTAAACAAAATCCCCATCACAATGCTGACCGCGTACGATTTTCCTACCGCACGGCTTGAGGATGAGGCCGGAATAGATTCTGTGCTGGTAGGAGACAGTGTAGGCACTAATATGCTGGGATATGCAAGTGAGCAGGAAGTCACCATGGGCGATATGCTTCATCACCTTGGTGCTGTCAGAAGGGGAGTAAAGGATGCCTATCTGATAGTCGATATGCCTTTTAAATCGGCGGATGATCCTTTTACGGCATGCCGGAATGCAGAGCTTTTCATCGATAAAGGTGCCGATTGTGTAAAGGTGGAGGGGTGGAGTGATAAAAAGAACGTCATTGCCTGTCTTACTGAAAGCGGCATCCCTGTATGTGCGCATATCGGTTATAACCCTCAGATTCACGGCAGCAAGCCTCAGGTTTTCGGAAAAGAACTGCAACAGGCATTAGATCTTGTAGAGAGTGCATCGGTACTGGAAGCAGCAGGGGCAGCGCTCTTTGTAGTTGAAAAAGTTCCCCGGGAGATAGCCGGGCTTATCGCTTCGAGGGTAAAAGTGCCGGTGATCGGGATCGGAAGCGGGGAATCGTGTGATGGGCAGGTGCTGGTGGTAAATGATATACTGGGAACCGATGAACGCACTTTCCGCCACGCCAGAAAGTTTGTGGACTTCAGAAATCTTACCCTGCAGGCGATTGCAGGGTATAAAACCGAAGTGGAGAAGAGGAACTTTCCTGCGGAAGAAAATTTCCAGCATGTGGAGCAGAAGGTTGTTGAGAGTGTAATGGCGAGCCTGGCCTTGTAATATCCCTTCAGTAAATAATAAGGATAAAAGATTTCTGTCTTCTGGAAGGGGGCCTTTTCAGGGCGTTGCCCTTTTCCAGGGCGTTGCCCTTCGCTGGGATAGATCAGCCTTTCAGGCTTCGCTGGCCCGAAGGGCTTACGTCTGTCAGCGCAAGATTTCCTACCTTGCGATAAAAAGTGCGTGAAATGTTCCGGTTCCCTATTTAACCGAATCTAACATTCTTGAATTCTTCCAGGCTACAATCCGTTTTAATCTACCTACAGTTCTTCAGTGCGGCCGCAAAGGTGTTTAGAAATGTGAAGACCATACCTGCCTTCACAATCGTGGACAACACGGGGTGATAGGTGCGTCAGGCTAAGGCGCAATGGTCAGATGGGTGTAAAAAACCGCGGAACTGCTTAGATTTTCATTTTCTTTCCTAAAAATTATCCGGAAACTATACTTAATTTATGTCTCAAATGACCGCTATTCATTCTACACAGAATTCTCAGCAGAAAGCCGGCAATACCGCTTCTGAGCCAAAGAAGTTTTCTACATTTGCCGGTGTCTTTACTCCATCGATACTTACCATTTTCGGCGTAATCATGTTCATGCGTGCCGGTTTTGTTGTGGGTCATGCCGGAATCATGCAGGCATTACTCATTCTGTTTGTTTCCAAAATGATAACGACAACAACCGGTCTGTCGATTTCCGCTATTGCGACCAATACAGATGTCAAAGGCGGTGGCGCCTATTTCCTTATATCAAGAACACTGGGGCCTGAATTCGGGGGGACGATCGGCCTGGCGCTGTTTCTTGCTCAGACACTTTCAGTACCATTTTATATACTGGGGTTTACTGAATCTCTCATAATGACGTTTCCTGCTCTTAAGCCATTTTATCTGTACATATCCCTTTTTATTGCTGTTGTACTGTTTATTATAACCAATAGAGGAGCTGATTGGGCCATAAAGGTTCAATATGTGATTATGGGAGCTCTTGGTCTTTCTATAGTTGCCTTTCTGGCCGGAGGAGCTCTTAAGTTTGATCATGCCCTCTTTGATGCCAACATGGCCAGGTTTAACGAAAGCAAGTTTTCATTCTGGCAGCTTTTTGCGATTTACTTCCCTGCAGCAACAGGAATCATGGCCGGGGTTAACATGTCTGGTGATCTTAAAAACCCCGCCCGCTCGATTCCTCTTGGTACACTGGGTGCAATAGGAGTTGCAGTAGCTGTCTATGTGGCTCAGATTCTGCTTCTTGGAGGATCGGTCTCTCGTGAAGCACTGATTGAAAAACCATATCAGAGCCTGATGTCCCTGGCTCCTTTTCATACCGGGTTTCTGATTGTACTGGGGGTTTTCTGCGCGACACTTTCAAGTGCGATCGGCTCGATGATGGGAGCGCCCAGGATCCTTCAGTCCCTTGGGCAGGATCGCCTGCTGAAACCTGCTAACTTTTTTGCAGAGGTTTCAAAATCAGGTGAACCGAAACGGGCCCTGTGGCTTACTCTGGTGATCTCTCTTATAGTGATTTACTTTGCGGGAAAAGGAAACGAGGGCGGGGCGCTAAACCTGGTTGCATCAATGGTCACCATGCTGTTTCTCTGGACTTACGGGATTACCAATCTGGCGGCCTTCATTGAATCTTTCAGCCGTAATCCCTCTTTCAGGCCCCGATTCAAACTGTTTCACTGGATACCCGCGCTTATAGGCGCTGTAAGCAGTTTTGCCGCCGCGTTTCTTGTTGATGCTCCTGCTGCTCTGGCTGCGGTGGCACTGGTTGTTGGCCTTTTCCTTTATGTCAGAAAATTCATACTGGTAGCATCATTCGGTGATGCACGCAGGGGATTTTTTTACTCCAGGACAAGGGATAACCTCCTTACCCTTGCCCAGTTGCCGGTGCATTCCAAGAACTGGCGTCCTACTATAATCGTTTTTTCCGGCAATCCGCAGAACAGATTGACACTTACAAGATACGCCGACTGGCTTGGAAGCGGGCGCGGAATCGTGACTATTGCCGGTGTGCTTTCCGGTAATTTACATGAGAAGATCAGGGAGCGACGGGCGTATATGGAAAACCTCGAGGAATTTATCAGGAAAAACCATATCAGAGCCTTTCCTCACGT
>Ga0209723_1003853_pt1 | contig 17512 bp, 15 predicted proteins | sample BiotimSIPDNA_2_FD_185750 | JGI IMG/M metagenome (GOLD analysis project Ga0209723, IMG submission 185750) | Anaerobic biogas reactor microbial communites from Washington, USA - Biogas_R2 time_0 SIP DNA (SPAdes) (version 2) | ecosystem: Engineered > Bioreactor > Anaerobic > Unclassified | place... | reverse complement strand
AGGATGAACCAGAAAGCCAGCTTGCGGTGCTTGAGGAAGAACAGGCTCAGGAAGAGGATGATGGTGACCAACCCGAGCGGGTAGACGAATTGCGGTAAGAATTTTGAAAGATAAACAAACATGGCAGTACTCCTTGTGTGACTTATTATACTGAGTTAATACGTTGCAGGATTCGGGCCAAGAGGGGCGGAAAGAAAAAGCGTTGGCAGGAAATGAAAATACATTTTTAATATCAGTTCATGCTGCTTCTTCAAATTTGAGTTATCAAAATTTTAAGACTACCATGATTTCCAATAAGGTAATTCATCTTGGGCCGAATACGAGGATTGTCCTGGGCTTTTACAACAAATCATATTTATATTCCATTTAAATAAAAAAAGCGTTATAATTGTTATGGTATAAATGTGCCTCTAAAAAACTTTTCGAATTTTTAGAGGTGGGTCTGTGAAAGTCGCTGTATTTGTTAAGCCGATTCAGATTATCGGCAGGTTAAAAGTTATTGTGTTTTAGCTAGCAATATGAGGAGGACTTTATAGAAAAAACTGATTATTATATTTCCCCAACTAACTTATCATATTAAAGGAGATACATAAATGAAAAATATTGCTATAAAAATTTTTAGTTTGATGCTGTTATTGAGCCTCTCACTCAGCCCAGTAATCGCCAAAACACCTGCATCCCGCATTCCGCCGGAAGTTGAAACTCCTACAAGGCCTGAGCCCCAATTAGCACCTGAAGAAATATTAAAGGAATTTGAAAATGGTATGCCCATTGAAGAGTTCCTGATGATGAATAAGGGGCCTATCCCGCATGCATTAATGGAATATGCCGATCTGCCTGTAACGGTTATCGTGCAGTTGGATCAACCTTCTTTAATTAATATTATTAAGGATTATGATCGTGCATCAGATAGGGCTTTTCAACAAAATTATGTGAATCAATTGGAAGACACACAAAATGTGTTAGTAGAGCAAATTAAAGCTGCGACTGATGATGTCGTATTCATGGGAAATTACACCAAGGTGTTAAATGGCTTTATGGCCCGTGTCAATTATAAAGATTTGAATACTATACGGGAATTGCCTGGTGTGCTTTCAGTCACTCGCGCCCCGGAGCACACGATTGATCTTGCTGCAAGCGTGCCCTTGATCAAAGCTGATGTGGTATGGACTTTAGGTGATACTGGCTATACCGGTGATGGTGTTACTGTAGCTGTCATCGATACGGGTATCGATTACACCCATGCTATGTTTGACACATTTGGCGACCCAGCAGCTTATGCAATGAACGATCCCGATTTTATTGAACTGGGTACTTTCCCAACCACGAAAGTAATCGGTGGGTATGACTTTGCCGGGACAGCATATGATGCCAGCGAACCCGCTTTATCTATCCCAGTGCCAGACCCCGATCCCTTGGATGAAAATGGGCACGGCTCTCATGTTGCCTCGACTGCAGCAGGGGTGGATGCTGGCTTCGGCTCTGGTGTAGCGCCTGATGCAAAGCTTTATGCGTTGAAGGTTTTTGGCGCAGCCGGCTCGACCAACCTGGTAGTTGATGCAATTGAATGGGCTATGGACCCCAACGGTGATGGGTTCATTGATGATCATGTCGATGTTATAAACATGTCACTTGGTTCATCCTTTGGCCCGGCTGATATCACTGACCCGGAATATATTGCCATTGAAGCAGCTAATACCGCCGGCGTTTTTGTGGTTTGCTCTGCAGGTAATGCTGGTAATTGGAGTTATGTGTCTGGTTCTCCAGGTAATACCGATTCTGCCCTGGCTGTGGCTGCCTCAACCACTGGATTTATGACTTCACCATACCTCAGCTACAATAATGGCGCTAATAAGGTGCCTTACACCACCTCATATAACCCGTTTACAGCTATGATTACCTCAGACTTGGTTGCTGTAGATAGCATTGATGGTACTGGAAGTGGAACCCTCTGTGATACAAGTGGCGTGGGTGACATGACTGGTAAAATCGCATTAATTATTCGGGGAGGTTGTAGTTTCTACATCAAAGTAAATAATGCTGAAGCCTTAGGTGCTGTAGCTGCGCTCATTTATAACAATGCAGCCGGTGTAATTAATATGGATACCACTGGTTCAACATTACCTGCGGGATCGCTTCTGCAATCGGATGGATTGCTCCTGAAGGGGTTGGCACCGCTTGAAGTCTCAATTGGACCCGATTCGAATGTGACCACTTTTGTTTCTCCCTCACCGGCTGACTCCATAGCTAGTTTCTCCTCACGCGGTCCACGCGGCTTTGATTCGATGCTCAAACCGGATATAACAGCACCTGGTGAATCAATCTTTGCTGCTGAAATTGGCAGCGGTAACTTGGGCACCAGTATGAGCGGTACTTCTATGGCTTCACCCCATGTGGCAGGTGTGGTTGCCCTGATGAAGGATGCCCATCCTAACTGGAGTAACGAACAGATTAAAGCGGCTTTGATGAACACAGCAGTAGATCTTGTAGATGCTGCCAGCAAGCAGATTCCACGCCAAGGCGCTGGACGTGTGGATGCCTTAGCAGCAGTCAATACAGAAGTGGTTGCGATAGGTGACCCAAAATTGGTTTCAATTAACTGGGGCGTGATTGAGGTCACTGAGGATACTTATACAAGTGATAAGATCGTAAAGCTTCGCAATTACAGCGATACAGCCGTGACGTTAGATGTGGCAGCAATGTTTACTTCACCCGTAAGCGCTGGTGCAACCTTAACCCCAGATGTCACTGAGGTAACAGTTCCACCTTATGGGAATGCAACTGTAGACTTGACCCTCGATCTTGATGTAACGCAATTGCCACTCGGTTTTGGTTATAACCAAATGGAAGAGTATTACGGTTATGTGACCTTCGATGGGGATGGTACGAATCTCCGACTGCCTTTCTATTTTGTGCCGAGGCCGTACACCGAAGTTGCAGAATTTGACCCACCCAACAAACTCACAACATTCGATGCTGCCACTGGATTTGGTTTTATTGACTTGGAGCAGACCGGTCCGAATGCCTCCTCGCTCTGGGCTTTTCCTGTAGTCAAAGTGTCAGACGATGATCCGGATGTATTAAATATGGCAGACCTGCGCTATGTCGGTATGGATTATGGTGGATCTTCTCCTAATGGAGAGATACTTGTCCCAGGTTTTGCGATGTGGGATGACCAACATGCCAACCAACCCTATTGGAGCGAAGTCGATATGTATATCGATGCAGATCGCGATGGGGTATGGGACGTGGTTAACTTCAACTACAACATTGGTGCTGCTGGAGGTGGTTATCCAAATAACCAATGGATTGTCCTCCAAATTGATTATTCGGATGGATTGCTTTACCAGGCGACTCCGTATCTTATTTATGCTGATTACAACTCTGGCTTCCAGGAATGGTACCTACCTGCTGGCTGGTCGTATATATCCGATCGATTTGACTACGAAATCGTAAGCTTCGACTGGTTTGGGAACTCTGATAATGTCGGATTTGGCAGCTTTGACCTCACCAAACCACCTTTTGGTTGGGCGATCCTCGATTATTTTTGGTCTGACTGGTTGTTCGATCCAATGAATGAAGCATTTTCGACAGTTGTTATGGTGGATGACTTTGAAGGGTATATTATCAGCAAGGCAAAGGGGATCATGCTGGTTGATTACCATGGTAAGCCAGGTGTTGGCCAGGCTTACTATTGGCCTTTGGAAATAACTTATCCAAAGACTTACTACTACTTCCCGATGATGATTAATTAACACCTTCAAACATTAAAGTATTGTTCAAGAGAGAGGCTGCTATTCGCAGCCTCTCCCCCTTTCCTGCTTGACAAGCCTGCGCCTTGCGTGTAAAATCATTCAACATTGGCTCAGGCCAAGATGCCGAGTTAGCTCAGCTGGTAGAGCACACGACTGAAAATTGTGGTGTCCACAGTTCGATCCTGTGACTCGGCACCTGAGCAATCAAAAACACCCCGCTCGGGGTGTTTTTCTTTAATATATGTAGGGTTTAGATGGGCTTAGACGCCAAAAATACCTGAGAGAATAAACACGAACAGCGAACCCAGGATGATGCCGATGGCGGTGTAGTGCTGGTGCCCATATTCGCGTGCGGTGGGGATGAGCTCATCGAGGGTGATGAAGACCATCACACCGCCGGCAAAGGCCAGGGCAAAAGGCACCAATCCCTGGAAGGCCACCAGGAATGCGCTGGCAAGCAGGGCCCCCACGGGCTCGGCCAGGCCGGAGAGGAAAGCTACCCTGAGGGCGTCTTTCTTGCAGATGCCGCCTTTACATAAAGGCAGGGCAGTTGCCAGGCCTTCGGGGATGTTGTGCAGCAGGATGGCGATGGCGATAAAAAGGCCAAACTGGGGGTTGACCATATAGCCCGCACCGACGGCGATGCCTTCGGGCAGGTTGTGCAGGGTGATACCGACTGCCAGGAGCATCCCGGTGTTGACCAGTCCGCGATCGACAACCTTGTTGCGCTGGCGGAAGCGTCCGTAGCCGCGCCCAAGGTGCATGCGCAAGCCGTTACCAGGAGCAGCCTGGTTAATACCATGTTCGCCGTGTGCCTCTTTTTCACCGAAGCGGATGTGCGGGGCAAAGTGGTCCAGGCCAAACATGAAGAAAGCACCTACGCCGAAGCCAATGGTGGCGACGACCGGCCCGCCTAGGTCCCAGGCTTCGTTGACTAGTTCCAAGAAGGAGAGGCAGATCATCACACCGGCGGTGATGCCCATCAGCAGCCCGTAGGAGCGGCGACCGGGGGTGCGGATGATGGCAATCAGCCCGCCCAGGCCAGTACCCATGCTGGCCATAAGGCTGAGCAGCAGGATGTTTACAAGTGGTGGCAATGATTCAAACATAATAATTTTCCAATTTTCAAAGGCTCCAGGTCAGGGGGTTAACCCGAAGGCGTTATTTTAATGAGCGCAGCAGGCGTTTGCCCAGGCTGGCAGTGTAATAATTAACTGTGCAATTATACACTTAAGTGCACAAATCGGCAGGAAAAAGGTATTCTCTTGGGTTAATGTGAAAAATTGCTGTAGGCGTTGGGGTTTAATCAGAGCAGCCCGGCTAACTGGGCGGCGGCCAGCGCTAAAAGTAGCAGCAGCAGGATGATGATGACATTCAGCTTGCGGTTTAGGACCCTGCTGGGGATGTGGTTATCTTGGTTAGATCTTGACATATCAGTCCTCCTTGGTTAGATAAATTATAGCATTATTGTCCGATTTGGGTGGGGGAAGGGATTGGGTATACATCGGCTATGATGCGCAAGAATCTAGGTGACACAGGAATATCAATATTGGGTGCGACCCACACCAGTCCTAGTTTAGGTGTGGGATTGATGGCACCGCGTAAATTACTATTGTGCTATCCCCTGGTCTTTTAGGGGCTTATTAAAGGAAGAAGATCGTTACAACGCCAATGACGATTAACAAAACACCCATCAGCAAATTACCTACAAAGCCTCTTGCCTCAGTCTCCAGCACAGATTTGGTGGGATCGGCAGGGTCGTAATAAACTTGCACACTGGCACCAGCCGGGTATTTAGCCACTGCCAGGTTGGCTTTCTTTTTGCTGGTGTTGGCTTTGCCAAAGGTTAGGGCATTATTGGTGTAGTTCGTTCCTTTGACTTCGTAACTGTAAACGACCCGGGGGTAGTATTGCGTTGAGGAAGAGCCGTCTGAGTCGTTGTGGTGCCGAACGGAAAGCTCGGAACTTTGAACTACGCCCTGTGCTTTTTGCCAGCTTTCTGCAGCTTTGCTGGCTTTAGACTTTTGCAGGAAGGCATTGACGATCATAAAAAGCCCGCCGCCAAAGAATACGAGGTACATGATAAGCCTGGTGAAATCCATAGTGATCTCCTTGATGTGTGAAATGTGGTGATTAGTATATATTATACTCCTGTAAGGTAATTTGTTGCTAACATATAGTTGCGCAAGCAACCTTAGTTAATTTGTCACTGCGAGCTTGCGCGGCAGTCTAAAAGTGTGAGATCGCTTTCCTACGGGACGCTGTGCAGTCACTTCGTTCGCGATGACAAAACGGGTGTCACTGCGAGCTTGCGTGGCAGTCTAAAAGTGTGAGATCGCTTCCCTACGGGACGCTGTGCAGTCACATCGTTCGCGATGACAGAACAGGTGTCACTGCGAGCTTGCGCGGCAGTCTCAAAGCTGAGATCGCTTCGTTCCTCGCGATGACAACTCTACTACAAGCCTGGTGTCACTGCGAGCTTGCGCGGCAGTCTAAAAGTGTGAGATCGCTTCCCTACGGGACGCTGTGCAGTCACTTCGTTCGCGATGACAACGCTACCTTGCGCTATAATTGAGACCATGGAATTCGACCTGCACGCCCCCTATCAGCCCACCGGCGACCAGCCGGAAGCCATCCGCCAGCTGGTGGAAGGCATCCAGCGCGGCTTGCGCCACCAGGTTTTACTGGGTGCCACAGGCACGGGCAAGACCTTCACCGTCGCCAATGTAATCCAGCAGCTACAGATCCCCACCCTGGTGATGACGCATAATAAGACCCTGGCAGCCCAGCTGTATGCCGAGTTCAAAGAATTCTTTCCCAACAACGCCGTGGAGTACTTCGTCTCCTATTACGATTACTACCAGCCTGAAGCCTACGTGCCCAAGCGCGACCTGTACATCGAGAAAGAGACGGATATTAATGAAGAGATCGAGCGCTTGCGCCTGGCCGCCACTACCAGCCTGATGTCGCGCCAGGATGTGATCATCGTGGCCTCGGTCTCAGCTATTTACGGCTTGGGTGATCCTGAGGCCTACGGCAAGAGCGTTTTGACGCTAGAGAGCGGCAAGATCTTCCGCCGCAACGCCTTATTGCGTCAGCTGGTGGATATTCAATACCAGCGCAATGACTTTGAGCTCAAACCGGGTGTGTTCCGCGTGCGTGGGGATACGCTGGAGATCCTGCCAGCTTACAGCGAACGCCAAGCATACCGCATCAGCTTCTTTGGCGACGAGGTGGAGCGCATCATCAGCCTCAACCCGCTGACCGGGGAGATCTACCAGGAGCTGGCGCAAGTGGATATTTACCCTGCCAAGCATTACATCACCGAAGAAACCCGCATGGCCAAAAGCCTGGCAGACATCGAGCAGGAGCTGGCAGAGCGCTTACAGCAGCTGCGGGCAGAAAATCGCCTGGTGGAAGCCCAGCGCCTGGAGCAGCGCACGCTCTTTGACCTGGAAATGCTGCGTGAGGTTGGCTCTTGCGCTGGTATTGAAAACTACTCGCGCCATATTGACCAGCGTCCGCCTGGCTCACCGCCCTGGACCCTGCTGGATTTCATGCCTTCGCGCTACCTGATGGTGTTGGATGAATCGCACATGATGGTACCGCAGCTGCGCGGCATGTACAACGGTGACCGCTCGCGCAAGGAAGTGCTGGTGGATTATGGCTTCCGCCTGCCTTCAGCGCTGGATAACCGACCGCTAAAATTCGAAGAGTTTGAAAAAATTATGGGCGTCACGCTCTACACCTCCGCCACGCCTGGGCCTTACGAACTGAATAAGGCTGACCAGGTGGTGGATCAAATCATCCGCCCGACTGGCCTGGTGGACCCGCAGGTAAGCGTGCGCCCCAGCCATGGCCAGATCGACGACCTGATTGCGGAAATACGCAAACGCACCGAGAAGGGCGAGCGCGTGTTGGTGACCACGCTAACCAAGCGTATGGCCGAAGACCTAGCGGATTACATCATGGAAATGGGCATTAAGGTGCATTACTTGCATTCCGAGGTGGATACACTGGAACGTGTGGGCATCCTGCGCGACCTGCGCATGGGCGTGTTTGACGTGGTGGTGGGCATCAACCTGCTGCGCGAGGGGCTGGACCTGCCCGAGGTGTCGCTGGTAGCGATCTTGGACGCAGATAAGCAGGGCTTCTTGCGCTCTGCCACCGCGCTGATCCAAAACTTTGGGCGGGCTGCACGTCACTTGAATGGGCAGGTAATCATGTACGCTGACCAGGTCACCGACGCCATGAAAACCGCTATGGAAGAGACCAACCGCAGGCGTGCCAAACAAGAAGCCTATAATCGTGAGCACAATATCTCGCCGGTAGGCATTGTCAAGGCCGTGCACGACATCACAGACCGCCTATCTGCTGCGGCGGGGGTTACGGCAGAGGCCGGTGCGGACCGGCGCGCCAGCACTGCCCGCCTGGAGCGCTCTGAGCTGCAGCGTTTGATTGCCGAGATGGAAAGCCAGATGCGTGCCTCGGCCAAAGAATTGGAGTTTGAAAGGGCTGCCATGCTGCGCGACCAGATATACGAGCTGCGCGCAATTCTGGCAGAAGACTCTGACCTGCCCCCCTGGAAGAAAATGAAGTTGCTGGCGGGCGAGACTTCTTAGAAAGTTGAGAGCGCGCCGAAGCGCTTGAATTCCCCCGTGGCGGGCAGCCACTCATAGCTTACATCACTCACAAACGCGCTGCGCGGACCCAGCCTGAGCCTATTTAGCAGTTCATTCACGGCTTCGTAGGGACCTTCTGCCAGCACTTCCACACGGTCGTCAAAACGGTTGCGCACCCATCCGGTCAGGTTGCGCTGTTGGGCTTCTTCCATGACGAAGTATCGAAAACCGACCCCCTGCACCCGGCCTGAAACAAAGGCGTGCAGGCGTTGATTGGCTGCACCTGGCTGCTGTGGGGGGTTATCCATACTGCTTAATAGTCCTCGTCCTCATCATCAAAGCCAAAGTCATCGTCATCGGGGTCAAATTCTTCCAGGTCGTCTTCGTCAAATTCGATGTCCAAAAAGTCAAAGACGTTGTCATCCTGGTTGAAACTGAGGTTATCCAGGGCTTGCTCTAAAACTTCGATTTCATCATCATCTTCAGCAGCTTCCAGCAGGGCATCCAGGGTTTCTTCCACCCCTTCCCCGCCGATTTGCGAGAGCGCCCAAATCACTTCATTCTTCAGCTCAAGGTCATCGATCTCATCTTCCAGCATGTTTAACAAGGGCACGCGCGCACGCGACAGCATCAGTTCACCGGCAGCATGAACGGCCTCGATCTGCACTGGCAGGTCTTCATGGTCCAAAAACTCCAGCACGCGCGCTTCCCACTGTTTATCAGCTGAGTGCCCCATGGCAAACAGGGCGCTTTCCAGCCACAACGTATCGTTGCGGGCGCTGGCAGAGCGCAATAAGGCTGGCACTTCTTCGCGGCTGGAATAACCCAAGGCTTCCAAAGCACGCCGGCGCACCAGTTCAGAACGGTCAGCGCGGTGGGCAGCAAGCAAAGCTTCCTCAATTGTGTGCAGCATGGCAGCGGGCAGTTTATCCACCTCACCCTGGTAAACATAAGGCCCTAAGGCGCTGGCAGCCGCCGCACGCACGCTTTCCTCGGGGCTTTCTTGCAGTAATGCCAGGAACTCTGGCACAAGGGTCTTATCCTCTGCTTCCCACAGCAGGCTGATAGCCCGGATGCAGGTATGCGCATCGGCATCATGCAGCCCGATGCGGCCAACATCTTCAAACATCAGCAAGTAATCCTTCTCGGCCATCTCATTCATGTCTTCCAAGAGGGCACGCTTGCGCTCAGTCTTGATCTTTGGCCAGGTTTCTGCCAGCTGACGGCATTCCTCGGGCAAAATGCCAGAAAGATTGTAAAGCAGCCTTGGCGGGAAGGGATGGTCGTTATCCAACAGGGCAGAGAGGATGAAGCTAAAGTCTGTGCGGTTGTCCATAATAATCTCGATTAATTAAGGCGCAAAAATTGGGTTAACAAAATCCTGGATGGTGATGTAAACCATCAGGGCAATCAACAGCATGAAGAAGATAGAGTTGATCAGGTTAACAGCCTTCTGCGGCAGACGGCGTTTGAAGAGGAACTCAGGGATGAGGAACAAAATCTGACCGCCATCCAGCATGGGGATGGGCAGCAGGTTGGTTAGCCCGAAGGCGATCGAAACCATGGCTACTACCGATAAGCGGAAAATGGGCAGGGGCGTAGCCGTGGCAACACCAACTTCTGCGTCCATCTGGCCGGCCTGGTTGTAGATATCAAACATGCCCTTTAAGCCCACCAGGCGCGCTTCTTCTGAGGCAATATTACCCTTGATCAGGTTAAAGGGCAGCATGACAAACTCGCGACCCTGCATGTAAGCGCTCTGGAAGGCATAGCCGACCGCCTGGAAAAAGGGCATGGGTTTGAGTGGGTTAGAAAGGCTGATGCCAATCGCACCTTCGCCCTCAGGCGGGTTGAGGCGCGGGGTCAGGCTGGTGGTGAGGGTCTCCTCGCCGCGCAGGAGGGTCAGTTCGATCTCTTGGCCTAAGTAGCCTTGAATCACTTCCTGGGCGTCCTCCACGCCGTCGACCTCCAGGCCGTTAACAGCCAGCAGGATATCGCCAGCCTGTAGGCCGGCGCTTTGGGCAGGGGAATTGGGGGCAATATCGGTCAGCAGAACTTGGTTAGAAGCTGGGGTGCCCAGCGAAGTGTACATGATGATCAAGACCAGGATGCCAACAATGAAGTTCATCAGCGCACCGCTGACGAGAATGATCAGGCGCTTCCAGGCAGGGGCGGCGGACATGCCACCTTCAACATCAGGGTCGCCTTCACCGTGGGCACGGATGAATCCGCCGAAGGGGATCCAGTTGAGGGTGACCTCGGTGCCTTTCCAGGTGAATAGCTTGACCAGGCGGGGTGGGTAGCCGAAGCCAAACTCGTCTACCTGGATGCCCAGTGATTTTGAGGCCAAAAAGTGGCCTAGTTCATGAACGAAGATAAGCAGTCCGAGCGCAATGACGAACTGAATGATAATCCAAGCAATATCCATAAGATGTTTACATTACTCCAGTATTTATTTACCCATATGGGTTAAATTTATTATACCCATTTTGAAGGGAAAATGGATATTGGGCTGTGTACAAAGAGGAGAAAGGATGATGAGAAATTTATTATAGATTTAGTATTGATTTTACTGAATTAATTAAATTATTCTACTGGTTACTTCAATATTCAAAACTTAAAAATTTACTTGCGAGAATAGTGTGTTCTTTTGATGATATTATTATCTAGCTATTTCTTCTCTTAACCTTAACCCAGAATAATTTTTCCTCCTTGTGAATAATATCCGACTATTTAGGCTTGTAGTATAAAGTAGTATCGTAGTATCTACCCTGATACGGTTTTTGATATCTTAATAAGACCTGAATTTATTATAGGCGTAATAATACGCATATCTAAAAAAATCTAATTTTTGTAATTCTAGTAACTGGTTTCGTAAAAAAATGCATGTCTAGATGATGACATTAAAAAGACGCGAGCTTAAGGATAATTATGTCACGACATTACTTAGTATCTTTACACCATCAATTCCAGCTTTTTCCGCAAGAGATGATAATTCCTTAAGGTTTAAATATTCTCTATGAATCATTACCTCAGTAAGCATAGGTAAACTTAATCCACTAATAACTTCAACATTTTTGTGGAGCTTGGTAGCCTTGGCAGCAACATTAAATGGCGAAGCAGCAAACAGATCAGCAATTATTAGAATACCTTGACTATTAGATGACAAGTTTAATAATGTCTCTTCTAAGCGGGTTGCCAGAAGTTCGACGGAATCTTCTTTTGTGAGCGTAAGGGCTTTGATACCTTTTTGTTTTCCTATAATCAATGAAGCTGCATCTAGTGTACCTTTTGCCATCTTGCCATGTGAAATTAAAATAATATTGATCATTTCTTGCTCACCATTTTCACTTTCACATCTGTAAGTTTATATATTGATTAACTATCTTACAACCTAAGCCAACATTGTTTGTGAGCATTGGTTTGATTACTGAGAATATTGATCCCGAAAGCTCATCATTAATTTTTTCTAACAAGAAAGGTGTTAACTTCGAGCCAGAAATACATTCTTGTTTTGCCTTATGATTAGCTTTTTCTAGTGCTAACTTAAATGTGTCTAAAGGAATAGCCACGTCTACAGGGGGCGGTACAACAACGATAAAAGCCGAAGGACGTTCAATAGATTTATGTATCTTATACTGCTCGACAACATCAATAACGTTATTTGAAGTATTACTTAATTGGATACCTGTATCCCGGATGATGAATCCTGGCATTCTGTCTGTTTGATAACCTACTATTGGAACTGATAAGGTTTCCAATATCTCCACGGTATCCGCTACGCTTAATATGGCTTTAATACCGCTACAAATTAACATAATTTGATTACATGATAATTCATGTAAATCAGATGAGATATCAATATGATCGCCAAGATGTACTCCACCAATACCGCCAGAAACGAAAAATTCAATCCCAGCAATTTTTGATATGAAAGTTGTTGCTGAAATAGTTGTGCCACCAGTGAGATGGTTACACAATGCCCATGAAATGTCTGCGCTGTTAAGTTTTACTGGATTAGTTCCTTTTACCATGTATTCAATATCTTTGTCAGAAAAACCCAGTTTTATTTTTCCATTGAGAACACCTATCAATGCTGGTACGATATTATTCTGCCTAATGATCGTTTGCATGGTATTGAAGGTTTCGATATTTTCAGGAAATGGAATGCCATGGGTTATAGCTGAAGACTCAAGTGAGATTATTGGTTTGTTGGAGGTTAATGCTTCAAGTACTTCTGGAGATATTTCAAAGAGAGGATTTTTCAAAAATTCCATATTTTTCCTTATAGTGAGATGCAACCTGACAAAAACAGGTTGCATCTTATCAAAATTTTATTGTGTAGTAAATTTATTAAATACTAGTACTAAACCTTATCCTGCAGTCAAAAACCCAAAGTACCCACCTATCAATCCGACTGCAAAAATTACAAGGATCACCAGAAGCGGTTTTACCTTTCGTCGAATCATTTGATAGACACCAAATATAACTGCTAGAGGTACTAAACCTGGGAGAATTGAATTTAGGAATCCTTGAATATCGAAAGGTGTTTGCCCAACATTAAAAGTAATATTCAGTGCTGCTTTTACTGAATTTGCTCCTAAAGCACCAACAACCATAAGACCCAGGATACCAAGAGCTTCAAATACTGTTTTGAATTTCTCGCTTCCTAAAATGTTGGCAACAGCGTTTTTTCCTTGTGTATATCCCATCTTGAATACATTCCAGCCAATCCCGATCATTTGTAAATAGAAAAAAACTACCCACAAAATCGGGCCTAGAATGTTACCTTCAATGGCCATACTAGCACCTAACGACCAGAGAATTGGAAATACCAAACCTTGAAACCAGCTATCACCAATTCCAGCTAAGGGACCCATTAAACCAATTTTTACCGAGTTGATATCATCATCACTGATATTTGCGCCAGAAGCTTTTTCTTCTTCAAGTGCTGCCACAATTCCTGGTATGGCAATTCCAATGTGGAATGGCTCAGTATTAAAGAACAGCATGTGACGTTTCATTGCTGCAATTTGATCTTCTTTTTCGCTGTATAGTTTCTTAATAATTGGAATTAAAGCCCAAGTCATTCCCATGGCTTCTAGACGCTCATAGTTGTACGCTTGATGTGACCATCCAAGCCAACGAAAATAAAAATTAAATATATCTTTTTTATTTAGTTTGCTAGACATTTGAAGCCTTCCTCTCTTTGGTTGCCTGGTAGTAGTAGAAAAGTGCGATGAAAGCACCAAAAACAGCAACCGCCATCAAATTGAGATTAAGATAAACGACAAGGAAATATCCTATGAAGAATAATGGAAGATATTCCTTTTTGCCTATATAGTTGAGAAGCATGGCAATACCAAGTGCTGGCATCAGGCTTCCAACCAAACTTAGACCATTAACTAACCATTCCGGGATCGCAGCAAAAATTTGAGTTGCAGTAGTACCTCCATAGTACACAAGCAGAAATGCTGGTATACCGTAGAGAACTAAATTCAAAATCAATGGTGCAATTGTTTGCAAGAATGTAACTGCCTTAAAATTACCTTCCTCTACAGCTTTATCACCACGATGCACAAATAAGGCATTAATGGTCATTTGAGCTTGGTGAAGGAATACACCCAACAACCCTACTGGTACAGCTAAAGATGGAGCAAGAGTGGGATCTTGCCCTCCCAGGATTGTAAGTGCAACTGCAAAGTAACCCGCAATAAACATATTTGAGGGTAATGCGCCTCCAGCCGAAACCCAACCTAAATAAGCTAACTGAACATATCCTCCAGCGATCAAGCCAGTCTGAACATCTCCCAGTATTAAACCTGTGATAACACCTGATGTAAGCGGGAAGATACCTAACCAGCTAATCCACTGAGGTGGATTTATGTAGTTGCCAAATAGGGTTACAACTAAGGCAAATAAAATGGCTTGAATAAACATAGTTTTCTCCTTTTAAATAGATTTTTTTATAATTGATTATTTAAACATTTTTTCTGTTATAGGCTCTCTCCTTTCTGTCGCGGCCATTTGGTAAAAGACATCTACACCTTTCCTTACTAGCTCTAGCACATAAAGCTTTTCTTCATCGGAAAAGGCAATATTTTTGTGGAATTTTTTTCGTCCTGGTCCTATATATGATCCACCAATATTGACTGATTTATACTCAATTCCAAATGATGACATTTCTTTAAGGGTGATTGGAGTCTTAACTATGACCATCACTTTATCTTTTGATCTTTGCCATTCAGGATAAAATTCGACTGCCTTTTCTACAGTTAGAATATCTAAACCTATTCCACTTGGGCCAATACTCGTGAGTAATTTACACATGAATTCATCAGAGGCAGTCTTATCATCAATAATCTTGATGTGTGTACATTGAACATGACGTATCCAGGTCATAACTACTTGGCCATGGATTAGTCGATCATCGACACGAATTAATACAATTGCCATTCTATTTCCTCATAAACCAGCAAGTGAAAAAGCTCTTTCGACCTCCTCATCTTCATGTATGATGAGAGAAAGGGCTTTACTAATTTTTTCTGGATTTTTGTGCTGCCAGATATTCCTACCAATGACGGCACCCAAAGCGCCTTCATTTAATGCCTTTTTGATAGATGTTAGTAATTCCATATCATTTACTTTGCCTCCCCCGAGGACTAGTACTGGTTTAAAGCTACCTTCTACTGCGTGCTTAAAATCATCTCCTTCAGCTACATAAGGTGTTTTTATAAAATCAGCACCATACTCAACGCCGGTGCGTATCGCTATAGATGCTTTTATGCCCTCTGTCAGATCTTTTAGATCTGACTTTAAAGCGATCATTTCAGCCATCAGTGGAACTTGCCAATAGTCACAACTTTCAACATAATTCGATAGTGCTTGTAAAGAATTCTGTTCCTGTATTTCATTTCCACCTATTAAACCCATACATGCTACAGCATCGCAACCAAGACGAATTGCATGCTCAACAGAAAAACAGGGCACTGCTCGGTCAATCCCTCCTTTGAGCATAGTGAATCCTCCATCTAACCTGACAATCAAACTAACATCAGAAAATAGGTTAGCATACATATCAGCAATGCCTGGTGAAGTTAAAACAGCATCAATACCGCCTTTAATACAATTGGTTATTGTTAGCTTAGGATCGATAAGACCTGGCTGTGGTCCCATGCCCATGCCATGATCCAGTGCAAGTACTAAAATTTTCTCTTTTCTAAAAATTCTCTTCAAACGTAATTCTTTTCCGTTCATATTTTCTCCTTTAGTAATCACTTTCATCAAAATAAGTCATGATCTTAATGGGTTCTTTAGTCAAAGCAAGTTCCATGGCTTCTTTTAATTTAAAGGCGTGCATTCTATGTGTAATAAGTTTGTCAACTTTTAGAATCTTATTTTTAATCATGAATAAAGCCCTATCTACATTATGTGGGCTAGGATTTGCACTGCCTACGATTCTTATTTCATCATAATGAATTTTAACTGGATCTATATCTATCTTTGATCCCTTGGCTACGCCCCCAAAATACACCACCGAACCTCCACGACCAACAATTTGAAAGGCATCTTCGTAGGCCTTAGGAACACCTGTGGCTTCAATTACTACATCGGAACCTTTTCCCCCAGTCAAAGATTTTACAGTTTCGACAGAATTTTCTTCCAAAAAATTGATAACATCTGTTGCACCTATCTCCTGTGCGATATCAAGCCGGTGTTTGTATTGATCAATTACAATCACTCTTGCTGCGCCACAAACAGCAGCTAAATTTGTTAAAATCAAACCCATAAAACCAGCTCCAAGTATCGTTACTGTATCCCCAGGACGAATTTGAGCCTGTTCTATACCTCTAATAGAACAGGCGATTGGTTCTGCCATAGCAGCGAATTCGAAAGGAACTGATTTATCAATCGGATAGATTCGTTTCTTCACCTCCGGTCCTGATATCTTTACATATGGCGCAAATGCTCCTGTATCAATAATGCTACTAAAATAATTTTCACAAAGATTTAATTTGCCTTTTCTACATTGATAACAATAGCCACAAGGAACCATTGACATAATGACAAGCCTATCACCCTCAGTCACATTTTTTATGTTATCGCCTACCTCATGAACTATGCCAGAGAATTCATGTCCAAGTATTAGAGGTAAGGGTTTAACATCTAACAAAGGATGGCCACGTGTTGCTGTCTTTACTTCTGAATTGCATAAACCGCAATTAACTACACGCAAAATAACACTATCAGAATCAATTTCAGGTTTGTTCATTTCAGTGATACGGATATCTAATGGTATGCCATAAAGACCTGCGGCTCTCATAGTTTTTGACTCTTTGGGATTATTCATAAAGGTTATCTCCTTCTAATTATTGAAATTGTGAATCTGTCTTTTGGAAAATACTCTACGGTATACATTATTGGATTATCATTTTCTGTGTAATGTATTTGGGTAACTTTTGTCAACAAGTCACCTTCTGGAATTGAAAGCTTTTTACTTAAGAAAATATCAGCTATGAATGGAATTACATCTGCTTTAGAATATGAAATATAAATTCCTTGATGTATTTCAAGGAATTTATACAAAGAAAATCCAAGATTGTTTTTGTTGGTTTTCTCTTTTAGGATTTTTTCTTTCAAACAATCAATCGACCAAGTAAGAACTTTGCCATCTTTGGTCCGTAATCTTTCAATCTTAATTATCTCATCATCAATACCCAGGTCTAATATACTTCGGATCTCTTCATTTGGTAATATTTTGGCAATATTAAGCTCCTTTAATCCGGGCTTGAAGCCAGTTGAGATAAGGTTGCCTGAAAGCGAATGTAGCTTCTCAAATCCAAATAAAATTTTCTGAGTAGATGGTTTATTTACAAACGTTCCAATTCCTCTCCTTTTAATAATGTAACCTTCAGTTTCCAGGCGCTGAAGAGCTTCACGTAAGGAGAATCGACTTACGTTCAATTGTCTTGCTAGATCTGGTTCTGATGGGAGCTGTTGGCCAAATTTCAATAGTTGATCATCAATTAATTCAATAAGATAACGATAAATCTGTACAACTAGCGTATCGTTATTTCCAATTGTCTTAGATTGAAAAATTTTGTTATCGATTTCGTTTGACATGTTGGACATCAT
>Ga0209723_1003848_pt1 | contig 17535 bp, 17 predicted proteins | sample BiotimSIPDNA_2_FD_185750 | JGI IMG/M metagenome (GOLD analysis project Ga0209723, IMG submission 185750) | Anaerobic biogas reactor microbial communites from Washington, USA - Biogas_R2 time_0 SIP DNA (SPAdes) (version 2) | ecosystem: Engineered > Bioreactor > Anaerobic > Unclassified | place... | reverse complement strand
AAGGAAAATAGAGATCAAAATCCACGATTACCGGCGTCAACAACGCCGCGAAAATTCCGATTTTGACCAAAAGCACCCAAATTCCGCCCTCATTTTTGATCATTAATTTTTGGCATTAGACCACCAATTTTTGGCCAGCGCCGCGAAAATCCCGGCAAAAAATCCCAAAACCAATCCCAGCGAAACATTCAATCCGGGATTGGGCTTCACCGGCGTTTCAGACACTGTCGGCGCAAGAACAACCGCGGTGCCGTCAAGCCGCGATAACGCGAACTCCAACTCAATAATTCGATTCTTCAAAGTGCTCGCCGCCAAATATCTTTCGGTGGAACAGCTTCTGTCCGCGGAATATTGAAAACTGTTTTTAATTTCTTCGGCATTGGCTTGATAATTCTTGACTTGGTCTTCAATTGTTTGCCGGCGCGCGGCAATTGTTTTATCGTGCTCGGCGATTATATTTTGCGCTACTTGTGAAAGCAAGTTTTTTGCCGCCGAAGGATCGGCGCATTCCGCGGTGACGGCAATAACATTACTCCCCGAAGCGGCGGCGGCTTTCAAAGTGCAGGAAGATTTATCGTTTGCGCCATAAGCACCCTGCTCAATTTTATCCTTCAATTGCGCAATATCGGCCAATAATATGGTCTTGCCAACAGACTCTTCAACTTTGCCGGCGAGCTCTTCAAACGATCCCGCCTCAATTTTTATTTGCGCGCGGTAAACACGCGGCAAAACGGCATTGGCAACCAGCGCCGCCGCCAATCCCGCCGCCGCGCAAAAAACAATAATCTTCTTTTTCCGGATTAAAACATTAAAAACGTCGCGCAGATCAACTTCTTCATATTCGGAAACGCTCTCTGAATATTGATTTTCTTTTTCCATAGTTTTTAATTAATTTGGATTACGAAACACCTTCACTTAATTATTATATAATTTAGGCATCAAACTGACTGAATTATATATTAATTTAGCCAGTCATCAGACTTCCCCGATTGGCTAACCAAATTCAAATCATCAATTCAACTATCTTGCTTGTTTTTCGTTATTGCAAAATTCCGGCACCAAAGATTGTAATTTTCCAACAATTTGGGATTGTTTTTCCGGCATTTGCGCGGCGTTTTTCAGGCTTTCCAATTTTTCCGCCAAAGACCGCTCATCTGCCGCCGCCAGCTTGGCGATAAAAATTTTCTCGCTTTGAGTGGCGCTCACCGCCTCGTCGCCGGCCATCAATTCTTCAAAAAGTTTTTCCCCGGGACGAATTCCGATATAAACAACGGGCATATCAATATCGGGCTGGAACCCCGACAGTTTGATCATCTCTTTGGCCAAATCAACGATTTTCACAGGTTTGCCCATATCCAAAACGAACACTTCTCCCCCCTTTCCCAGCGTCCCCGCCTGCATTACCAGCAAACACGCTTCCGAAGTGAGCATAAAATAACGCTTCATTTCCGGATGAGTCACTTCCACCGGCCCTCCCCGGCGGATCTGTTCGCGAAAAATCGGAATCACACTGCCGCGGCTTCCCAAAACATTGCCGAACCTCACCGACACGAATTTGGTTTTTCCGGCGCCGTTGGCCGCCTGGCAGATCATTTCGCCGATCCGTTTGGTGGCGCCCATCACCGAAGTCGGATTGATCGCTTTGTCGGTGGAAATGAAAATAAAGTTTTGCGCGCCGGCAGAAATCGCCGCATCAGCAAGATTTTTGGTGCCGAAAACATTGTTACGCACCGCTTCGCCGGCGTTTTGCTCCATCAGCGGCACATGCTTATAGGCCGCCGCGTGGAAAACGATCTGCGGGCCGATTTCCGAAAAAATTTCTTTCATCCGGGACGCATTTTGAATGTCGGCGACGAATTCCTTGACCGGCAAGTCCGCAAAATGCTTTTTTAACTCATTGCCGATGTTAAAAATCCCGGTTTCGTCCTGATCCAAAAGCGCCGCCTCCGCCGGCCCGAATTTGGCAATTTGGCGGCACAATTCCGATCCGATTGATCCCGCGGCGCCGGTGATCAAAACTTTTTTGCCGGCGATGAATTTCCCGATCGCGTCCATATCCAGCGACACTTTGTCGCGCTCCAGCAAATCTTCCACTTCCACCCGGCGCACGTTTGCCAACGAAAATTTGCCGTCAATAATGTCGGCCAGCGGCGGCACGATTCTGATTTTTTTGAGGCCGGCGGTTTTGGCCAGACGCACCGCCTCCCTCACGGATTTTGATCCCGGCGGCAGAGCGATGATCAGCTCGTCAATGTTATGCCGCAAAATAATTTCGGGGATTTGCGCGATCTTTCCCAAAACTTTCACCCCGTGGATGATGCTTCCCCGACGGGAATCGTTGTTGTCAACAAATCCCGCGGCAAAATAACGGTCCGCGCCGGAACTTTGGATACTGCGTAAAAGCTGTTCTCCCGCATCGCCCGCGCCGGCGATCAAAACGCGCACAATCCCCTCGCCGTTATTCCGGCGGAAAAAATAGAAATAAATTCTTTTGGCGAAACGAATCCCGCCGCAAAGGACAAAAACAAAAAACGCCGCGACAAAGATCGTGGAGCGGGGAAACCCCGAAAAAAAGGCAAAATCCCGGAAAAGATACAAAACCGCGGTTTGCAGCAAAAATCCCAATCCGACCGCCCTCGCCAGCGCGATCAGTTCGCTGGCACTCACATAGGACCACGAAAAAGAATAAAGCCGATGCGCCGCCAGCGCGGGCAGATAGAATATCCAACCGATCAAAACCAGCCGCGCGATGATTTCAATGTATTGGCCGGGAATGGCGGCCTCAAAGCGGATCATAAACGCCAGCCAAACCGAAAGCGCGACCAACACCGCGTCGGCAACAAAAAACGCCGCCTTCTTGTTCTTCGCCAAAATCCGAACAATCTCCATAAAATTACTCCGTTATTTGTGGTATTATTTGGCGCTTTTCTTCACTGCCGGTAAAAAATATTCCCGCACGCATTTGATCACATAATCAACCTCGGCGTCGGTAAGCTCCGGGTAGATCGGCAAACGCACCAATTCTTTGGCAATTTTTTCGGTTACCGGCAAATTGAAGCGATCCAATCCCAGTCCGAGCATTTTGTGATTGGGCACCGTGTCGCGAACCAAAAGCTCCACGTTCCGATCTTGCATATATTTCTTGAATTTCCAAATATTGCCAACTTTAATAATATATTCCTGATAAATCTGCTCCGGCTGTTGCGTCGGCAAAACCACGGGCAATCCCGCCAGCCCTTTGTTATATTTTTCGGCAATTTGGCGGCGGCGCTTAAGCATTTGAGGATAATATTTTATTTTAATGTTTAGCAACGCGGCCTGAATATTATCCAAACGCGAATTATAACCCCACCCCATGATTTTGGGCGCCTTGGGCTGGTGCCCCAGCAACGCGTTTTGCGTAATATTATAATGATTGCGCAAAAGCAAAATTTTTTCGTAAATTTTTCTGTCGTTGGTGATAACGCCTCCCGCGTCTCCCGCGCAACCCAACGTTTTCGGAGAAATAAAACTGAAACAAGCCGCGTGGCCGAAACTGCCCGCAGGCTTGCCGTCAAAATGCGCTCCCAGCGCCTGGCAAGCGTCTTCCACTACCCAAAGGTTATGCTTTTTGGCAATCGCCATTATTCGTGCCATATCGCACACTTTGCCCGATAAATGCACCGGCACGATGCCCACGGTTTTTTCGGTAATGGCCGCCTCAATTTGGTCAACGTTCATTAAACCATCCTCGCCCACATCAATCAATATCGGCCTGGCGCCCAAATGAACAATCTCTTCAATGGAAGCGATAAATGTATGCCCCACGGTAATCACCTCGTCTCCCGACCCGCATCCCAGCGCCCTATAAGCGATTTTCAGCGCATCAGTGCCGGAATTGACGCCCGCCGCATATTTAACCCCGCAAAAATCCGCCAAATTTTTTTCAAACCGCGCCACTTCTTCGCGTAAAATAAAATCCCCTTTTGAAAAACACCTATCCAGCGCTTTCATCATCTGCGCCTTATGCGCCTGATAATACCGCCGATAGCTTGAATTGATAAAATCCACTTTCATTGGTTTTTAATTATTTTTGATTATTATTCCAAAACACTTCACCTGTATTATATACTTATTTTTCCCAAAAATCCACTTGACAAAATAAAAAATAATATGCGGATAAAAAAAGACGGCGAATAAATAATCAACGCCGCACTATTTTTGCCAAATTGACCTTGGTATACCGTCGCAGATATGAGATTGGACGCCATCCTTGCTTTCTCGTCGCCGGTTTTGGATAAAAGTTACAATCCGACAAAGGTTTTATAGTTTTCTTTGGTGATCATTTCCACTTTGGCATCCGGATAAGCCCGCGAAAATGCCACCGGAACTTTGCCGGGCCGCGACTTCCATTTGAATTCATAACCGGCTAATTCGCCGCCGCGATCTTCAATCAAATCAATCTCTTGCTGCCGCAGCGTGCGCCAAAAATACATATTGGCGACGCTTCCGAAGTTGCCGTTGCGTTTGACCCGCTCGGAGATCATGAAGTTTTCCCAAAGCGCGCCCGCGTCTTGGCGCAGACCAACGGGATTTAAATTGTTGATCAACGCGTTTCGGATGCCGTTGTCAAAAAAATAAATCTTGCGATTGCTTTTGATTTCGTCGCGCAAATTCCTGGAAAAAGAAGGCAAACGAAAAACAATAAAGGCCTTTTCAAGAATTTGAATATAATTGGCCACGGTTATTTTATTGACTTCAATCAATGACGAGATTTCGTTATATGAAACTTCATTGCCAACCTGAAGCGCCAGCGCTTGCAATAATTTTTCCACGACTTCCGAATTTTTTATGCCTTGATATTCTAACGCGTCTTTGTAAACATAACTTTTCGCCAACTCCCGCAACGATTCGGATTTGCCTTTATCGCTTTCAAAAATAACCCCCGGATACATACCAAAAACCATTCTGTTTTCCAAGATTCGATTGAATTCAATTTCCGAATAATAATTTTTCAATTCCGCCAGCGAAAAAGGATATAAATAAAATTCCTTTTTGCGGCCGGTCAAGGGCTCAAAAATTTGGTTTGACAAATCAAACGACGACGAGCCGGTGGCAATAATTTGCATTTTCGGATAATTATCAGCCAAAAGTTTTAAAGTCAAACCGATATTTTTCACCCGTTGGGCTTCGTCCAAAACCACGAGCTTGCTGTCGCCTAAAAATAATTTCAATTCGGTTGAGGTTTTATCGGTTAACGCTTGACAAATATCCGGCTCGTCGCAATTGAAATACGCGCTTTTTATTTCTTGCCGGTTTTGTAAAATAAGCTTGGCCAAAGTGGTTTTGCCCACTTGCCGCGGCCCATAGATCACAACAATTTTACCCTTAAAAAGGGCATCCTCCACTTGCGGTTGGATTTCTCTTTGAATTATCATATAATTTCGTCATTACACTGACTAAATTATATATTAATTTGGGCATTTGTCAATCCCCTAACCGATTTATATACTAATTTGGCCATTTTAATGTCCAAATTAATATATAATTTGACAATTTGCCTAACAAATTTCAGGCCAAAATTACCAAAAGAATACCACCCGCCACCGCGTAAGTGGCAAAATTGATCACCGGCGCGGGCACGCCCGCCTGCCAATTGTATTTGCTCAAAATGGAAGTTGAAGCAAACAGCCCCAAACTGATCAGGCTTCCGATCACCCAATTCATAATTTTACAATCGGATATAGCAAGGCGCGGGAGAATTATAGGATTCCATAATAATGCCAGGAACGTCTTCGGGCTTTTGGGCCAGATAAGTTTTAAAATCGGGCAAATGACTGAATATCCGAAATTCTTCGTCGTCAACGATGAGGTTGTGGGAAAATCCCAGAAATTTGTATTTTTCGCTCCCCTTCACGCCCATAATCTTCACATTGGCACGATGCAAGCACACCGCGTTGCGCACCGCTTCATATGGCCGGAAAGCGACAAAGTTGATCATACTGTAAATATAGGGTTTCAAACCCTCCAACGCCATCCCCGCGGCAATCGTCATCGCGCTTTGCTCGGTAACGCCCAAATTGAAAAACCGATCGGGAAATCTTTTTTGAAATTCTTCAATATAGTTAAAACCCACATCGGGAATCACCAAGACGATTTTTTCATCCTTTTGGGCCAAATCAATCAGTGTGTCAATAAATTCCCGGCGCGTGTCTCGTTGTTGGATTATTTCAGCCATTGATTTTTAATTCATTAAGCGCCGCTTGGTATTCCTCCTCGGACGGCGCCTTGTAGTGATATATATTTTCCCCTTCCATAAAGCTCACTCCCTTGCCCTTGATCGTTCTGGCAATCACCGCCGTCGGCTTGCCAAAAACCGAACTGCCGGCAATTTTTTCTATTTCATCAAAATCATGGCCGTCAATTTCGCAAACATTCCAGCCGAACGCCTTCCATTTTTCCGCCAGCGGCTCCACCTTCAGAATCTCGCCGACATTCCCCATCGCTTGCAAACCATTGCAGTCCACGAACACCAAAAGATTGTCCAATTTGTGATGAGCGGCAATCATTGCGGATTCCCAGGTGGTGCCGATTTGCATTTCGCCGTCCGACATTACCACAAAAATTTTCCCCTCTTCCTTCTTGGTTTTTTTGGCCAACGCAAACCCGACTCCGAACGGCAGGCCAAATCCCATTGAGCCACCGGCCGCGGGAATATCGGGAATTATCGGCTCGGCCAGCCCGATAAACTTACTGCCCGGCTGGCAATAACTTTCCAAATCCGCTTCGGTGATCCTCCCCTTTTCTTTGAGAAAATAATAAAGCGACGCGGCCGCCCAGCCCTTGCTCAAAACCACCTTGTCTTTATCCAAATCGGCTTTTTCAAAAATCACCGCCAGCAAATCAATGCAACTGTAATTACTGCCGATATGGCTGGTTTGCGCTTTATAGATCATCTCCAAAACCCGGATTCGGGCATCATTGGCGATTTTTTTGTAATCTGGTTTATTCATTAAAATGATATGGTTATCAATTCATTTAAAAATCTTGAATATCGTCAAAAAGATAATTCTTATATCAACCCAAAGCGAGCGCTCTTTGACATATCTCATCTGCAAAGCCAACTTTTTGGGACGAATCAGTTTTTGATAAGCAATCTCGGGATCCTTGGCGCCTTTTAAAATTTCGCTCTCGTGAAAATTCCAAAGCGACGCATAATCGGTCATTCCCGGCCTCACCGATAAAATAGCATTTTTTTGTTCGGCTGTCATCATATCAACATACATCTCAACTTCCGGACGCGGCCCGACAAGACTCATTTCCCTCTTAAAGACATTGATTAATTGCGGCAATTCATCCAATTGGTATTTTTTCAAAAACAATCCGATTTTAGTTAACCGCGGATCATCGGCGGCAGTGGAAGGACCGCCAAGCTTATCGGCGCCGATCACCATTGTGCGGAATTTATACATTTTGAATAATTTGCCACCTTTGCCGACACGCCGACCCTTATAGAAAATCGGCCCGCCATCGTCCAATTTGATTTTCAACACCACCCACAAAAACACCGGCGATAAAATTACCAGCCCGAACCCCGATCCCAAAATATCAATCATCCTCTTAATCATTGTTTTATCAATTTATTATGTACTCTTTTTCGGATAATTTTTTAATTTTTTTACCAATAATTTTGTCAAAAAAAGATTGAAAGATAGAAAATCCAACTAACATAATCAGGTATAAGACGATAAAATCAGCCGAGATATGATAACCGACTATATTTAATTTAAGATAGCTAAAAACAAAAAGGATAATTAAATAATGATAAAGGAAAAAAGCAAAAGTGCCTCTTGAAAGCCGTCTGATTAAAGAATAGCACCGTAAAGGTAAAAAATAACCGATCGCCAGCACCATAATTCCCGCGATAGGCGTTAAAATATATTTACCATAAAAAATCCAATTATTAGCGGCCCATTGGTCTTCTGGATCAAAAGATATTTCGCCAAAAAATACATACAAAAAAATGGAATAAAAAACAATAGCGGTTTTTATGAAATTATTTTCATATTTTTTAAATTTTTTCCTAAAATCCGAACCAAAATAATTATGGATTGAATGGGCCGCAATAACCCCAAGACACATTATCACAAAAAAGGGAACAATAGGATACATGCTCACCTTGAATGCTTGAGCCAAATAATGAGACCCCCCCCAAGCATAAAGCCAAACCGCCGAAGAAGTCGCAAACACGAGCATAATCCCCTTAAAACGAAACTTGCTGTATAGAGCAGGAATAATGGGAAAGAGCAAATAGCAAGAAAAAATTAAAGTGATGAACCAAAGCGGCGAATTATACGCTTGAACGCGCGGCACCAATTTTGATGCCCCCATTAATAATGAAACAAAATCGTAATCTCCCGGCATCCGACGCAAAAAAACAACTACAACAAAAAATGCCGCCATTGCGGCAAAAAAATATGGAACATAAACGCTGTTAAATCTTTTTAAGAAAAAACTTTTCAAATCAAATTTACGCGAACTCAATATTGATAGCCACATTGAAAATCCGCTCAAAAAAACGAAAAGAATAACCCCTGTCCAGCCGGAAAAAGCGAAAAAGAAATATGCCCTATCCGCCCACCAAGTGTTGGAATTTGCCAATTCAATGAAATTACCGTTATTTTCAAGCGCGTATTCATATGGCTTATCATAATACATTCCGAAAGCAAACGGCAAAAGATTAATGGAAAATATCCAAAGCATCGCAAAAATTCTTGCCAAAGAAATGCCATTGGACAATCTCGTTTTTATGGTTTCGCCGTCATTAATGTCGTTATTTATTATCGTCATATTCTAAGATTTTTTACTGAAAGCACCGTTATCCTTTGAAAGCAATTTGATTAATCCAAAAACAGAACCAACTCCATAGCCAAAATGCCTTGCCGCAAAAGCTATCGGCAAGAAAAATAATAAGCGCCATTCTTTTTCATTAAACGAAATTTTAGCGGAAAAATAAATGCTTGCGACAAAATATAGGCCCGCCTCAAAAAACAGTAAGAATAAAAACGGCTGCCAGATAAAAGATAAAATCCCCAACCCCAAAAAACTTAAAACAAAGAACAAGGGCAGATAATGACGCAATTTAAAGGTTGTTTTCATTATTCTCAACGGCCATATCGCCCAAACTCCATCCCAAAAATTATGAACGAAAAACTCACGAAAATTTGATTTGGGATAATAATTAACAACAATGTCGGGAAAAAGCATAATTTTGCCCCCCGCTTTTTTCAAGCGCATATTAAACTCCATATCCTGGCTACGAATCATCCGCTCGTCAAACAGACCAATCTTGCTAAATACCTCTTTTTTGTAGCACCCGCCAAATACCGTGTCTGTTTCAATCGGCTCTTTGGGCAAAAGCGTTTTATAGCGCGCGTCACCCGCGCCAAAAGGCGATGATAACACGCCGGCAATTGCTTTTGCCGGCAATCCTTGGCAAGATGATATTTTGGCAATTCCGCCCACATTGTCCGCATTGGATTTTTCCGCCGCGGTCACACACCGCGAAACATAGTCCAGCGCGTATTCAGCGTGCGCGCCCATGAAAATGATAAAATCGCCTTTTGCATTTTTGATACCGATATTCATCGCAAACGGCGTGAATTTTTCAGGGTTATCCAATAATTTTATAAAAGGAAACTTTTCGCGATAATCACCGATAATTTTTCGCGTGCCATCATCACTCATCCCGTCTACCGCTAAGACGTCAAAATTTTCTTTGGGATAATCCTGCGCGGCGACTGAATCCAAGCATTTGCCGATAAATTTTTCTTCATTCCGGCAAGGAATGATAATCGATAATATTTTTTTTTCGTTTTCCATCTCTCAACTTCTTTTAAAATGATAATACATCTTGATCAGCCATTCGTGACGGTAAAATATTTTTTTGTATGACGGGTAATCGTAAAAATCTTTCGGTTGCGCATGGATGATCGCGTCAAACTCCTGCATGGGTATACCAAGCTTTTTGACGACAAATTCTTTATCCTGTGTCTGAACCGCTTGGGGATAATCTATTTCCCCCATTTGCTTTTCCGCCTCTTCGCGGGTAAGTTGTCCCGACCAAATCAGCGCCGATAGATGCAATCTCTTTTTATCATATCCGAATTTCTTAACAAGAATATAACCCTGATAGAATCTGGTGTAAATAGATTCATAATGCTTGCTCCCATAATTTCTCCATCCCAATTTTTTTTCAATCGTCGCGATCGCTACTTTTTTATCGTATTCAAAATAATCCAAAATCGGAATAAATTTGATCCTTTGGAAAACCGCCCACTTGATAAAATTACGCACTCCGATATGGGGGAATTTCTTGAGGTTCTTGCCGGTGAACAGCTTATATATTCCCTTGATATATCCCCAGTCATAGTGACCCTGAGACCAAGCCGCCACCCCGCCGCCTTCGGTGGCAGTGTTGTGTCCGCTTAATATGAAACGGATCCCGTATTCGTCCGCCGCGCGATAAAGCGACGCCACAATGGCATGATCGGACGGAATTTCCGAATCGGGAGTCGAGGCCTTCAAAAAAGCCAACTGGAGAGCCTTAAATTCCTCCCAGTCAAGAACCAGCGTATGCAGATCAATGTCAAGTTGTTTTAAAAATTTTTTGACGTTATCGACCGCAAGCTCTGAATCCCAGCCATTATCAAGGTGCACTGCCAACGGGCGCAACCCCAATTGCTTCACCTTATACATGGTATAGGTGCTGTCAACACCCCCAGAAACACCGACAATACAATCGTATTTTTTCCTTTTTCCTTCTCCTTTTATTTGCTGTACCAGACGGTCAATGGCTCCTGGCTCTTTCTTGGACAAGTATTTTTTATCTTTTATCCGTTGCTGATAATCATAGCAATGGTTGCATACTCCAGCCTCATCAAAAAAAATATCCGGATCGCTGGTGTCCATGAGGCAACGGGAACAAATTCTATACGCCATATTTGCGGTTTCCATTATTGATTTTTATTAGTTTATTATATCACGCCGGCCAACTCATTGCGTTTCGGATAATTGATCAGAACGGCGCGATTCGGGCCATAAAACACAAACATGCTCCCCGCGGCCACCGCCGCCGCTCCGGCGGCGATCGCTTGGCGAAAGTCTTCAAATTTACCGGCGCCGCCGCAAGCAATCAGCGGAATTTTCACCGCCGCCGAAACGTCATTAATAAGCTTTAAATCATATCCTTTCATCGTGCCGTCGCGATCAACTGAATTCAGCATAATTTCGCCCGCCCCTCTTTCCTCCATTTGTTTGGCAAATCCGATAGGATTAATCCCCGTCCTATTTTTGCCATCACATCGGAAAACCTCGTATTTTCCAAAAATATTTTTCTTGGCATCAACGGAGACAACCACGCTTTGGCTTCCAAAAATACGAGCGGCTTCCTCGATCAGACCCGGATTTTTTTGAGCGGAAGTGTTTATTGCGATCTTTTCCACCCCAAGCGCGTAAATTCTTTTCATCACATCAATATTCTCAATGCCGCCGCCATAGCACAACGGCATAAAACATTCGTTGGTGATGGAAGAAATAACATTCATCAGCGGAGCGCGCCGATGGGCAGAAGCCTTAATATCAAGAAAGATAAGTTCGTCAACCTCTTTGTCGTTAAAAATCTTTACCGCGTTAATAGGATCGCCCACATATGTCGGTTTGTCAAATTTTACCGTTTTAACCAAACCCTTGTCCTGCAAAAGCAAAACCGGGATTACGCGCGTAGTCAGCATATTAATAATTATGGACAAAGTTTTTTAAAAGTTCCATGCCAAAACGATGGCTTTTCTCCGGATGGAACTGCACCCCCAGAACATTTTTCCTGCCAACGGATGCCGCAAAATCATAACCGTAATTTGTTACCGCGACCACATCTTCCCGATCTTTGCACACCACGTGGTATGAATGGACAAAATAAAAGCGGGAATCATTTTCCAGCCCCTTGAACAGTTTGTTGTTTTTTTTAACCGCGACGGTATTCCAACCCATATGAGGTATCTTCAAATCTTCTTTAATCCCTGAAAAATCAAACTTTTTTGTTTCGGCATCAAGAAATCCCATCCCCTCCCTTGTCCCTTCTTCGCTTTTTTTAGTTAAAAGCTGCATCCCCAGGCATATCCCCAAAATCGGAGTTTTTTCAATCATCGTTTTTTTGCGTATTACTTCCAGAAGCCCCAAATATCGCAAATTATCCATCCCCGCGTCAAACGCGCCAACTCCGGGAAGGATTAGTTTTTCGGCCGCCTCGATTGCGGCAATATCCGATGTTATAGATACCGCCACGCCAATGCGTTTCAGCATATTTCGCACCGACTCAAGATTTCCCATTTTGTAATTAATTACGGCAATCATATTTTCAAATATAAATCACAAGCTCCCATAAATTGCCAAAAGTTTCTTGCCTTCGCTTTCCCAATTATACACCTCTCGGACCGCCTTTCTACCCCTCTGGCCCATTTTTTCGGCTTCCCGGGGATTTCGTGCAAGAAATTCAAGTGCCGCCGCGATTTCCCCGGAATTTTGAGGATCAACGGCAACGCCGCAATCGCCGATAATTTCTTTCCATAACGGAAAATCGGAATATATCAATGGCAATCCGGCCGCCATATATTCAAAAATTTTATTCGGAATTGCGTCGATATTTACCTTTGTAGGTAGAAAACAAACAATTCCCGCATCGGCTTTCCCGAGGGCATCATAGACATCTTCTAGCGGCGCCCATTCCAAAAATTCAACCGTTTTCCACCCCTCAAGATTCATTATCTTTTTCTTAAACGCACCGTCGGAAAACTTTCCCATTAATTTCAACTTTATGCCAATCTGCCGGCAGGCAATTCCTGTCGCCGACACTATTTCTTTGATTCCCCGCACTCCCTCAAAATTACCGGTACAAATCACGGTAAAACGACCTTCCTCACTGCCATTTTTCTTTTCTCCCGAAAGAATATTTTTAAAATAAAGCGCCAAAGGATAATTGAAAAGAACGATTGTCTGCCCGCGGAAAGACGAAGCGATATGCGGTGTCGCGCCAATAACGTAGTCAAAAAATCGCGCCACGATTTTTTCAAAAATATTAAATGAGAATGAAAACGCAGATCTTAAAAATTCCGGAAGCCATTCTCGATAAAGAATTGCCTGCGAATAATTTTCGTGCGCATCATAAATAACCGGCTTTCGGCGAAAAAATTTCAAAAACATTCCTGTCGCAATCAATTCGGGATCATGAAAATGATAGACATCCGCCTGACGCCGCACCGCGTAAAAAAACATTTTCAACGGCATCAAAAAAAATCTGAAAAATCTTTGAGAAGGCGGAAATGGAAAAATCTCAATCCCGCTAATATTCTCCCGCCGAGGATTTTGCCCAATGATTTCCACTTTATAGCCCGCTTGAGAAAGTGTTTTGGCTTCTTTGTGGAAAATTCGAATATCTGTGGCGGTGTGAGCCGTAGTCAAAATGCAAATTTTTTTAATCATATTATTTTATTCGTTTTTCGGACTGCCCCGGAGCAGTCCATTGCCGGAATACCCTTCCGTTTCAACAGGCGCCAAATAAAGCAAAAGAAGTGCAAAAAGAAATCCGTGCGTCAGCATTACCGTCAATAATCCGCTTTCGGTAAAAACAACCGCGGGCATCGCCATCAATGCAAAGCAAAAACAAAAACTCTTGCCGCGGGATAACGCATCCGCGACAATCAGCAGAAACGATAAAACGCATCCCCACAGCGCCATCCCCAAAAAACCGAAATTCATAAAACCATCGGCATAAATTCCATTGACCGCATTTGTTTCGGGGCGGTTGAAATATGTTTTTGCAATCAAATGGCCGGGCGACATATCATACGAATAATGAAACAAGCTTTTAACAACACCGTGCTCGGAGAGAAACAAAAACGGATTGGCGGAAAAAAAATCGTAATACAAGTAAGACAACTGGGCCGGCACCATCATAAACCGGCGCGTAAAAAGAAAATACACCCACTCGCTTCCCATTACATAATAAACGGCAATTCCCAAAAAAACAACAAGACTAAATCCTCCGAACATCAAAGAAATCACGTTCTTTCTTCGCGCAATAAAATATAACCCCAAAACTAAAAAAAGGGAGAACAAAAAAATTTTATTGCCCGTGGCAAAAAAAATGATGCTTTGAGAAAGAATCACCGATAAAAGTAGCCACCATTTTTTGTTTTTAACCGCCCAAACCGCAAAAAAAGAATTGGCGACATAGGCAAGCCAATTGAACAGATACCCGCCCAAAAAAATTTTAGCGGCGGCAAACGCTTCCCTGACGCGATAAACTTCAACCAGATTAAAATTAATGGAAAATTTTATACCAAGAAACAGAAGCGACATTCCCAAAAACGACATTGCGGCAAAAATAAAACCGCACACAAGCACCGATTGTCTTGGAAATAAAAATTTTAATTTTGGCCGGGGCATAATGGCAAGCAAGAAAAAAACCAAAAGCCAAAAAAGAGTGACCGCCCAAATATAAATCCGCGGCTTATCCAAGAAGCCGTAAAGCGTCAACATTGGAACATAAGAAACGGCAAGCAAAAGCCAAACTATCGCACTGGAAACAATTTTTTTCCGGGGCATCAAAGAAAATATCAAAAACAACATCATCCATGATTCGCAATATTTGATCAAATTGAAATTCGTTTCGGAAAAAAAGATATAATCAGCGAAGCGGTCAGCCACGAAAAAATAAGCGGCGTCAAGCGACAACTTGAACATAACCCATGCGAAAAAATCAAAAAAATTTTTATTTTGGCGAAGCATTTTCTCTAAAATATTAAAAACTGCAATTTAACGATAGAATTGATTATTTTTCACGGATAATTGACCGACCCGGCGGATATTCAAAAACCAAAAAAGAACCGAATATGCCACAACTAAAATAACGCCAAACAATATCGTCAAAAATAAATTTTCGGCAATAAAGGGCTTAATTGATAACGAAATAATCGCCAACGGCAAATTAACCGCCAATGCTACGGCGACACAAAATAAATCTCGGGTAATTTTTTGAGGATAGATTTCTCTTACCGAACGATAAGCCAAAATTCCCAAAAAAATTATCGTCGCGGAAAAAACACACGCCAGCGACACAGTGGGAGGGAAGATCGGCAAGATAAAAAGCGCCGCGCCCGCTAAAAAGATGAAAAAAACAATTGCCGAAAAAAGATTGGTCGTATCTATTGGTTTGTTTTTGGAAGCGTTCAAAATGCTGACTGACGCCGCGTAAAAACAATAGAACATCGCCGAAAAAAATAAAATACGAACAATCGGTACCGCCGGCAAAAACTCTGCGCCAAGCCATATCTTGACCGCCACATCGGCAAAAATCATTGCTTGAAACGAAATAAATATTCCTATATGAAAAATCGCGGTAAACAATAAATTGACGCCATCGGCAATTTCATTCTTTTTCCCCTGGGCGATCATCCCGCTTATTTTCGGAAGTAAGACCAATCCCAGCGGCGCAATCAGCGACCCCAAAGCCATCACCAATCCTTGGGCAAGAGAAAGATATCCCGCTTCCACGGCACTTCCAAAATGCGCGGCCACGGCCGGACCCAAAAAAAACAACGCCCCATACAGAATATCGCCGGCACAGCGAGGCAAAGAATATAAAAACAATTCGCGCCAAAACGGTCGCAGTGAAACGGCGCGGAAAAAATAACCTTTCGCATAGAAGCAAAAAAGAGCAACCGAGAAAGCGCCGGTCAAAAATCCGATAAAACAAATCGCGGATCCGATTGACGACTCGGAAAAAAAGATGAAAGCAAAAACCGGTAAAATTGAAATATTTAAAAGCTGGAGAATATTAAAATATCCGGACACCATCATCCCGCGGAAAAAAGAATAAATCAAGCTGTGCATCAACAAACCGCCGATAAAAAAAGAAAAAGGAGCCACCAACGAAACAAAGTCCGCGGACCCGAGAAAAAAATAGGCGAATTCCTTTTGGAATATGTTGGCGGCGATTAAAAACAATCCGGCAATAATCATCACTCCGACCACGCCGCTTTTAAAAAAGGCCATTTTTCTTTCCGGTGAAACCGATATTGCTACATATCGGGTTATTCCCACGCCCAATCCCAGCAAAAGCAACGGCTGAATCATTCCGGCCGCCCGCTTGACCAAAGAATATTCCCCTACGCCTTGCGGGCCGAAATATTGCGCGATCAATCGGTAAAGCAAAAAAAATGACGCTAAAACCGCCATTTCGGTAATGAATGTTAAAACAACATCTCTAAAAAAAGGTTTAATGGTCATTGAAGAACATCAAGCAATTTATCGGCAATTTTCCGGGCCGCAACTCCGATCCCGTAATAGTTTTTTTCTGTTTTTGGAAAAACGAAGTGATGTGCCAGACGGATTATCTTTTCTTTGTCTGTGCCGACCAGAACGTTTGCGCCAATGGCAACAGTTTCAACCCATTCGGTTTCATTGCGCAAAGTAACGCACGGTATTTTCAGCCAAAACGCTTCCTTCTGAACCCCGCCACTGTCAGTCAAAATCATTTTAGCGTTCTTCTCCAAAGACAGCATTTCCATATATCCCACCGGATCAATCCCGATGACATTCCCTTGGGGAGCAAAAAAATTTTTCAAGTCAAGATTATTTAATTGCGCCATCGTGCGCGGATGTGTCGGAAAAACAACCTTTTCCCCGATGCGAGAGACCGCGTCAATGATTTTTTTAAAATTTTCCGCGTTATCAACATTTCCCGCGCGATGAACCGTCAGCAATAAATATTTTTTTGGTTCAATTCCCAATTTTTCCAAGATTGCCGGATGGCATTTTTTCAATTTTGCATTTAAAACGTCCAGCATAATATCGCCGGTGTTAAACACACCCTTAATAATTCCTTCCCGCTTTAAATTGGCAATCGCGTTCCGCGTCGGACAAAACAAAAAATCGGAAACATGATCGGTTAACACCCGGTTAATTTCTTCGGGCATTGATTTGTTGAAACTCCTCAACCCTGCCTCAATATGCGCCACCGGTATATGCAATTTTGCCGCGGCCAGAGACCCCGCAAGCGTTGCATTAATGTCGCCAATCACCGCAACCGCGCCGGGTTTTTTTTCCGCCATAATTTTTTCCAATCCGATCATGGATTGGCCAGTTTGCCAAGCATGGGTTCCGGAACCGATTCCCAAATTGATATCGGGCGCGGGTATATCCAGATCTTTGAAAAATATTCGCGACATTTCATAATCATAATGTTGCCCCGTGTGTATCAAAATTGGTGCGAATTCCGGCCGTTTTCTAAATTCCCAAAACAGCGGCGCAATTTTGATAAAATTGGGTCTCGCTCCGACCACAACCATGATTTTTATTTTTTTAGTCATAAAATTTTTTGGTTGCGGCGATAATTACCGCTTGTTCTTTGCTGGACAATTCCGGGTAGATCGGCAGGCTCAAAACTTCGGCGGCGGCGCGTTCGGCTTCGGGAAAATCGCCCATCTTATAGCCCAAATA
>Ga0209723_1003845_pt1 | contig 17541 bp, 18 predicted proteins | sample BiotimSIPDNA_2_FD_185750 | JGI IMG/M metagenome (GOLD analysis project Ga0209723, IMG submission 185750) | Anaerobic biogas reactor microbial communites from Washington, USA - Biogas_R2 time_0 SIP DNA (SPAdes) (version 2) | ecosystem: Engineered > Bioreactor > Anaerobic > Unclassified | place... | reverse complement strand
GCCAATATGCTTAAAAAAAACAATACTGATAAAACTAGTAACACAATCTCAATTTGTAAACTCATATTTTTTATACTATAATCATTTTTATGTCCGCATTGTCTGTCTTTTTACACTTGTTGCCAACATATTATATAGTTGATAAAATTACATACAAATTTCAGATTTTGTCAGATATAACAATGTTTTCATTTTACAACTACAAGTTCCCATCTGATTAATCATGGGCTTTTGGACCTTGTTCTCAGGTATTTTTTTCAACTTCATTTACAACTTCTCCCCGTCAGTCACATAAACTACTGACTAGTAAACCATTCCCCGATATTGTTTAAAATGTTTCAAGGTACATTTGTTACCCGAAAACTGCTATTATTTTTATACTGCCAATATCTGTATCGGGAGATTAACACTCATTAACCTTGCCCTTAATATCATAATCATTTTCAAGCTTGCCATAATCTCACTATTAATATACTGATATAAAGTATTTTAATGCATATATGACAAGTATCCTGCTTCTCTAAGAAACTACAAGTTAAAAATTCTCAGGAAAAGGGATCGATTTTTATATAATTTATTTCATTGGCCGTATGGAACTTACATGTATTAAATAATCTTTCCCTTTCGTGAGTCGCTGATTGTATAAGTTTCATTTCATGATATTACTGACACTGTATTAAAGTTTATTTGGAGCTCTGATAAACTAGCTAGTCTCTGAGGATATAAGAGCCTTTGCAGTTTCTCTCACTAAAATCCCCTGCTAATCTGCTGAACAGTTAACATTTTAATTAATAATCCCTTAAGTGATAGCTCCCGGCATTTATATATCTTGTCAGTAACAATTCAACTATTTGCATTGTATATGTGGCTGATGATCCTGCCCTTGTCGACGCGGATAAACCATTCTGTTTCAGTGACAATATAGGCATCAGGAGGGTAATAAGGGAAATCCTCACATATTACAGGCCCTGCAAGTGGGATCCTTAATTCTCCTGAATACCATTAAGCTTTTATCTTCCCTTGTATGTCAGGGAATACATAATCCAAAGGATTACTAAATAAACTGTACATACGATTATCTATGATTATTTTATCCCCTCTCTGAACTGTCATATTGCTTTGATTTTTATTGACCTTTTTTGTTGAAAAAATAAAAACAGAAAACCCTGTTTTCCGGCCAGGGAATGTATCGATTCAGGAGCTTTTAGTAGCAGAGGTAAAGAGATTATAAACTTTCCACATATATCGATATTGTCTTCCTCCTGTTTTGTGCGGTTTTTAGGTATCAAAAATGCCAACTAAAAAATTTACAGACACCTCTGCTCCACTCCGGGTAATGGCAATAACCCCCTTTCAACCCCCTTCAACTTCTTCAACTTCTTCAACCCTATAAGGATTGCCGTCAGTCATGATTGTCAATTTGAAGTCTACCCTTCCAGGGTAGTTGTTATGGAGTGGTTGCCATTCCCCGGGATGGAACCCGGGCTATTGGATGAAAACCCCCTCCGGGGTTTTTCTGATGTACGGATATTTTTTCAGGGGTAGTGAAATCTAACATTCCGGTGTCAGAAAAACAGTAATTAATGTTTTGTACGGAAAAAATTCATGAAATAATAACCCTATTTTAATAAATATACCGTTCCGGTGGTTTGATATTTGCCCCCTGTGTGGGACATGAAATTAAGTTTACCTGCTTTTAGCTGCAAGTGGTGTTTTCATATGTTACAAGAAACGTTTCCGCGAAGCGGAGTCCGGCGAAGCCAAAGAATTAAAGAAAAAGAGTCCGGATATGTTTTTTGCTTTGCATTTACCCCTCACAGGCACCCTGTCTCTCTAACTCATTGAAATTATCATCCGGTGTCAGTTAACCGGCTGAATATAATTCTGATAATTCCTACCGGCCACGAAGCAGGCCGGATATTAATAACCCCGGGCAACAGCCCGGGGTGCCTGAGTACCTCACGATTATTCATCCCTGAAAGGGGTGAATAATAGAAGATATTCAGCGCCTGCGGCGCTGATAACAGTGTGGGGATACTACAACCCCGGGCTGTTGCCCGGGGTTATTAATATATGGCGCCTTACGGCGCCGGCCTTATTCATCTTCATTGCTGCCGTCGTAAGTTGTATGAATGTATATTTCGCCCCCTGCCAGATTAAGAACTTTTGTAAAGACATGAGTAATGTCAATGAGAATAGCGAGTTGATCCCGAAAACCCGGGAAGGCATCAGGCATGAGGATCGTCAGCGTGGCCTGTTTGCCGAAACACATGCAATAATGAATACCGTTTCTTCAACTTCTTCAACCCTGAAAGAATTGTCAATTTGAAGTCAACCTTCCCAGGGTTGTGGTTATGGTGTGATGACAACTTCAGCGTCTCCACGGGAAATAACTGCCCCTCCGCATGTTGCAGATGTCTGCGTAACAGACGTGACTTCGGCTGTCGTTACACAGGTATATCTTCACTCTGGCACCCCGTAAAGAGTAACAGTATTATTATACATATTCCTAAAGCTTTTATGTAAATTATTTTTTAGAAATTATATATTTCGATTCAAGTTATATATCTTTTTTTCATATTTAAAATCCTATGCTGTAAAAATCGACGGTCAGCTACACCAAAAATATAAAACATGCTAAACGTTCTTTAAACAGTAATAATGCATATACTGATTTTGTTGAAACAGGGTTTTGCCCAGACTCACGTCATGAGCATGTTTAAAAACCTTCAGTTAAACTTTTTGAAAATATAGCTGTTTATTTATTGATTAATGTGGAGGCCAGAAGCCACATAAAAAAACGGGATGATACACAGATGTTATATTATGGCAGAAAAAGAAAGAAACAAACTGATGAATGATGGGTTCATTGAGAATTTAAGTCCGGTTGATTTTAATTCAACAGTCGACAGATTGTCAAAAGAGATTGAGAAAAAATCATGGAATATTTCACATGTATATGATCTACAAAAGACAATGGATAAGTTTGGTAAAGAAGTATTACCTGTAAAAGTTTTTTCATTATGTCATCCAAATCATTCAAGCAGGATTCTTGAAAAAGATTCAGAACGTATAATATCATCAATAATGCCCTGTCGCGTTAGTGTTTATGAAAAGCATGATGGAAAAACTTATATTTCAAGAATGAATTCTTCAATTATTGCTTCAGGTTTTGGTGGTATTATTGAACAGGTGATGACGGATTCTGCAAATGAAGTTGAAGAAATTATTGAAAAAACTTTACAGTGATTTGACAGTTGCGTGTTTCAAAACACCAGACGACACCGGAAACCAGGACTGTTGAGTGCATCACAATTAAACCTGGTTTAAAATTTATTACAAAGAGATAAAAATGGAATTATTAAAAACGGAACAATATGACAGTCTGACAAATCATGTGAAACAGGTTAAAATTAACAACCTCTTTGCGCGTTCAGTGATTGAAAAAAAAGTATCAGGAAAAATATTTGTTGACAATACCCAAAATCCAAAAACATTTTATGTTATTCATCCATATGGAATGTCTTTATTATTTGGTGATTCACAGAATCCTGACTTTAACAATAAATTTCTTGAATACTCTTTGAATTTTAATAAAACACGAGATAAACATGAATGGATGCAAGCTTACCCGAATGATTGGGATAAAGTTCTTTCTGTGCTTTATAGTAATTATATGATAAAGTCGTCAGAGAATAAGAACAAAACTGAAACTGGTATTATTGAGCTAAATACAAGGATTAATTTTAAATTTAACCGTGATAAATATATAGCAAACAAGAGTACGATCTTACCAAAAGATTGTAAGATTGTGAGAACAGATAGAATAATTTATGAGAAAATGACAGGCAGTGTTATCCCTGCTAACTTTTGGGATACAGCCAATGATTTTATTAAAAATGGTGTTGGATTTAGTTTGATATGTAATAACAAATTGGCAACAACTGCATATTCGGCATTTATACATGATAACATGTTGGAGCTGGGAATTGAGACTATCCCTGAATTCCGTGGAAAAGGATTTGCCCGACTGACCTGTTGTGCATTGATTGATTATTGCATAAAAAATGATTATGAACCTGTCTGGGCATGCAGACTTGAAAATACAGGTTCATACAAATTAGCCGGGAAACTTGGATTTGAATTATTCAAAGAGATACCATATTATAGATTAAGTAAATGAATGATACTTCGCCTGCTTAAAAACAAAGGGTTTTGATAATGTGAAAATGATTGAAGGTGGTTATCAGCAATTAATAAATGCTATTATACCGGGTAAGATTTATAAACATATTAATAAATAAGGATTTAGTGTATGAATATTTGGATATTGGCTGGTATCATCCTGGTCATTGCATTAATTATGACTATGACAGGTCGCGGTGGGGGAAATTTTTATGTTTTAGCCCTGGTCCTGTCGGGCATAGGTATTCACGAAGCAGCTACCACCGGCCAATTTGTCCTGATAAGTTCCTCTTTAACTGCTACCCTTGTTTTCGGAAAAAAGAAAGTCGTTGACTGGAAATTAGTTTTGCTAATTGGAAGCATGACTTTGATCCCGGCTTTTTCAGGTGGTTTTTTCTCCGATAAATTTGATGCGACATTGTTAAAAATAATATTTGCCATATTCATTTTTATAGCATCAATTCTGATGCTCAAACCCATGGGGAAAAAACCCGGACCGGACAAGCGTTATCGAATCGAATTAAAATCGACAAATGCGACCTATCATATTAATTTGCTTATTTTCATTCCCATTGTACTCATCACGGGATTCGTTGCCGGAATGGTAGGTATTTCGGGTGGTTCTTTTTTAGTACCTCTGATGGTTCTGGCCCTTGGTGTGCCAATGCAAATTGCCGTAGGAACATCTACTACTCTGGTGTTAATCACTGCCACAGCAGGATTTCTAGGACATTTAAGCACTGGTCATTTCGATGTCAGAATGTCAATTATTTTGGCTGTTGCCGCTATAATTGGAAGCTTGTTCGGAACACGATTAACTATTAAGGCAAACCCTGAAATGCTTAAAATTATTTTTGCAGCCACATCAATGCTTGCGGCGCTGATTATGTTGTACAAGGTTTTCTGTTAATCGTAAAAGATAAGTAATATGTAAAATATAGCATGATATAATAAAATACTGTACTCTTCAGCTACCCTCAGAGAACATGAAACGCAGTTGAAACCCGGTGGTTGAGCAGCGTCGAAACCATCTGATTTGAATCAAAAATTCTTCCCGGATCAACACAACTGAGTGCTTATTATGAAAAAAACGGAGTAAGAAGAAAAATCATTTGAAGCCATCCTCTAATATCCTGCAAAAACAAATGGCTGATGGCATATTCTACAGGATATAATTTCAACAAATAACTAACTAATAAATGTCAGCTTACAGGATATCCTAAATCCTGATACCTGTTATTGCTTTTTTGGAAATAAAGACTATTTCGAACCAAACAATTCTTGTTTTGTTTATCTATTAATAATAAATTGTAAATGATTTTAAGGTTCGGATAATATATCTGATATATACTTTTTTAATAAAAATTTTACAAACTAGAATGCTTAAAAAAGTATATGTGAGAGTGAAGCGGTTACATAGTGTAAGAAAATTTATAAACGTATGAAATTATTTGAAAGACTACATGCAGGAATTGACTCAGCAGTCATTCCATGGATGGGCAGAAACGGTTTGTTCTTATTACGCATCAGTATCGGGATCATTTTTTTCTGGTTTGGAATACTCAAATTTTTTGAGGGTCTTAGTCCGGCTGAAGACCTGGCAATTAGGACAATCAGTGCCATTACATTTAATCTGGTACCTGAAAAAGTCATAATCTACGGCCTTGCTGCATGGGAAGTACTGATTGGTATCGGCTTTCTTTTCAACATCTTCATGCGTGAAACACTAATCCTCTTGTTTCTGCAGATGCTAGGAACTTTCTTTCCTCTCTTTCTTTTCCCGGATGAGGTTTTCCACGTTTTCCCCATTTCACTTACCCTGGAAGGCCAGTATATTGTCAAAAACCTTATTATCATAAGCGGAGCTATCGTTCTGGGATCGAAATTAAAAAATGGAAAGATAAGCTCTGCCCTGTAATATTATTTACATTAAGCTTTTATGGCGAACCGGATTCCCAGTATTAAACTGTTACTTTTCATACTCCTTATCCTTTTTTCAGGAGAAATGATATTTGCACAGACAAAAGGGAGATTTTTGACTTGTCTTTGATCTTTGCCTCTATGGTTTACTGAGAAATATTAAAACCGATTACATTGATGGCATTAATCTCAGTCTGTCTCATGATATGGCCGGGCTAGGTCTTGTTTTAAACTTTTAACCGGTTTTACAGCCCTGATAACTAATAAAATTGACCCAATGCCTTACTTACTGTTCGCAGTAAGATGATATCTTAATATGTTTTTTTCAAAAAAGCTGAAGGGAACGCGGTATTTGTCCTGATAAAATTATATGTATAAATACTTACTTTTTTTACCGCATAATTGCGAATCTTCTTTTGGGATCAAAATTATACTTTTACACCGGCCATAAAAGACCAGAATTATGCTTGATGTCCTGTTAAATAATCAGGGAAATACAAAGCAGCGCGAAAGAGTATCAGAACTGCATTACAGACCTGACAAGCCTGTTAAAAGTTTTCTTAAGTCCTTATCATGGAGGATTGTAGGTACTCTTGATACAATAATCATCAGTTACATTATAACCGGCAAACTGTCTTTTGCTGTATCAATAGGTGGTATTGAAGTTATAACCAAGACTATTCTGTATTATTTCCATGAGAGGTTATGGGCCCGTATGCATAAAATCCGGTTCACTTTACTTAAAAAATCCGATGATAAACAAAATGAATATAACAGAACTGAAAGAATTACTCGGGGGAAAATCAGTCGAAGATTCATTAAAAACCCTGACTTCACTGTTCACCGGACAAACACTTTTTACAAGCAGTTTTGGAATTGAAGATCAGGTAATAACTCATTTCATTTGTGTTAATAAGATCCCTGTTGAAATAGTAACTATTGATACAGGAAGACTTTTTCCTGAGACTTACGATGTTTTTAACCGGACGATAAAAAAGTATGGACAGACTATCCGGGTATATTTTCCTGATCATAAGCTAGTTGAGGCCATGGTGACTGAGAAGGGCCCTTTTAGTTTTTATTATTCAAAAGAGAACAGGCTGGAATGTTGCAGAATAAGGAAGGTACTACCCTTAAACAGAGCTCTCGAAGGGAAGAAAGTATGGATTTCAGGTATAAGAGCTGATCAGTCGGATAGCAGAAGCAACCTGGAGCAGCTGGAATACGATAAAGAAAGGGATATATTTAAATATTATCCTCTTCTTACGTGGTCGTATGAAGATGTAAGAAATTATATCCGTGAAAATAATATACCCTATAATGTTCTTCATGACAGGAATTATATAAGCATTGGCTGTCAACCATGCACAAGAGCAGTAAATCCCGGGGATGATTTCCGTGCCGGCAGATGGTGGTGGGAAAGTGATAGTCAGAAGGAGTGCGGATTACATTTAAAATAGCATTAAGAATATTGCAGAATTTCAATTATTGTATTTGCAAGAGGGATAAGGTTTGGGTGAGGTTGAAGCTATTACGGATTATACAGACAATTTGTTGAAGTTATAATTATCATTATATGAAGATAAATGACGAACATTTAAAAGAGCTTGAAGATGAAGCCATATTTGTAATGAGGGAAGTTGCGGCTCAGTTTGAAAAGAAAGTTATTCTTTTTTCAGGAGGAAAAGATTCAATTGTGCTTGTCCATCTGGCAAAAAAAGCTTTCTGGCCTGCAAAAATACCTTTCAGTCTTCTGCATATTGATACAGGCCATAATTTTGAAGAGACTCTTAAGTTCAGGGATGATCTGGCAAAAGAGCTTGGTGTAGAACTCCTTGTAAGATATGTTCAGGATTCTATTGACCAGGGCAAGGTGATGGAAGAGAAAGGTATCAATGCCAGCAGGAATAAAGCTCAGTCAGTCACTCTCCTCGATGCTGTTGATGAGCTCGGGATAGATGTAGCTATAGGAGGAGGCCGTCGTGATGAAGAGAAAGCAAGGGCAAAAGAAAGATTCTTCTCACACAGGAATGAGTTTGGTCAATGGGATCCCAAAAACCAAAGACCGGAATTGTGGAATATCTTTAACGGACATAAAAATTACGGAGAACACTTCAGAGTGTTTCCCATAAGCAACTGGACCGAACTGGATGTATGGCAATACATCATGAATGAAAACATCCCGCTACCTGAACTTTATTATTCACATCGCAGAAAAATATTCAAACGGAACGGTGTCTACCTTGCATGGGCTCCTTTTATGCAGTTAAAACCGTCTGAGCAGGTGTTTGAGACAGATGTCAGATGCCGGACCATAGGAGATATTACCTGTACAGGTATAACACTTTCAAAAGCTGATTCCATAGAAGATATCATTGCTGAGATAGCTGCCACGAGGGTTACTGAACGGGGAGGCAGGTATGACGATAAAAGGTCAGAAGCAGCTATGGAAGACAGAAAGAAAGAAGGTTATTTTTAAACTTTTTTAATAACCTGCAAGTACCGGTTTATCTTATTTTCAACAATTATTACAGGTATTTTACCGGGCATAACCAAAAAAACGGAAATTGTGTTACACTGATATTATGGAGAACGGTTCAAAAAATGAATTTAAAAGTCTGTTGAGATTTACAACAGCAGGCAGTGTTGATGATGGGAAAAGCACTCTTATAGGGCGCTTGTTATATGACAGTAAGTCTATTTTCGAGGATCAGATGGACCATCTTGTCCAGTCGAGCAAACGTCTGGGCAAAGATAATATTGACCTGTCACTCATAACCGACGGACTGAGAGATGAGAGGGAACAGGGGATCACCATAGATGTAGCCTACAGATATTTTGCCACACCTGAAAGGAAATTCATCATAGCTGACACTCCCGGACATATTCAGTACACAAGGAACATGGTTACAGGAGCCAGCACCGCCGACCTGGCAGTAATACTCATTGATGCCAGAAAAGGTGTTCTTGAACAAACCTTAAGACATTCCTATATAGCTGCTCTTCTTGATATCCGCTATCTTGTCTTCTGTATCAACAAGATGGATATGGTTGACTATTCGGAAACCATTTTTAATGATATCAGGGATAAACTGGTACAGCTGTGCAGTAAGTTTCACACTGAAGAAGTACATTTTCTTCCTATCAGTGCCAAGTACGGGGATAATGTTGTTGAGCCTTCTGTCAATATGAACTGGTATAAAGGATCAACACTGTTAAAGTTGCTTGAAACAATCCAGATAAAAAAGTTCAAGAATTCTTCTGAAGCCCGTTTCCCTGTACAGACCGTCATAAGGCCTCTGTCGAGTGAATATCACGATTACAGGGGTTATGCCGGAAGAGTGGCAGGTGGCTCTTTCCGTCCGGGCGATGAAATAACTATTTTCCCATCCGGATTAAAATCAGTTATCACTTCAATAGATATGATGGGGAAAAAGCTTTCAGAAGCTGTTATCGGCGATTCGGTATCTATCACTCTGGCCGATCAGTTGGATATTGGAAGAGGTTATCTCTTTGCCAAAGGCAAAGAACTCCCCCGGCAGGCCCAGGATATTGAGATGATGGTATGCTGGTTCAATGAAAAACCTCTCAGGACAGGAACCAGATATCTTGTAAGACATTACAGCAATGAAGTCTCATGTATCATTAAATCTGTAAATTACAAAATGAATATCAACCGTCTTGAAAAGGAAACATCAGACCTGTCTGTTGGTGTGAATGATATTGCAAATATCACCATTAAAAGTGTAAAACCCTTGTATTTCGACAGTTATAAGAATAATAACATTACCGGCAGTGTAGTTATTATAGAAGAAGGCTCAAATGATACAATAGCTGCAGGGATGATAGAATGATCTGCAATCATGATAACAATCTGCCTTCATATACTGAACATTTATTCGGATAAAAAAAGCCGCCGGTAAACAGAAAAAATACTTCCGAATAAACGGCGACCATTACTTTTAAAAATATACCGTACACCTACTGCATACCGGGAGTGATAATTCTGTAATTACCGCTCAGGTGCATCAGACTGAAGAGATAAAGGAGTCCGTCATAATATGGGTCGAAATATCCATCTTCATACGGTTCCAGTTTTGCTTCCCATATGGCATCAACAAATTTCCAGCTCTTGGCCTGTGTTCCCATAATAGAAGCTGCTGCTGATGTAGCGACCAGTCCGAGAGAATGACGGAGTGTCTGGAACCCGCCAGCCGGTAATATCCAATCAGGAAGGCTACCATCAAGATTGAACTGATCTTCGAAAGAGTCAATCCCTCTGCAGAACAAAAAATTCTGTATCCTTCCGGCATAATCCTGTTGCCACTCTTTATCCCTGGCAAACCACGAATAATCCATTGCTATATTCATAGGGACGCGCCATGAATCGAAACGGAAAATACTCTGCATATTAGGGCCGTACGACCTTGGGACCCCGCTGAATTCAGTTGCATCAGCATTCAGGCCTGTTGGAGAACTGCAGGCTCTGTGAAGAAAAGCACGTGAAGTATCTGCACAATCCCTGTAAAACTGTTCATGCCCGTCATTGGCATACTCAGCCCACATCTCCCAGAATGCCGGTAAATGATAAGAAGGATCTGTCCAGTCATAGCCTGTTGAATCAGGCACAAAATTGATTTGCTTATGTCCAAGGTTTATGATACTCCTTATTCCTCCTGTTCCATCCTTTCTCCACATGGCATCAAGGACACGTCTGGCTTCTCCGTAATAGTCGATACCTGTATCATTACCCCATCGGTTAGAAGCGAAAAGAAGAGATGTGACAAAATAGAACTCTCCATCGGAAGCCGACCCCTCAGCATTCTTCTCTCCCGTCTCCGGTTTCAGATTCCACGCGAAATATGCATCACTGGGACCACCCTGATGTTGCATATATGCCTTTGTATAACGCCATATATCATCGAAAACATCTTTTTTACCGAGCTGTACTGCTACCATCAGGCCGTACGAAAGACCTTCACTACGGATATCATGATTCTTTACATCCGAGAGATAAGCCATCGAATCATTAATATTAAAATAAACTCTGTCTGGTCCTTCAAAGACATCATAATAGGCTTTGGACAGTTTTGCATCAATATCCTCCTGACTATAACCGGCTTCAAGAAAAACATTACGGTATTTACCCGTTTCCCAGGCACCTTTTTTCCAGGGTTTCATTTTCCCACGGGGATCTTTAATATCTTTTTCGCACTCATTTAATCCGGATTCTCCGGTAGAACAGGCCCATAGTAATAAAGCTGAAAGCAAAACACTTAAATAAAACCATTTCTTCATAAAATTCATCCCCTTATTCTCTTAGCTCTGCCTGAAATGTTTTTAGATCCTCCCATTTGCCCTCATCTGCCAGTTTAGCCTGATGAGGCCAGGTAACAGGATCATGCATCCGGTATCTCTCTCCTCCGTCCTGAATAAGATGTTGGGAAATAACATCCGGAGATGTTTCAGACAACTGTTTCCATGTGGTAATACCTCTGTTCTTCAGTATCTGTGATATTTTAGGTCCAATACCATTAACAACCTGGAGATTATCTTTTGCAGGTGACTTTTCAGGTTTTTTGGGTGCTACAGGCTTATTCTTCCCGGCTTCAGATTCAAGTTCTCTTATCCTGAGATCTTTTTCCCTTAACTCTCCTTCCTGTTTCAATAATTGTTCTTTAACGGAAATCTTGTCGTCTTCCAGTTTTTTTATCTGTATCTTCAAAGTTGAATTCGCTTCTTCCCATTCAGCACATTTCTTACATTTCATTGATTTTCTCAGAAGATAACCGATGAGGAATCCTAATAGTGCTGCAACGAGGAGCACTATTACAATAAATAATAAATCAGCTGTAAATCGTTCTGCCATGGTGTTTTATTTTAATATAGTAATTTCTGTTCTGCGGTTTTTGGCTCTTCCTTCAATGTTGTCATTAGACGCCACCGGATCCCTGAAAGATCTGGAAGAGCAATCTATACAGCCGGAAAGAATACCTGTTCTGACAAGAAAGTCTTTAACATAGTCTGCCCTTTGCTGACCTAATTTCTCATTGAAAGAAGCTGTACCTGAGCTGTCTGTATGCCCTGTAACAATAACTTTTTTCCCGGGATAATTTTCCAGATAGAATTTAAGCTTACTGAGATATTCTTCTGAGATAGCACTCATATCGCATACAGCAGAAGAGATATTGAAATATACTCTTTGCACACCTGCACTGACAAGGAAATCTTCTGCCTCATCAACCAATGTCTGCAATGAATCTGCAGAACTTTGCCCGGTGTCATTCTCTGCGAAGCTCTGTATCATCTGATCAGTACCTGCCTGTGTGTAAGCCCCACAATCGCCCCTGACCTTGCATACATACCAGTAACCTGAACCCGCTATCCAGATCACAAGAAGTATGAACAGGATATAAACATAATTTCTCATGTGTAAATGATTTAATTACGGATTTCACATAATTTGTCCCGCACTGCGGGATATGAGTCAAATAAAATTTACTATCGAAAATCAGGTTTTTATAAACCTAAAGTTGAGAATAATTAATTAATTATCAAAGTATTTTAATCCAATTTTAAATTGATAATCATATTTAGAACACGTCTGCACTTCTTAAATCAGATAAATGACCGGGAGAAAATTATATCCATAGCTTTGATTTTTTAGTTCAGCCATGCTGACGCTAATTATTTTGTGTTAAATTTGGGTGGCATGATAGTAACTAACCTTTAAAAGCCGGCAATATGAAATCCTTACCCCTTATTTTTGTTACACTATTTATAACCATTGCCAATCTTCAGGCTGAAGAGGCCGGCAATATCAGGAAAGAGCTTCTCGGTACACATCAGGGATCGGAAGTATATCGCTATATTCTGACCAATAAAGCCGGCAATACTCTGTATCTGACCAATTACGGAGCAAGAATAATAGGAGTGGAAGTACCTGACAGGAATGGAGTAAAAGCTGATGTTGTTCTTGGTTCCGATAACCTTGAATCTGTTCTGAGAGATGCTTTCGGAGGAGCTACGGTAGGAAGGTATGCCAACAGGATTGCAAACGGAAGATTTATTCTCGACGGAGTTGAATATAAATTACCTGTAAATAACAAACCCAATACCCTGCACGGCGGCCCCAACGGATGGTATACAAAAGTGTGGGATGCAGAGATAATAAATAATAAAAATAAACCGGCTGTAAAATTTTCATTAGTCAGTCCCGACATGGAAGAAGGGTTTCCCGGGACAATAAATATTGAGGTACTATATACCTGGACCCGGAAAAATGAGATCATAATAGATTATGTTGCCACTACCGATAAAAAGAGTGTTATTAACGTTACCAACCATGTTTACTTCAATCTTCACGGAGCTTCTGAAGGACATATATTTGACCATATTATTACTTTAAAAGCTTCGGCCTATACTCCATTTAACTCCACACTTATTCCCACAGGAGAAATCCGTTCAGTAAAGGACACTCCATTCGATTTTACCACACCAAAAGCTTTTGGGGCAAGTATAGGTGATACTTTTGAAGATAAAGTCTTTTCGGGATATGATCACAATTATGTTCTCGACAACAAGGAGAAGATAGATGCTATAGTTTATGACCCTATCAGCGGCCGCACTATCGAGATGAGCACCGATCAGCCTGGGATGCAGCTCTATACAGGTAACGGCCTCATGTGGCTGAAACAAAACCCTTCAGAGGGAAAACGATTCCGTTCCCGTTCAGGTTTTTGTCTGGAAACACAACATTTCCCTGACAGTCCTAACCAGCCGGACTTCCCTTCAACTGTCATTGAACCAGGAAAAAAATTCAAGTCAAGAACTGTTTACAGGTTCTCGGTAAAAGAATAAAGGTCACCTGTAATATCTTAAACAGCGGTTGTTGACTTAAAAACTAATAACTAATTCTCTGATCTTAGTTTAAGCTTTCTTCAGTAATTCCTTACCGAAGGTCATGCACTCCGATCTCTTTAGATTATCATATTCCGGCATCTTCATCCCCTCCATCTGTTTACGTACATCCGGTTCCATAAGTCCGAATGTGATTCTTCCGCGAAATACCTGCGATGGCAGATTGCTGACTCCTGCCAGAAGAGCCAGATGATTATCTATAAAAGTCTTTGTCTGTTCCGGGCCGACTGGTTGCATCATGTTACCGCAAACGGCAAAATAACCTCTTAACCTGCTCTTCAGTATTGTGGCGTTCTTCTTAATATAATTCTGCAACTCCTGTGAGGTGACATTTGCCCTTATAGCACCACCGATAACTACATGGTCATAGCCCGAAAGATCCGGATTTTCACGAACGTCAAATACATTTGCAATACCATCCATGCCTTCAGATATCCATAGAGATGCATCGCGGGTTGAACCGCACCAGGTACCATACAGAATGGCCCATTTCTTTTCAGAAGGATTTGGATAATATTCCAGAGCTCTTGCTCTCTTTGGTAAAAACAGAGCTATAACAGCCAGCCCCATTCCCTTAATAAATTCTCTTTTTTTCATGAGCATCTTGTTATTGAGTTAGTATGTGTGAAATAAATATAAAGAGCGGATATCCCTTTCCATAAGATAATTGTAGTGAGTAAACAATAACAATAGTCTTCTCGTTGTATTTTCTGAAATGCATGACTAATAAACAATAAAGTTTGTTACTGTTGGCACATTTCTAACCAAAAATACTTTAATTTATTGATAATTTATATATTAAACGACTGAAATGAAAAGAATCACATTACTTTATGCAGCAATTTGCATGTTTGCTTCATTGCCTGCACAGATACCCGGTGAGCTGACTATTGCGGATCTTGAAAGATGGAACAGGATAACAGAAAGCCTCATCTCAAACGACGGTAAGGCGACTGCTTTTGTTTTGGAGCCATGGGATGGTGATCCCCAGGTAAAAATATACAACAGCAATGCAGAAGAAGTTGCTGCTTTCCCTTTCGCTACCGGAATATCATTTACTTCAGATTCTGAATTTCTCATAATGACATTTAAACAACCGGATTCGCTTATCCGGTCTCTTAAGCTCAGAAAAACAAAAAAAGAGGATATGCCTTCTGATATGCTTGGAGTATATAACATTTAAAAAGGTATATCCGATACGATAACAAGAATAAAGAATTACAAAGTCCCTGCCAAATGGTCCGGCTGGATGGCTTATCAGTGCGAACCAGACAAGGGAAGCCCCCCGGACAAAATCCTTTCTTCATCTGACCCGGCAGAATCAAAGGTTCAGACCCCTGGCACAACGAAAGAAGAGTCGGAAGAAAATGGTTATCATCTATATATAAGAAATCTTGTTAATGGCAGCACTGACACTATCCCTTTTGTCACTTCCTACATTTTTGCTGCTGAAGAAGAAGTACTGATGTGTGCTACCACAGGAGACGGAAAAGAGCTGTCACCCGGAATTATTATTATTGATCTGCATTCCGGCAGACATGAGAGGATTTACAGTAAAGATGATGCATACAGTCAGCTGGCCCTTTCGGATAAAGGTGAGCGTGCCGCATTTCTTGTCTCTGCTGAAGACAAAAAGGATAAGACAGGTAACAACTGGTCATTGTGTTACTGTGACGGATCAGGAGAGGCATCTGTTGTAGCAGGCAGAGGCAGTCGGAGAACCTCACTGGCCATTAAAACATCCGAATAAAGTTGATTTTCAGTTGAGGATGTCACAGTTCTTCGGACATTACCTTAAAGGTGAACCCATGCCTCTATGGATGAAAGAAGGAGTTCCTGCTGCAGAGAAAGATTTTACAACAGGTTATTGAAAGTGCTCAGCCACCTGTTTTTCACTACGCTGCACATTGTTTTACGAACCATCGGACAGCTCTCTTCACTAAACTATCCACACAGAGTTATCGCCCATGCACGACACACGAAAAAGAAGCCGTCACCCAAAGTAATCGGGACGGCTTCTCCTTTTGTAAAATCCCTAAACTAATTCTATTATAAAGTTCTTTCAACCAGCTTCTTTTCAAAAAGCTTCAGAGTTTCATCCTGTAACAATACCCAAAGGGAATAGACACCCTTAAGAGTCCCTATAGGGATATTCAGACATCCCAGGGCTGCTACTACAATAATGAGATAACGTGCCCAGGGCTTAAAAGCAATAAGTCCTATCCCCCCTACCAGTCCCAGTGTCGACATAAAACCTATGAGCAAGGGAAGGCTCAATGATAAAAACCTGAGGACCATAACAGGGACTTCCTCGTGTTGTACAAATCCCCTGGCAAAATTGAGTGCAAAGAACACGGCAAGTGCGCCTATCAGTCCAAGGAAGCCAAATCCTATATGGATGGCACCGACAACCACAACGTGTTTCTTCATTTTTGATTCTTTTATACTGCTCTCTTCCATGATATCTTTTATTATGTTAATTTTTCATTCCTGTATAAATGACTGGCAATTTAATCATTTGATGCATTTACGTGAAAAAAAATACCGATTTATGTGCAACCATTTTAAATTATATGAGCTCTATTTGGTAATAGTTTCATAAATTTGAAAACTAAAGACCCTGTAATGAAAAGAAAACTCCTTTTTCCGGTTGTCTTTTTGTTTCTCTGCTGCGGAGTTTCTTCCTGTGAAGGTGAATTTTGCAAGATATGCTCACAGGTCACCGTTGATGAGTCAACAGGTGACAGAACTATAATTGTATCAGAAGCAGAATACTGTGGTGCTGAACTCTTTGCTATTGAAGCATGTCCTCCCATTAGTACAGACAACACTACAACTCAATGGGAATGCCGCTGATCACAAGAAATATATCAGGTTTTATACCCATGGTACAATAAATATTCTGTTTAAGAGTAAATAAATTAAGGGATTACACCTAATTAAACGAAGAAAGGAAAAAAGTTGATTTTTAGTTTAAAACCTGTTGATAAAATGTTAATAATTGCAGGGGCTTCAGGCCCTTCTGTCGGCTACTTATAGTAATTTTATACAAGTATAAGTTGACATTAAAATGACGCTGAATTACAATGACATACAACTCCCCGGAAAGAATATTCTCATAGTTGAGGACGATATTCCTTCCATAAAGTATTATGAAACTCTTCTGAAAAGTACGGGAGCTAATGTTACTGTATTCCGTAACGGGAAAGATTTTGTTGATTTTATCACCCATAATTCCGGAAAGATCGATTTGGTTTTTATGGATTTTCTAGTACCTCTTGTCAATGGTATAGAATGTATAAGGATATTACGTAAAGACAGAAAAAAAGTCCCTGTTTTAATGATCACCGCCTATGCCTCGGAGCAGAGCAAGACAGAATCACTTCTTGCCGGTTGCAATGAGTATATTCTCAAGCCCATATACCCTGAAAAAATTGTAGAAATGCTTGAGAAATATCTTATTCCCCAACGTTCTGCCACTGCTGTTTAATGATCCTTCTCCTCAATTTGTCTGTT
>Ga0209723_1003841_pt1 | contig 17549 bp, 14 predicted proteins | sample BiotimSIPDNA_2_FD_185750 | JGI IMG/M metagenome (GOLD analysis project Ga0209723, IMG submission 185750) | Anaerobic biogas reactor microbial communites from Washington, USA - Biogas_R2 time_0 SIP DNA (SPAdes) (version 2) | ecosystem: Engineered > Bioreactor > Anaerobic > Unclassified | place... | reverse complement strand
CGCCTGTCAATCATCCCTGGCGTTCTTATGGCCAAAAACTCAATGGTAAACCCTCACTTATTAATGACCTTTAGGACATTTCTACTTTGCTGACTTTAGGACATTTTAACTTAGCCTTGACATAAGGTGGTTTGAGAGGGAACAGGATTTCTGTTTTGGAGACCTTCGGTCTAGTGTCGCACACGGTCAAAGACCGGTGCGATCAAGCGTTATAAGACAGGTGCAAACCAGTAGATTTTTGGAGACCTTCGGTCAGTTGTCGCACTCGGTCAAAGACCGGTGCGAACTGCCGGATGGGATTTTTCAAAGTTCAGCAACCAGGCTTTGGTTTTAACCCCGCCGGGAGCCGAAAAGCCGTGTAAATAACCATCGCTGCCAATGACACGGTGACAGGGAACAAAGATGAGGAATGGATTGGCAGCCAACGCCCTGCCTACCGCGCGGGCGGCACCGGGCTTACCGAGCTTTTGGGCGATCGCGGCATAGATGCTGGTCGTGCCGTAAGGGATGGCCAAAGTCTCCTGCAGAACCGCCTGCTGGAAGGTTGAAATCCCGGACCAATCCAACGGTGTACTGAAAGGTGCAGTCAGTTTGCCGGCAAGAAAGTCAGAGAGCTGGGTAAGAGCCTGGTTAATGACGAGAAAGGCATCCCGGACTGGTGGGGCTGGCAGACGCGGGGCTAATTGCGCATCAAGGGGTATTAACCGGACGGCGGTAAGGCCCTTGTCTGAAGCATAGATACAAACCCGCCCTATAGGACTAAAGCTTAGTTCTCCGTAAGACTGCGGCCGCATCTTCATTAATAATTGGATACCATGTCAATATTGCCACGTTCTCGGGCAAGGTAATCAAAGTAGCGGAAAATGAGCACTGCCACAATGGTGAAGACAATGGCAGCCGCGCCCAGGATCAATAAGAGTTGGGCATTGCTCAACTCGGCAAACATGGGAAAGGCCTGGGCATTTTCGGGCATCATGGCGCGGCGGACAAGGGTCAGCCAATAACTTACCGGGATGGCATAACCTACCACCTGGAGCGCTTTGGGCAAAACCGAAAGTGGGAAAACCGCCCCTGAGAAGATGAACATGGCGGCGCCCACCGTCTCGCCGAGGTTCCAGGCGTTGCGCTTGATGATCAGGGACCAGCCGCCAAGGATCAGCCCCATATCCGCCATCACAATGAAGCCCAAAATACTGGCGATAGTGAGCAGTCCCCAATCGATGCGGGCCAAAGATAGCGGCAGCTTGAAGAAAATGACGCCAAAGAGCAGGGTGATGATCACCGAAACTACACGGGTGCCAAAATTGGCCACGCTGCGCCCCATCAGGTAGATGGGAATGCTGATCGGGGCGATGTAGATGTACTTCAAGGTGCGATAGTGCTCGCGGTCATCCAAAACGCCCCAGGAGACACCCTGCACCACCGCGCCGACAATGATGAAAAAGGCATTACCGAGGTAAATGTAGGCAAAGATGGGGGAGGAAAAATCCTGGCTGCTGACAATGCTATACATGATGATCAGGATCGCGGCGCCAGAAATGGGTTTGACGATGGAATAGATAATGAAGAGAAACCAGTCCGTCCAGTTGGATTCGATCTGCCAGCCCAGCCAGGCAGAGGTTTTGAATGTCTTCCAGAAACGCTTCAGGCGCAGGTCTTTATTTTCTACAGCAATTTCCATGATAGATCCTTAATTCAAACGGTCGGTCAGGCGACCTTCACGGATGGCCAGGCGTTCCATTTTGCGCAACATAAAGTAGGCAGCGACCAGGAAAAGCACGCTGAGGCCTGATAAAACCAGCACTTCGATGGTCACCGAGAGGAAACCCAAAGTGGCACCGGATGGAAAGACCAGCTGGCGCATGGCATCCATGCCCATGGTGAGAGGGATGAGGGAGGCGGTCAGGCTGACCCAGAAATTAAATGAGCTGATCGGGAAGTAGAAACCCGAAAGCAGGAAGATCGGCTCCTGGGCGAGGTTGGCCAGGTGCCAGGCTTCACGGTTGAGCAACATAAATAGGGAAGCAAGCATCATGCCCATGCCATAAAGGGCGACCATGGTGAGAGAAAAGACAGCAAAGAGAAGCCAAAAACTGGTAACCACGTATGCCACTTTAAAGATCAGGCTGCCGACAATGACAATGACCAGGGCTCGGACGGTGGTGGCAAAGAGGCCGCCGGTAGCCATGCCGAGGAGGATGGCCATCATGGAGGTGGGTGACATGATGTAAAGGGAGAGGTTGCCGGTCTCTTTTTCCCAGTAGAGCTGGCTGGACATGGACCAGAGGATGTTGACCCAGAATGCAGTCATTGCCCCGCCCATGACGACAAAACCGATGTATTCCTCCGGTGCTTGCAGGGCGCGGTAGACGAAAACATAGCCGATCATGGACATGAAGGGAAAGAAAATGTCAAAAAAGAGCCAGGAGAGGTCGCGCTGGGTGCCAATGACGCGGGGATAAGCCCTGCCGATGACCGTCTGGAGGAAAAGGCGCCAGCCGGTATTCTTGATCATTTTAGCCTGGGCTGCCATTTTCAACCTCTTTCATACTCAAACCAACGAGGCTGACGAAGACATCCTCGAGGGTGGCTTCACGCTTGGACAGGTTCAGGATGCGAATGCCATGGGCGGTCAGATAGGCGATCACGGTGGAAAGGGCGGCATCATCTTCCAGAGCGATCTCCAGTTCAACACCGTCTTCCAATGGTTTCATCGTTGCGAGGCGTACTTCGGGCATCTGCTTGAGAGAATCCAAATCGTGATCATCCAGGGTACTGACCAGCAGGTTAAATATGGCATCATGCTGGAGGCGGCGTTTCAGGGCTGTAGGTGTGTCACAAGCCAGGATGCGCCCCTGGTTGATGATGGCGACGCGGTCGCACAATTCATCGGCTTCGACCATGTAGTGGGTGGTCAACAAGAGGGTACGCTGATGATCCTCCTCCATCCAGGAGCGGATGAACTGGCGGACGTCACGCGAGGCACCCACATCCAAGCCGAGGGTTGGTTCATCGAGGAAAAGGACTGAGGGTTCGGTCATGAAACCCCTGACGATGTTCATCTTCTGGCGCAAGCCGGTGGAGAGATCGCTGCACTTGGTGTTGGCGCGATCGTCCAGACCGACAATTTTCAGCAATTCCATGATGCGTTTGTTGGCCATTTTGGTGGGGATGCCATAGAACTGGGAGAACATCCAGAGATTTTCCTTGACAGTCAGCAGGCCATAGCCCGAGGATTCGCCACCGGAGACCATATTGATCTGCTGGCGGATCAGGTCGGGGTCTTTATTGACATCCAGACCCATGACGCTGGCAGTGCCGGAGGAAGGCGCAAGGAGGGTGGTGAGGATCTTCATGAGGGTGGTCTTGCCGGCACCGTTCGGTCCCAGAAGGCCAAAAAGCTCGCCCTGCTGGACCTGCATGGTGACATGGTTGAGGGCCACCAGTGTTTTGGCGGGCTGCTTCTTGGTTTTCTTTACTTTGTAAATACGCGACAGGTCATTCGTTTCAACTGCATTCATTTTTATCGTACCAATCCCATCTTTCGTAGGGTAAGCGTAGGTTTAGCGTCAAGCAGAATAAGGGGGAGGAAGGTATTATAAAGTCGTAAGGGCGACTTCTCTTCTTCTCCTCCTTGAACTAGTGCCGGAGTCGGCGTCTCCGGCACTAGCTGATTCTATCACCAAGTTGGAATTTCCAAATTTATTTACAGATTTTCAGATAAATTTAATTTGTCAAATGGGCTCGGCATCCCCAAGGGAGGCTTCGCACCGACGAGCTCCTGCTTGATTATAGGCAGGCAGTACACATAGATAAGGGCTAAGAGACATTAAAGCCTATCCACATGATGATGAACAAACTCAGAGATGGACACGAATGCATATGAGATAGGCTTGGAAAAGATCTCTTCACGATGACTAGGTCAAAAAGATCCGTTGGGGCAGGGTTAAGTAGATAAGGTAAAGACATGAAGAACCAGATTGCCCACTTGCGCTACGCTGCGCTTGCGCAGAGTGCAGGTGACGACCCTCTGCGAGGGTCTCGCAAAGGCGAAAGCCTCATTTGAATTTGGTGCGCTCAAATACAGAGCGCACCCTACTAAAAAGACAATACCAGATCGCGGAGACCCTCTGCGAGGGATTCGCAAGGACGGAAACTGAATAGATCAAGAAAACGGGCTGGTCAGGTCCTATTCGCTCCGCTACCAGGATAATAATCCCGCTTCACTAGGTTTCGGGGATGACAAAGACCAGCCCTATCAAGAGGTAGTTGCAGGTTTTGATTACATTTTATACCAGGTTGGTCGGATCGGTGGAGCGCCGGGCAGCCAGTTCTTCACTCATTTCTTTGCGAATGGTGGGGGTGATGGGATAGAAGAATTGATAGGTAGCCCAGGCAATCAACACCAGGAAAGCAGGAACCAACCCCGAAACAAGCATGAAGGAATTGAGCATGGTTGGGATGCGCGCCAGGTCTCCGACGTAATTACCCGTGGTGGCATCGACACTGTAACCGATGGCGACGAGGATGGACCCGATCAGGACAGTGTTCAAAGCGCCCTGGGCTTTGCCAATAACATTGGCGGTTGAATACACCAGGCCACCCATCCGGCGGTGCATTTTATATTCCACATAATCGATAGTTTCCAGGGTAATTAACTGTTGGGGTACATAGATAATGCCCATGATGAAACCCTGTAAAAAGAACAGGACGAAGAAGAGGATAGGTGAAATTAATAATACCCCGGTCAAATTAAGAATAAAGATCGTGGTAGAAACGATGGCCATTCCCAAAAAGCCGATCTTGACGGTTTTGAGGAAATCGCCAACCAGCTTGATGACCATGGGGGCGAAAAGCGCGCCAAGGACATTGGTGGCAACCGCCATGACACCATTAATCCCGGATAAGAGGCTGAATTTTTCAGCATTCACCGCGCCGGTGAGAGGGTCAAAACAGTAGGCATATTTAATAAAGTAAAGCAGTGTTGCAGTGCTGATCGTCCAGGTAAAACCGGAAAATATGGTTGCCAAAATGTTGACAAACATTGGCCGGTTCATCTTTAACATGCCCCAAATGTCTTTGACGGATATTTTGGTTTTTATCTCTGCTGTGTTTTCCTCGATCCTGCCTTCCTTGACAAGGGTCACACCGATAATCGAGAAAACCGCCATCAGTCCCATTAAGGTGGCAATCACAATGGTGATGGATAGGGAAATATTATCAAGTTTGCCGTTGACTGCTGTGATTATCGACAGAACGGTAATGAACGGTAACAGGATGAGCACTTCCCAGATGCGGGGAATGTTGGTGAACTTGGCCCTTAAGGCGACATCGTTCGTAATGGACTGGATAAGCAAGGAACGGGAGGAAAAAGCCCACCCCATTTCCCACATGACATAAAACAGGGTTACCCAGATGCTGACAAGGACTTTATCTGCCTTTACAAAATAGGGGATGCTGAACAGAGCAATGGTTGAGAAGACCAGCAGGAATATGGACAAGAAAGCAAATTTCTTATATTTTCCAAACCGCCCCCATTTGGCATTGTCCATGACCCAGCCTTGAAATGGATCGTCGACGATGTCGATGATGCGGGCAACCAGCAGGACGGTGGTTGCCAGGGTGGCAGCAAAACCGACCTTGCCCACCAGTTGATCAATGCCAGCATAATCGGTCAGGTAGATCATGAAGAAATACATATAGAGGACTGCTCCACCTGCCTGGGCAAAAGACATGGTGGAAAAGCCAAACAGGGTCTTGAAATTGTAAGGATACGGCTTTTTGGCCTTGCCTTTGGAAACCGGGGTTACAGCAGGGTCTTGCAGTTTTGCTTCCATTCTAACAATCTCCTTTTTGATAAACAAATTCCATTAAATAAAAAAGTGGTGAAAGATCACCACCTCAAATCAAACGAATAAATGAATATGATCCAAATAGACCTGGATCACATTGCGGAAGATCCTTATCTGTTCTTTTACCGGCAGGGACTGCTCGCTGGCCATGAGCTCACCCCTGTTGGCCATCTGTTCCAAAAAGCTGGCAATGGTGTTGAGAAGGACGATCACCTGGGCTCTCTGTTCTTTAAGCTCAGGGCGCTTCAGCTCATTTCTTGAAGGAATGAAGGAGTAAACCTGTTCCTTGAACCAGTTGGCGAGTGTCTCATTGGGGTAGTGGTCCCCATAGAGATGATTGAACATGCCCAGGTAACGGTAGGCATCACGCAATTCATCGAAATGATCGATCATGGCAAGCATCAAATCGCTTTCAGAAAGGCGTTTGATGGCAGGCTCCGTCTGTCCTGCTGCCTGAGAAATCTCGTGAAGCATCCTGGCAGCGATCTCAAAGGCGATCGGGTCACGATCAGCGAAATAGCGGTAAAGAGAGACACGGGTGATGCCTGCTTGCGCTGCGATCTCGCTTAATGTGACATTTTCAAGACCTTTTTCAAGGAATAATTTCTCAGCAGTGTCGAGGATCTTAACCCGCCGTTTATTGACCTGGTTTTTGCCTGCCTGTCTGTCTGCTTCCAACTTGGAGATGCTCATGATTTGGACTTCCTGAATTAAATGGTTAAGTTATTGAATTTAATGTAACACAGTGATACAATAATGTCAAGATTATCACATCGCAATTAAGGCGATCAAAGAATCCGGGTTAGAATCCATTCACTGCAAGTAATTGGAAAATGACCCGTAAATAATCAAATAATGGGTTTATAAAGCATAAGTCAATTGCCAACATGCGAAATAATTCAATAAAAGGAGAAAATTCAAAATGAAAATGGAAAAATTGATCCTGAACCAGGAAAGAAATGTCAGCCTGGTCACCATGATACAGGAGGTGGGGGGAGAATTTGGCAGTGTGGTTAAAAGGCCGGCGATCCTCGTTCTGCCTGGTGGGGGGTATGCCATGTGCTCAGACCGGGAAGCCGAGCCGGTAGCCCTGGTTTATGCCAAAGCAGGTTACCAGGCCTTTATTCTGCGCTACTCGGTGGGAGAGCATAAAGACTGGCCCAATCCACTGAATGATTATGAACAAGCCATGACATTGATCCGCAGCAAGGCTGAGGAATGGCATATTTATGAGGACAAGATCGCCGTGATCGGCTTTTCGGCAGGCGGACACCTGGCAGCGTGTGCGGCAACGATCAGTAAGAACCGTCCCAATGCTGCCATCCTGGGATATGCCGCAGTAGAAAAGAAAATTTTGGATATGCTGCACCCGGATCTGCCCATCCCCGGAGAACATGTCGACGCCAGGACATGCCCCTGTTTCCTGTTCGCCGCCAGGGATGACAGAACTGTGGGAATAGAAAACACAGTCAATTTTGAGCTGGCATTGAACAATGAAAACATTTCATTCGAGTCCCACATTTATGCGTATGGTGGTCACGGATTTTCGACAGGCGAAGACAGCCTGGCCATTAGCAAGATGTGCAGCCGGCTGCCCCACTGGGTGCAGGACAGCATCGAGTGGTTGGGCGATATATTCGGAAAATTCGGGGATAAAGCCATGACACAGCCTGCCTGCCCCGGGAAAGTGGGATTCGACCGGGAACCCAAATTGTCGGTTTACTGCACAGTCGGCCACTTAAAAAAGCAAAGCCCCGAAACCCTGGCCATGCTGGGACCGGTTTTTGCACAACTGGATGGGGTGATCGCCAGCTACAAGGAAAAAGGGATGGACATCAGCGGTTACGTGCAAAATGAGCGACTGCAGGACCTGCTGCAGATCATCAAAGTGCCGCAGGAGCAAATTGACGAACTGGATGCTGGATTGACACAGATTGCGAACATTTTCTAGGGGAGGACTTAGTATTCAAGGAAATAAATTCTTGGAACAACAATCTATCATCGCTTTTTGGATATATTACAATAGTGTGTTGGAATAAATTCTTTGACACTAAAAATTCAAAATACGAGGATCAAAATGAAAACGATTGGATATATCGGACTGGGAATAATGGGGAAATCGATCGCCCTGAACATCATGAAGGCAGGCTTCCCGATGGTCGTATACAACCGCAGCAGGGGCGCGATGGATGAACTGGCAGCAAAAGGGGCAATGGTCGCTGGCAGCCCGGCAGAAGTAGCCGCGCAAGTGGATATCGTGTTCACCAACCTGCCCGATTCGCCTGATGTGGAAAAGGTGGTGTTGGGAGCCGGTGGGATAATTGAAGGCGCCAACCCGGGACTTATCTACGTTGACAACTCAACCATTAAACCTGCCACCTCGCGTTTGATCGCCGGGAAACTTGATGAAAAGGGGGTGGCAGCACTGGATGCGCCGGTGAGCGGGGGCGATGTGGGGGCGCGCAATGCCACGCTGAGCATCATGGTGGGCGGCCCGGCAGAAGCTCTTGAAACTGTCAGGCCGGTTCTTGAGGCGATGGGAAAGACGATCACACTGGTTGGGGATGCGGGCGCCGGGCAGATCGCCAAGGCCGCCAACCAGATCATGGTTGCAGCTCAGATGATGGCCATGGGGGAACTTTTGATTTTCGCCCAAAAAGCCGGGGCGGACCCGCGCAAGGTGATCGAAGCCATCAAGGGCGGTGCTGCGCAGTGCTGGACGCTGGATGTCAAACCGCCACGCATCTTCGCCGGCAACCGGCAGCCCGGGTTTAAGGCGCAGATGATGGCCAAGGACCTGAACATTGTCATGGAAACGGCACGTGAATATGGCGTGCCGCTCGTTTCAGCAGCGGTGGATACCCAGATGTTCAATTCCATGGTCGAATTGGGAATGGGGGAACTGGATAACTCGGCAATCCTCAATATGATCGAAAAACTGGCTGGTGTGGAGTTGCGGACAGCAGAATAAAATCGAAGCCCTAGACCCGTAAAGTTCCTCGATTGAAACCCGCCGTTTGGGCAACCATTAATTGCCTGTGTGCTCTGTTGGCTCATTATGAATATTCGATAATTCTGCTTGACAAAAAATGTTACATAACGTAACATCGTATATGTCAAAAGCGGATATTTGTTCACCTGATCCTATGGACACTTCGATTTCAAAACTTGAAGCAGACCGGCGCAATGGAAAATTCCAGGTAGATCACCAGCGGGAAGTCATTTTAACCTCTGCCGAAAAGGTTTTCCTCGAAAAAGGGTTGGAAAACGTCAAGATGAGCGACATCGCTGCGGAAGCGGGGATCACCCGCATGTCGCTCTACCGCTACTTCTCAAGCCGGGACCCGATCGCCTTTGAGGTCGCCGTACGGTTCTTAAAACGGATCAAGAGCGCTTCGGATGTTTCCAATCAAAGCGCATACTTCCCTGAAGTCAAAGAAAACTGCCTGGCGATGATCGACCAGTTCCACCAGATACGCCATGCCTACCAGTATATCGGCATGTTCGACCATTTGTATGGAGACCACTACCCCAATGAGGACATGGCAGGCTGGTTCAAGGACCAGGTAAACTCCATGTGGTGGGGTGGAGACAAATTCCAGGGCAAGGTGACGAAATTGATGCGTTCCGAGGTGGTCATGCTGCTCAACGTGATTGTCAGTTTCCTGGAAAGGATGGCAGCGCGGGGCGAGCTGATGGCGGGGGAACAGGAAGTTGCCCTGGAGGACCAGTTAAGGCTGTTTAAACGCATGATCTGCACCTATATCGATGACCTGATCGCAGCCCACCAGGGTGGTGATGACAGCGATCGGGCCATTCTATTCATTGAAACCGGAGATGCACAGTCCGGAGCTATCTTTTAGAAAAGAGGCAAACATGAAATTACTGGATAAGATCAAGTTTTTTATTGCCAAGAACGCGCTTAAAAGCCAGCGTAAGAAGTTCAAAAAGCTTCCGGTTTCCGGGGAGCGCTTTATCGTCCCACGCGCAGGCCTTGACGGGGTCGATGTGATCATTTACCGCCCAAAAGGAAAAGTTGAGGGTGCGCTGCCGGTATTTTTCAACCTGCACGGCGGCGCCTGGGTGGCCGGGGATGCTGCCCTGTTGGATTCACTGTGCAGGCTACTGGCGGACGAGATCCCGGCCATGGTTGTCAACGTCAATTACAAAAAGGTCGACGTCCATCCCTTCCCCTACCAGCTGGATGAGTTGTGTGATGCAGTGACCTATTTTGCGGAGCATGCCGCCGAGTTGGGTGTTGATAAATCCCGCTTCGTGATCGGCGGCGAGAGCGCCGGCGGGCATATTTCAGCAGGGGTTTCCATCCGTTTGAAGGAAGCGGGCTTCCCCCTGGCAGCGCAGTTCCTGGTCTACCCCTTCCTGGACTTTACCATGAGCACAATCCAGGAAAGCCAGAAGGATTCAAAAGAACTGGGCTGGCTTGATATGCTCAAGGATTTCTTTTTTGCAGGTGTGGATGGCACCAACCGCTACCTTTCGCCATTGATCGCCAAGGATGAAGAGTTGAAAGGGATCGCGCCAGCCTTCTTGATCGTCTGCGGCAAGGACATCCTGCGCTCGCAAGGCATCGCCTATGCGAAACGGTTGAACGAATTGGGCATTGGGGCTAAGCTGAAAGAGTACCCCAATGCCGAACATGGCTTCCTGGAGGTCAACCGGCCGGAATATGTAAAAGACCCGCGCAAAACGCCCGAACAACTAGCCCTGACAAAAGAATGTGAGCAGTACATGATCAGAGAATTGCGAGCCTTCTTTTACAACTAGGAAACCTCAATGAACATTGAAAAGATCAATGCCCAAATGGCAGAATACCTGCGCACCAGGGAGATGGTGTGTGGCGCGCTGGTCATCCGCCGGAATGGTGAGGTCATCCTCAACCAAACCTATGGCTGCCTGGATGCGGCAGGGAAACAACCGGTAACGGAAGACACGATCTTCAGGTTGGCATCAATGACCAAGCCGGTCACGGCGGTGGCGGTCATGCAGCTTATTGAACGGGGAAAACTTGGCCTGGATGACGAACTGGCTCAATACATCCCGGAATTCAGTGAAATGCATGTCGTTGCAGACAAAAGATACGCCTACTCAGGGCAATCCTTGAAGAAGGTCGTCTGGATGATGGTCACATTTAACCGGAAAAATTTTGTGACCGTCCCGGCTGAAAGGCGGATTACGATCCGCGATCTTCTCTCGCATTCCAGCGGACTGGAAGAAGGCCTGGTCGGCTTTATCCTTATGTTAAGGATGAAATATAAGGACGACACCCTGGAGACAAGAGCCCTGAAATATGCCACCCAACCACTGGATTTTCACCCGGGCAGCAGTGCGGCTTATTCTCCCCTGGCTGGTTTCGATATCCTGGCACGCCTGGTGGAAATTGTGAGCGGAAAGTCATTCACAGGCTACACAAGCGAAAACATCTTCATCCCACTGGGCATGAAGGATGCCACGTTTTACCCGACACCAGCCCAGGAGGCACGCATTCCCAGGCTGTACCTCTACAGGAAGGGCCGGTTGAAGGATATGACAGGTACCGCCAAGGATGTCAGCGGTATTGCGCGCAGCGGACCCCGCTATCCCTCGGCCTCCGGCGGTCTGTATGCATCTATCAAAGACTACGACCGCTTCGTGCAGATGCTGGTCAATGAAGGAGAGCTGGATGGCATACGGATCTTAAAGCCCGAAACAGTCCGCCTGATGCATACTGAAGCCGCCTACAAGCATCTCGAACCACAACCCGGCCTTGTGTGGGGGCTTGGCATGAGCATCCGCCAGGACCCTGAAAAGGCCAAAAGCTTCGCCCGCAAAGGCACCTACGGCTGGAGCGGTCATTTTGGCACCCACTTCTTCATCAGCCCCAAGGACCATCTTTCGGTCGTCTTCCTGATGAACCGGGCAGAGATCGGCGGTGGCAACTACATATCGGTGAAATTGGAGGAGCTTGTATTTGAATAGATGAAGACCTCCAACCTGAATTCGAGTTCAGACAACTGATTTTTCCTGGCTTCCGATTAACAACAGGCAGCCAAACCATGATGAGATCTATTGTGAAAATGTAAGAAAAAGGAGAAAAAGCAATGAGTACAGACGAGTTGGTCAAGAATAAGAAAGCACCCAAAAAAGGACGCGAGGGGTGGATCGTCCCCAGGGGTGAAAAATGGAGTTACTTTATCGGCTCGGGTTCGCACTTCACGGTGCATACCTTCATGTCTGCCTTCCTGACAACCTACCTGCTGATGATCGGGGTCTCGCCCGCTGCATCAGCTTCTGTGTTGTTGATCCTGAGGATCTGGGATGCAATCAATGACACCCTCTTTGGCTACCTGATCGACAGGGTACGCTTCAAGCCGGGCAAGAGCAGGCTTTCGAAGTGGTTCTTTAGTGGCAGGTACATGCCTTGGTTCCGCATCGCCACATTTATCATCCCATTCTCAATGATCGTTACTTTTACGGTCAATACGGATGCCCCAATGTGGGTGCGCATCCTGCAGTATGCCATTGGGTACCTGCTGTATGATACCGCTTACACGATCTCATTCGCCCCGTGGGGCTGCATGCTCACCTCCCTGACAAGCGATGTTGATGAACGTAATTTCATCCAGTCATACAGCGTGCTTGGGCAGGCACTCGGGCTGGTGCCGGTGCTCTTCCTCGGTACTGCGCTGGTGGCTGGCAGCTTTGGCTACAGCGGCACCGCCATCCTCTTTGCGATCTATGGCTTCCTGTTGGCTATCCCGGCGATATTCGCGGTCAAAGAGCGCATTGTCAGAGCGCCGAGCCAGGTTGCTGACCAGAAATACACTTTCAAGGAGATCGTAAGATTCCTGGGAAAAACGAAAGAATTCCTCTTCTTCGAGCTTGGTCAGATCGTGTGGGGATTGTTATCTACTGGGGCTGCACTGGGACTCTTCGTAGCTTTTTACCTGTTTGGTGATGCCAACCTGGCGGTGCTATTTGGGGTGTTCCAATTCGTCCCAACAATTTTGTTGCTACCATTCTTCCCGATCATTTTCAGGCACGTCAACAAGATAGTTGCCATCCAGCTTGCCGGTTTCCTGACCGTTGCCAGTGGGCTTTTGTTGTATTTTATTGGCCCGGAAGGTTTGATGGCGATCAAAGGCCTATTCTACCTGCTGCTCCTGGTCCATGGCACGGCGACCGTGTTCGTCGTGGTCGGTTCGGCTATGATCCTGCCGGATATCGCCGAGATCGCCAAATACCGCACGCAAACCGAGCATGTGGGCATTATCTGGTCCTTTCATTCCACGGTGACCAAACTGATCAGCTCTGTTGTAACCTCCCTGTCGCTGCTGCTGCTCGGCGCTTTTGGCTGGGTGGCAGTTACGGCTGGCTCTTTCGAGGAGCTGAAAGCATTGAATGCCCAGGGGATCGGTTTGCAGACACCCCAGGCCTTGCAGGGGCTGTGGACAGTGACCTATCTATTCCCCTCGATCGGGTTCGGGCTGGCAGCGATTGTCTTCCTTTTGGTCAAAGTCGACCGTAGACGTATCAAAACAATGATCCGTGCCAATACCGGGGAGATCACCCGTGAAGAAGCCGAAACATTGTTGGCAGCAAAGTAGAATTCCTGGAAATCGGAAAGGATGATGATGCTTGAAGTTTACGACCTGCGCACAGAATACTTAAAAGACCCCCTGGGGATTGATGCAGTGAGGCCCAGGCTCTCATGGAAGATCAGCAGTTCACACAACAATGTGATGCAGGAAGCCTATGAGATCACAGCCTCTACGGACGATGGTTTCAGAAATATCACCTGGAATACTGGGAGGGTCGCCAGCGATACCTCACACAACGTCCTGTGGGATGGGCCATCTTTAACTTCCGCGCAAAAGGTCTTCTGGCGGGTGAAGGTTGAGGCCGGGGGTGAGGTTGCGCTCAGCACGACTGCCTCTTTCGAAATGGGGCTGCTGCATCCCGAAGATTGGCAGGCTGAATGGGTCGAACCTGAAGACAAGGTGGACCTGGAAGCCTTCAGCCCGGCCCCTTACCTGCGTAAGGAGTTCACGGTCAGGGAGGGGCTGGTCTGCGCCAGGATCTACCAGGGTGCCCACGGCCTGTATGAGTTCTGGATCAATAGCAAGCGGGGTACAAAAGACGTCTTTAAACCCGGACTGACCTCGTATTATGCCAGGACGCAGTACCAGGCTTACGACATCACAGGCTTGCTCACGGCGGGCAGCAACTGCTGGGCGGTGGCGCTGGGGGACGGCTGGTGGCGCGGGACGACCGGCGGTGCATTCCGTTTCAATTTTGGCTACAAACTCGCCTTTATCGGGCAGATCGTTTTGACCTATGCCGATGGGTTCAGCGATGTGATCCCGACCGACCAAAGTTTTAAGACCTCAACGGGTGGATTGTTAAAAAGTGACATGAAGCAGGGCGATATCTTTGATACCCGCCTGGAGCCGGCTGGATGGAAACAGGTCGGTTTTGATGATTCCGCCTGGAAATTCGTGCATGGCGAAAGCGAGGGGCATGCCGATCTGAAGAACCTGGTTGCAAGCCGCAGTGTGCCTGTGCGCAAGAAAGAAACCTTCACCCCGACTGTCATGAAGACACCGGATGGTGAAACCGTTTTGGATTTCGGGCAGAACATTGCCGGCTACGTACGCATGAGACTGCGCCATGGCAGGCCGGGGCAGGTGATCACCCTGGTGCATGGCGAAGCCCTGGATGAAAACGGCAACTTCACCCAGAAGAACCTTACCGCTGACCCCAACACCAGGCTGCAGGAAGTGGAATACATTATGAAAGGAGAAACTGAGGAGGAATATTGCCCGCTCTTCTCCATATTCGGTTTCCAGTATGTGCTCCTCAAAGGCTATGAGGGTGAAATTCTGCCGGGCGACTTCACTTCCATCGCAGTGTATTCTGACATGGAAGAGACGGGTGAATTTTCATGTTCCAACCCGCTGATCAACCAACTGGTCAGCAACAGTTTCTGGAGCCAGAAAGGCAACTTCATGGACGTGCCCACGGACTGCCCCACCCGCGAACGCTCCCCCTGGAGCGGTGACAGCCAGGTATATGTGCGCACGGCAACAGATTTCATGAATGTCTACCCGTTCTTTGAAAAGTGGCTGTTGGACCTGAATATCGAGCAGTTGGTCAGCGGCAAGGTAGGCAATACCATTCCATCCACCTTTATGATCCATAACCCGGTTGAATGGCAGCGCCAGCGGCAGGGGATCGAAGCTAACCCGGATGAGATCGTCAAGAACCTCATGAAAACGTGGATGGGGACACCCGAGGAAGGCAGCGGGATCGATGGGGCAGCGGGTTGGGGCGATACCGCCACGATCACCCCATATACCCTGTACCTGTGTTATGGCGATCCACGCATCCTTGAAAACCAGTACGAATCTGCCAAAAAGTGGGTCAATTACATTGTGGAGCAGGCAAAACAGCCCAACCCCATCCTCCATGATATGGCCTATTACCAGGATGAGGAAGACGCAAAGTACGTCTGGGATAGCGGGTTCCACTGGGGTGAATGGCTGGAACCGGTGCCTGAATCTACGCTGATCGGGGTTGAGGGCTTTTTGTACCTGCTCAGCAACCCGCAGTATGAAGTGGCAACGATGTACTACTTCTACTCCGCCCATCTCGTCTCAAGAATGGCTGGCATCCTCGGCAAAACAGGTGATGAACAGAAATACCGATCCATTGCCGAAGAGGTTAAGCGTGTTTTTAATAAATATTTTATCAGGGAGGATGGTACGATCAAGGAAGGCAGGCAGGCACCGCATGTCAGGGCCCTGGCATTTGGGCTGGCGGATGACAGCCACAAGCAGGCTGTGGCTGAGAAACTGGCCTGGCTGGTCCGGGAAAACGGCTACAAGCTGAATACGGGCTTTTTGGCAACGCCTTACCTGCTGCATGTCCTGGCGGATAGCGGTCATGCCGATATGGCATTCAAAGTCCTCGAGCAGGAGGAAAGTCCGGGCTGGCTGTTCAATGTCAAAGCCGGGGCAACCACCATCCTGGAGAACTGGGACGGTTTTGAGAAGTGCGCCGCGTCATTCAACCACTATTCCTTTGGCGCAGTGTGTGACTTCCTCTTCTCGCGGGTTGCCGGCATTCAACCGACATTAGAATACCCCGGCTATAAGCGGTTCATCCTCAGCCCACTGGTGGGAGGCTCTTTGACCCAAGCGGCGGCAAAATATGAAAGCCCATATGGAACGATCGAATCGCACTGGAGAAAGTACGGCAGTGGTGTAAGTTACACCTTCAGCGTACCGCCAAATAGCAGCGCACAGGTGGTCCTGGAAGCAGGGGAATCTTCCCTAGAAAAGGTCAAGCGTACCTACCCGGATGCGGTGTACCAGGACGGGCACATTAAGTTCAGCGTCGGCAGTGGCAGCTGGCAGGTGAAGATCTACTTTTCGTGAGTTGTCAGGTGCATCCTGGAACAGAGTGCACCTGACTTTTATCCTTTGGTTTCTCTTTAATAAATCCCGCTTTTTTCTTTAAAGATAATTGTTATCTGGTGGCTGAAATTCGGTATTTGGTGACGTCAAACTGCGGAACGCTCAAGTCAGCGCAAATCCACCCCGACCAATGATTTATCAATCACCTGCAAGTAGGTTAATTCATTATGTGCAGGTTGCGGTAAGAACGGGCAGCCATGCCCGTTTCTTCATGGAATACACGCGAAAAGTAGTTGTATTCTGAAAATCCCACCAGAGAACTGATCTGGGTTATGCTCAGATCTGTGTTGACCAACATTTCTCCTGCCTTCATGACCTTGCGTTTGCGTATGTACTCTGCAATCCCGCATCCCAGGTAAGGAATGGAGATCTCATAGAGTTGCGAACGCTGCACCAGGAAGTACTTACAGATATCCTCGACCAGGATCTTCTCATGCAGGTGGCCATCGATGTAATTATCCAAGGATTGGATGAATTCAGCCTTGCGCAATGAAACCAGTTTATTGGATAACAGGTATGTGGTCAGCGCTTCAAGAATGGTTGCTGCTGCCTTGATCTCTTTGTCTGTCTTGCAGACGATGCTGTCGATCACTTTCGCTATCGCTTCATCCCCACTGGCGTATTTCTCCTTGAGATGATTGCGGGTAGCTGTTTCATTTTCATCGAGGATGACCTGCCCGAACATGACATAACCCAGGATCACATCTTCCTGCCTGATCGGGATAACCGCTTCAGTCAAACCTGCATGGCAGGTATACACGAGCGGTTTATCGAACCTGCGGCTTTTCTCGAAGGCAAGCTGATCGCTGTGGACACATTGTTTCAGAAAATCGAGGTTGTTGCGCATGCTGGCACAGAACAGGCAGCGGTTCTCGGGATAAGCAAGTATCTCCTCCTGGGCATCACTAAAGAGCACAATGCGGATATTCGCCAGGGTAAAGAAATCGTGCATAATCCTTTCAATTCGATCTTGATTGAAGCGCAGCATGCTAATCCTTTATAAAAATTAAGTATACCAACTAGATGCGCAATATACAATATTTTATGGATTTCGGACGAAATTATCATATTGTGGACGAATTTCTCTATCATTAACTGTGTGAGTAGGTCAGCACATGGTATACACTTTTTAGATAAGTCATACGAGTTGTACCGTGATCGATGTTTGGAGTTATGGGGAATAAGATATCAAGACATCGAGGTGTATATTGATCAAAGCTAT
>Ga0209723_1003840_pt1 | contig 17551 bp, 30 predicted proteins | sample BiotimSIPDNA_2_FD_185750 | JGI IMG/M metagenome (GOLD analysis project Ga0209723, IMG submission 185750) | Anaerobic biogas reactor microbial communites from Washington, USA - Biogas_R2 time_0 SIP DNA (SPAdes) (version 2) | ecosystem: Engineered > Bioreactor > Anaerobic > Unclassified | place... | reverse complement strand
GGGTGCAAGCGGTGTTAGGCGGCCCGTACAATTCTCGTTTCTGTCGTGCATCGCCTGAGCATATTCAAGCGCAGCGCCGAAATAGTAAGCGCCACAAACTGGGCATTTACTGTCTACCCATTGATCTTCTGGCCCTCGTCCTCGTAACATAATTGTCTCCTAAGTCCGTCTAACGGCCTAGTTTGAGCGGCGCGGCGTTTCCTGCTCGCCCAACGCCTGCTGCTGTTCCGCGTCCGCTGCAACGGGTGTTAGACGGATGTGCGCACCGCCTGAGTAGCGACAATTCGGACAAACCAGCGGAACAACAACTAAATCCTGTTCCTCTGTCCACGCTGTATTTTCACGGTCAAAAACAATTCGTAATGCTATCATTTCTCAAATTCACGCCAGAGTATGAACGTGCCCCATCCCCGCCAGCAGTCCCGCGACCTCAGCCTCGGCGACGTGCCACACGGCGAACGTCGCCGCCTTCATCCGCTGAATCACCGTCTCCGGCGTGATCGCGTAGCCCTGCCGCTCACAGCGGCTCATCAGCAATGCCATCTCATAGTGTTTCTCGCACATCGGCGGATCAATCGTCTCGCAGTACGCCGGCGCGCCACAATAAACACACCCGTCTACCGTCTGCCGTTTACCGTCTACCATCTCATCACCTATCCGTAAACGTTTACAGATAGCGGCGCTTGCGCCAGCATCTGATCAATCATAAAACGCCCGATAATATGCGCGTAATGGTCCGGCAACTGCGCGCCCAGCACCGCCTCGATGTCATCCCGGCCTTCACAGCGCGTGCAAATGTAAATCTCGTCGTCCTCGAGCATCCGCTCCAACGCTTCCTCATTGATCGCGCCGACCACCTGGTCGCACACCGCGCACACTAACCCCGTCACTCCTGCCATTGTCTGCCTCCTGCCCGTCCCTGTGTCTTTTTCCTTCCGAGTAGAGTTTTTATCGGAAGCTAATCCAAAACCGCCTTATCTGCGGTTCTCTACGCCTTGAAAAGCGTCTGCTGGTGCACCTCTGGCAGCCCGGCCAGCACGCCCTCTACAGCTTGATCGACGCGCTTTTCCAGCGCCTTCGCCTGGGTCAGCGCGCTTTGCGTGTGCTGCGCGAAGTACGCCTTTTGCGCGTCGCGCATCTCCTTCACCAACTGAGCCAACTGTGTCACCGTCTGCATCGTTTTACCTCCACTCAAAAAAGGGCGTCGAGACGGGACCATCCCGACGGGGCCAACAGTGACCGGCCACAGCCCCAAGCGCCTCACCCTGATACCACCGGCCTTCGCTGCGCCACACCTTGCGCTTACGCCCTTGAAAACATTAACCGCCATTTTTCCCACGTCTTAAACCCCTGTCTACCGCCTACCGTCTACCGTCTACTGGTGGAATACCGCCGTTAATGTCCCTTAACGGTTCACGTCTCACTGAAGAACAGCATCCGCAGGAAGCCGTTGCTCGCGCCTTCGATCTCGATATGAACGCTATGCTGGCGACACAGTTCTACCAACATGATGAGATGCGAGTTTGTCAGCCGTCCCCGTGTCACAATTTCGATAAGTCTGTCATTGTCCCATCGCGTTCGCTTGTGAAAAAGCGACGTGTCGTCGAGGTGATATAAGCCGCTGTAGACCTCACCCAATACGTCCGCCACGTGACGGCCATGCTCGGAGAGGACAATCTGCTCGAATTGCCGCGTTAGCCAGTCCGATCCCTTCATGCCTCTCCTCCCACGCCGTCCCTGTGATAGACAACGTTCCACGTTGGATGTGCGTACACCGTGCTTGCATCCTGATCTAGCAGCACCCGCAAGTGGCCGCCATCTGCCCCGGAGATCGTGCCGCGCTTCCCGTCGATCGTGACGCGCCCGCCAATCTGCGCCGGCACGCCATAAAACGCGCGAATATAAGCCAGGCCGTTCTCGTCTGCGGAGGGCACGTCGAGCCGTTGCTTCAGCAGCTCGACACATCGCTGCACCGCTGCTAACGCTGTATCTGTGGCCTCCATCTCCTCGAAAGCGACTATCGGCGTTTCCTCCTCGCGTGAGGGGTCTTGCCACCATGCCTGACAACGCCAGCCGTCAGCTTTGCCGTCAAGCATAAAATCCACATTGTAGTCTAGCGCTGTATCGTTCATCAACTGGTGCGCGTGTTGCATATCCTGGAACTGACAGAGCATTTCGACGACTTGTTTCCGTACCTGCGCTTCCGTCTGAGCATTGTCCATATCACCCCTCGCTCTTCTGATACAGTGTATCGGACACCAGCTCGCGGATAGACGCATCGTTTGGATGCTCTAGAAGGGCGGCGAGCAGATTGCGCAGATCGTCCACCAGTCCGTGGGTCAACATCCCGCAGCTCACAAACCCCACGGCATACGCCACAAATGCTATCACGATCATCCCCGCTACGTTCATGCTTCCTCCATCGCGTCAGCGATCACATGCCAGGCATCCCGCCAGGCCGCCCAGCGCCCCCCCATCCGGTAGGGGAGCGGCAGCACTGTTATCCCGCCACTATCCGATCAAAGTAAATAATCACGCCCCACTTCTCCGAGCTGCGCTTGAGCAACAGTTGATAAGTGTCACGCTAGTTCGTCATTGATTGCCCCCGCCCCTTTGCGCCCGCACAAACAGCAGCGCCTCACCGAACAACTGCTCTACCTCACCCATCGTTCCGGCCAGCTCGTGCAAATGCATAAATTTACCGTACTCAGTCACATGCACCTGCACTTCATCGTCCGGCTTAATCTTCACCTGGATTAAGTAAGAACGCGCCGCCCGCAACTCGGCTGCATTACACAAGTCACAAATCGGCCCCCGCTCATCGACATGGAAATTCCCCGGTCCGGTCAAAGGATTTTGGCAACGTGGGCAAACCCCAAAGTCGCGCGCGGTTTCTGGCGGCACGAGCACCGCATCTACATTTTCATCGAACTCTGCCCAGCTCTCGGCCTGCGCCGGCGGTGGGCCGTGAACGTCAGCGCCCTGCACCCATGCCGGGGCGGCCTCCTCGTGGGCCTGGCGCACATACACGGGTTGCGGTAGCGGTACAGCCGGTTCCTCCGGCGACGTTTCCAGCCCGGCCCGCTGCGCGCACTCCGGGCAAATGTAAGTCCAGCCGCACTTTAGCCACTCCCCGCGTTTGTAGACACTGTGCGGATCGCGCCCACACCCCGCGCAACGCGCGTAACTCGAAGAAGCAACTGCCTGCCAGGGGCCGGTGGAGCGATACACCTCGGCGGCCTTTTTCGGCCCCACAACCTGGCGATGATACGCCCTCCCTTTAGCAATAAAGCAACCTGACGAAATGCAGCGGTACTCGCGCCCCACCTGCACCCGCTGCGGGCAATCGACACAGGCGCGCAACCCGTCCACGTGAGGGTCCCACGTCTCGTCCCAATCGACCGCCTCCAGCGCGTAAGTCTCGCGCGAAATATGCGCCTCCACCTCGCGCTCCACGCGCTCTACACTGCGATACCGCCCCGGCGCGCCATCCTGGAGTACGTCCAAAAACGTTTCCCAACGCGCGTTCAAATCGACCAACGGCAAAAGTGCCCGCCCGTGCCGCCCGCTAATCGCACCCTGACGGATCAAGCCCTGCACCTTCTCCGGCAACCTGAGCAAGCGCAGCAGATTAGCGACGGTGGGCTGGCTGATTCCCCAGCGCCGTCCAACCTCGGCCTGCGTCCAGCCAAAGTCGCGCATGGCGATCTCGATGGCCAGCGCGCGCTCCACATCGCTCACGTCGCGCCGTTTCTCGTTTTCATCCCAGGCAATATCGGCCATCGCCCGGTCGTCGAGTTCGGCGATCTGGACCGGCAAGGCGGCATATTCGCCATTCTCGCGCGCGAGTTCCATAAAGGCGCGCCGGCGGCGGTGTCCCACAGCCAACTGCACGCGCCCGTCGACGCGTCGCGCCAGGGGAACCTGGAGCAGGCCACTCGTCTCCGGCAGGGCCGGGCGCAGCTCGCGCAAACTGCCGACCAAATCGCTTAAGTCCCCGCACTCAATACGGACCTGGTACGGGTTATCGTCAATGAGCCGTAAATCTATCCGCGTAAACACATCCACCTCCCGCTTGACTTAATTTCGGGTGGAGGGTTGTCCGGCCCCTCCACCCTGCGTGAAACCGGTACGGGTTACCGGCCAACATCACTAATGCGCTTGCGCTTCCAACGCCTTGAGCGCCCCACTCCAATCCCCGGATTGCTTGGCGGTCTCGATCTCCGCCAGCACCGGATTGCGCTTCTCCACGTCCCACGCCACCCGTTTGGCCGTCTTCAGCTCGCCCAAGCGTTTGTAGAACGCTGTCGCGTCCACATTGCCGGCAGGTGGCGGCGGGGTCTCTTTCGACGGGCGGGGGAAGTATTCGTCCAGTTCACTCGGCGGATCTTCCGGCCCCGGCGTCTCCGGCTCCGGGTCCAACTCGCCGTCTTCGGTCTTTTCCACCAGATCGGCCAGCCGTTCTTGCACGTCGGCCACCCACAGCGCGGCCAGCTCGTTGCCGGTCGCCTCACTCTCCCGCTGCAGCTTCTCGTAGGCGTTACGCGCGTGCAACAAGTCCTTGAAGCACCCCTGCTCGTACCCCCAGTTGATCGCCGTCTCGTCGTCAGGGAAGGTAGCCGGCGTGCTCTGCGCGATGGCGTCCTGTTCCGCGCGGCTGAGGCCGTCGTACATCGCCGCTTCGAGGCGCTCCGGCATCCCGGCCCACTGGCCGCTGCTATCCCAGAGGATCGGCACGTCGGGATAGGCCCGCCCCCGGCGCGCCCACACGACCTTGATCCCGCGCCGTTGTCCATCCTCGACGACCTCCAGCTTGACGTTGAGCGAGCGCGTCAAGCGCGCCAGCTCGGTTTTGCTCACCGTCGCCGTGACCTGCGCCTGGGCCTTGGCGTCCAGGCCATGTTGCAGATGGTAAATCCACAGCACGTCACAGCCCCACTTGGTAATGGAGTCCTGTAGCAGGCGCATCGTCAGCGCCTTGTTGCGAAAGGCTGCTGCACGGTTTTTGTTCAACCCGGCTTCATTGTCCAGCAATACCCGCGTCACCAACGGGGCAATGATCGTCGTCAGGCTGTCCACCACGATGGTACCGACCTTCGCGTCGGGTATCCCCTCGGCCAGCAGCGCCGCGATGCGCTCCGGGTCGGTATGGTCGGCAGCCACGTTGGAGAGCTGCAGCGCGTCGCCCGCAACCAGATGCAGCACCTCATCGAAGCGTTGATCGGCATCGATGGGCAGCAGCGGCCCGCGCATCTGGGCCGCAAACGTCGTCTTCCCCGAGCCGGGAAACCCTACCAGCGCCCACAGGCGCGGCGGATACTTCTGTTTCTCTAACTTCTTGAACATCGTCATTTCCTCCGTAAAAGAATTAAACCTGCAACACAACAGCAACTCGCCAACGCCAGCATTACCCCACCGGCGAAGGCAAGCACCTGCGGCGAGTGTGCCGCCGCTTCCAGGAACATCAGCAAAATCTCCATAATCCGTCATCCCTACAGCAGATAAGCCAGATCAAGTTGATCGCGCTCGATCATACTCACATCGATGTCCTCCGGCAGCCAGGCGGGGCGCGGTTTCACCCGCCACGGCTCGGAGTCCTTGTACAGCAATTCGCCGTTGCGCCACTCGCGCACCTCGTCGCGCATCCGTATGATCTGCGTGGTCGCACGCACCGGCATCAACGGCCCTTGCCAAGCGCGGAAGAAACGCCGCCCGGCCCACTGCACGCGCCAGCCGTCCACGTCGGCGTAATCGACCGGAGGGCGTTCCGCAAACCAGGCAAGAGCCTGGTCAGGATTCCAGCCCACTGGCGCAACGTAATCCTGCGCCGGTTCGGTGGAGGCCGTCCAGCCGGCCTTGTATTTCTGGATCCGCCAGCGCCCGTTCTTCTGCCAGCGGAAATCGATGCGGGTAATCGGCAAATTGTCCCCGCGCCAGGCGCGAATGTGGAAGAACTTGTCCCACCGGCTGACCACCCACCCCAGGGTGATCAGCGTCTCCACAGCCGTTTCCAGGTCCAGATCGTCGGGGACGGCATCGACCAACAGGCGTTGGTTGGCATCCACGGCCAGCATGCGCCAGCCTTTCCACTCACCGGGAACCGAACGCTTGAAGTCGTAGCGGGTCGCGCCCACTACCGGGATGTACAAGTCAGCCGTCATCGCTCGCCTCCCGTTGGCTGTGCCACGGCCACCCACGCGCCATCGCGCGCGCGCACATCGAGCACTTCAACCAATCGGCATAGCGACACGACGAACGCCACACCGTCTTCGGCCATCCCATCCAACGCCCTCAAGACAGTGGTGACATGGCCCATCCATTCGCTTGCTGGCTCGGCGGCGATCAAGCGCGCTACCTCGGTCAGAATGGGAGGGATGGTCAGCACAGCGCGACAGTCAGTCAGTTGTGCGTGACACAGCGCCAGCTCGTCATGCAACTTCTGCGCGCTCAGTCCAGCGCCAGGGGTCAATTCGACGACACGGGGACCCTGATCAACGATTCCGGCCATCGTCCACCTCCTGGGCGGCCAGCGCAGCCAATGCCGCAGCGCCTTGATCGTGCAAAGCGTAGGCTGCTTCCAGGTCGGCGGCCAGGCCGTCGCACAGTTCCTCCAGGTCAGCGAACCGCCGGTGCAGCTCGGCAAGTTCGGCGCACTTGAGAGCGTAAAGCCTGGCAAGATAGTCGAGCCGGCATTGAAGCGCTCTGACCTTAATCACACTCAGGTCAGAGTGCTGGTCGAACGGCAGCACCGGACCGGGGATAGTTCCGACAATGAGGGAAGTCGTCATACCACACCTCCGGCAGGTCGTTCGACGACGGCCACGATCTCCCAGGTGCGCGGGCAACTATTGTCCAGGCACACCGAGCCGGCGATCCTGTCGGCTTCGGCCCAGGTCTGGGGGGCCGGGGCGTCGCCGATCAACGCCCAATAACGCGCGCCGCCATCACGGAATTCGACGCAGCGGCGGCGGGGTGACTCAGGACGAGGATAAACGCGCACTTGACCGGTGCGCACCAACGTTTCCAGTTGTTGGGAGGATAGCGTCGCGATGTTTCCCATCAGGCCACCTCCGGGCGGATAAAGGCCTGCACGTAGGACATCATCTCATCAGGTGGCACGACGACCTGCATCGGGCCGTGCAATTGCCAGCCATCCGCCAGATGTTGATTGACCTGCGCTTCAAAACGGGAAAGAACCACATCCTCGACGACGGTAAACATCGGGGGGATTTCAGCTTCGACGCATGTCTCGGTGGATGCATCCTCGCCGGCGGTGTCCGTACCGAACACCTGCTTGACGATTTGCTCCTCGGCGCGTCGTTCGGCCAGTTCGGCGTTGTGCTCTGCGCCGCGCGCGGCGTAGTCGCGGTAGGCTTCCAACACCTCGAAGGCGCGGGCGGTGGCGAACTCCCAATGATCCTCGTCATAGCGAGAGCCTTCGGTCGTCTCGATGCACAGTGTGGTGTTTTTGTACACCATGTCGGCGTACCACCTGTAGCCGCCATACTCCTCGTCGAAGCACTCGCCTAACCGCGCGTCTGGAACAGAGATCTCGCGGGTATCTACCGTCATATTCGCATTGACGAAAAATGCCAACTGCATAATTTCCTGGTCGTCGTAAACGAACGGCAGATGCCAGTTGCCGGCGCGCACATCGCCTTCCGCGTCGATCCGCGCCAGCGGCCACAAAGCTGGCGGGATGATCTGCTGTAAATACGCCTCGACGAGCGCCAACTTCTCGACTCGCTCGCGCTCGCGGCGCTCGGCAGCCACGCGCTCGGCCTCTGTGCGCTCACGCAGCCAGGCCGCGAGGGTGGCCTGTGCCTGCTTCTTGTAACTTTCCAACGCCTGAATTTCTTGGTAGTCCATCGTAACCTCCTGTAACTGAATGGTGAATGATAAAGGCCCCCGCCGGTTTGCGCGCGGGGGCCTTTTGCGTTACAATGAGGCTAACCCGGTCGCTGCTTACCTCAGCAGATTGGGCCAGAGCCGCGTAGCGCGTGGGGACGCGCTACGCGGTTCGCTTTAATTGGTTGTCAATGTTATTCTTTGAAAAGAATAACTTAATTTTACTCGATAATCACAACTTTGTCAACTAGAACTTGTGTTCTAAACCCAGTATTTCCCCGGAAATAATCCCTACCGAACAGATGTCCTCACCCTACAAGCCTTATTGGGACACGAATCATTGGAAATGGTCCGGCATTACGCCCGCGTCGCTGCCCAGGATTGCGCGCGCGTCCACCGCAATGCCGACCCAGTAGATAACTGGCGCTTGTAGGCAACTTGTCCTCACGGCTAGAGCTGAATAGATACCGCACGGCTATGGTAAAAAGAAAACCGTGTGGCCCCCGCATTTCGCGCGTACCACACGGTTCACATCCGTGAGGTCCCGAGTTCGAGTCTCGGCTCGCCCATTTTGATCACACGGCTCGGTAGATCGAGCAGCCGTGAGGTCGCGCCAAGACGCGCGCGCAAAAACTGACCTCACGGCATGTGTTTTCTGAAGGAGGGGGCTTGTGCAACGCGATTCCGAGTTGATCGAGAAAATCCTACTCGCCGTTGAGCAACATGCGCCAGATGCGGGGTTTATGGACCTGCAAATTCCAGAATATACAGACGCGCAAATCTCGTATCACGTTGGCCTGCTAGTCGAATCTGGACACCTGGAGGCGTATAACTTCTCAGGAGACGACAAAAACGACTGGCGACCAACGCGATTGACGGATCGCGGGCACACACGCATCGCAAAAATGCGCCGCCGTCAGGAAGCTAAATGATCTAGCGCGACTTGCTTGGCTATCGCGGCTACCCACTGTTTCACGGCGGCGCGCTGTGAGTCTGGAACAGTATCCAGAAAGTTCTTTTTCACGGTCGGCGGATTATACGCATCATGGCACGCAACGACTTCAACGAGCTGGCGAATGGATTCTGCATCCCGGAATCCAAACCACTGGCGAATAACCAGCGCGGCCATAATGCGCTTTTGCCACAACAAAGGCAGACTGCTCAAAATTGTCATCTCACCTGGGTTGGGCTGGTGTGGCAAATTGATACAATCCGTTCTGTGTGCATCGTCGGCGTCATAAATTTCCGGGGATTCATCAATATCGGGTTTTTCATCCATAGATTTCACCTCCGCCCATAGTGTAGCACAAAAGTTCTAGGAGGACAAGACCATGAGCGAACAACAATTTGATCCACAGGAATGGCTTACCAGCGCCGAAGCAGCGGCTATGGTTGGCTGTACAACACGCAATATCACTCGAGCCGCAAACGCAGGAACAATCAGCGCAATACGACGTGGGCATATGCGTTTCTTTCTGCGTGATGATATTCTTGAATACATTCAAGAAATCAAAGTGCTAGGCAAAAGCAAACACGTGCCTAGAATATACCGCGAAGACAAAAAAGACCAGCCTCAATAAGGGCTGGTCTTTTTTATACAAAAATCACATTGGGTATTGACACATTTCCACTTCTCTTGTACAATAAAGTTATTCTTTTCACAGAACAACAATGCAGTCCCCACTGCAACAGTTTCGTCGAGTAAGCGGCGGAAGAAGCAATCTAACGCCCCCGCTTTTCTCGGCGGGGGCATTTTCGTACAGGAGGCAGAATGGAAAACGAAACAGAGTTCGTTCCGGTGGGTATCGCCGCTAAACGTGTAGGCTATACCTACCCCATGGTGTTACGCCTTGCCAAGCGCGGCATTATCCCGTCGCGTCGGCGCTTCGGACACCCAGAGGTCAATATGGCTGCCCTTATTGAGTATCGCCAATACGTCAAGTCGCTGGGCGCAGCAAAGCACGCCCTGCGCTATCCAACTCCACAGGAGGCCCCCGATGCTTCCCCCACTGAATAACGCCATCTTCCTGGACACCGAAACCACCGGCCTGGGCGACGACGATCAGGTCGTGGAGATTGCCGTCATCGACAGCGCCGGGCACACCCTCCTCAACACGTTGGTCAAGCCTACCTGCCCGGTCTCTGATGGCGCGGCTAAGGTTCACGGCATCACCGCCGCCGAGCTGCTCCACGCCCCGGATTTCCCCACGGTCTGGCCGCAACTGCTGGACGCCGTGCGGGACCGCGATGTCATCATCTACAACGTCATCTTCGACCTGCGCCTGCTGCACCAAAGCGCTACAGCACACAGCGTCGACGCTGCCGCACTCATTAACGCCGCGACGACCTACTCCTGTGCAATGCAAGCGTATGCCGAATACTGGGGCGATTACAACTACTATCACAGCAGCTTTCGCTGGCAAAGCCTCAGCAAAGCCATCCGGCAGCAGAAGATCGCCTTGCCGCCCGACCTGCGCCCCCATCGCGCGCTGGCCGATTGCCACATGACACGGCTGCTCGTGTTGAAAATGGCGGAGGAACAAGATGAATTGTCCAGCGTGCAATTGTAAAACGAAAGTCGTAGACAGCCGGCGCACTCCCGATGGTGGGACTCGCCGCCGCCGAGAATGCACGAAGTGCACACATCATTTCTCGACGGTAGAGCTAGCGTGCGATACGCTCGCGGATTATGAGAAGGCCCAGCGGAAATTGGACGACATCCGCAAAACCTTCATGGCGTTACTGAGTATGGCCGGCGTCCAAATCGCGGCTAATGTTCAAGAACGTGAGGTGAAGCAATGTTCCCAACCCAAGATGAAATAATCGATTTGATTCTGGTTGACTATGACGCTATCAAGGACTTGCCAAAGTCTATGCTTGAAAGGGCGCTGTATGCACGCAATGCCTTGCAAAAACCAGATGAATACGACATCCGCTTCGGTCGATACGGCGGTGAAATTTACACCTTTGCCGTGTTCGATGAAGCGTCTGGGACGTGGCTCGATATCACCGGACATTATCATACCAATCCACCCGATGAGGTCACAATCAAACGCGCAGAAAAAACGTATGCGAAACTTACTCACGAGAAGGCAATACAAGATATAACAACCCACTTGCACCAGGAATATGGCTTACCACCAGATCTGGGGAAAGTGCGCTTAGAGGTATATCTAAGTAGAAGTTATCATGCTGCGCGCGCCGACATTCCCAGAGTTTGCACAATTTGCGGGGCGACCGAGCAGGAATACGGCAAAACCTTTCACTTTCATCATCTTAATACTACCCTGAGCTCTGAGCTTCGTCTAGCGCGCGAGGCAGTCCAAGAAACACGCCACAAACCAGAAATTTTCGCGCCAGCCTACGAAAACTATCTATTCACCGCAATCGAATACTACAGCGTCGACATAACCGAAACAACGCTACTTTGCCCCAGTTGCCATCGCAGAACACATCGGGAGGCGACATGAGTAAGCTACTTATTGATCTAGAAGATTACGAAAGGCTCTCTGGGATTGCACGCGATGATATGCCACATGAAATTAAAAGAGCGAATGATGGAAAACGATGCGCTTATTGCGGCGCAGAAAAACCATTCACAAAGGATCATATCATCCCGCGATCGCGCGGCGGAACAGACGACGCGAGCAACTTAGTATGGTGTTGCGTGAGTTGCAATTCTAAAAAGGGCACGCGCACACCAGGCGAGGCCGGTATGCCCATAATCTATGTTGAAGAATCAAAAGCGAGTTAACAATGAACAGTACTTACAACGATGTAAAAACGGTGATCGCCCAATTCACCGGCCAACAAAACACTATCGGTATCCCGCGCATCCTTTGCAAATTTATGGGTAGCCTGGATGGCGGCGCGTTCTTGTCGCAGATCATCTTTTGGAGTGATAAAGGCGGCTCGTCTGACGGCTTTTTCTATAAAAGCTATCAGGAATGGGAGGAGGAGATTACGCTTTCCGAATACAAGGTTAGAAAATATGCCGAACAACTGCAAACCATCGGCGTGCTGGAAATAAAAGTAAAACGAGCCAACGGTGCACCGACACTGCATTATCGCTTCGATTCTGAAAAATTCATAAATCTGATTCTTGAATTTTTAAGAATCCATGATTCTGAAAAATTTAAGAATCCATTCCTGAAAATTTCAGAATCCTTAACAGAGATTACTACAGAGATTACTACAGAGACTACAGAGGGAGGCGCGCAAGGCGCGCAGCCCCCCGCCTGCTTGCCAGATCAATTTTCACTCGCGGTCAAAGACATCAAATCCCGCACCTTCACCCGCGACGAATGGGCCGCCATCCTGGAGGCCGAGAGCGCGCGTGGTGACGATGCTCGTAAGAGCCTCGTCGCCTTCGTGGAGAACAAACTCAGTGTCAACCAACACCCGGCGATCCAAGCCTATCGTGAGGAGGCGCACTATTACCCACCTGCTGAGTGGTCCCCTCGGATCATCGCCGCCGTAGGGGAAAATGGCCGCCTCGACCGGTGGCGCGAGGTCGTGGCGGCCTATGTCGGCAGCGGCTGGAACCCACGCAACGTCAAGGCAATGCTGGAATATTTCGCGCGGGATGAGATTCCCGGCACGTCGCCCGCCAGCACACCCAGCACACCGTCACCGCGTACCGCCGCCGACGCCGCGCTACAAACTAACCTGCGCGCGCGTCTGGAGCAGCTCTCACAGGAGAAACCCAAATGGATGCAATAACCGTCGTCAGCAAAACCCTGCAAGATACTTCGCGCCCGGTGCAGACCGTGCCCACTGACCGCGAGCGCATCGCCCGCTGGACGAATACGAGCACCTACAGTGCCCTACGCGATCCAAGCGCCGACCCGCGCGCGGTAGCCGAAGAACAGGGCTGGTACTGTTCCCACTGCGGCCAACTCACCCCGCCAGCTTCGTTCCTACCCGATCCCTGGCAGCGTCCCAGACGCGGCATCTGGATCGCGCCGACCCATCACGGCTGTCCCCAAGAGCGCGCGCACATCGAACTACAGGCGCACCGCGAGCAAGAGTGCCAAGACGCCGCACGCGCCCGTCGCTGGGCCAGGCTGCTCGTGCACGCCGGGCTAGTGGAGCGGTGGGGCGAAGCGACGTTCGGCACGTATCAACCGCGCCGAGACTGGCCGCAGGCCGCCGCCTTGCGATCCAGTGTTCAACAATACATAGCGGCCATCCTTGCTGGTGAAACAACACGCTGTTGGCTCGTGCTCACTGGCAACTACGGGACCGGTAAAAGTCATCTGGCCGCTGCTTGCGTGCGCGCCGCGTTGGAAGCCGGGCAACGCGCCTATTTCCGCGTGTGGCCCAACTATCTGCGGCGGCTTCAGCTCTCCTGGCGCGAAGACGCCGAGGAGCGCGAAGCTGACATCCTTGGAGAGATGTCGGATGGCTGGCTGGTGGCGCTGGATGATCTCGACAAGCGCCGCGATCCATCCGGGTGGGGACGGGAAATGCTATTCTCGTTTTTGAACGAGAGATACAACAAGCGCCTCCCTACGATCATCACGCTGAATCACCAGTTGACCGCTCCAGATCCTGCAGCGCCGGGGCGACTGGCATTGGAAAGTATCGCCGGCGGCGCAGTTTTGGATCGCATCACCGAGATGGCGACTGTGCTCGACTTTACTGGACCGAGCTACCGTTGAATGACCGTTGACCCGCTTGGCGGCGTGGTGAACCGCCAGGCGTCTCGTTTCCTCCTTTCTGGCACTCCGGGCGGCAATGGGGCCGCCCGGATGGGGGAGGGAAGGCGAATTCTGTAGAAAATCGTGTTAGGCAGAATTCGGAGGCGTTATGTTAGCAGAATGTCCACGATGCGGGGTTGCGTTTAATACCGAGCAAGAAGGTCTGGTCACTTGCGGTATATGCGGCAATTGGTTTTATGCGTATGAAGAAGATGAGGACGACGAAGACGAATTCTGCCTAACACCGCTTGCAAGCGACGCCGCAGACGGCGCGCCTGAAGCCAGCCGTTAGGCCATTATTTCCCAGGAAATAATCACGGAGGTACAAAATGCAACTACAAGAAACCGAACGCATCGCCCGCGATCTGTTGCTTACCCTTGCCCCTTACTGCGAACGTATCGAGATCGCCGGCAGCGTGCGCCGGCGCAAACCGCAGGTAAAAGACCTGGAGATCGTCTATATCAGCCGTGTGGACGCGATCGCCTTCAATACGCTCTTCGCGGTGGAGACCCCACTTATCGACCTGGCACTCCGGCACCTTATCGATGCCGGCGATCTGGATTGGGATCAACAGGTCAAGCGTAACGGTCCGAAATACAAGCGTTTGGTCTATCGCCAGCAGCTCGTCGTCGAGTTATTCGCGGCCACTCCGCAGAATTGGGGCTATATCCTCGCCCTGCGCACTGGTCCCGCCGAATTCAACCAGGCTCTCGTTTCGCCGCCGTGGAAGGGCGGTATCAAACCATTGGACGTGAGCTTTGTCGATGGTGTAGTGCACCGCAACGGGCAACCGGTGGACGTACCAGATGAACGTGCCTTTTTTGACCTATTCAATTTGCCAGTCATCGATCCCGCCGCACGCGACGCCGAAATCATTTTACGGAAACAGCTATGATCTTACTCGCCCTTGACCCGTCCAGTACCAACGTCGGCTATTGCATCGCCGAAGATGATCACTACATCCTTAGCGGCGTATTTTCGCCGCAAGGCAAACCCGACGCGCGCGTCCGGGAGATCTCGCGCTGGGCGCGCCACAAAATCAGCACCTACGAGGTACAGCACGTCGTCCTCGAAGAACCGGCAGTCACACATGGCAACGCCCGTGTTGACCGGCTGCTAGCGCGCGTCGGCGGGGTCATCGAAGCGCACGCGCTGTCCTACGGTGCGCAGGTGTCCCGCGTACATCCGTCGCAGGTCAAGGCGTCGGGATGCAGTAAAGACGCCTTACACGTCGCCGCCGCCATCGCCAACAAGGGTATGGTAGGCCCTGACGAAGCCGACGCCATCGGCGTGTGGTTGGCCGGGCTGCGCATCTTACGCTTTCCCGCTGAGGTGCGCTACTAAAAAGTGGGGATGCGCACACATCCCCACCGGGGGCGAGGGAGGTACATCTCGCCCATCAACATTATAACGGAGGTACAAAAATATGTCCCGTTCACTACGTCCTTATCTGGAATACCAGGCTGATCGCATCGAAGCCACGCTGGCGCAACACAATACGCCGGGGCGCATCGTCGGCGGTACAATCGGCCCCCGGTTGATCCGTTTCTTCTTACAGCCAGCCCCACACATCCGCTTCGCCTCGATCAAACGCCTGGCCGACGACCTGGCACTGGCAATACAGGTTCCCACCCTCAGCATCGACCGGGGCAAAGAGGGCGTGATCCTGGAATTCTCCAATCCCAACCCGCGTCCGGTGACGCTACTCAACCTACTGCCCGAAGCAATGCCTATGCCCCTCACTACCACGATGCTGGGCCTCACTGACGACGGAGTGCCCTTACTCGCCCGGCTGTCCGCGCCAGAGGTAGCGCATATCCTTATTTCTGGGACCACCGGGTCGGGCAAGTCGGCGCTACTGCGGACGATAGCAGCTTCTCTGGCGCTTACGCACGCGCCGGACTTGTTGCAAATGCTATGCATTGATCCAAAGGGTCGCGCCTTTCCGGCGTTCAATGGTATCCCACACCTCACACGCGCACCGATCGTCGATATAAACGAAGCATTGGAGGCGCTATACTCTGCACTGCACGTGATGGAGTCCCGTGACCGGCGAGGGGAAACGCCGCCGACCAGTCGTGATACAGTACAGGGCAACTCTGTGCAGCGCATCGTCATCCTCATCGACGAACTGGCCGACCTGGTGATGCAGGGCGAAGCGCAGTTCCTCAACCTGGTTACACGGCTGGTCCAGCGTGGTCGGCAGGCCGGCGTCCACGTCATCGCGGCGACGCAGCATCCCTCGTCCGCCATCCTCAGCAGTGTGATGCGGGCGAATTTCCCGCTGCGCCTGGTGGGGCGTGTGGTCTCAGCCGATGACGCGAGGGTCGCCTCAGGAAGAGCCGGGACGAACGCGCACTTACTCAACGGACGCGGGGACTTCCTGGCAGTCAGCGGTGGAGAAAACCCTTTCCGCTTCCAGGTGGCCTACATCGACGAGAAAGACCTCAAACAACAAATGGCGATGCTGAGCAACGATACCGGCCAGAGATCGATGACCGGACGTGCTATCGGCGGTGGAGTAGCCATTACACCACTCGTCGATGGTTTAGCTGACCTTCCGGCGCGGTTAGTGACACTAGCGGCCCGCCCGGTCTTACCTGCTCCAGCTATAGAGCAGCCGGAGCGTGTTCAGGAGGCGGTCCGTGCGTTACGACCGCAATGGTCGGAGTTGCGCCCAGCCTGGCAGTCTGAAGAGTGGGGGATCAAGACGCGCCTGGTGCGGCTTGTGTGGGGCGATGAGCGGCGTTACGAGGGTGCGTTCGCGGACTGGATTGAAAAAGCGGTCGCGCAACTCGAAGCAGAGGGGATTGCGACTGCGACTGCGACTCCAGAAGACGCACCTATTACCGCGCCGGCAGTCGCAAATGCGACCATTGTTAGCAGTCGCAGTCGCAGTCGCAGTCGCAAAACCGCAGACAGCCTACAGTGTTTCAAAAATTCGTTCAAGGAGATGGGGGTGGCATATGGAGCGTGAACCACTAGGGAAGCGCTTGACGCGCTTCGTGTTCTTGTTGCTGATAATCTTCGGTGTAACGTTGGCCGTCGTCGTCGCCCAGCGTTTCAGCGATGAAACGCTGGCGTTCATCGTCGGCGGTCTGTTCATCGCGGCGCTGATGGCTGTGCCTTTAGCCGCAGTGGCGGCCCTGGGAATCGCCTACCTCAGATTTCGGCAAATGCGTCCGCCACAACAGTACACACAAATCCCACCAATCATTATGCAAATGCCGCCCCAGCAGTTACCGTATTATCAGGGCGGGGGAAATGGCTATCACCATACGTATACCGGCGGACGGCGCGATTGGGCCGTCATCGGTGACGAAGACAACGAATAAGGAGACTGATATGGACGCTATTTTTGGAAAACCAACCTGGGCAATCGTGGAGCTGATGGGCCGGCAGGTCGTCGCCGGAGAGATCACCGAGGTGACAATCGCCGGCGCGGCGATGCTGCGCGTAGATGTGCCGGCGGTGTACGAGGATGGGGCGAAAGTGCTCGACGAGTACACGAAATTCTACGGCGCAACGGCAATCTATGCGATTACGCCCACGGATGAGGCCAGCGCACGTCACGCGGTAGAAATGCTGCGCGCCCGTCCGCTTAATGTGTACGAGATCCCCTATCGCGCTTTACCACAGCCGCCCCTGTCGAATGACGAAGACGACGAGTCTCCATTTTGAGGTCTAGCAATGGGGAAAACTATCGTCATCGCCAACCGTAAAGGCGGCGTGGGCAAGACCACCCTCACCGTCCACCTGGCCGTCCACCTGGCGCGCGCCGGCCTGCGCGTCGTCGCCGTGGATGGCGACCCGCAAGGCAACCTCACCAGCCTGCTCCTCGGCGGGCACGAGGATGACGGTCTCTACAGGATGCTCGTCGCCAAACAACTCCCACCGCTGGCTTCGATCCTGGACGTGATCGAGTTCTCCGGGCAGAAATTCGCCGTTCTCAGTGGCGACGCCTCGACCGCCGACGCCCTGGGAATGCTGGCCCTGGGCC
>Ga0209723_1003838_pt1 | contig 17571 bp, 12 predicted proteins | sample BiotimSIPDNA_2_FD_185750 | JGI IMG/M metagenome (GOLD analysis project Ga0209723, IMG submission 185750) | Anaerobic biogas reactor microbial communites from Washington, USA - Biogas_R2 time_0 SIP DNA (SPAdes) (version 2) | ecosystem: Engineered > Bioreactor > Anaerobic > Unclassified | place... | reverse complement strand
AATCCGCTCCGGCCAGATGACAGAAAAGCATAGAGATGAGCTGTGTCTTCGAGCGGAATCCCTTGGCGTGACGCTCAGCGCCCCATTTGGCGACCAGATTGTCAAAGTTCACTGCTGTGAAAAGCTCAGAAAGTAATTGACTGAACAGGCTCGCAGGCTTTAGCATTAATGCGCCCCCCTTTAGGTTTCTTTGAGGTGTTGTTGTGTTGGCGCATTAATAATATCTCAAGGGCCTCTCAGGGGGCATTTAATTTTCTCAAAAACCTATTTTGGACAAGAGTGCTCTATTAATATGCTTGTGAGGAGGACGTGCGCCATGCGGAAGATTCTGCCTGCTCTTGTAGTATGTCTTGTTGTCTTTTTTGCCCCTTCAGCCTCCGCAGTGACAATCCGCGATTTCGACATCAGCTACCACCGGTACCTCAACACCGACATCGTCAAGAACCCGGACGCCGCAAATGTCGAGGAGATCATCCGCTACTGGGCGGACGCCCTGTACGAGTCCTCCAACGGGGAGGAACTCCTGGGCACGGTCCGCATCTTCCAGGGACCCACGAGTTTCCTCTCGAGCTACCGGCTGGCGGACATCGTCTGGGAGGAGGCGGGCCACCCGCGGGCAGCCTTCGGGGCCTACGACTCCTATGACGCCCAGAAGCCCCTCGGCCTCCGGATGGCCATGTTTGATTCGTTCAGGGACTATTCCTCCGGCGAGACCGTGGTGGATTTCCTTTCTCCGGAAAATCACGCCTACGCCGGATATGCCCTCGCCGCCCTCTGCGGTTATTTTGTCCACGATCTGCGGGAGGAGTACGCCATTGAACGGAACGGAAAGAAGTACCCCGCCCTCCAGTTTCCCACCATACTGAACGACGTCGCTCCGGCGGCCTTCGAGGGCGACCTCAGGGCGCTCAACCACTCCACGAAGGCCCTGTACGGGAACGGTCCGGCCACGGCCCAGAAGAAGAAGTGGGGCGTCAGTGCATGGGAATACCTGACTCAGAAGCGCGGCCTTCCGAAGAAGGCTCTTCCCGCTGCGCCGAAGGGCAAAAAGAAAGCTTCCCTTGACGAGAGCGAATACCGCTTCCTCATCCAGTCGGGCAAGCATTCCAGGGATGCCCAGCGGCAGCTCCGGATCGTGTGGGTCTCCTCGCCGATCTTTCAGATCGTCATCGACAAGTCGGGAAGCATGGGGGACAACGGACGCTTCGAGAAGGCCAGGAACGCCGCCAAGGAATTTGTCCGCTCCCTCCACCCCGGGACGAAGGCAGGGATCATCAGCTTTGACGGCAACGTGTACGAAGAATCTTCCATCCTCACCGTTTCTTCCGGGGGAGCGGAGAAAAAGAAGCTCCTGAAAACGATCGATGACATTTTTTTGGACGGAGCCACAGCCATCTACGACGCCTGCTCCGTGGCGGCCCGGGAGATGAGCAAGGACAGGAACTCCTTCTATGAAGGCCGGTACATCGTCCTCTTTACCGACGGAGAGGACAACAGTTCCCGGCTGGGGCCCGACGACCTCATCGCCGACCTACGGAAGGAAAACGTCTCCGTTCTTGTCATGGGCCTCGAGGAGGGCGTCCAGGAAAGGACCCTCAGAAGGATCGCCGCCGGGACCAAGGGGTACTACATGATGACCGCCACACCCCTTGACACCCAGGAAATGCTCTACGGCTACCTCAACAACGCCTACGAAAGCCAGCTCCACACGGCCGACATGGTTCTCCCCAAGGGGGCGTCGAAACGGGAGGCCTTCGACCTGGAGGCTGGAGCGGAACTTTTGCGCGTCACCCTCATCGCCGACGGCGAAATTTCACCCAAGGACATGGCCCTCACCGTCACACCGCCGAAGGGAAAAGCCGCCTCCCTCGCCCACGACAGGGAAACGGGAAAAATCGAGATGCTCCAGAAGACCCCCGGCGCAGGCAAGTGGACCGTCACGGTGAAGAACAACTCCTCCCGGCAGCGCCAGGTCCGCATCACAGCCTTTGTGAAGACGAAGGAACGGGTGCTCTACCTGGTCAACGTCCTTCCCGTCAGGGGAGACCAGCAGAATACCGCCGTGGTCTACGCCTCCCTCACGGGCAACGCGACGCCCCACACGGGGCTTTCCGTCAAGGGGACGGTCAGGGAGCCTTCAGGAGCGGTCCGGCCCCTTGAATTCCACGACATGGGGTACGGCCCCGACGCCACGGCGGGCGACGGCATTTACAGCGCCCTGGTCGAAAACTGCGCAGCACCGGGCAACTACAAGGTGACTGTCTCCTTCGCCAACACGGGCGGAGGAGCCGAGACAAACCAGAGGTACGCTTTCCTCAACCCGTCCGCCCGGCCGGAAGGGACCTACTTCGTGGTCGCCGACAAGGGACACCCGATGCCCCGGAAACTCCAGAGAGTCGGCACCGCCACGTTCCAGATCGAGGGCGGCAAGGTGGCGGACGACAGCAAAAAGGTGATCCGGGAGGAAAAGCCCATAGATTTCGAGCGGGTCAAGTCCCTTCTCGACAGGGGGCGCCAGGCCCTGGAACGCCATTCCCACGACCAGGCCGAAAGCTACGCCAAGGACGTCCTGCGCCTCGACAGGAACAACGCCGAGGCCTACCAGCTGATCGGGGAGGCCAGGGACGGTGCCAACAACCACACCGGCGCCATCGAGGCATTCGGCAAAGCCGTGGAGCTGAAGCCCGGGGATCCCTTCCTCTATTTCCGCCTGGGACAGTCCCACACCTACCTTCGGAACCGAACGGAGGCACGGCGGGTATACGACGAAATGCGGCGGCGCTTCCCGAACGACAAATGGACCAACCGGCTTGAGATGGCCATACGGCACATGGAGGGATAGACCGGCGACGGCCGAAGGAGGTACAAACGATGAACAGCTTTACAGTCAACGGGAACGCGAAAAATCCAGGGAAAAGGATGCCGGGTTCCGGAACACGGCAGGGAACAACCTGTTTCCGGGCACTCCTGTTTCTTATCATCCTGTCCCTTGCCGCTTTGAGCCCCGCCGCGTATCAGGAGGGCTGTGGATCCGGTGCAGCCTTCGCCTCCGAAAGGACGAAAACCCTCCCCGGAGGGCAGGTCGTTCCCATCAACGAAGTGCTCTATTACCACAAAGCCCGCATGCCCTCCTCCGGGGGAGTGTCCCTGGAAATGATGGAAAGCGCATGGAAGCGCCTGTCGGCAGCCACAGGCTTTGACGCCTTCGTCTGGTACGACGAAGACGACACGGTCAACGCCTACATCACGAAAGACAAGGACGGCGACTTCATGGTCGTGGTCTACCGGGGACTGCTGGACGTTCTCCGGTCGGAGGACGAGATCGCGGGAGTCCTTGCCCACGAGATAGGGCACGGGATCAACGGGCACCTTGAGAAAGGCGTGGCCCAGGCCACCGGTGTCGTGGTGGCGGCCAACGTGCTCAGCCACATCCTCGGCGGAGGGGCCCTCGGCGACGCCGCCATCGGGATAGGCGCAAACCTCGCCGTCCAGGGATACAGCAGGGAACAGGAAGTGGAAGCCGATGACTGCGGCGTGGAATTCGCCTTCAAGGCGGGGTATTCTCCCTGGTCTCTCTACGACTCCATACTCCGCATGGCCGATGCCGGTCTGGTCACGCCCCCCAGCGGGTTCAACTCTCACCCGCCCACGGAGCGGAGGATGACCCGGCTCCGCTCCCAGGCCGAACGGTGGGAAAAAGAGAAGCCCGGCGCACGCCCCGCTCCGTCTCCTGTCGCGGGAGCACAAAAGACCTCGGAAATCGCGGACGCTGACCCTGATAAATCCGCCGATCCCGCACCTGCGGCGAAAAAAGACACGCCCGCCGCCCCAGCGAAACGCCCCGCTCCACCGGCTCCATCTGCCGGGATGAGCGGCTTCAACCCCAACACCTCCGAGGACGTTCAGGTCATAGCCACATACCCCATAAGCCAGGGAGAGCAGAACACCCTCTCCATCCTGCACCGCAACGGAACGGGCAAGTTCTCCGCCGGAAGGTACAAGGACGCTTACGCCGCCTTCAAACGGGCGGCTGAATCCTGGGACGGTGACTACCTTGACGCCTACTGGGCGGGCAAAACCGCACTGAAAATGGGGAAGAAAAAGGAAGCAAAGGCATGGATCGAGCGAGCGCTGGCAATCAACCCGGACTATGCCCCGGCAAAAAAGCTGAAAAGCAAAAACTGGTAAGAAATGCGAGGAGGAGAAAAGATGCACTTCTACTCTATTTTGAAAAAAGTTTGGGTTGCGATATTGCTTATGCTGCTCGTTTGTTTTCCAGGTGTTTCTTCCGTTTTGTACGCGGAAGAAACACCCCGTGTGGTAAGGGATATGCTGTACACAATAACAGACCCCTCGAAAGCGAGTTCAACGGAAATGCTTGCCTTTTTCGAAAAGGAAAAAAAACTGGGGGTTGGAACTCAGATTGCGGTTAACAAGAAAAAACTTATCGCTTACAGCGGAAACACTATGACAATACTCCAGAACGTTGGTTTTCCCGAGGCATCAATTTTAAAAGAAAGAGAGAGGATTGCGGATTTAACAGCACGGACAAATCCGGGACTGTTTCAGCGGTATGGTCTGGAACAAAATACCTCTCAAAAAATAATGTACGAGACGATTTTGAGCAAAAGCGGTGCAATCATAGGCTTTTCTTTGTATCCGAGTCAGTTGTTCAGAAAGAACGCTCATTTCCCTGATTGGGGCGAAATTCATAATCCCGTAAAAATGTGGCTTGAACCAAAAGTGCTTGTCATTGAATATTATGAAAACTCACCAAAGGTTCTTTTCCTCGACGTAAACCACCCGACGGTTCAATCCTTTTTGAATACATCGGACAAAACAGCTTTCGAGAAAATGAAGGCCAATATGAAGAAGGTTGAAGAAAGGTTTTTCCACCGCTTTGAGAAAGCCAGGAAAACGTTGGAATTCCTTCAAACGGCCGATTGCTCCCGGGATGATGCCAAGGGAGCGTGCCTGCTCAGTGCCGCAGAAGCAGCCATAGATCTGGGAATCATGAGGAATCTGCTTTCCTCCGATAGAAATTCTCTGTTCGGCGAGATGGAAAGATTCTGGTCGGAGCCCTTTTTTTCCGACCTACTTCTGATGTCAGCGGAACTTGCCCCAAAAGTCCGGCAGATTTGCAGCCAGAGAAACCAAAATGCCTTGTCAGCCGCAGGAGAGAGCTGGGAAAAGGCGCTTCTTTATGTTTTGCAGCCCTGCTGGAGCGAGTACTGGGCAATTCTTGAGACACCCAGGGAGATCGTGGAGGAATGGTCGGAGACAAGCAAAAAACTTGCGGAGGATTACAAGGAATTCCATTCCCTCCCCAAGAATGATGAAGACCAGAATGCCCTCCTTTCCCGGGTGAAAGCTCTGGAAATGATCAAAGACAGGTTTTACCATCTGCAAAAAATCAGGCTCTCCGTAAGCAACCGGGTGCGGTATGCGGTAGAGGAGATGCAGATGCTGGACGCTTTCAACGATGAAGATGAATGGAGAAAACTGTATAAAGCCGTATCTGACGGACTGCAGAAAGAAATTTCGGAAAACGAAGCGAAGATAAAGGAAATCCGAAACCGGGAAGAGGAAGCCCGGAAAGAGGCCATTATCGATGAATTAAAAAGAAACATGCACCAGCACCTCGCGGATCCTCTTTCCTATGTAAAGGATGGAAGGATTTTTTTCGAGGGTTATTACACGAAGGAACTGCCCGTTGTCGGGGAAGCCTTCAGGGACGGCGGAGTCAGCGGAGACAGTTCCCTGACAAAAGTGAACTGGACAATAGCCGACGAAGACACACGGTATCAATACAGTGTCATAGGTGATCTTGGTATTGTGTATGTCCATGCCTTCGTCGAGGGAAACATTGTCCTGCCCGGCATCGACGGTGGAGAAAGCCGCATGCAGAAAATGAAGCTTCACCTGGTCCGCCCCCTTGCGCTGGAAGAAGGGAAAAAGCTCCCGGGCCAGCCTCCCGCAGGCTTATCCGAACAGGAAGCGTTCAAGTACGACCTCGGCAACAGGGTATTCTTCACCGGAATGGAACTCAACCGTCAACCTGTTCCAAAAGAGATGCTGAATAAAGCAATTCGAAACTTGATGTTTGAGATCTACGATAAGTAGACTGCCTGGAAGCGTTAAAAATTCAGGATTTGGATCGAAAGAACAGGGGGAAACAGGTGTGAAACGAAAAACATCGGGAGCATTGCTTGCAGCAATTCTAGTTTTGTGCCTTGGAACGTTTGGCGAGGCGGGGATGAGCAGTGAGGAGTTCATTGAACTCTGCGGCAGGGGAACTCCTTCCGAGATACGGGCGGCAATCGAATCCGGAGCGGATGTAAACGCGAGAGCCAAACAAGACGGTATGAGCCCACTGCACGTAGTTGCGGCGAATAATCCGAATCCCGAAGCTACGATTATTTTGCTGAAAGGGGGGGCGAATATAAAAGCCAGAGACGAACACGGTTTGACACCCCTTCATTATGCAGCAACTCGAAACCCAAGCACAGCTGTAACTATTGCATTGCTTGAAGCGGGTGCCAACGTGGATTCAAGATCTGGAAGCGATACAGCAAACTCCACTCCACTCCACCTGGCAGCACAATTCAATACCAACCCTGAGGTGATAATTGCGCTACTGAAAGCAGGTGCAAACTGGACATTAAAGGACAAGCTCGGTGCAACCGCATTTGCCCTGGCCAAAGGAACAAAACTGGAAGGCAGCGGTGCCTTCAGGATGCTTCAGGATGGAGAGACAGGAGCCGGTTTTCAGAGATTTTTCGAAGTTTGTAGAAAAGGAACCCCGGCTGAAATAAGAACGGCGATCAATGAAGGCGCCTTTATGTTTGTTGGAGTTGGAAATGAGAAAGGAGAAACAGCATTGCATTATGCTGCCCAGTATAATCCTGACCCTGAAGCGATTAGGGTTCTACTGAAAGCAGGTGCGGGCGAAAATGCAAAAACAAGAGAAAAAAATGCTCTGAGTGAGTGGGAACGTAGGTCAGGAAATTTGACTCCACTTCATGTGGCCGTGATGAATGATGGCGGTGTGGAGGTAGTAAAAGCTCTTCTAGAGGCTGGAGCGGATCCTAATGCTAGGAGTGAGTTTAGTGAAACCCCACTGCATTGGGCGTTTTTTACTCATTCTCCACATGAGGAGAGTGTAGCTTTGTTGCTGAAAGCCGGGGCTCAGATTGAAGCCCGGAATAGTGTCGGTTCAACGCCGCTGCATGTAGCGGCGCAAAATTCTGCAAATTCTGAGGTGATCCTTCTCCTGCTCAAAGCCGGTGCGGATGGGCGCGCGAAGGATGGTCATGGCAGAAAACCCATCGACTTTGCCGAAAATAACGAGAAATTGAAAGATACTGAGGCTTTCTGGGCGCTCCATGATGCAAGCTTCTGATCAGCCTCTCGTTTTATCCGGTGACGAAGATGCCAAATCATCGTGTCTCTCCTCAATTCGGTTTGGACACATGTACTGACAGAGATCAGGGTGTTTTAAAGGAGGCAGCTGCATGACCCGCAGAATGGCTGGAATATTAGTGACCGTAGTAATGGTTCTTTGCCTCGCGGCCTTCGTTGAGGCTGCACCGAACAAACAAGAGTTTATGGAACTCTGCGGGAAGGGAACACCATCCGAGATCCGGGCGGCGATTGAGGCAGGTGCGGACGTCAAGGCGGCGGATACAACAGGTTTAACTCCGTTGCATATGGCTTCCGAAAAGAACCCGCACGTCGAAGTGATAACGGTCCTGGTACAAGCTGGCGCTGAAGTGAATGCGAAAACCAGGGGAGGCAAAGCGGGTAAGGAGAGTATCGCTGAAGGATTGACGCCATTGCATCTAGCCACAGGCAGCAATCCCAATCCTGCTGTTCTGTCCGCGCTCATATCTTCAGGTGCCGATGTGAAGGCCAGGGATGGAATGGGGAGAACGCTCCTCCATTATTCAGTGGGCCCAAACGCAAGCACCGAGAAAATTACCCTGCTCCTGAAGGCGGGAGTGGATGTGAATGAAAAGGCAGCCCCTGGTGTTGCCCCAATCCATAATGCAGCGGCAAATCCAAATGTTGATATCGTAACGGTATTGTTGAAAGCGGGCGCTAATGTAAATGTACGGGGAAAAACCGGCATTACTCCTCTTCATGTTGCCGCCGGTTTTAATCCCAACATTGAAGTAACCAATGTGCTGCTAAAGGCCGGTGCTAATGTAAAGGCCAGGACCAGGGGGACGCATGGCACCGGAGGGGAAACTCCGCTTCATATCGCAGCATTGAAAGGTTCCAACTCAGAGGTGATACTGCTTTTGCTGAAAGCGGGATCGGATGGCATGGCGAAGAATAATAACGGCATGACTCCCTTTGACTGTGTAAAAAACAATGAAAAACTGAAATACACACATGCCTATTGGGCGCTCCACGATCTTAGATTTGAGTGATGAAAAGGGTTTGCTGGTTTCAAAAAACAGGTGGCGGTTGAAAGTTGAGGTGGTTTTATGTGGCGATGGGAGACACCTGCTCAGAAAGCCGAAAGAGAAACAAATGATGCTCTTGCCGGCTGCTTGGGACCTGTTTTTCTTATTTTCTTCGTGCTTGCGCTCATCGGGCACTTTTTTACCAAGGCCGGGGACATGGTATATTACCCTATCGTTCAAAACTGGCCTTTCACAGAAGAAAGGGAAGTTGAAATCTGGCTCCGGGACGTATTCGGCCACAGATTCATCCGAAATATACCGAACAAAGAGCCGTTGTTGAGTTTCTTTTCTGGGGATTCCCAGAGGGCCCGCATTGTTTCCGACGTGCAGAAGATAGATGACCGTTTCTACGGTGTGCGGCTTTTTCTTGACTTTGATCCTCTCCCCCGGCAGTACGGCCAGCTATTAAGGACGTGGAGAGAGGATGACTGGAAACGGGAAAACATCGACAGGTTGTTCATTGAAAATGTCCGGTTCAATACTGTTTTCCTGAAAAAAGACCTGGAGAGAGATGAAAAGCAGCCGATCTTGGCTTATTTGCTCAGCAACGGGAGAATCACCATCAACAAGCAGCTTTTTACTCTTCTGAATGACAAGGATGAATACTGGCGCGGTTTCGGGAAAAAAGGTCTTGAACAGCTGCGATCAAAGTTCAGGTTTTTTAAGGCGAACCTTCCCCCCGGCTGGGAAAAAAGATCTGTCGATGCTCCCGATCTGAAAAGGCTCTCCGATTGGAACTTCAACCAGATGATTATACCTTTGGGGGTGCTTCTTCTCGTTATGGTGGCTATCCGCAGGTACAAAAACAGCTGAAATTGCAGAAACAGGAGTAAAAAGAACGGAACTGAAAAACAAAATGACGGAAACAAAAGTTTATTTAGATTCTGCAAAGTCATATTATTCAAGAAAAATGGGGTATATATACATGAAAAAAGAGCATTTTGAAATGTTGTGCAGGTATTTTAAGCGGGCTTTATTGTTTTTTTAGTGTTCATTTTTTGTCTCGAGGACGGTGTTAAGTATGGGGAAAAGAATAAGCAGTTTGTTTCGAATCGTACTTGGAATTGCCGCGGCTGTTGTCTTCCTGTCGGCACCCGGCGGTTTTATGGCCGAGGCGTCGGAAGAGGAACGCACCAGGATCATCATCCGGTACGATGATGGAGCTATTGTGCGGGGAGGGACGGCTCGGACCTCGGTTGTCCTCGCATCATCATCCAGTATTCAGGGGATAAGGCTGCATTCCGCCGGGGCGAGAAGTTCCGTCAGCGGCCGCTTCGACGTCATTCCGGCGACGGTGGACGAAGGCGCCGACAGGGAGAAGATTCTGCACCAGCTCCGGGCTCTTCCCGGGGTCAGGTACGCCGAATTTGATTTCCCCCTGACGCTGTGCGCCGATCCGCTGGTGGCGGACCAGTACCATATGGCCGGCGTGAAGGCGGCGGAAGCCTGGGCGGCCCTCGGGAACAAGGGAAACAGCGACTTTGTGGTGGTCGTTATGGACACGGGCATCGACAGAACCCACCCCGATCTGGTGAATGCCCTCTGGGTGAATGCCAACGAAATTCCGGGGAACGGCATCGACGACGACGGCAACTCGCTGATCGACGACGTGAACGGATGGAACTTCTGGGGCGAAAACGGGAATGTCGACGATGACAATGGACACGGCACCCACGTGTCCGGCATCATCGCAGCGCGGGAAAACGGTGTGGGCGTTACTGGTATCGCCCCGAACACTAAAATTATGACCTTCAAGATTTTTAATGCCAATGGTGTGGGCGGAATAGGCGATGCGGTGCTGACCCTTGATCTCATCCGGGAGTACAAGACCAGGGCGTCCAATCCCGTGAATATCCGGGCCGTCAATATGTCCTTCAGCGGCTCCGGAAGCAGCTCCTCCGCACGGGAACTCATTACGGAGCTTGGAGAGCTGGGAATCGCCGTCTTTGCGGCGGCGGCCAACGACTCGTCCGACAACGATATGTTCCCCGTCTTCCCTGCGGGCTATGAGGCAAAGAACCTTGTGTCCGTGGGATCACTCGCCGCCGACAATTCCAGGTCGTGGTTCAGCAACTACGGCGAAGCGTCGGTCAGGGTGTACGCCTACGGTTCCGACATTTTGTCCACCACGATGGGCGGAAACTACGGCACGATGTCCGGAACGTCTATGGCCACACCGCTGGCATTGGGATGCTTCCTCCTCGGGTGGTCGACGAACCCGGCGATGACCGTCACGGAGGCCCTCGCCAAATTCCACGCCGGCCTCGAGAATACCGCCGGAGTCCCGATGGGACGGGCTCACGCCCAGAAGGCCGTAACCACCGCTCTTCCTTCGAGGATCGGCTACAGGGTGAAGGAACACCTCGCCCTGTTCGCTTTCCCCGCCGGAGAGAGCGGAATCGTCCCGGTACCGGGAACCGTCTTCGGCAGGGGGCTCGGCTCCGGCACATTCACCATCGGGAGCGATGCCCTTGAAAAGGGAACGGGGAGTACTGACGAGCAGAAAGTTATCTCCAGGATATTCACTCCCTCCGACAGTTTGTACAAGGATCTCAAGGTAAACGGCGGCAAGGCGATGAAGAGAGTTCTGATACGGCTCAGGAAGAATGAGATCGCCCAGGGCGGGCTTCCTGTCGGAAGGGTGCTCGCCAATGACGGGATGTTTGTTCGTTCCGGAAACATTCTGTATTTCATCGCCCGTTCCACAGCCGTAGAGGACGGTGCCCTCGGAGACAGATTTTTTGTGGAATACGACCTCGAGAACGAGACGTGGGCGGAGTATCCCATTTCACCGGCGTACTTTATAGATTTGGATTACTGCAAGGGGATGTTCAAAAAAGGCAAATACGTCTACACAATGAACGGTGGCGTGACACCCACTATGATCTTCCGGTTTGACACGGAAACGAAGAATTTTGAAACAAAGACCATCGCCGACACTTCAAACCTCGGCAGTTCCACCTTCGCCTGGGGCGGCGACACAGTCTGGTTCGCAGGGGGCAGTTCCGACCTAAGGGACGCCGTGGGCGAGTTCAACCCCGAAACCGGTGCGGTTACGATTCGGTGGAGACTTCCCGAGAGGCTCTATTATTCCTCTATGACCTGGCGGGACGGGAAGCTGTACATCGTCGGCGGAGAAACGGCAGGGTGGAAGAGCATCCGGGGATCCTTCGTGATCGACACCGGCAACGGAGAACAGAGAAGTCTCTCCCTTGCCTTCGGAAGCACGAAGGGGCAGTTGATTTTCACTCCGAACAGGCTCTATTACATCCTCGGAAAGTTTACGGCGGCCGGTGATGACGGGGTAGGCAGCTACGGGAACCGTTACCTGGTCGCCTATTCCGACCTGACTGCGAACGGATGGCTGCACGAGTGGAAGATTCACCCCGAATTCATCTACCCGAAAGTCGCCGGCCCCGCAGGATGTGCGCTGTTCACCGAGCCGGAGGGGACATCCCTCGAAGGAACTCCGGATACGCTTGTTTATCTGTATACGAGGGACCCGGCGGATAACTGGGTGGTCGGCGGATACTCGGCTCCGGCGGGAACTGTGCGCCCCGACCCGGTCGATCCTGATCCTGATCCCGATCCTGATCCCGATCCGCAGCCTGATCCTCCAGCGCCCAATCAGGGATCCGGAGGCGGCGGGTGTAACGCTGGTTTTTCAAACGCACCTTTTGCGGTGATTCTTCTTAGCATTCCTCTTTTGTTCCTTTCGATGAAGAGATGAGCTTTTCACCTCTCAGGGCATCGTTGCTGAACTTCACTCGAAGGAGGCACGGCAATGCTAGGGGGTTTTCAATTGAGACCATCCCCTGTTTCTCTTCGGGTAAAGAGAATCGGTGTTGAGACGGTATGTGAACCAGCAGATGATTTTAAAATACGCAAAAAAGGGTTTTTTCTGCAAGATAGATAGCTCTTTTTGCAGATAAAGGAGAGTGATAAAGACCTTTTATTATGGTAAAAGCGCTTCAGCACTGATATTTTTTGAAAAGCAGGAGATTCCCTTGAAATGCGTATTTTCTTAGTATTTTGCAAAAATTGATTGCGTAAAGGCAAAAAGCTCGGAACGGAAAAAAATAAATTTATCGGTGTAAATTTGGAGGGATACATATGGATAAGTATTGTGCGAACTGTCAAAGAGTTGTCGGAACAAAGAAGAACACGACACCGGGTATTGTTTTGCTTGTGATAGGAATTCTTCTTTTCTTTTTTGTCCCTATCTTTGGTCTTTTCATAGGAGCGCCAATGGCACTCATTGGTTTGCTGCTCCTGATTTTCAGTGGCAGTAGGTGTCCTATTTGTAACGGAAAGAATCTTTCTAATCCTCCGGCAACCGGATCTCAGAAACCTGAGACCAGCCATACGAACTGAAAGCCCGCCAGGGTGAAAAGACAGCACGGAAGTGAGATGCATTTTGCTTCCGTGTTGTTTCTTGTCTTTTTTTAATTTTTCATTTTTTCCTTGGATCAAGAACCATTGGGAAATCTATCTTTTTAAATATGTCATGCAATTTCTAAATAAATCTGTAATTAGTAGTATTCTTGGCTAAACTATGCGCTTTGGAGGTGAAGAGGTGTTAATTGATAAAAAAAGATTATCTTGGTTTATTGAAATTTTGATGTGTACGCTGCTTCTGGTCTTCATTCCTTCTCCGGCGGTGTTGTACGCAGAAGAAAAACCCCTTTTGCTCAGGGATATGCTTTATACAATAACTGACCCTTCGAAGGCGAGTTCCACGGAAATCCTTTCCTTCCTCGGGAGGGAAAAGAAACTGAAAATCGGGAATGCCCTGAAAATCGGAAAGAAGGCAAAACCTTTCACAGTAGGGCTCTTTCAATCCATTGGATTCCCTAAAGGAGCGACCTTGCAGGAAAGCGAATATGGAGCAAGTTCTGCAGAGAAAAAGAGACTGAGAGAAAAATACGGAAACAGCAGTTACAACGGCAGTATTTATTGGACCCCACTTTTTGACAAAAAAGGCTCAATCGTGGGGTTCCATTTTTATCCAAACCATTTCTTCAGGGCCAATGCCTCTTTCCCTGAATGGGGCCAGGAAAGATATTCGATTCAAATGTGGCTGGAACCAGGGGTTCTTGTTATCGAGTACCACGATGGAAGCCCCAAAGTCATTTATCTCGATGCAAACCATCCGACAATTCGCACCTTTCTTGACCTGCCGTGCAAAACGGTCTTCGACAGAATGCAGATCACGATGAAAGAAAGAACGGACGAGCTGTTTTCCCGCTTTGAGGCCGGAAGGCAGGCTCTGGCTTTTCTTGAGAAAAACGAGGATCTTTCGGGAATGCCTCAGGAAACCACTTTGCTGAATGCAAAACTGGCTGTGGTTGACCTGGGAATCATCAAGAGGTTGATTGCATCAAGCAACAACAACCTAGCAAAAAACGACAGGATCTGGGGTGAGCCGATTTACAGCAAAGTGCAGGATCTCTCTGCAAAACTTATGCCGATAGCGGAAAAAGTGTTCAAAAACCGGGAACAGCAGGCCCGGGCCGCGGCAAGCGGCGGGTGGTCCAAAGCGCTGGATTATATTTCGCAGCCCTGCTGGACTGAATTCAGGAAGATTGCGCAAGTGTCTCCGGAAGAAACGGCAGCATGGGCCGTGATCATTCCGGTTTTGAAGGAGAACCACGAAAAGTATCTGTCCGTTTCCGGCAACGAGGATGATCTCAAGGTTCTTTCCTCCAGGCTGGAATTTCTCGAGAACATGCAGAATGCGTTCAATAAGCTGCGGAACCTGAAGCTTTACGTGAGCAGGGAAGTTGAGTATGCGGTCAGGGAAATGCGGATGGATAAGCTGTTTTATATCGGCGATGATTTCAGGTTGTTGAATAAGGTCATTTCGGATGGCCTGCGAAGTGAAAGAGAGCAGTTGACACAGAAAATTCAGGCGATACAGAAGAAAATCGAAGATGCCAGAAAAGCCGCAATTATCAAGGATCTCAAGGAAAACATGAACTCCCATTTTCAGGACCCGCTCTCCTATGTCAAGGGCGGAAGGATTTATTTCGAAGGCTATTACACGGAAGAACTGCCCTCCGTCGGTGAGGCCTTCAGGGATGGCGGAGTCAGCGGCGACAGTTCGCTGACAAAGGTCAGATGGGACGTTCCCCCTGAAGGAGAGCGCTACGAATACAGGGTGTTCGATAATCTCGGGATAGTGTATGTCCATGCCGTCGTTGAAGGGAACGCCATGCTTCCCGGTATCGACGGCGGTGAACGGAGAATCCAGAAGGTGCGGCTCCGCCTGGTCCGGCCCCTTGCGCTGGAAGAAGGAAAACGTCTTCTTGGCCAGCCCCCGGAGGGGATCTCCGAGCAGGAGGCTCACGTGTACGATCTGAACAACCGGGTTTTCGTTGCCGAACTGCAGCTTAACCGGCTCGCGGTGCCGAAAGAACGGTTTGATGACGCAATCAGGAACCTGCTGTTTGAAGTGTATGATAACTGATCTGCCTGTGGATGTCGTATTGAACGTCTCTTTATCAGAGGAATACAGGAGGACGCTTGTAAGGAACTATAATCAATGTTTTTTAAATTTCATAATGTATGCTTAAAGGAGAGATGTCAATGGAAGCATTTTTTGAAGGCCTGAAAAATTTATTTGTAGACATAAAACCGAGTCTTGATGTGGCTACGTCGATATCTGTAATCGTCGCAGTGATATTGTTTATTCTTGAAAAAAAGGTTCAGATAAAAAACAACGGAATGCTCTTATTTTACAAGTGATAGTGCCGTTTATGGACCAAATTTCTTCTGAACAAATTCGAAAGTCAATTAAAATGTTGGTTAATTTTTCTGAGGAATCAAATTTTGAAGGTAGGTTTTATGCTTTTATAAGAGACCGAAATCAACCTGATTGATTCCCCACAGCTTGAAGAAATAGATAAAGCGCGACGGTCTGTTGTTGGAATATTTCATAAAATGTATCGTCTTGCAAAAACCAATGTTGTGGAAGATGAAGTTGCTCGAGCTGTAATTGGTCCGGACAGTGTTTACTTGCTAAAGCATGTTATTGAGCCTTTGGAACGGTCTATTCGCAATAACTACGACAGGAGTCTATTTAAATATTTTTATGATTTGTACAGCGAACAAGATGTTGAAGAACAGGGAAAACATGATCGAGGATAAACGAAGAACGTTGTGGACACCTACTTCTCTGGATGTTCTGGGTAACAACTAGCCCCCGAACAATACCCGGCTAGGAATTTGAAAAGCAGGCACTGGAAAATTGATCGGTGGAGTACAAGGGGTGTTTTCTCTGGCCTGGTTCTCTGGAATGGAAGTTTTTTTGACTTTTTTTCAGGAAGGCCTCTTAGGTTAAAACGGTTTAAAGAATCTACATTGTAAAATACCACCCCCCTCAAAGAAAAAGTCAAAGAAGCAATTATTGCACCGCATGTTGAATTTAGAATCTTTTCTGAAGGAAGGAGGGGAGGAAGGCTCAATCTATCTTTGTTTTTTGTTCATAGCACATATTTTTAAGGAGGGATAATAATGTCTAGTTTGTTTGAAGGTATGAAGGCAAGTCTTGATCTGGCGACATCAGTGTCTGTTATTTTTGCGATTTTAATGTATATTCGTGATAGGAAAAGCTCCTATTTAAAGGAGCGGAAAGAGAGAGAAGTACAGGAATTGATTGGGACTATGGAAAGAACGAGGAATTCTTTCCGAGAAGCAAAAGATATGATTTTTGAAATCGCTATAAAAATCAGCCGTTTATTGGAAAATTATGGGTCTAAAGATGAGTTGAAAAGCAATTTAAATATTGCTGAAGGTGAAATTGCTTTTAGAACAGCTTGGTTAATTGATGAGCTCAAAGCTGAATTTGATGCAACCATAGCATCGATTAGAGATTCAAGTAAAAAAGAAAAAATAAAAAGAATTGTCAAGGAATGTTTTGATAAATTGGAAGTTTCGATTGATATAGGAACCTACTTCATGTCAGAAATAAAGAATTCAGTTTTTAATAGTATAGATAATGATCAAGTTCATCAAATAATTGTTTTTATGACAAGCCATTTTCTGGGGGTTGCTGTTAAATCAAATCAGATTTGGAAAATAGAAGATATAAAAAATAAAATGGAAGAAGCAGAAAAAACTGGTTACAAATTCAAACAGGAAACAAAAAGGTATATTTCTGCGCTCTATAAAGAAAATACAAATGTTACAATGGGATTTGGGTTTTTATCAAGCGTAAACTGCTTTTTTACGGAAATTTCCGGCAAACTCGCTGAGTTGGATTAATCTCAAAGATAAAAAAGTGGGCTCCCGCAATAATTGGGAGCCCGCACACGTTAATTGGCTCTATCTATCATCTCTTCGATAGACTGATTGCCTTTTGTACATCTTAAGGAGGTAGTGTTTTGCGTATACCCTTCATTTGTATTGCGATAGGTTTTGTCGTGGTAATGTTTCTGCCTGCCTGGTATTTTGGTTTCTTAGGGGCTCTGACTATTGAAAGTTTGATAGGCGCATTTTTAGGAACTGTGGCAGGCGCAATATTAGTCTATCAATTTCAACTTCGCATGGAACAGACTCGGTTTTTTCAGCTTGTTTTGGGTGAAATTAATACAATATTTTCTTCTTTGACTGCATGGAGAAAAAATGGAGATACTTGGAGGGTGTGTGAGTTTCGAGAGGTTGTTGGATTGGCAAAATGGACAACTGACTTGGCAGAAGTGCAAAGTAGTCAATACAACGACCATGAGAAAAAGATAAATAGAGAAAAAATCGAATGGAAAGGGGTCTTGTATTTAGTAGATGAAAATTATTGTGTGGCTTCAAAGGCTCTGCATGAATATGCAAATTGGTATGGTTTGCTATTAAATGGGTTGGAGAATAATTTATTATCTGCATTGCACATAAAAATGTTATGGCGTTCTATTGTTGATAATTTTTATGAGAGAATAACAAATGAAGGGCGAGACGGTATGAAAATGTGGAGTGAAGGCTTTATTTTTGGTGATCCTTCACAAATAGATGTTGAGTGCCAAGACATCGTAGACTGATTTTTGTGCCAGGACATCGTTTACAAAAGTTTTTCTTGCGATTGTTTTGATTTCGCTTCATCTTCATGGGT
>Ga0209723_1003835_pt1 | contig 17585 bp, 17 predicted proteins | sample BiotimSIPDNA_2_FD_185750 | JGI IMG/M metagenome (GOLD analysis project Ga0209723, IMG submission 185750) | Anaerobic biogas reactor microbial communites from Washington, USA - Biogas_R2 time_0 SIP DNA (SPAdes) (version 2) | ecosystem: Engineered > Bioreactor > Anaerobic > Unclassified | place... | reverse complement strand
CAGGTTGGAGGCCACCGATTGAGCGCTATGGCCATCCAGCAGCATCTGAACGGCTTCCGCCTTCAACTCGTCGTCGTAGAAACGACGCCCAGAACGACCCTTCCCCCGGCTCGATTTCCTTGTCATGACACACTCCTTTGCTCCCCAGTATAACGGCTGGAATAAGCACTTGGAGTGTCTGTCAAACTGGAGCCACCTCAACTCGTCTCTGGCGATGAGCCTTACAAGATCATGGTGCTTGATGAAAACGGTGACGGTCGCTTCAACGATCTGGAGAACGGCACGTTGATCATCGATCTGGACCAGGATGGAAAGCTCGTCGGGACGCCGGACTCGGCCGAATATCACCAACTCGGCGAACCTTTCAACATTCACGGCAGGGTCTGGGCGGTCGCCTCACTTTCGCCTGACGGGACCGAATTGCAGCTCCAGCCATCCGACGCCACGGTCGAGATGCGGCGATACCTCGATCCCGGGTACCCCGCACCTGGCTTCGCGGCAACCGGACTGGATGACGAGCCGATCGATCTCGCCCAAAGAGCGAAGGTTTCGCAGTACGTGTTGCTCGACTTCTGGGCCTCGTGGTGCGGGCCATGTCGCGGAGAGTATCCCTATCTTCGAAGAGTACACGCCCGATACAAAGATCACGGCCTCGTGGTGCTAGGCATCAATCTTGATAGTGACCGAGAAGCGGCAGTACAAGCCGCCGCCGAGAACCTCCTGGACTATCCACATGTGTTCGACAGGAAACGTTGGGAGAATGACGTTGCCCGCCTTTACCGGGTCCACGGAATTCCAAAGACCTACTTGTTGGATGCAGATCTGAAGATCGTCGCCAAGGATCTCCGAGGCGCACGCCTGGAGTCTCGGCTCGCTGAGCTGCTCGGGCCCGGCGATGAGGAAGCGGTTGCAGCCCTTGAAAAGACCCTCGCATCGCGCGAACCGGTAAGCACCCCCGCTGCGCGATCTCAGCCTTCGATCAACAAGTATCCAAAACTCGCACTCTCGGAATCTCAGGTTCAGGATGCGCTCGCCCAATTCGAGTCGCTGGAGTTCTCAGATGTCAAGAAGGCAGAACTGTCTGCTGACAGGGTCAATGGGAGCATCAGCGACGCCAACCAGCTCTTGCCGGGCACCGTGCTTGCGGCGAAGACAAGTCAAGGGCGCTATGCCAAGCTGATGATCAAAGAGAACGGGCATACGATGGTCGTTTCATGGGTGACCTACGATGAAAACGGCGACGTCCATTCCCAAGGGGCCGACTTGAAGATCAGCGGGACATTTTCGTGCGACCTTGACTCGGGACGAGAGGCCAGCGAAGACGAAGATTTCTGGTGGGAACAGGTCAATTCTGCGGAAAGATACCTTGTGCCGAGAAATGGGGCGCAGTTCAGCGTTATTCGACGCCCACCGACGCGATGAAACCGAGCAGTTTATCGGGGCACCACTTCACGATAGACTGCCATTGCGAGACGCTTTGCCGAAGCGATCGTAGAACTCGGTGATCGTGCATCGCAGTCGATCATCCAGAAGCTCTAACGCCTTCTGCTGAATATCCTGCGGCATACCCCCGTAGAACACCTCTGTGATCCCGCCGGCGATACAGGCCATGATGTCGTCATCCCCGCCGAGTGAAATGGCGTCGCGAACAGCATCTTCGTAGTCCGTCGACTCCAAAAACGCGATGATCGACTGCGGGACGGAACCCTGGGATGACACGTCGAACGTGTACGTTTTGCGGATACCGTCCAACCACCCGCTCAGGTTGTATCCGAATTGCCGTTCGACGAACTCCCGGATTTCATCCTTGCCGTGGCCTGTTCTGGCGAGGAGCACGGCGGCCGCAACCGTCAGAGCACCGCGGATCCCCTCCGGATGATTGTGCGTCACCTCGTCGCTTCGTTTCGCCTCTTCCAACACGCTTTCCAGCGTGTCGCAGGCAACCCCCACCGGGCTGACCCGCATGGCCGAGCCGTTACCCCAACTGTTATAGGGCTCCCGGCGCCGATAGCCGGCCCAGCGAATAAAGCTGCCCCCGTATCCGGCGTGCGGATAGGCGTGGAAGTACTCGTGAAACAGGTCGACGTAGTCGCCGCCGTGGAGGAGCTTGTCGGCCACGGCAACCGTCAGCACTGTGTCGTCTGTAAAGCAGCTTTCTTCGACAAAGAGCGGGAAGTCCTTGGTCTTGGTTCCGGCTCCCTCGCGAACCGATCCGATGATATCCCCGACAATGGCACCGATCATGATGACTCCTTTCCAAACGGCTCGCCATTCAGAACTGCCGCGTTTCACATCGCGGGCAGACTCGCGTTGTGGCGGCAATCTCGCGGCCGCATTGGGCACAGTGCACCAATTCCGAGGCTGGTGAGTCGCCTGACCAACGTCCCGCTTTGACAATCTGCTGCACCTGGCGGAACCGCTCGATTGGCATCCGCAATTTTCGGGCAAGTTTCTCCGCCCGCTGGAGCGTTGGTCTTGCCGCGATCTTGGTGACAGCATACAGCCCTCCGCAGGTCAGAAGCACCACCAGACCAATGATAACACGGAGAAGAAAACCCGGTATCTCCGAGGAGAAAACGGCTGCCTCAAAGACAACGAGCAACGCGATGGCGACCGTCAGGCCCAGCAGTCCACGAACCCAGCCGTACAACACCGACTTGAAGCTCAGCGGAATCGAGAAACCCAGGTCCCAATCGCTGTCCTTCCGATACAAGTACGTGTCCGTCGGCAACAGCGGGATTCGAAAGAGGTGCAGGAACTCGGTTGCCACAAAAAAATGACCTGGGACCTTGTCAACCACACCGCACCGGCGGATGCCGCACAGAAGATAGGACAATCCGGACTTCTCTCCGTAATACTGCCCGTATTCTTCAACGACGGGCATTTGATCTTCGAACAGGTCAGCGAGGACATACTCTGGAGGGGCTGCGTTTGAATCGGTTTCGCGAGAGCCAGCAGCAGCGGATGTTCCTGACGCACGTTCGGTACGCCGGGCTGGCAACAGGTAGGGCCGCAGACCAAGATGGTGAAAACTGACGTTGGGAAGTGCAGCTTTCAATTCGTCGATGGCGTCAAAGTGTGTGGGGATGGACCGCCCTCGCAACATTCGTAGGTCGAGCCAACGCAAACTGGGCATCTTCTTCAGATGCTCGACGGCGTCCTCGAGCACAACCTGCGAGCCCGTCAAATCGAGGTCTGTGAGATTGTCTAGCCCAACCAAGTGGCGGAGCCCGGCGGCCGTCACCTGTGTGTGCCCGAGGTGAAGGCGTTTCAGGGAATTGAGGTTGGCCAGATGGGCAAGCCCGGCGTCGGTGATCTCCGAACTCTGAAGATCCAGATTGGTCAGGTCCGGCCGCTGCGCCAGTCGAGCAAGGTCTTTGTCCTGCATGGGAATGTGCCCCAGTGCCCTGACTCGTTTTGGAGAACCTCTCGGCGGTCACCATGGCCAAATGCCAGCCCAAGTCGTGGCCCAGATCGCCCCGGCACCTCAATCTGCTTGACACCGGAGCATCTTACGGCAACGACTTGAGCTGGACAATCACCGGTTGCCGGACACAGGCCGGCGAGGTCGCGGAACACCTTCCGCTCCCAAATGCACGCACAACTGCTGCCGGAGCGTGTTCAGTTCCCAACGCGCAGCGCCTTGCTCCTGGGAGGCCAGGTACCGCTGGGCATTCTGGAGACGAACGCAGGCCAGCCCGAACTGGTCGGTCGACAGGGGCAGCGTTTCGAGGAGAACCTGCAATTCATAGAGCTCACCATCGTCCGTGCGGTTCAGGGAAACCTGGTTCACTACCCTCCCGAGGGCAGTCAGTACGGGACGGAAAACCTCCTGCAAGGGTCCGACAGCGTCGGAGTGTTGAAGTCGAGTCATCTTGAGCTCCTCGTGGCAGAGTTGCTTTATGAGTCACCACGATGGCGACTGTCACTTAGGTTGAACTAGCAATCTCATCATGGAACCCGCCAGCATTCTTTCGAGGAGCCGTATTCCAATTTGAAGGCTATCTACCGCAGAACACGCAGACTGGTCGGATCAGTGATTCAGGATCGGCCGCCTACGCCCAAATGATCGTCGCCGAGCCGTTGTGCTCCAGCGACCAGTCCCAAACCAAAACAAATCACGCCCCCCGACAAAGGGGGCAGTTCGGCGTCGCTACGAAGTCACATGTTGGGCGCACAGGTCGCCCACACGAATGGCACTAGCTTTAGCTCGTGCGTATCGATTTCCACCACCGCCGGGTGGCGAGCATCGGCAGCGGAGCGGCTTCCATCGCGTGAGGCACTGCCGGTGGGCGTGCGCGAACCTCTCCTTGTTCGAGGGCAGCCCGAGAAGCGATCTCTCTGTCGGCCATCGTGACAGTACCGGCTCGGCAGAAGCAAAAAATTGCGATTTGGAATTGGTGGTCCTGCAATTTGCGCGCTAGAACCATCTTGATCGGTTTTGCGACAGCTTGGCAATGTGCCGAGGTTGCATGAGCCTGTTGGCCTTTCTCGACCGCCGTTTGCGCGCCCGCGGTTCCCAGCGTCCGGGGCGGTCGCCTACGCGGTGGTAAGCAATGGTTGCCAGCATCGCATCAATCAGTGGCCCACGATCTTCGGGCCGGGCAGCTTCGATCTTCGGAGCGAAGGCCGTCAATGCTTGTTTGGCACCTTTGAAACTCACCTTGCGAGGTTCGATGTCGTTCTCGTTGGCAGCAACGGCCATGACGGTACGGAGTAAGTTGTACGCCAGCAGGTGAGTCCAGATCTCCTTGTGGACCATGTCGGGCGTTTTGCAGCGGAGGACGTCCATCTGCATCGTGGCCTTGATGGAACGGATATCGACTTCCCCTTCCCAACGACGCTCATACAAATCGCCGATTTGCTTGCCACCGATCGACCTAGCGAGAATCGTGGTGATGACCGTGAACTGCGTGACACGGTTGTTCTTATCGCGTGCGTCAACCGGCACCTCCCGCATCACGAGATGTTTCGGATAGTTCCGGTATTCCTCTCTCGTCATTCGAGGTGGCTTGTTGGGACGCTGCCATACAACGAGATCACCATCGGATCGGCTCTCTGCGATCCTCGTTCCCACACGATCCTGCTTGGCGCGAGCGACAAGATCGATGCCTCGATTGCACAAGTCGCACGCGACGAAGTAATCGTCGAACAGAGCATCGGCGAGCACTACGTCCCCCGCGTTGAAGGTGTCGTACATCTGTCGGAAGAGGGTCTTTTCGCCCGTGCCCTTGCCTTTGTACGGCGCGATGGCCAATTCGTGACACGCGCCTGTCGCCAGTGATAACACAACCGTGATTCTGGCAAGCGGAAAACCGATCCCCGGCTTCTGATTGGGTGGCTGTGGGTACACAGCTTGATTCTCTGCGGTGTCCGGCATGGAGACATAAGAGCCATCAACGATGAACACGGATCGACCATTCCACTCCCACTGGTCGCCAATGCTCGTCTGTAACTCTTCAGCAGTCCGCTTTGCCAACGTGGAGAGAACACTCGTGTGAATACGACTCCGCGCGTTGCAGTAGCTGGCAGTACTTGGTGAGCAGGTGGCCATGCCATTGGCCGCACGATGCGCGATGATCCGCGACACGGTATCACGGCAACTGCGGTCTTCGCTGAGTACCTGACTCAGGAAACCCCAGATCGTGGTGACCGGGCTATACACTCGGTCCCGATACTGGACACCATATTCGTTGAGAACTTCTCGGATCCTGGCCTCGGTCAAGATGTCGAGAAATGGGAGCCCCTCATTGCGCGCAAAGCGAGCGCGCACCGTATCCAGGCTTGACATGGAACCACCTTCAAATCGACAGCGATTCCAGCCGCCTGATCAGAGTGCGGTACAGACGGGTTCCATGCCCGGACAAACGCCCAGGTGTGCTTCCATGCCCCCGGTCGAAGTAGCTGCCTTGCCAGAGTTTGCCTTGGCCGGCCACCGCCAGCCATCATTATCTATACGAAGGCAGAGCAAGGGCGCGTTCGGTGACTCGGCTCAATCGGTCGCCCTGGAAAGATACGCAGGCGACCCGATAAACTGGGCCGTCCTGCGCTGACTGATGGCACTGCTGCCATGACGTTGCCAAACCCCGTGCCCTGAACGGTTTCCGACTAAAGCTAGTGCCATTCGTCGCCCACACATGAGTAGCCAAGACTGATGGCGTAGCTCGATTTTCCAGAGAGGGGGTCGCGCCAACGTTTTGACGACACCAGGGGTATTCACCGCCCACTGCTTGGCGCAAGAGGTCGCCCCCACCGCTGAAGTTTTCGAGTCATCAAGAAGTACAGCGGTCGCCCCGACCGCTGAAGTTTTGCGCAGCCAAAAGCCGCTCCGTAGGCGTCAACCCGGCCGCCCAACTCCCCCGCCATAACATCTGTGTCGTCAAAGTGACAACGCAAGATAATTCCGCGGACCGGATGCCCGGACCAACCGCGGGGGACTGCTTCAGCCCGCCCCGCCGACAAGCAATCGTAGTACATGCGATTCAATGATGGCGTTACGGTACTCGGCAAGGAGCCGGGAGTTCCCCGCTGACTCCGCACGTCGGTACCCTGCTTGCCGAACGGGATCTGCTGCCTTCATCGCGTCCGCCTCCAGAGATTCCCTTTCTTCCAGCGATAGCTTAGCCAGGTGACCGCGAATTGCTTCGAGCTGTGTGTGGCTCTCCGCTGCTTCGCTCTCTGCGGGTTCGAATGCTGTGGGCGTACGCCTCGACCGTGTGCAATCACGACCGGTACGTGTCGAGTCCTTCTCTCGACGGCCGGCTTTATTTGCCGCCAGACGCTCTCGAATGTTCTTAACCAAAAGACCGGGCGGATTGCCGAGGTTGGCCCCCCGTCCGCTCTTGAGCAATTCGTCGTACTCGCGGACGCACCGTCGAATAGTCTCATGCGATCCTTCTCGCATGAGCTTAGCAGCTTCGGGACGTTTAACACCGCGTTCTGTCAACACGAATTCGAGTGGCGTACTCACCGATTGATTCACGTTCGTGTGCTTCGCATTCCCGATGAAGAGAACCTCCCATCTTCCTCGCCGGACTTGTCGATAACGCTTTTCTTTCGGCAGCGACTTCAAGAATCCAACCCGCTCCAATTCTCGGATGCCTTCAAGGAGCTTCCGCTTGAGCTGTGAGTTGTCGTAATTTCGACTGAAGCCGACGCGTTCGCAAGCGAACGTACGAACATCGAAGCTCAGCCGCTTCGTATTGTAGAACCGCTTGTCCAAGAATCGGAACATTCGCCTTGCCGCCGATGTCCTCAATCGACGCAACACACCCATGTCCAGCTTCCGGATGTATCCATCCTGGAAGCTCTTGAAGACGGTTTCATTCCAGGTGGCCGTCCATGCCAAGCATCGCCCGTTGCACGCCTTCGTGGCCTGTCGCCTGTGACGACGAGGGATGACGACATTGTCGAGTAGATGGAAATGCTCGTCCATCCACGTCTTCAGTCGATTGTCTCGCCAGGCGTTTTCGTAGTACAGCGTCACGCCGACCCACCGCCTGAGCGAGTCTTCGAGCCGAGAATAGCTTCTTCCCTCGCTTCGCCAGCCGAGCACACGGAACAATTCAGCAGGCGTGAATGACAGCTTGCGGTCCGTGAAGCCTGCGGCATAGGTCAACTGAATGAGCCCAAGAATTACTTCGTCGTCGGACGCGGTTGGTAGCCCATACTCGGAGCACGCCAACACCGTGAGCCGTCGCTTGACCCGGCTGCGTCCGTGCTTCTCGACCACTTCGTCTTCGAAGACGAGTGACTTCACTCCTTTGGGAGGCCTGGTCGCAAGCATGGCAAGCGGGAAATCCGCCAGATTCATTTCGTCACGTCCCATCTTCATCACGGGATCTGAGATGCTCAAGGCGGTTCTCCGGTTCGACAGATCGGGAGCGTCGCTCGAAAGCACATCCGACCCGTTCTTAGAAGCATCCCTGTTGTTCATTTAGCAATAGTTGTATTCAAAGAGTTGTTCCCGAGGATTCTTGAATCGTTTCAACGGCTTGGCCCATGGGAAGCTGCCTCGCTTCACGTTCCGAACCCATCCATTCCTGCCTCAGATCACGAAATGCCCTGCCTCGTTTCACGTGATTTCCTGCCTCAATTCACGTTACTCGGGGACCCGCATCTTCCTGATCGCTACCACGCCCACTGCCAGCATGGCAAGCCATTAAGTTATGCCAGCAAGGCTGGCATTTCCGAAAGGCCAGAAAGACTGGTGACAGACTGGCTGGAAAGTGTTAGAGATCGCGACATGAAAGTCATCGCAATCGCAAACCAGAAGGGAGGCACAGCCAAAACGACTTCCACAGCCGCGGTAGGCCTCTTGCTAAGTCGGCGAGGCTATCGGGTCCATCTCATCGACGCCGACCCACAGGCGAGCCTCAGTCAGGCCTTTGGAATCTCGGACCGAGAGGACCGGTTTGCATGTTCCCTGATCGACGGTGAACAACTGCCGATCGACATGTTGGACAACAACCTCTCCATGACGCCCGGGACCGTCGCCCTTGCGACATGTGAAGCCCAACTGCTCACAACGCCGGGCAGGGAATTCTTCCTCCGAACGTGCCTGGAGAAGACGAAACTACCGGAAGACGCCGTTGTCCTTGTCGATTCTCCACCGTCTTTGGGGGTACTTGCGATGAATTGTCTTGCGGCAGCCGGAGGCCTTCTCGTTACCGTCCAGCCCGGCGGATTCGAGATCCGTGCGTTGGCTTTTCTGGAGACGACCGTCCAGGTGATATGCAAGAACGTGAATCCCGGCCTGGTTGTTCTTGGAATCCTGCTCACGAATTGTCACAGACGCCGCGGAATCACTCGACAAGTGAACGAAGAGGTTGCCCAACTGCACGGCGTTCTTGGCACGATTCGATCGGATGCCCGGATTCTCTACGCAACGACGGCGGGCAGGATGCTCCATCTTCGCAAGTCCAACGCCCTCGATGACTACGCGAACGTGGTCGACCAACTAGAGGAGAGCATCTGGTGACGGTGCAAGGAGTAAATGGCGTACTTCGGAGACTACTGACGGATCCGACCGGAACCGAGTCCCATGAGGCCGCGAAGCCGCTGAAAGACCACACGCCGCAGCCTTCTCAGCCGACGAAGTGTCCGACACATCGACCGGCAACCAAAGCCCGAGTCGGACGCCCGCCAGAATTCGCATTCCGAGGCGGCGACCGACAGAAGGTAACGTTCAGAATCCGCCCCGATTTGATCGATTGCTACCGCGATTGGTCATGGGATGCCCGAACTTCCCTGAGTCATTTGGTGGAAGCAGCGTTGGACGAATACTTCAAGATTCGCGGAAAATAGGTCACGCTGTTACAGAGACCTTCCATAACCCTCTGTCGACCAACCTTATCTAATGGAGGGATTATGCAGAACAACAATAGACCAGTTCACTCATTTCGATATGGCAATGTCTCGTGTGCGATATGGGCAGAAAATACCCACGCCGGATATTTTTGGCGAACGACTCTCGTAAAAGTCTATCGCGACGGGGACAATTGGGGCGAATCGATGTCGTTTGACGACCGTGACCTGCCGCACGTTATGAAGGCCGCCGCCGATGCCCATTCCTGGATTCATCACCAGAAGGCCCTGGCGGCTGCAGCACCATCAGTGCCTAGTGACTCGTGAGATTCCAGCTACTTAAGTGAATGCACTCCTGGCCGCAGCACGGCGACAAAACACTGTTTGCTTAGCGAACCGGAACGTGATAATGTCGGCTAGGGGCTACGGGATTCCATTTTACGAAAGAGTCGGACTCCAACACACCGAAAGACATTCAAGAACTCCTAGGAATCCCAACGCAACAGGAATTCTTCTGCCCTCCCAGACGGGCACGGGCAGAAGAATTTCCAGCCGCATTCTCTCGGGCCAGACTCACCCTATTCAATAGCGTAGTCCTACTCTTCTTCGCTTGCGCTGGCGAACTCTGTCCACCCCACGACTCGTCTCAGACCTATTATGCCGAAATAGTGCTACAGTCAGTGCCCGACTGTGATTGGTAAACGAGACGTCGACCGCAATCATCTCGACGCTAGCTTAGCCCAAAGAGATCGCAGTATTCAGTTGCCCTGTTCTGCACGAACTGTAGTGGCGGAGTACGGTACCAGGCGAGCACAGCCTCGTCGGAATTGCGCGGCTCAAAGAATTCACAGCTACCATATCTTTGGACCCGGAATCGATGGAACTGGCCTCGGAAAAAATGACCGACGGAGCTTAGGACGCACTCGGATAATGTACATATGACCACTATTTAAGCAAAGCGCGTTCATTGGACGCAAATACTTGCCATGAAAGGAGATGGGCGGATTCTCTGGCGTGAGAAGCAGGCCACATTCGCAATTGCAGGTTTGGCCACCTCTGTCAAAGTTTGTGGCTTCGCGTCCAAAAAAGAGGAGGCAACTGCCACGCCGCAACAACGCTCAAGATAGTCGCGTGGAGAAAAACCGACGAGGTGGTGTAGCCTGATGTTTGTTGGCCGAATCCTGCGAGGGGCTTTGCCCGGACAAACACCAAGGCCCCGCTCGCAAGCAGAAGTGGGAACCTTTCCCAACGAGCCATAAAAGCGATGGCGACATGAATCAAGGAGAAAAGAACCGCCCACCGGCGACCGAGATTCCATGAGCAAGTCTACGATTAACCAACACGCTGTGCGTGATCCGCAGGCCTATCTCATCTCCCGGTCGCCGGTGGGCGGCTCCTGCCTCATCATACACGCTTCCCGAAACGACAGAAATATGCAAGTCAACGGTGCCCGTTAATACACGAATGCAAGCGGGTACGCTGCCTAGCGAGGCCTGAAATGACAGAAATGACACGCACGTCTGAATACAATCTCCTTGAAGAGGAGTACCTGTCGTTTGCTCAGGCGGCTCGGCGACTTCCCTCCGTCCGAGAGGGCGGAAGTACTTCGCAGTACACAGTTGCTCGCTGGGCACTCAAAGGGCTCCGCAGCGACAGCGGCGAACACGTCCTCCTGGAAAAGATCCGCATTGGTGGTAGGAACTTCACCAGCATGGAGGCATTGAACCGATTCTTTGACAAACTCAACGACGGACCGGCCGCCTCCAAGTCGAAAAAACAAAAATCTGCTGAAGAAAAAGTCGATGAGGCAAAAGAGATTCTCCGGCGTCGCGGATTGCTCCGGTAAAGCAACAAACCCGCCGGAGGCCGCACTGGGCCGAAACCCAGGTGATGCCGGATACGGCAACCGGCCCCCGACGAGCGATTCCTATTCTACCCGACTTCTCGGATGATTTCCTCGTACTTCTCGCGACTCTTTTCTGCGTAGATTTCGGTGGTCGAGAGCTTTCTGTGGCCGAGTACAAGCTGAGCGGCCTCGACGCCGAAGGCCTCCCGCACCTGTGTGCCGGCATTGTGGCGAAGGCGACCCGGTGACCAAGAGGGAATCCCGATTGCTTTGCAGACCCTCTGGACTGCTCGGCGGTACGAGTCATCGCTGTAGTGTTCGCGAGGAGGACGCTTTCGGCGGCTCTTTCGTGGTTTCTTCTTTTCACGCGTCCGTCTCGCAAGGTAGCTAGCCTCAGCGACCTCTTTCGGCGAGAAAAGGTAGGCGTCTTCGTCACGTCCTTCGAGCCATGGCCCGAGAAGTGTTTGGGCTTGTGGGCCAAGCAGGATCTCTTTGTCAATCCCCTGCCAGTCGAGCTTGTGGCTCTCCGGCCGGTAAATCCATACGTCTCTCGTACGCTCGATATCGCGTGGACGCATGATTGTTAATTCATCCGGTCTCATCCCCGCGAGGCGTTGGACTTGGAGCATCGTCGCGATCTGGGGGCACGCGGCAGCGACCACGGCATCGAAATGCTCCTCGGGCACAGGCTTGACGGGAGCAGCCTCCCGCAACCGGTTGTCCTTTCCTTTTCGGATACCTTCAACAGCCCTCAGAGAGTCGTACACGGAAGCCGGCAACAATTCTCGGGAGACTCCCCATTTGAACATCCGGGCCAAGTCTTGAATCAGGGCGTTAACATACTTTCGTGACAGCGGCTCGCCGGGTTCCAGCAGCTTACCCCTCTCGTCGTACTCAGCTTGACCAGCGTGTCCGCGAGCGATGATGTGCTCACGAACTGTCCGCAGCTTGTTCGGGCCGAACTCACGGGCAGGAGTACTGCCGTAAAGGCTCACCAGCGGGCTGACCACGGCTCGGAACCGGTCGTTGGTAATCTCTCCGTCCTTGACGTAATACTCCCGGGAGAATTCGTCATACTCGACAACCAGTTCTGCAATGCTGAGATCTTCGTCGACCTTGGCAGCATCAGAAACATCGTTGCCAGATTCTTGGAGATGTTCGGCGACGAGACGGTGATACTTCTCCCAGCTTTCGGGTGACCCGTATGGCCCCAGATAATGCTCACGGCAGCGTCCATCTTTCTCAGTCAGACGGACCCTCGCTTGGCCGGAACGCTGGTGAAGAAGATACGAGGGACTTGCGTTTTTCTGACGCGGCATGAGATGCAGCTCCCCGTTTCGTGGTACTGTACCACGAAACAAGCGACGGTTTGAGCTGCATCTTCGCGAGGAAGAGTGGACCTAAATTTAGGCCCCAGCGGAAGTTATAAAAAGTGGGCGATACGGGACTCGAACCTGTGACCCCTAGCTTGTCGAGCTAGTGCTCTAACCAACTGAGCTAATCGCCCATGTATCTTGTTGGAAATCAATGGGTTACGACGATAGAACCATCTCCGTCGTGCTGCAACGACCTCACTCCAACTGCCCAAGCATAACACGTGGACGATCCTTTGCAAGGGGGACGGGGGGGCGGATGCTGAGCTGGGGTGGTCCATGCCCGGTGTGTGGCGGCAGCTTTCCTTGCTCTAGAGCGACGATGGGAATTCCCCGAATTGGGTGCCGGCGGTGGATCGCCATGCTCATGGTCCGGGCAGATCTTCCGGAACCAACGGCGGTGATGCTTCAACTCCATAGTGCGTTTGAAGAACGCCGTGGAGGTCGCGGGGCTCGTTTCCTGGACCGTAGTAGGCCGGAAGCTTCTCGCCGAGGCCTGCGGCGCCGGCTGGAGAACTGTAACGTCCTCTTGTGGCAAGAAAAGTTGCACGCACTATGCGAGCGCCGCTGGCCGGAAACCGGGATTTCCGGCAGTTCTGCGGACGGCACGGCGGAGCGTGCCTGCTACTTTGCAGTTCCCCTGCGGTGCCGGGGCAACGCTTGCACCTCGCATTTGGGGCTTGGTAGAATCTCGTGCGTAACCCACCTTCCGGTCGCCTAGACCCCTCACTTCATCCGGAGCCCCCCCGATGACGCAATCCAACGACAAGCAGAATCCCACTCGCCGGCAGTTCCTCCAGCAGGGCAGTGCCATTGCTGCGGGAGCGGCGGCCCTGGGCAGCATTGCGAGAACGGCCCATGCGGCCGAGGACAATACCATTCGCCTGGCACTCATCGGCTGCGGCGGCCGGGGTTCCGGCGCCGTCCGCGACGCGCTCTCGGTTCCCGATGCCGGACCCATCAGACTCTATGCGATGGCCGATCTCGAAGAAGGGCGAATGAACGCGTCGCTCAAGGGGATCGGCGAGATCTTCCCCGACAAGGTCGACGTTTCCGACGACCGCAAGTTCCTCGGCTTCGACGCCTATCGCAAGGCCATCGATCTGCTCAAGCCGGGCGACATCGCCCTCTGCACCACCCGGGCTTATATTCGGCCGGTCCACGTGGAGTACGCCGTCAAGAAGGGGATCAACGTCTTCATGGAGAAACCGTTCTCTCCCGATCCGGGCGGATTGAAGCGTTTGCTCCGCGCGGGCGAAGCGGCGGAAAAGAACAACGTCAAGATCGCCGCCGGCCTCCAGTGCCGCCATTCGCCGGCTCGCAAGGCCCTGATCGACAAGATCCGCGAGGGTGTCATGGGCGAGATCCCCCTGATCCGTGCAAACCGGCTGGGCGGCGTGGGCTGGCTCGGCCCGCAAGGTGAGAAGTCGAACGACCTGATGAGCCAGTTGAAGTTCGGACGAATTCATCTGTACTGGATTGGTTCGGGACACTACGTCGACTACCTGATCCACCAGATCGACGAATGCTGCTGGATCAAGGACGCCTGGCCCGTCTCGGCCATCGGCATGGGCGGGCGGGCGCCCGACAGCACCGACTGCGGACAGAACATCGACGTCTATTCGATCGAGTTCACGTTTGCCGACGGCACCAAGGCCTTCTGCGGATTCCGCCGCGAAAAGCAATGCCGCTCCGACTTCGCCACCTACATTCACGGCACGAAGTGCGCCGCTCAGTTCTCGGGCGACGTGCATGCCGCGACCGTGCGGATGTTCAAGGACCAGCGGATCGGAGAGGATCACGTCTCGTGGACGCCCACCCCGGACGCCGTCAGCCCGTGGCAGTATGAGTGGAACGACTTCATCGACAGCATCCGCAACGACAAACCGCACAACGAATGCAAGCGGGCCGTCTATTCCGACCTCACCACGCTCATGGGCCGGGCCGCTTGCCATATCGGGCAGGAGGTAACCTGGGATCAGATGATGCAGTCGGACTTCCAGTTCTGCGACTACCTGGACGACTTGTCGGCCGAGAGCCCCGCCCCCGTCAAAGCCGACGAGAACGGGCAGTTCCCGGTGCCGGTACCGGGCCGCTGGACCGAGTTCTGAGCATCGCCGATAATCCTGTCGTTTCTTCCCGGGGGCGTGCCATGGCACGCCCCTGTGTTTTGTTGTCGCCTCTCATCCTCGTTCGCGTACGGGTCTCTTTTCTCCATCACCGGTCGCCAGGGAGGAGCCATCCATACTTGCATGGAAGGCCGTTGCATATCATCCTCGCATACTGGTTGAGGAACCCTCATCAAAGCCTGTCGGGGCATAATTGACACAGCCCGCTGCCCGACAGTAGGCTTACAGGGGTGGCGGAAATCCGTCCTCGACTGGCGAGAAGCAGTAGCATGCCGATCGTGACTCAATGCCCTCATTGCGGGAAGAAGTTCCGCGCCCCAGACAAGCTGGCAGGCAAGTCCGTCAAGTGCCCGGGCTGCCAGGGCGTGGTTCGCGTGCTGGAGGCCGAAAGCTCAGCGGCCCCTTCGAGCCAGCCGACACCGCAGCAAGCTTCAGCGGCATCGTGGTACATTCTTACCGAGAACCGCCAGCAGATGGGGCCGGTAAGCAAGGAACAACTCGACAACCTGGCCACCCAGGGACGGCTGAGCTTCTGCCAGATCCGCCGCGGCGATTGGAAAGCCTGGAAATGGGCCGACGACGTCTATCCCGAACTGCCGGCCTCCGAGCGGAAGGATCTATCGGCCGACGCCGCCCCGAAGTCGGACGAACAGGAATCGGCGCGGCTGGTGATATGTCCCGACTGCGGCAATACCGTCTCGCGGCGGGCGACTCAGTGTCCCCATTGCGGTTGTCCGGCCGCCGTTCTGCTGAATCTCACCGACGCTGCCGGCGACGTCCCGGTGGCCGCACGTCCTCCGTCGCCGCCACCCGTGGTGGATGGCGTGCCCACGGACGATCTCTCCGACGTGGCTGCCCCGAGAAGATCGAGATCCCGGCGGCTGTATGTGATCGCCGGCGGAGTTGTGCTCTCGCTCGCGATTGTGGGTGTTGTCTGGTGGGCAATTCATGCGGCGAAGCGGCCGGCGCCGGAAGTGGTGGCAGAGAAACCTGTCGCTCCGGCACCGCCACCCAAACCGGAGCCGCTGAGCGAAGAACTGCTTTCGGCGGACGACAAGAGCAAGTGCATCGACGAGGCGGCCCGGAAAATGGCCGAGTATATCGACGAACTCCAACGTCAGCACCACTTGCCGTTGGCGATGCTCAGCCAGACGGCCGACAGCGTTCAGATGCTGAAAGCCCTTGCTGACGGCAACCTCGATGCCATCCCCGACTCCACCAGTGCCATTCCCGGCGGTCAGGCGGTCGAGCCCTACAAGTCGCAGGCAAAGGAGTTATCTGCCAAGTGCCGCGACTGGGTCCGCAAGAACCTGAAGCGAGACCCGTGCACGGCCGGCGACGTCTGGGAGACGGCCCGCCAATGGGCGCAAGCGAAGCGGGAGGAGATTCTGAAACCGCTGGGCGGCCTGTCCGTTGAAGGGCTCCTGCCCGAGCTGCCGGCAGGCCCGTAGGGTGTGCCTCGACACACCAAGGACCGTCTTCGGCCTTGCGTTGACGTGTCAAGACGCGCCCTGTGCGCCGTCGACCGCGGGTTTGTATTTCGGAAACGCCGTACTTGCCGGCCGCAGATAGACGACGATCCACAAGACCACGGCGATCCCCAGGAGCACCAGGCTGACATTCTGGGCGATGGTCAGGCCCGTCCCGAAGATCGACGGCTCGTCATTGCGGATGATCTCGATCAGAAAACGCGTGATCGGATAGACGGTGAGGAACAGGGCAAACACCTGCCCGTCGCGAGTGCGAAAGGGCGCGTAGGCCAGCAGGAGCAGGCAGACGACCAGGGCGTTGACGAAGCTGTAGATCTGCGTCGGATGAATCGGCTGGTGAACGTGAGAACCGGTTTCCCACCGGTAGGTCCGGCCGTCGGTTGTCTTCACTGCGATTTCGCTCCCCGGGTGTCGCAGGCGGAGCAGCATCTGTTCCGCTCCGGCATAGTCGTGCACGGACTCACCATTGACGGCCGCAATGTGCTGCCCCTTGCGTAATCCTTGCCGTTCGGCCGGCGAACCCGGTTCGACGGCCGCAATCTCGGGCGCATCGGGCGTCAACCCGCCGAGCCGAATGCCGTGGAGGTAAGCCTGCCCGTGCCTGATCTGGTGGACGTGCGCGGGACTTCCCACCGGAAATTCGACCGCCCAGGGCAGATCGCAGACGCCGCCGAAGCAGCAGCCGTTCAGGAAACAGCCGACACGCCCGATCGCCAGGCCGAGCATGAAACTCGGCGCCATCAGATCCAGCGTGGCCAGGAGAGGCAATCGGTGACGGATCACAAAAACCAGCAAGCCGGCAACCCCGCCGATCACCGAACCGTAGACGACCAGGCCGCCCTTGGTGAAGTTGAGCAGGCTCGCCAGGGTGTCGAAGTCTTCTCGGTATTCGATGATATAGAAGATCCGAGCGCCGATGATACCGGGGAGGATCATCCAGAACGAGAGCATGATGAGCATGTCCGGATCGAGACCCAACTTGCGGCCGCGCCAGACCGTGAGCCCGATTGCCGCCAGTACGGCGACGAGCAGCATCGTGCCGTATCCGCGGATCGGGAGCCCTTCGGGTTCGCAAACGTGGGGCAGCACGAACCAGATGATCGCCCCGAGCACCGCGAACAGCGGCAGGTATCCGAGCGTGTCGGCGTTTAACCCTTGGCGCCAGGCGAGCAGGCCCACGGTGACCACACAAGCGATCGCACACAAGGCCAGGAGCAGCCCGAAGCCGAACAGCGGTATTCCGCCAATCTGGTTGGGAATGTAGAAGACTGTTTGAAGCATCAAGCCTATCCTAGAGCTTTTAACTGTTAGGTCCTCATAGTGAAAATGCTAGCACTGCTACATTTGAATAATCTCCTTGAGCTTCTTGCCGACGCGGCGGTTCCGCGAGCCTGTTTCCATGGCGTTGATCATGTCGTCCCAGAGTTTGCTGCGTAGCAAC
>Ga0209723_1003833_pt1 | contig 17587 bp, 11 predicted proteins | sample BiotimSIPDNA_2_FD_185750 | JGI IMG/M metagenome (GOLD analysis project Ga0209723, IMG submission 185750) | Anaerobic biogas reactor microbial communites from Washington, USA - Biogas_R2 time_0 SIP DNA (SPAdes) (version 2) | ecosystem: Engineered > Bioreactor > Anaerobic > Unclassified | place... | reverse complement strand
TTTGCCAGTGTGTCGATTTTCGAGAAAACACCCATTTCGGAAGCGTTTTCACAAGAGTTCGACAAAACACAAAAGAGCGATTATGATAACCAATTGTTATTATTCAACTTATAACCGGACAGTAGTGATGATACAGTAATTCCGGATGGTTGAATGATGACCGGTTTTACCCTACAAGCCCGGAGTGTAAGCGACGGGATACTATGCGACGATGACGGGCACGACGTAATCTCACTATCCCCGCGCTTCCTTCGACGCGGCTCAGGACAGGAACGCCTGGGGCTTGTAGAGTGAAAAAGCCGTACCTGGACCCATGAAGATTGAATTTACCAACTTTTTGGAGTTGATCCAAAAAATTGATAAAACTCAAAAATGGGAAAAATGAAAAATCGATTGCTGATTGGTATGGTGTGTTTGCTGAGTGTTGTTTCAGATGGCATCAATCAAGATTACAAATATTCAGAAGGTAGTTTGACAGTGTACATTGAAATTATGTAACTTATTATTATATAAGAAGATATGACATTTCGCAAAATATGAACATTAAAAATATGAACATCATATTGTTTTCATTTGACATTTTGGGACAAATTAATATAATGTCCAAAGATGTCAGTATGTATACAAGAATGTCTAATGTGGACAAGAAAATGCAGTTATCGGTCAAAGATACGGCTAAAATCCTGAATGTTTCGGAAAAAACGATATATCGCTGGATTCAGCAGCAGATTGTTCCGGCCTACCGGATCAACGAGCAGTACAGGTTTAATCGAGCCGAATTGCTGGACTGGGCGACGTCTCGCCGCATCCAGATTTCTCCTGAAATCTTCAAAGAAAAAGAGCAGAGTAAAATCCCGTTGCCAAACTTGACGGATGCCTTAAAGGCCGGGGGCATTTCTTACCGGATCGGGGGTAAAGACAAGGCCTCTGTGCTTCGTTCGGTGGTTGACCTCCTGAATCTGCCTGAAGAGGTGGATCGGGAGTTTCTGTACCAAGTGCTGATGGCCCGTGAGACATTAGGATCAACGGGGATCGGCGAGGGAATCGCAATTCCGCATGTGCGAAATCCCGTGGTGCTGCATGTCTCCAGGCCCAGCATTACCTTGAGTTTTTTGGATCATCCCATCGATTTCAAAGCGATTGACGGCCAGCCGGTCAGCACCTTATTTACACTTATCAGCCCAACCGTCCGGGCGCACCTGCATATCTTGTCCCGTCTTGGTTTTGTTCTGCAGAATCAGGAGTTTAAAACCGCGCTTCAACAGCAGGCCTCGCGTGAAGATTTGATGGATGCGCTGACTCGGGCCGAAGCGGCACTTCCTGCGCTGAATACCGCCGGCGGCGAAACTTCAGGAGATGTACGGTAAGAATAGAGTGAAGACCTTCGGATATACTGATGTGCCTTAACCTGATCATTATTGCTGTTTTTTTAGCCGCCGTCAGTGGGCTGGCAGGGGTATGTCTGCCGCGCAGAAGCATCTGGGGGCAGCGGATTGCGGTTTTGATGGTCAGCGGCAGTGCAATACTCGGATTGACCGGCGGAGCATTGGCGTTTAGCGTTCGTTCGCTGCCGGTTTTGAGTTTACCCTGGCCGGCAATGGGGCATTCACTTGTCGGGGTGGACAGCCTCAGTGCATTCTTTCTGGTTCCGGTATTCCTGATGGGCGGGCTGGGGTCCATTTACGGCCTCGGCTACTGGTCCCAGCATCACCATATTAAAAATGGCCGCAAACTCCAATTATTCTGGGGATTATTAGTTGCCGGGATGTCGCTGCTGGTCATCAGCAGGCACGCCATGGCCTTTCTGTTAGGATGGGAAGTGATGGCCTTGTCGGCCTTCTTTCTGGTTGCGACGGAAGACCATAAACAGGAGTGTCGGCGAGCGGGGTGGATTTATCTGATTGCGACACACATCGGCACATTAACGCTGTTTGCGATGTTCGCCCTGTGGCGATGGGCAACGGGGAACTATGATTTAAAGCCCGTTGCCGAAAATACAATCAGTCTGAGCGTGATGAATGTTCTGTTTTTCCTGTCGCTTTTAGGATTCGGTATGAAGGCGGGTGTTATGCCGCTGCACTTTTGGCTGCCCGGTGCGCATGCCAACGCTCCCAGCCACATCTCCGCGATGCTTTCCGGCGTCATGCTGAAAATGGGCATCTATGGACTGGTGCGATTTCTGTCGCTGCTGCCGAATCCGCCGTATCTATGGGGCGGCCTGATTTTGCTGTTGGGTGCCGTCAGCGGGCTGCTGGGGGTTGTGTTTGCGATTGGTCAGCATGACTTGAAACGACTGCTGGCCTATCACAGTGTCGAGAACATCGGGATTATCCTGATGGGACTTGGGCTGGCCCTGCTGGGCTGTTCGGCGGGTCGGTCGGAATGGATCGTACTGGGGATGGCCGGCTGCCTGCTGCATACCTGGAATCACGGCCTGTTCAAGTCGCTGCTGTTTTTAAGTGCAGGCTCGGTTGTGCATACCGTGCATACGCGGAATATCGATTCTCTGGGCGGACTGGCCAAAACCATGCCCTGGACAGCCGCCATGTTTGCCATCGGGGCGGTCGCGATCTGCGGCCTGCCTCCGCTGAACGGCTTTGTCAGCGAACTGTTTGTTTATTTGGGACTGCTTGGGGCAATGATAAGCAATAGGGGAATGGGTTCGGCAACCGTGATGGCTGTGCCGGTACTGGCCATGATCGGTGCGCTGGCGGTGGCCTGCTTTGTGAAGGTTTACGGTGCGGTATTTCTTGGAAATCCGCGCAGCGAGGCGGCAGCGGTCGCTCACGAATCGTCCCTGAGTATGCGTATCCCGATGTTGGTGCTGGCGGCGGCCTGCTTTGTGATCGGCTTGGCGCCTGTACTGCTGGTCCCGATTCTCGATACGGTCATATCCAACTGGGCCGTTGAGTTCGATTTGTCTTCAACAAGCATCGCTGCGCTTGCGCCGCTCAAGGCGATAAGCATTGCGGCGTTATCCTTCGTTGTTCCGGTTGTTTCCATCGCGGTCTTGATGAAGGTTCGCAGCCGAACCGCCCGCAGTGTCGGAACCTGGGACTGCGGCTATGCCTGTTCAACCCCTCGAATCCAGTACACCGCCTCTTCGTTTGCACAGATGATCGTGTCAATGTTCCGCTGGGTGCTTAATCCTCATCTGCACCCTCCGCAGGTCGATGGATTGTTTCCAAAGCCGGCAAAGATGCACAGCCATGTGGACGACATCATCCTGGACCGCAAGATATTGCCGTTTGCCCGGGTCGTCGAAAAATGGTTTGGGTGGTTCCGGCGATTCCAGCAGGGAATAACACAGCACTATTTACTCTACATCCTGATTACCGTAATCCTGATGCTCAGCACAATGATCCCTTTTAAGGAGTTTATCAAGCGGTTGTTCGCACGGTAATGCAGCCGATGGGATGCAGGTCTCTTACGGATAACCTTGATAATATATATATGTTAAGCGTTCAGATGATACTTGTAGCGATTGTTGTATTAAGTCTTAGCGGTCTGCCGGGCTGTTTGTGTTCATCGCGTTCGATGGCAGGGCAGCGGATTGCCGTCTTCCTGATGGTTCTGGCCAGTCTGACGGGATTGGGCGGAATCGCCGTCTGGCTGAAACAGGCGGCGGTATCCGCATTGTCAGTGCCGTGGTTTTTGCCGTGGGGACAGTTTTCCGTAACCGTCGATGCCATCAGCATCGTGTTTTTGGTGCCGGTGTTCGTCGTGCCGATGCTTGGGGCAATTTACGGGCTTAGGTATTGGAGGCAATCGGAACATCCGGAGAACGGACGTTCGCTTGTCATCTTCTATGGCCTGCTGGCCGGGGCGATGGCGCTTGTGGTTGTCGCACACGATGCCGTTTTGTTTCTGATTGCATGGGAAATGATGGCGATTGCCGCCTTCTTTGCCTCGACGGCCGAACACGACTACCCAGATGTGTGCCGTGCCGGCTGGATCTATCTGATCGCCACACACATCGGCACATTATGTCTGATTGCCATGTTTGCACTGTGGCGGCATGAGACGGGTTCGTTTGCATTGGCATCGGCACAGGGAGTGTCGACGAAATTCGCCGGGACTCTCTTTGTCTTGTCATTTATCGGGTTCGGGTTCAAGGCGGGCGTTATGCCGCTGCATGTCTGGCTGCCCGGCGCTCATGCAAACGCACCCAGTCATGTCTCGGCGGTCATGTCCGGCGTGATGCTCAAAATGGGCGTGTACGGCATCGTTCGCATGACAGCCCTGCTTCCGGTGACGGCGGACTGGTGGGGGGGCGCGGTCCTCACCGTGGGGGCTGTCACGGGTGTGGCGGGAATCGCCTATGCCATCGGCCAGAATGACATCAAACGTATGCTGGCCTACAGCAGTATCGAAAACATCGGGATCATTATGATCGGCCTGGGCCTGGCGCTGCTGGGACGGTCGCACAGCCGGCCGATATGGGTCCTTCTTGGGCTGGGGGGAGCCTTGCTGCATGTGTGGAATCACAGTCTCTTTAAGTCGCTGCTGTTCTTTAATGCCGGGGCCATCATCCATGCCTGTCATACACGAAATATTGACCGGATGGGCGGTCTGGCAAAGCAAATGCCGTTGTTAATGCTTCTGTTTGTCATCGGGGCGGCGGCGATCTGCGCCTTGCCGCCGTTGAACGGTTTTGCAAGCGAATGGCTGATTTACAGCGGGCTGTTTGACGCCCTCGGTCTGGACGGCACCGCGGGATTTCCCGCTGCGGCCATTGCGGCAGTCCCCTTGGCGATGATCGGGGCGTTGGCAGTGGCGTGTTTTGTGAAGATGTTCGGCGCGGTGTTTCTGGGCGCCCCGCGTCGTGAAATGGCCAATCATCACGGCACTTTGCCGGCCGGCATGATCCTGCCGATGGCGGCTCTGGCCTTGGGCTGTATCGGCGTTGGATTATTCCCCATGATGACAACGACAGTGCTGGATAACGCTTCAAAGACATGGGCCTCGCTGCCCGGCCAGACGGCCTCCATTGCCTCCGCCGCACCGCTCAAGTGGATTACCCTTATGGGACTGGTCTTGGTCGCCTTTATCGGACTGATTGCGTTTGCGTTGAAAAAGCATACGCAAACCAGGATCATTAGTAAAGCCGGAACATGGGATTGCGGCTATGCACGCCCGACCGCAAGGATCCAGTACACAGGTTCATCGTTCGGGCAAATGCTTGTGAGACTGTTTGCATTTATCCTCTGGCCCAAAACCGCTCGTCCGACGACAGGCCGCCTCTTTCCCGAACTCGCCCAGTTTAAGAGCATGGTCCCGGATGCGATTCTCGACAGAGTGGTTACGCCCCTGTTTGGCGTCCTCGGCACCTATCTGCCGATGCTTCGCGTTTTGCAGCGGGGCCAGACCCATCTCTATGTGCTGTATATTCTGGTCATTGTAATCATTCTGCTGATATTCAGCGGTATTGGAGTTTAAGGATGACGGACACACTTATTCATGTCGTACTTTTGATAACGCTGCCTCCGCTGTTGCCGGGGGTCATCAATAAGACCAAAGCCTGGTTTGCGGGGCGCAAGGGCCCGTCTGTACTTCAGCTTTATTATGACCTGATCAAGCTGATGCGCAAGGGAATGGTTATCAGCACCACGACAACCTGGATCTTTATTGCCGGCCCGATTGTCACTCTGGCAGCCGTTCTCCTGGCCGGGATGCTTATGCCCATCAGCGGCTTTAAGGCGCCGATTGCGTTTGCGGGCGATTTGATTCTTTTTGCGTATCTGTTCGGGCTGGCCCGGTTTTTTACCACCGCCGCGGCGATGGATACCGGCTCGCCGTTTGAGGGCATGGGTGCGGCTCGCGAAGTGACGTTTGCCTGTCTTTCGGAGCCTGCGCTGTTCTTTGCGTTTCTGGTAATGGCCAAGCTGTCCGGATCGCTGATGCTCACGTGCATGCTCCACACTCCGGCAGGAGGGTTCTCATCGGCCATGGTCGCACCGCTGATCCTGGTTTCGATAGGGCTTTTTGTCGTACTGCTGGCCGAGAGCTGCCGAATTCCCGTGGATGACCCCAACACTCACCTTGAACTGACCATGATTCACGAGGTGATGGTTCTCGATCACAGCGGGCCGCTGTTTGGGATCATCCTCTATTCGGCCTCGATGAAGCTGTTTGTGTTGGGAACTATTCTGCTTCATATCGTCCTGCCGTTACAGGCCGAAACAATGTGGATGAACTGGCCGCTGTTTATAGTAGAAATAATCGGACTGGCCATTGTGATCGGCATTGTGGAATCCATCATGGCCAGGCTCCGGATGTGTCATATCCCCGGCCTGCTGATCGCCGCGATGCTTTTCTGCGGATTCGGGTTTATTCTTTTGATGAGGTATAGCCAATGACGGATTTATTAAATGCGGTTCTGGTCATTATTCTGGTGATGAACCTGTTCGCCCTGGGCACAAGCCGGATCCGGGCCGTCATTCGCACGGTCTCGGTACAAGGCATCCTGCTGGGCGTGGCTGCCTTGCTGGTCCATCAGCACCTGACGATTCCGGTAGCCCTGATGATCGTCGTGGCCATCGTGATCAAAGGCCTGCTGATCCCCTCCATCATGATGCGTGCCCTGCGCGATGCACAGATCAAACGGGAAATCGAGCCGTTAATCGGTTTTCTGCCGTCGATCATTCTCGGCGCCCTGGCCACGGCGTTTGCGATGTTGATCGCCGGCCAATTGCCTCTGGCCAGCCAGCATTACGGCACGCTGCTGGTACCCACGTCCGTGGCCACCGTGATAGTCGGATTTATTTTCCTGGTTTCCCGCTACAAGGCCATCAGCCAGGTCATCGGCTATCTCATTCTGGAAAACGGTATTTTTATCTTCAGCCTGTTATTGATCGAGGCGATGCCGGTCATCGTGGAGATGGGCGTGATGCTCGACCTCTTTGTGGGTATTTTCGTAATCTGTATTATTATCAATCATATTAACCAGGCGTTCTCCTCAATGGATACACGCAAGCTGGTCTCTCTGAAGGAATAAGGTATGGCGTTTGCAATGATTTTGTTTCCGTTTGCGATGGCGGCGACAGCCGCGGCAGTTCCGTCCAATCGTCTGCGGCCATGGCTTTTGCCGCTGACGGCGGTTTTCTTTTCTGCCGCAACGGTATTTGTGCTGATGCGTCCGGCCCTGATGACAACGTCCCCATGGCTCATTTTGGATCCTCCGGGCCGCATTGTCCTGCTGGCGATCAGTACGCTGTTTCTCTTCTGTTCGTTTTACACGGTAGGATATCTCCAATACCGCAAAGAACGCTCCAATCGCGTCTTCTGCGCTTGTATGCTTGGATTCCTGGGGGTGATGAGTATCGTCGTCTGGTCGCATCATCTTGGTCTGATGTGGGTGGCCATCGAGGGCACGACACTGGTCATGGCCCCGCTGATTTACTTCAACCGGACGCCGCGCAGTATCGAGGCGACCTGGAAATATCTGATGATCGGTTCCGTGGGTATTGCGCTGGCGCTGCTGGGAACCCTCTTTCTGGCATACGCATCCGTGCAGGCCGGACTCGAATCCACACTGGCCTTTGAGGATGTCCTGCAAAACGCCTCGCTGTTATCCAAACCCTGGCTGCATGCCGCCTTTATTCTCCTGCTGGTCGGCTATGGCACAAAAATGGGACTGGCCCCCATGCACACCTGGAAGCCGGAAGTGTACGGAGAGGTGCCCGGCGTGGTCGGGGCGATATTTGCCGGCGGGGTCACCAGTTGTGCCTTTCTGGCGGTCCTGCGTATCTACCAGATTTGTCTGGCGGCCGGAGAACAGGCCTATATGTCACGGATGCTGCTGCTGATGGGTCTGTTTTCAATGACCGTCGCCGGCTTGTTCATGGTCAATCAGCGGGACTTCAAGAGGACCCTGGCCTACTCCAGCGTTGAGCACATGGGCATTCTGGTGTTGGGCCTGGGCATCGGAGGACCGGCCCTGTTTGGCACCTTGCTGCATATCCTGACCAATGGCCTGACCAAAGGAGTGCTGTTCCTGTCTTCCGGCAACATCCACCGCGCCTATGACAGCAAGAGTACCGATGTGGTGCGCGGCGCCATGCGTCGTCTGCCATTGTCCGGCACGCTGTTTCTGGCGGGATTTTTGGCCATCACAGGCTCGCCCCCGTTTGGCCCGTTTGTCAGCGAATTTACCATTCTCAACGGTGCCTTCGATGCCGGTCGGTTTTGGACGGCAGGTCTGTTCCTGTTCCTGCTGCTGGTCATCTTCATCGGCATGGGCAAAACCGTACTGGCGGTTGTTCAGGGCAGCGCCCCGGCCCAGGTCGGCCAAACCCCCTATCGCGACGGCCTGCTGACCGCCGCCCCCATAGTCCTTCTGATGGGACTGGTTTTGCTGCTGGGTTTATTGATTCCCGCCCCGTTAAACACAATGCTTCATGATGCCGTCAGTTATCTGGAGGGCCGTCCATGAGCGATTCTCAATTGTCAATACTGACAAATGGCCAGGCGGTTCGTCTTGGCGCGATCCCCGTCCTTGCGTTTGACCGCTTCCGGCAGGCCATCCTGGACGGCGTCGCCGCCGGTCAACGGGTTTCGGCCCTGTTCGGCCATGCAACCCTTCAGTCGGAGTTGACACAGCTTTATGTCGTCATGGCCGATGACGAACAGAATCTGCTTTATGCCGGCCGCACGGAAATTCAAGGCGATCAATTCCCGTCGCTGACACCCGATTGCCCGCAGGTACACCTGTTTGAGCGTGAAATCGCCGAGCAGTTTGGATTAAAGCCCATCGGCCATCCCTGGCTCAAGCCCGTCCGATACCATCGCAGCCAAACCGGACGTGACGCTTGGGGCCGTTCGCTGGATCAGCCCATACAGCCGGCCGTGGGTGACTTTTTCCGCGTCGAAGGCGACGAGGTTCACGAAGTGGCGGTCGGCCCGGTACACGCCGGGATCATTGAGCCGGGCCATTTCCGTTTCCAGTGTCACGGGGAGCAGGTCTTCCACCTGGAAATCGCATTGGGGTTTCAGCATCGCGGAGTAGAACAAGCGATGGTCGGCGGCCCCGACAACCGCTCCATTCACTACGCACAGACACTGGCCGGCGATACGACCATCGCCCACACCACGGCCTATTGCCAACTGCTCGAAGCCCTTGCCCGCTGCCAGAAAACCGCCCGCGCCCAGATGCTCCGCGGCGTCGCCCTCGAATTGGAACGGCTGGCAAATCATGTCGGCGACCTTGGAGCGCTGGCCAACGATGTGGGATTCCTGCCGACCGCCAGCTATTGCGGCCGTATCCGCGGCGATTATCTCAATATGACGGCCCTGTTATGCGGAAACCGATTTGGCCGCGGCATGATTCGACCGGGCGGCGTTGGCTTCGATATCGATGCCGCTCGTGCCTCTGAGCTGCTGCGTCGATTGGAAAAAGCCGAAAAAGAGACCGCCATTGCGATCAATTTGCTCTGGGAGACACCCTCGGTCATGGCCAGATTTGAAAACACCGGATTGCTGCCGCGCGAAATTGCCGTCCAACTGGGTATTGTCGGCCCGGCAGCCCGCGCTTCCGGCCTGGTTCGCGATATTCGGCAGGATCAGCCCTCCGGCATTTTCCGGTTTTCCAACCTCCTTGGTTCCACCTGCGAAACCGGCGATGTCTTCGGTCGGGCATTCGTTCGCTGGCTTGAAATCCAGCAATCCATTAAATTCATCCGCGAACAAGTCGCCACCATCCCCGATGGTTTGCCGTTGGTATCCATCGGCGCACTGGCTCCCGAAAGTTTTGCCGTAACCCTCGACGAAGGCTGGCGCGGGGAGGTATGCCATGTCGCCATTACCGACCCGCATGGCCGCTTTGCCCGCTACAAAATTGTGGACCCGTCGTTTCACAACTGGCCGGCCTTGGCCTACGTCTTACGCGGCCAGGAAATCTCAGACTTTCCATTATGCAACAAGAGTTTCAATTTATCCTACTGCGGACATGATTTATGATTGTTTATAAACAGAAAACGAGCCTCTTGACCACGATGAGGAAAAACAATGCTTAAAGTAACACTCGCCCGATTGCGGCAGGGACACCATACATTCAAATACCCCGACGGGCCGCCGCCCCAATTGCCCGACCGCTTCCTTGGCAGGCCGACCATAGACGCCGCCCAATGCCCCGCCGACTGCAATGCCTGCGTCCGGGCCTGTCCGACCAGCGCCATCACCGTCAAAGACAACCAACCCGTTATCGATATGGGCAAGTGCCTCTTTTGTGCCGATTGTGCCAAGGCCTGTCCGCAGCAGACCATTAAGTTTTCCGACAACTATTGCCTGGCCGCTCGCCGGCGTCAGGAGCTGCTTGTTGCGGACAATCAGGCCGCCCGTCGCTGCGATGTCGCGATGGACAAAAACCTCAAGAAGCTGTTTGGCCGTTCGTTAAAACTGCGTCAGGTCAGCGCGGGCGGCTGCAACGCCTGTGAGGCCGATACCAACGTGCTAAATACCCTGGCTTGGGACCTGGGCCGTTTTGGAATCCAGTTTGTGGCCTCGCCCCGGCATGCCGACGGACTTTTAATCACAGGTCCCGTTACGCAGAATATGCTTCTGGCCCTGAAAAAAACCTACGATGCCATCCCCGAACCCCGCATCGTCATCGCCGTCGGCGCCTGCGCCGTTTCAGGCGGCCCCTATATTGACCACGAACAGGCCAATAACGGCACCGATGCCGTTGTGCCCGTGGATCTTTATATCCCCGGTTGTCCCCCTCATCCGCTGACAATTCTGGACGGTTTGATTCGTTTTCTGGGCCGTTCGGACGCCAAAGCAATAAAATCTTAATACTACAGCGCAAAGAGCGCTCAAAAAAACGATACTAAGATACCGTCGATAACTTCTTATAAGCGTGGTGCTTATATGGAGAATCGACAGGGATATTCGGGTCAGAATGATTACACCCTTGCCGGTTCCGGCTGGGCTTCCAATGGAGCCACCCATGGCGGAGCGGCCCGTGTTCACTGGACGGGCAGTTCCTTTACGGTTAATCCTGGCTTTGTGTACTTTTATGTTTGTTGAAGTTCCACGTCCGGTTCATTATTTCCTGTCTATATGCCCCTCATGTGATTGTCGCTAACTGATTTCTGGATAAAGAGTTAGGCGGTGGCCATCAGAATTTTGAAAAAATTTACGAATTTTTTGGGATAGACTCAGTCCTTGTGCCTCTTGTACTACAGAGTAGAATAACAATTCAATAGCAAGGAGAACCGAAATGAATAAGGAAATGAAACTGCTTGAAACCGCGATGGACGGTAATACCGCCGCATTTGAGCAGATTGTCAAACAATATCAGTCGCTGGTCTGCGCGATCACGTTTAGCGGAACGGGTCGGGTAGATATCAGTGAGGAACTGGCTCAGGAAACATTCCTCATCGCCTGGAAAAACCTTCGTCAATTAAGGGACTTGAGCGGCTTTCGGCCTTGGCTGTGCACCATTGCCCGCAACATGCTCAACAATTATTACCGAAAGAGAAAGACCGTCCCTCTCGAGTCGGCAGATATTGCCGATCTATCAGACCAAAGCCCAACTCCGTTCGATCGTCTGGTTACTCAAGAGGAGCATGTTATGCTTGAACAGGCACTACTGCAAATACCGGCTGAATATCGTGAGCCGCTGGTGATGTATTATCGTCAGGAAAAATCAGTCCGTCAAGTTGCTGTCGGATTGGGTCTAAACGAATCCACCGTGCAGACACGCTTGCATCGTGCGCGTCAAATGCTCCGGGAAGAGATCGCAGCACGGCTTGAACGGACGATTGAACGGACAGCGCCAAACGATACATTTACGAAAGCCGTTATGTTGGCGGTCGGCGGAGCAGTGGTTGGTCTGTCGGCCAGTGCGAGTGCTGCTTCTGTAACCGCCAATACTGCCGGAACAAGTGCTACCGGGGGTATTGCGGCGGTAATGAGCACCGTTACAGCTAAACTAATAACGACTGCCGCAGTGGTTGTGGTTGGTGTTGGAGCAGTTTTTGCCTATATGAATCTGACGCAATCGGATCAACCGCACGTTGAGCCGGCAATACCTGCCCGCTCGACGTCTGACGACCTTGTCGCAAACTCAGAACCAGTCAATTTTATCAGCCCGGCGATACCTGCTGAAATTCAACCTGATATTACTCCGACGCTAATACCAGAGCCCCCGCAAATAGAAATAGCCGATTCGTTTAAGCCCATAATCCCTAAGCCCATTGAGTATGTTCATGCATTTTTGAAAGAAGGAGGCGATGAGGGTGAAATCTGGGTCAAAGGAGACAATCTGTGGCGCATCAATATGGGTGATATTGAAAAAATTTGTGACGGCCAAAAGGTAATGATCCTTGACCATCGCAATAAGCAGGTCTCGTATGTTCGTGGTGCTCTAAAACAACCCGAAGCGATTTTAGAGGCCCTTATGTTCCCTGAGATGGTTTCCAAAAATTTTAATCCTGCCCTCGAAGAAGCCGTGGTTAATTTTGAGGGGCAGAGTTGCCTTGTCCGTATAAACACAACCAAAGAATCAGATGTCGGTGAAGCTGTTTATGATGTTTGTGATCCCAACAGCAATGAGTTACTGGGTACCGTTTGGATTCATGCACAAACTGGGAGACTTAATTATCTTGTCGCCACGGAAGATCAGGGAGGATTTGTCGGCGAATGGTATTATGAGCCCATCGACGAGAGCATGTTTTCGTTACAGGTTCCCGACAACTATGAACTTGATCAAGGGAACTTTATTAGCGGCATCGTGACGGATGCGGATTTTTATCCAGTAACGGACGCGACACTCTACGTGACGGGTTTATTTGAAGGACCGACTCAGAAAATTATAACTCAAACGAACGAAGACGGTTTGTTTGAATACGAGTTGAAATTTGGCCGGGAAGATTGGGGCATCGAATTCCCGGTCGTTATCCGGGCCGTCAGCCCGAGCCATCCTGACATGGCGGCCTGGACGTGCATTCTTGATCCGGAAATGGAAGTTGAAAAATGGCCCGAATGGATGCCCCCGATCGATCCCGAAGTTGTCGTAACAAAGCTTAAACCGCGAAATGACAGCGTGATATGCAAATCCATACAAGGTCTCTTGCTTGTGCTTGAACCGGCAGGTTCGATCAGCGGAATTGTAACAGACAGGCAGGGCGTTCCTGTTCAGAATGCAAAGGTAAATGCGAATTTGCATATTTCCCTGTACGTACATAACGGCGAGACCGGCAGAGTTGATACCAATGGATTTCAAATATCGGCAAAAACAGATGCAACCGGATTTTACACAATACCCGGCGTCCCGTCATTGCAGGGACATGCTTCTTCTAACGGCAATCAGTCCAAGAGTTGTTATGTGGCAACTTCGGCCAATGGTTTCAGCCCGATGTCGCAATATATACAAAATGCCGACAATTCCGGAAATTCAGATGTTACCTTTACGGAAGAAAAAGTCTGCGACTTTGTACTCAGCAGAAACAATTTAGTCATCAAAGGCAGAGTCATTGATAATTACGGCAATCCCCTGGCGCATTATGACGGTGTGTTCTACATGGAAAAAGGCAATAAAATGTGGTATCCTTCGGCCCGTTTAGACGCCGAGGGCAGGTTTATCATCCCCAGGGCGCCGAGAGCAGAGACCATTGTTCTGAAAAAAAGTACATCCGATGATAGTCATGACTGGCTGATGGATAATGAAACGAAGAAACTGGAGTTTGTTGCCTATCCTGAAAAAGAGTTCGAATTTACTATCCCGGCGGATGTCAATGAATTTGATGTTGGCGATCTGGTTCTAACCTATCCTGATATCACTGCCGAGATTTATGTTGTCGATTACGAGGGCAATCCTATTAGTTATGTCGAGTGTGCATTTGAGCAAATTGGTTATAAAGAACTGCTGAAAGACCGTTATTGGAAAGTAACCGATGAAAAAGAGGGCAAGTGCATCATAGAAAATCTGCCGCGGGCTGAATCCGGCGGTGCAAACCGAGCTTTTCGACCGATAGCATTGCGGCCTTATGAAAAAGCTCCAAGGAAATACCAAAAGATATTCGAGCAGTATCCGAATTTGACCTACTATCATCTGAAATATCCCGGCGACTACAAGCATTACATCTTTGAACTGGTCCTGCCCAGAAACGACCATCGTGATGATTACAGGATGCGAATTTTTTCGCCGGAAGGCGTGTTGCTACTGGAGGAGCATTAGAACCTATTTGAATAATCCCTTCTAATACGGCCGGCTGCAAAGTCCGATACCTGCGCTGCCAGGTTACATTCATCCTGTCCATAAGGCAGAACAGATGCGTTTGCGGTGATGCTTGATGTAGGGGTGCCCCGTAATCCTGTTGATGGAAACTGTATCCGGCAAAAATCACAATTACGGAGGAATGTAAAAAAAACTTCTTTTGCTTTTCTTGTCGTATGCAGGTTTGCTTTCTTTTGTTTTGCGGTGTGTCCCTCGATGGATGCGACGGGGGATTGTCGTGTGGATCTGGCGGATCTGGTGATATTGGCATCACAGTGGCTGACCGAGGGCATCCCGGAACCGGACATAACATGGGTCTCTATCAACGACCCCGGTTTTTCCGGCCATGAGGGCTTTAATGGCGAAATGAGCAAATATGAAACGACGAATGCCCAGTATTTTTAGAGGTTGGCTCAAGCGCAAAAAAATGGCAGGGATGTGCGGTTATGGCACATCCCTGCCGGATATGGTTGCAGAAGCTGTTGCTACCTGAGTGAGGCCGGGCCTTTGAACTGGGGCGAAGCGCTCATGGTGCAGAGGGCGCTGGTTTCATTGGCATCGAGAATCATAAATTCGGGGGTCTGCGGGGTGCAGGGGGTCCAGAGGCCGGGGGCGTCGCCGTTGGGGTTTCCGTATTTGGCGAAGTTGGTCCAGTAATCCATCATCTGGAGGCTTAACGCATTGTCGCCGGCGGTGAAAGGCCTCCAGCTATGCCTGAAGGAATGGAAGATGTACCAGAGGTCGGAGGAATGGAAGGCGCCGCTGTTATCGCCGGGGAGCTGCCGCGTGAACAAATAGGTATAGACCGGCTTATCGCTCTGTTCGGCGCGGAGGGCGGCAAAATCCCGAATGGGCTTTGCCATGTCATTCATATCGTTGGCGGTGTAACCGAACATATAGGGGATGTTGGGGATGGCGTTGGCTCTTGCCGTTTCCGAGAATGAACCGGTCAGGAAGAAGTTATCCTTGACGGGTCCCCAATTGACACGGCTGCCGGTGGCGGCGGTGTAGTCGGAGGACATTTTAAGAAGTTCGTCAAACGACAGGGCCCGCATGGCCTGGAGGGTGGCCTTTTGGAAATGGTCCATCATGGCCTTGTTGGCGGTTTGGGCGGTTTCGAGCACACTCATCGGTCTCATCTCGCTGAGGCCGCCGCCGCTCATGCTGATGGCCTTGCTGATAAACTGTTTGGACTTGGGCGAGGCACAGAGGGCCTGGACGCTTCCGGCGCCTGCACTTTGGCCGAAGATGGTGATATTTTCGGGGTCCCCGCCGAACTGCATGATATTTTCGCGAATCCATTTCAGTGCGGCGGCCTGGTCCATGAGGCCGTAATTGCCGGAGACGCCGTCGGGGCTTTCGGCCGACAGCAGCGGGTGGGAGAAGAATCCCATGACGCCGAGGCGGTAGGTGACTGTGACCAGGATGACGCCGCGCGAGGCCCAATCCTCGCCGCCGTCCATTTCGGGTTCAAAGCCGAATCCTTCGCGGTATCCTCCGCCGTGAATCCACATGGCGACGGGCAGTTTTTTGTCGATGCGGCCGGCGGTGGGGGTCCAGACGTTGAGATAGAGGCAATCCTCGCTGAAGGGGACGGAGCCGCTGGCGCGCCATTCCCTGCCGTAAAAGCTGTCGGGATTCCACGTGACCTGCATGGCGGCGGCGCCGTACTTATCGGCGACTTTGACGCCTTGCCACGGGATGACTGGCTGGGGCTGGCGCCAACGCAGGTCGCCGACGGGCGGGGCGGCGAAGGGAATGCCCTTGTAGGCGATGATTCCCTGGGTGGGTGTTTCAACGCCGATGATCTTGCCGCCGTCGATATTCAGTACGGGGTTTGGATGGGGGGTTCTGCAGGCGGTTAAGGTCAGCGCCATGCACAGCAACAGAATGGAAATGATGTTTTTCATAACAGTCCTGAGTTTGAGGTTCGTTTATTGGTTCACTGGACATGGCATGATTATAATACGGTCGGGCGGGGGCGTTCAAGATGAATATTTCCTCGACGTAAGAAAAATACCGCATGACCATAAAAAAGGCGGGAGCGATGAAACACTAAACCTACCGTGCAATTTGAACTGGCCAATACCACCGAATTGAAGCGGTGGGTCTTGAGTTTCGGCCGCCGGGCGCAGGTGCTGTCGCCCAAGACACTGGTTCAAGAGGTGCAAAGTGAAGTCAAACAGATGGCGCAGATGTATGCGGTAAAAAAAGCGAGAAAAAGAAATTTTCTTCAATAGTTCCGGCAACTAAGATGTAGGTGCGATGAGAACATCATAAAACTTTGTTTGTGGGGTATATTAATCTTCTTTGTTTTGGGGTTGCATCTGGTCAACAAGAACGAGTATACTTGTGGACAAGAAGTTTTGATCATTTTAGCTTTGTTTTTGATATAGGAGAGATTGCTATGAAAGCCAAAAGAATGGGTATCGTTGCAGTTTTGGGGATTGTGATACTAATCGTTGTGTTGGGCTGTCGATCTGGATCTGGCAGGTCGCCTGCCTCAACGCAGACTGTAACTATGGAGCCGCATCTGCAGGCCGAGCGTCGTCTGCCACAGGGTTTAAAGGAGGTTGCCAGTGCCGCCTATCCTTCGGTTGAGGGTCTGGCCTCCGGCAGTGAACAGGCGCAGGAGCGTCAGCGTGCGGCAGTCAAGGAACTGGGGCTGCCCTTGGAGGTCGATTGTGAGATGACAGGGATGCGGTTTCGGCTGATCCCGGCCGGTGAGTTTGTGATGGGCAGCCCGTCAAATGAAGCTAATCGCAACAGTTATGAAGGCCCGCAGCGGACGGTGAAGCTTACAAAACCGTTTTATATGGGCGTAACGGAAGTGACCCAGGCCCAGTACCAGCGTGTGATGGGCAGCAAACCGAGTGAATGGAAAGGTGACAACCTGCCGGTTGAGCAAGTGAGCTGGAACGATGCAACGGAGTTCTGCCGTCGGATGTCGCAGTTGACCGGATTAACCATCACTTTACCCACTGAGGCGCAGTGGGAGTACGCCTGCCGTGCGGGGACAACCACGCCGTATTATTTTGGCAGTAATGCCAATCAGTTAGGCGACTACGCATGGTTTACCAGCAACAGCGGCAGTAAAACCCACCCGGTCGGCACAAAGAAGCCGAACGCCTGGGGTCTGTATGACATGCACGGCAATGTCTGGGAGTGGTGTCAGGATTGGTTCCAAGACAGCTATAACGGACTGGCTAAATCTGATCCACAAGGGCCACAATCAGGCGCCGACCGTGTTCTGCGCGGCGGCGGTTGGAGCTACGATGCTCTCAACTGCCGGTCGGCCGCCCGCGGCAGGGACGCCCCCGACTACACGTACGGCGGCTACGGGGTTCGTGTGGTGTTGGTTTCCGGCGG
>Ga0209723_1003832_pt1 | contig 17591 bp, 12 predicted proteins | sample BiotimSIPDNA_2_FD_185750 | JGI IMG/M metagenome (GOLD analysis project Ga0209723, IMG submission 185750) | Anaerobic biogas reactor microbial communites from Washington, USA - Biogas_R2 time_0 SIP DNA (SPAdes) (version 2) | ecosystem: Engineered > Bioreactor > Anaerobic > Unclassified | place... | reverse complement strand
TTTGCCGAATCACAAATACCTGGTGAATGTAGGCAGCGTGGGACAGCCTCGGGACGGGAATCCCCAGGCGGCGTTAGTTGTTTACGACACGGGAGCGAACAAGATTCAGCTGCATCGCGTGGATTACGACATTGAGAAATGCCAGCGCAAGATTCACGAGGCAGGGTTGCCGGAGCGCTTGTCCGAGCGTCTAAGCATCGGGCGATAAGGGGAGGCATCCATCGGTGCATGCGCTCATTGTCAAACCGAGCAGCTTCGGGGATGTGGTTCACACCTTTCCGGCCTTGGCGCTCTTGCAGCGCTCGGTTCCTGTGCCGCTGCGGCTCACCTGGGTGGTGAATGACAGCCTGGCGGCCTTGCCGGCTCTGCTGCCTGGCGTCAGCAGGGTGATCACCTTCCCGCGCCGCCATCTGTTGCGGAATTGTGCCGGGCGCAACTTTCTGCGTGAGTTGCGGTCGGAAAAGTACGACATGGCGATTGACTTCCAAGGGTTGCTGCGCAGCGGGTTGATGACCTGGCTGAGCCGGGCACCGCGGCGCATAGGTTTCCGCCAGGCACGGGAAGGAGCGCATTTTTTCTATACCGAAAAGTATACTCCGGAGGCTTTCTGTCAGCATGCCGTTGACAAGAACATCGCCTTGGTGCGGTTGGCGTTTTCCGATGCCGTAGCAACGGCAGGAGGCGACGCAGTCGGGCATCCGCCCCTGACCGTGGCGCCCGAGGCAGACGCGGCAGCCCGAGCCTGGCTGGAGCAACTGCCGGGAGACGGACCCGTCCTCGCGGTTGGCTTTTCCTCGCGCTGGGACAGCAAGACCTGGCCAAAGGATTTTTTCGCGGCCGTGATTACGGCTGTGGCGGCGCAAGTTCCTGGCTTGCGCTGCTGGCTGGTCGGCTCGCCCTCCGAGCGTGAGCTCGGCAATGAGCTGGCAGCCGCAGTCAGCGCGTGCCAGGTGCTGAATTTGGCTGGGGCGACGGATTTTGCGGAGTTGGCAGCGTTGTTCGGCAGGAGCCATGCCATGTTGACGAATGACAGCGGACCCATGCATCTGGCAGCGGCTATGGGCGTGTCGTGCATCGCCTTGTTCGGGGCAACTGAGCCGGACAAGACCGGCCCGTGGGGGCCGCCAGGCCAGCATGCCGTGGTTCGCACCAGCTGCCCGGCGCATCCTTGCTTCCAGCGGCGTTGCCCTAGGGGCGAGGGCGTTTGCCCGCAAGGCACAGACCCGGTGGCCGTGGCGGCGTTAGTGGCGAAAAAACTCAAATCAGCTCAGCAGTTATCTTGAAGGAGTGATCGTTATGGCGCAAAAAAAACGTTTATTCTTGCCGGTGGCTCTCCTGGTTTTCCTGGTTGCCGGCGTCCAGGCTCAAGTCGGCATGCGCTTGACTGCGGAGCATCAGCGCTATCTGCGGTATGAACCCATCGAATTGACCCTCACGTTGCGCAATTACAGCGGCAACACCTTAGTTTTCGGCGACGAAGACGGCACGCGGGGCAGCCTTGATTTCATCATCGAATCGCAAACGCAGAAAGTCACAGCCCAGCTTGACCCGGATGTCAACCCGATTGCCGACATTATCTTGGCGGCCGGCGCCAGCCGGGAGGTGAAGCTCATTTTGAACCAGCTTTTTGACATGCAGCGCAATGACGTGTACAAGATCACGGCCGTCCTGGAGCATCAACGTCTGCCCCAGGCATACGTCTCCGACGTGGTCACCTTAGAGGTTCGCGAGGGCACGGTGGTGACGGAAAGGGTGATCGGCATCCCGGCCGCCAGTGAGCGCGAACTGATCCGCAGCCTGAAGGTCTCGCTGATGTTATTTCACGAAAGTCATGGCACTATCTACTGCTTGCGGGTCGAGGATGACGAGCACGTCTACGGCACCTTCCGGGTCGGGCCGTACATTTCCGGCTCCAAGCCGCAGCTTGATGCAGACGGCAGCAGCGCTATCCACGTCCTGGTCCAGGTGCGGCCGCGCCTGTACTCGTACGCTGTCTACGGCCTGGTCGGCGACGCTGTCAAACTGCGCCAGCAGCGCTACTACAAGCCGTCCGGCGGCGTCCCCACCCTCAGCCGCGACCCAGGCTACTTGAAAATCCTCAATGTGTCGCCCGCCGTCGAGGGGGTCGACTTCCGCACCGGCACGGAGAATTGGAAGCCGAGGTTTCAGCAGTAATGAATGGGCCGCGAAAGGCTCCCGCATTTTTCATTATTTAGTCCGTGGAGGATGTACAGCATGACTCAATCCGATTCCTTACCGCCTTCAAGCCAGCCGTCAGTCGGCAACGGGACGACCTCTTCAGCGCCGGCGCCTACGCCTGTGGGCGCCTCGCCCTCGCCCTTGTCCGGGCCGCCGCCGCCACCGCCACCGTCGAGGGTATTGCCGCCAGTCGGCAGCTATGCTTGTCAGCCGCCGCCGTATCCTCCGCCAAAAAAGAAGTCTGGCTTGCGCAGTTGTCTAGTTGCTTTGCTTGTGCTTGTTGTGTTGATGGCGATAGTGCTGACTCCCTTGCTTGTGGGTGGCTATTTTCTGTTGGATTCCTTCAGCAGCGATTTTCAGCTGGCTAAGGCCATGTCGTCAAGCAGGACTATGAGTCGGCACAAGAGCATCCGGACTGTGGTCATGCGCCCTGGCTCTGGAGATCGGATTGCGGTAATCGGCGTCAAGGGCATGATTGTCAATACGAACGCTCGCTACGAACCGTCTGCCAACCGCATCATTGATGCTCTCAAGGCCGCTGTCAAGGACGAGGTCTGCGCGATCATCCTTGACATGGACACCCCTGGCGGCGAAGTGACTGCCAGCGATGAAATCTTGCACCAGGTCAAAGCCTGCCGCAAGGCCGGCATCCCTGTGGTCACCTGCATGCGGTCCATGGCGGCCAGCGGCGGCTACTACATCGCGGCTGGCAGCGATTGGATCGTGGCGAACCGCCTTACCTTTACCGGCAGCATCGGTGTGATTATGCCTGGCTTCAATGCTGGCGCACTGCTGGACAAAATCGGCGTGGCACCGGAAGTGTACCGTTCCGGCGACATGAAGGACATGCTCAACTGGAGCCGCCCCCGCACTGACAAGGAACGTGCATACGTCCAGTCACTAGTCGCGACGACATTCCGCGAATTCGCCGCCGTGGTCGCTGACGGACGCGAGGCATACGAGGACGCCGAGGCGGTCATGAAAGCAGATTTTGCGGATGGACGGGTGCTTACCGGCGCCGAGGCGCTGCGATACCAGCTGGTTGATAAACTCGGCTATTTTGACGACGCCGTGGCCAAGGCCGAGGAGCTGGCGGAAACGTCAGACGCGGAATTAGTGGAATATTCGACTATGAACACCTTTTTGGATGTCTTGATGTCGATGCGTTCCGATGTGAGGGCTAATCCGCTGCGGTCAGTGCTGCCGTGGCAAGGCGTGGCCGTGGAAGCCGGCAGGCTGTATTTCGTGGCGCCGGAGACGTTGGCTTGGCAGTAATCGCATCCGCGCCCGCAGTGGGTCGGATGAGGCAGTACGAGGATGGAGAAGGCAATTATGCGCAAGATGTTTTTGGTGGCAGCGATGCTCGGCTTCCTGTGGTCGGCGTGCGCTGAAGAGAGTTTTCCACGCGACAGCTCTGTCGGCCGGCCTGACCCGGTCGCCTGCCCGCAGGCTTATCCTGGCGGCGAAATCACGGAATACTTGGGCCCCTCGCCAAAAAGCCTGAACTACTATCTTGACAATAACATGATGAGCGCGCGGGTCTTTGATGCGCTGTATGAATCGCTCATCGGCATGGATTCGCAGACCTTGGAGTATGATCGCGGGCTTGCCTGCCGTTGGACCATTTCAGAGGACAAGAAGACCTTCACGTTCTGGCTTGATCCGGAAGCCCGCTGGAGCGACGGCCGACCAGTGACCGCAGAAGACGTGGCCTGGACTTACCAAGCCATCGTCGAGCCGACCAACATGACCGGGCCGCACAAGCTCAGCCTGGAGCGCTTGCTGCCGCCGGAAATCCTGGAAGACGGCAAGGCGATCCGCTTCCAGGCGCGTGAAGTCCACTGGCAGAACCTTGGCGCGGCCGGCGGCTTCAGCATCCTGCCCAAGCATGTGTTCGCTGGCCAGGACTTCAATAAAATTAACTTTGAGTTCCCGGTTGTTTCCGGTCCGTATCGCGTCCGCGAACTACAAGAAGGCATCCAGCTCGTCCTGGAACGGCGGCCAGACTGGTGGCGCGCCAAGTGGCCCAGCGCTAAGGGAGGCAACAATTTCGACATTGTCCGGTGCCGCTTCTTTGAAGACCGCGACAATGCTTTCGAGGCTTTCAAGAAAGGCCAGATTGACATTTTTCCCGTCTATACCGCGAGTCAGTGGCATCGGATTGAGGATCGTGTCCAAGCTGTTCGGAATAATTGGATTGTGAAGCAATCGGTGTACAACCACAATCCTGTTGGTTTCCAGGGTTTTGCGATGAACATGCGGCGACCGCCGTTTGACGACGTGCGGGTGCGCAAGGCCATGGCGCATCTGGTTGACCGTCCAACCATGAATCATACGATGATGTACGACCAGTATTTTTTGCATCGGTCGTATTGGGAAGATTTGTACGACGCGGCGCATCCCTGTCCCAACGAGCCAGTGCCTTTTGACCGCGATGCGGCTCGGCGGCTGTTGGCGGAGGCGGGCTGGAAGGCCAATCCCCAGACCGGCATCCTGGAGAAAGACGGCCGTGAATTTCACTTCACGTTTCTCAATCGGGATGGTGTTTCGAGTAAGTTCTTGGCCTTGTTTGACACGGCCCTGAAGGATGTCGGCGTGCGGATGACGATTCAGAACAAGGACTGGTCAGCATGGGCTAAGGACATGGATTCGTTCAGCTTTGACATGACCTGGGCGGCCTGGGGCGCCGGGCTGTTCAAGAACCCGGAAGGCATGTGGTCCTCCAAGGAAGCTGACCGCCCGGGGGGCAGTAACATCACCGGCTTCCGCGATCCAGCTGTGGATGCGCTCATTGAAAAGCAGAAAACGGAGTTCGACGTCCAAGAACGCCATGCTATCTGCCGGGAAATCGACCGGCTCGTCTTTGAGCAGCATCCCTACGCACTGCTCTGGAACATCAACTATACCCGGCTGCTGTACTGGAATAAATTCGGCGTTCCGCCAACCGTGCTGGGCAAATACAGCAATGAGAGCATTTACTATTGGTGGTATGACGAGGACATGGCCGCTGAATTGCGCGAAGCCATGGAACACGGCGAACCGCTGCCAAAACCACCGGAAAAAGTCGTTTTTGACGACGTCTTCAAACCTGGGAAATGAACACGATGGAACTGCTGTTTATCGGCGCTGGAAAGATGGCGACCGCCATAGGTGCGGGCATTGCGCGTTATCAATTGTGGCCTCTGGACGGCATTGCCGCAGCTGATATTTCCGCCCCAGCCCGAGAAGCCTTCACCGCGCAGACAGGGATTGTGTGCGTGGAATCAGTAGCCGCCAAGATGGCGACGGCGGAGGTGGTGCTTTTAGCGGTCAAGCCGCAGGTCGCCGAGGCAGCGGTCAAGGCTCTGCCGCCGCTGCGACCCGGCGCGCTGGTCATTTCGATCTGCGCTGGTATCACGACCGCTAAACTGGCCGACTGGTTTGGCACCGGACGAGTGATCCGGGTGATGCCGAATACGCCGCTGATGGTGGGCAAGGGTGCGTCAGCGTATGCGTTAGGCCCAGACGCAGACGATGCGGCCGCAGCGATTGCGGAACGGCTGCTTGGAGCTCTCGGCGTGGTCAAGCGCGTTGAAGAGAAGCAGCTGGATGCTGTCACGGCGCTGAGCGGCAGCGGGCCAGCCTACGTGTTTGAGCTGGCCAAGGCCCTGGCAGAGGCAGGGGAAAAGGTCGGCCTTGACTCCGAGTTAGCCTTGGAGCTGACCGTGCAGACTATCGCCGGCGCGGCTGAAATGATGGCTCGCAAACTCGGAACGCCAGACCAACTGCGCGATGCAGTGACATCGCCGAACGGCACTACAGCAGCCGGGCTGAAGGTCATGGCTGACAGCGATTTCCGCGGCATGATGGAAAAAGTCGTGATCGCCGCCCGAGACCGTTCAATAGAACTGGGCAAGTAAGCGCGGACTTCGGCGCGAGGGTCTGAATGCTGAATGCTGAATGCTGAATGTTGAATGTTGAGGCGCATTTCATCATTCATCATTCATCATTCATCATTCATAATTCGTTAGGGGCGAGGGGCGCGCGAGTGAGCTTGAACTACGTTGTCCACTAATGTCCATTAAAGTCTACGTCCACTCTCCACTAAAGTCCACTTCTGTCCACAGTCCATCGTCTACTTACGTCCATCAAAGTCCACTATAGTCCATTGTCCACTGTCCATTAAATCGCCTTACCCAGAGTGCTTGTTACCGCAACTTGCAGAAACAACGAGTATTGATAATTGCCCATCGCCTCCGACAGGAGGCATTCAGACAAAGGGAGAGAGATGGCGGATATTTTTTTCAGTTGGGATGAAGTCATGTCAGCCGTCGCCGGCGAATGGTTGCTTCCGGGGACGGGGGCAGGCGTCAGCTGTGTTCTTGATGACAGCCGCTCGGTGCGGGCCGGGGCGTTGTTTGTGGCCATTGTCGGAGAATTGGCGGATGGCCATAACTACATCGCAGCGGCGGCGCGGGCAGGCGCTGCCGCCGTGTGCGTGCAGCGTCAGCTGAGTGAAGAAGACCTGGCAGTATTGCGCGATTGCGGCTGCGGCTGCATCCTAGTGGCTGATGGCCTTATCGCTTTTCAGGAACTGGCTTTGGCGCATCGCCGCCGTTTCCCAGGCTTGTTCATGTTAGGGGTGACGGGCAGCTGCGGCAAGACGAGTACCAAGGAAATCTGCGCGGCCGTGCTAGAGCAGCGCTGGCCTGGACAAGTTCTGAAGACGCTGGGCAATACGAACAACCATTTTGGGGTGCCGCGGAATTTGCTGCGGTTGACTTCGACGACGGCTGCCGCCGTGATTGAGATGGGCACCAATCATCCAGGCGAGATCGCCAGGTTGACAACCCTGGCCGAGCCGAACTGCGGGCTGGTTTGCCACATCGGCGCAGCGCACCTGGAGGCGTTTGGAGACTTGTGCGGCGTGGCCGAGGAAAAGGGAGACCTGCTGGCAGGGCTGACTGCGAACGGCACGGCGATTGTGCCAGCCGATGCCGAAGGACTGGAAGTCCTGCGACGACATGCGGGACAGCGCCGTGTTCTGACTTTTGGCCCAGAAGCGGACGCTGATTTGCGCTGCCAGTACCTGGGCCGGTGCGGCGATGGCTACGGGGTGGAACTAACACGGCGTGATACCGGCGAGTCGCAGCGGGTGGTCTGGCCGCTGGGCGGTGAGCATCAGGCGAAAAATGCAGCGGCAGCTGTCCTGGTCGGATTGACAGTTGGGCTTGACCTGAAGACGGCCGCCGCTGGATTGCGCCAGAGCCAACTGCCTGGCGAACGCATGGCCCGTCGTGACATCGGCGGCGTGCATTGGGTCAATGACGCCTACAACGCCAATCCCGATAGTTTGGCGGCGAGCCTGGCATGGTTTGCGGAAATCAGCCGGGAAGCCCAAAAGCGCATCCTGGTTTTGGGCGACATGCTGGAACTCGGCGCGTCCAGTGAACGGGCGCATCGCGAGGCATTGCGCCTGGCGCGGCGGATGTTCCCCAATGACCGCATCATCACGGTCGGGCCAAGATTTGCCCAGGCAGCCGCCGGGATGGACATAACCAGCTATCCGGACGTCGCCGCAGCAAGCGGTCTGCCCGCAGACTTGAAGCCGGGGACATGGGTCTACCTGAAAGGCTCCAACAGCATCGGCCTGGCTAAATTGATGTCGGCTTGACGGAAGAGCTTGCTTACCAAGCCCTTCCGTTGAGCCGTTGTTCTGTCAGCGCCGCAGGGTGTTGTTGTCTTTGGTGAAGACCGTGATCCACGCATGCGGCCGGAGGCTCGCCTTTTCGCAGGCAAAGCGCACGTCATTAGCGCCGGTTGCGAGGGTGGGAACATCGCCCTGCGGGGCGACTTCTGCAAGCAGGTCGCCTTTACCGGAAAACACCTTTGCCGTTTTCCCGCCCCAGTATTCCAGGTATTGCCCAGTGACGAGTTCAACCGGGAAGACGACGGTTTTGCCAGCGACGGTCAGGGACGGATTGACGATGGGCTGGTCGATAAGAGGAAGAGCCTTGATCGGGCTGAGAAGACAGCTAACCGTCTTGTCAACGGGAACGTCATTGAACCAGAGTTTGACGCCGATGCAATTGGAGAACATCGGCGCTGACCGGTAGATGCCGTAATGGCAGCGTTCAAACGGCCAGGAATGTTCGTCAAAGCGAATCGTTTCCGGAACCAGCAGCTCCACGTAGCGCCAGTCGGTGAAGTCGATTTTGATGTAGTGCTGGGTGTTGACTACGCCATGCGACCTGGTGACCAGGACGATATTAGCCAGTTGACCCTGGCCGTCCCCTTTGATCCAGAGGCCGATGCCTTGGTTGTTGCTTAAATCAAGACCTGGCGCGAAGGTTTTGCCCAGGCCGATCCAGGAGGCTGGATGGAGCCGGTATTCGCGTTCAAAGTGATCCAGGAGGGAGAAGCGGTCGTCCGGCGCGGAGGTCGGAATCAGCTCGTCGGTGATGGCTCTGGTGGCTGACCATTTGCCGCAAGCGGCTTGAGCCGGGCCTTCTGGCTGCGCCGGAACGACGCTGGCAGTCATGCCCGGAGCAGCAGACGGGTAGGTGTAGAGCTTCCCGCTGTTGAGGATGGTAATCGTCGGCCCAAAGTCTGTGAATTCATTCGCCGCCGCGAAGTCTGCCAGGACAATGGCCTTTTCGGATTCATAGCGGTCAATGGCGGGCAGGGCCTGGATGCGCACCCCCATGGGCTGAGCGTGGAATTTGTTCTGGAAGTCCCAGGCGTCAGTCAAACCCTCAAGATCATCCACCTGGTGGCGGACAGCCTGGATGGGCAGGAATTCCCACTCGCCGTCCGCAGCCTGCTGAAGACGGAATTCATCGCCAGCAACAGCAAGTTTTTGCTTGACGGCTGCCGGGAAATAATGGCTTTGGCGCAGGTGCTCGTAGGTTTTGACCGTCGGCGCCAGGTCTTTTAGCCAGGCACCGTCGTGGAGCGAATCCGGAGTGATGCGCTGGAGAGTGTAGTTCGCATCGGTGGCCAGGGCTTTGCTCCACATATATTCCACGTCATCCCAGTGAGTTGGATCATTGCTGGGATTGATCCAGGGCAGGAGTCCGACCCATCCCAGGTGAAGCGGCATGAACAGGCGTCGTGCCGCGTCGTTGGAGAAGACGTGGAGGTCAGTGAAACGCTTGTGGGCCCTGGTCGCATGGTCCCAGGCTTGCATGCGGGAGCGGACGTACCAGAGGTGGTGATGGAAGGTCGCCATCTCCATCATAATCGGCCGTTCCAGGTACTTGAACACCTCGAAGGTGAACTTGGCGCCATAGTGCCAGCGGGTTTCCTCGGTGTCAATCACATGAGCGCCGTCAAGTCCATCCAGGTAGACGAAGTCAAAGCCGCAGGTATTGACGGCGGTGGCGATGCGTTGCGCCACTTCCGTAAAGAGGGTCGATTCGCCATCGGGCACGAAGCAGCTCCAACATTCTTTCAGGTGGTGCACTTTAGCGCCTTTCGGGTGGGCGACGGCCTTGGTGCCGAGGATGCCGCGGGTGCAGGACAGCACTGCGTAGGGCTGGTCGGTTTTGATAGCGGTGTACTGGATGAGTTCGTCTTCAATTTGGAGGGTCATGCTGCGCCGGATGTAGTAGTTGATCAGCGGGGGCAGGTCAGCGGTCGTCTCCTCCAGGAAGATATCGACGTCCTCAGCCGAGATGTCTTTGCTGAGGGTGTAGGTTTTTTCCTTGGCCAGCCTCGGGTCTGGCTTTGGCGTCACCCAGTCGCAGCGTTTGGAGATGGAGAACGACATCGTGTGGAGGCCAGCGAGGATGTCGGCGGCGTGCAATTTGTCGATGACGGCCTTCACACTGTCGTAGCCGCGTGGGTAGACGGTGGGGTTGGGCTGGTAGCTGCCGTAGTCAATAGCGCCGTTGAACTCAATGGCGTTGAAGCCCATCTGGTGGCAGAAGTCAATCCAGCGGTCGACATTTTCCTCGGAAGGCGAGCCAAAGACATTGGATTTCGGGGGCAGGTCGCTGTCAAGGGCCCAGGGGCCGCAATGGGGCGAATGAGGCACGCCCGGGGCATTTCCGACCATGGTTTTCATGGCGGCGCGCATTTCCGCAAATGGCGCTGTGACCAGGCCGGTCTGGGCGCCGGCAAAGCCGAATTGCCGGTATGCGGCAGTCCAGAGGTGCTGCTGCGGGCCGGGCAATTCTTCCACGTTCGACTTTAGGCTCAAGGCAATCATGCCAGCGCCAAAAGGCTGTTCCGGGCAGGCCTGGAGGCTAGTTGGGATATTGACGAAGGCGACCTCATCGAAATCGCCGGTGACTTCCTGCACCGTGAACACGAAATAAGCGTCCGCGATATCAACCTTGGTGGTGACTGACCCGGAGTTTCCCGCGAAAATGATGCGCAGCAAGGCTCCGTCAAAGGCGGCGGCGCACGCTTCTGTTTTCCAGCCGTCGCGTTTGGCGTATGCGCACGGCGCTGGCGGAGCTGTTTGCGCGTAGTTGGTGTTGGTTCGCAGATCAAAGAAGCCCAAGGTCATGCCGTCGTCGCCAATGCGCCATTCGCAATTGCGGTTTTTGATGCGTACTGCCATGATGCTACCTCTCTTAGTGAAAAAAGACCTGATAGTTGCTGCCGTCACCTGATGCTCAGAGACGGATGTTGACTACGATGGGAGGATGATGAGGCCTATGGTGTTGGTGGAGTGGGCGTTACATGGCGGCGATTTTGCGCATGGTTTTAGCGGTTTCGTCCCAGGGCGCGAGGCTGTCCGGGACTTCGCTCACCAGCGGACCACGGTAGCCGGCAGCGCGCAATTCGCGCATGACGACCGGGAAGTTGACCTCGCCTTCGGTCAAGGCTGTCCAGGCACCATTCAGGGCTCTGCCCTTCCAGTCCTTCAGGTGGACGCGCTTAGTCCAGGCGCCGAGCGCGCGCACCCAGTGCTGCGGGAATTGGAAGACAGCCATGTTGCCCGGGTCAAAATAAAAGCCGACATGAGAGCTGCCGACAGTCTCCAGCAGACGACGCATTTCCAGTGGGCTGAACAAAAAGCCGTTCCAGACGAATTCGACCGCTAGGGCGACCTGGAGCTTTTCCGCAGTCTTGGCGATGGTCTTCAGGGAAGTGATGGCGTTATTAAAGGCGTCTTCATAGTACAAGTCAGCATGCAAGCGGCCCAAGGTGTGGAGGGCGACGTCAGCGCCGAGTTTGGCAGCGCATTCCAGGCCCCATACAGTCTGGTCAATCGACTTCTGGGCCTCAGCACCAGACTCCAAAAGATTGCCGCCATCAGTGGAGATGGTGATTGAACCAATCGCAAGGCCGAGGTCAGCAGCGGTCTTCTTGAAGTCCTTGAGGTCGGCGTCGGACGTCTGATAATTAAAGGGGTTGTTGCTGCCAGGGCGGAGAGACATTTCCACGCCCTCAAAGCCGGCGGTCTTGGCAGCGGCGAGAAAATCGTGCATCTTGTGCGGTGTTGGGGCAACTAATTCGCTGACGGCGATTTGCATGGTTTCAGGCTCCATTGTGGTTGAGGTGGGAAGAAGTTCAGTCCAGGCTGGACGCGGAGATGATGGCTTTCAGGCTATGTGCAGCGCCGGGCTGGATAGTCCTGGCGTCTTCAAGGGCGTTGCAAGTTTCGACGCAGACCATGGTCTTGTAGGCTTCCGGTGTATAGCCGGAGAGCTTCTTGGCTTTTTCAATCCAGGGATTCCAGACGACTGCAGAGTTGCTGCCTTCTTTGGCAATGGTGATGCGCCGCTTGAAGCCGCTATCGAGGATGTCGGAGGCACCAGGGTTGTCCTGGAAGACAGCGTCGATTTCGCTGTTGATGACGATGTCGCCGACCTGACGCTCAGGGCGGTTGGCGCCGCCGACTTTGTCGATGTAACGGGTGCCATCGTAGCCGGTGATGGTCACGTTGTCAACATGGCTGATGTTGAAGTAGGTGTGGATAGCTTGGGAGATGGTGAACGGCGCGGCATCGACATTGCGGGTGGTCAGGGTGATTTCAAGGGTTGCGCCAATGCTGACCAGGAGCGTGACGGCAAAGCGATGGTTCCAGAGCGCGTGCGAGGCGCTGCTGTCAGCAAGGGATAGAGTGACGAGGGTGCGGCTGGGGCCATCGGCAGTGATTGATTCGAGCTTCCAATCCGCAGTGCGGGCAAAGCCATGCAACGGCAGGTCTGGGTTGGTTGCATGCGCTCCGAACCACGGCCAGCACAGCGGCACACCGCCGCGGATGGCCGTGCCGGGCGCAAAGGGCGAGGCAGGACTCATCCAGAGCAGGTCGCGCCGGCCTTTAGGCGTGAAGCTTAAAATATGGCCGCCCAGGAGGGTGATTTCCGAACTGGCAGCAGCATTGGCGATGGCGATGGTTGGGAGACCGCCGCGACCAGCGATGATGGTGGCGTGGCCGGGCAGAGCAAAGGATTTTTGCAGTTCGTTGATGTTCATGGCAGTGTGATGTTGCTCCCGGAGTGGATGAAACAGGTTAGAGGGCAATGAGTTGAGAAACCAGTTTGGTGAAATTGTCGTTGTTGATGAGCAGACTCTGCGGGCGCTTGGCATTTGTGTACAGGCTCGTCGCGTACTGCGCCAGGTCTGTCGGCGCATTGAAGAGGCCGAGCAGTTTCGGGGCAAGAATAGTCAGGGCGCCTTTCAGACCGCCGTTTTTGAAGATCATCGGCTGGAAGGAGAGCGGCTTGAGCCAGCCCTCGACATCGTCGCCAACGCCGTCCAAGTCAAGCGCAATGGCGCGCACCGGCTCAGCCAGGGCCAGGGCGCAGAGGGCGGCGCGGGCAGCTTCGCCACCAGCGATGACGACGACGCGGGTTTCGCCTTCCTCCTTGAGCAGGGCCAGGGCGGTCAAAACGTCTTGGACGCGCATGGAGAACAGGGACGGATTGAAGGCGAAGAAGGTCGGATCCTCCTCAAAACGAGGCGCCTTGGCTGGCATATCAGCTGTTTCGCCGGAACCCATCAGGTCAATGGCCAGGGCGCGGCACTTCTTTTCAATGATCACGTTGAGGATGTTGGCGTAGCGCCCACCTGGGAGGAAATCGCTCTTGCCGTTTTCCGCCAGCAGCAGACAGGCGGTGGAATCGTCGCTGGCTTGATGGGGTTTTACATAGATGCCGGGGATGATGTCACCGATTTCGCGGCGTGAAATCAGCCGACCAGCGACAGTCGCATTAGGGATTTCCCAGGACGGACAGGTCACCCGGACAGCAATGTCAGCCAGCTCAAGGTCATTATTGAGGATTTCGCCGAGCAGCGTCACGCGCTCGTCGCGGAAGTCCTTGAAATCTTTTTTTGTTTGCAGTTCCTGCAAGGCAGGGGCGCACAGATGAGCGGTGATTTTTTCCAGGGCGGCCCTGGTCGTCTCCTCGGTGGGCGGGGACGGATTTTCGGTGTGGAGCAGCATCGCCGGCGTTGGAACGACTATTTTGTCTTCGGAGATAGTCGTTTTGATGGATTGGTTCAGGAGCCAGTGCGTGAACCACGGGTAAATGTGTTCGCGAGTATTCTGATTGTAATTGTGCGGGGCGTCAGCGTGGAAGCCGCCAAGGGCGTCTTCAGCATTGAACAGGGCATAGACCTGGCGCAAAGCTTCGTTTTCATAGCGCGGATTGAGGTTGGTCCAATCCTGGGTCACCGACGGCAGGAAGAGGGGCCGGGGCGCGCAGGCACAAAGGATGTCAAAGCTGGTGACGCCGTTCAGGCGGAGCAGGGGGCCTTCCTCGCATTGGCAGCCGCCCTGGAAGTGCGATGAGAGCATGCAGACCGGGGCGATGACCTTGATGCGTTCGTCCAGGACCGCGAGCGTCCAGGTTTGCGAGCCGCCGCCAGAAGCGCCGGTGCAGCCGATGCGCTCAGGGTCGACCTGGGGATGGGCGCAGAGGAAGTCTAAGGAGCGCAGGCTGTTCCAAGTCTGCAAGCCGAATAAGCCAGCGCCGGACAAGGCGGCTTCGCGGAGAATCTGGTTAGGCCAACGATGGAGAATTTGGTTGTTGTCATTGTAGCCGACCATGTCATACACAAAGACGACAAAGCCGAGGCGGGCGAGCATCAGGCAGCGCATGGGCACCGAGCCGCGCTCAATGTTCTCGACGCGGCCATGTTGCCAGTGGCCATGCGGGCAGAGGATGCCAGGAGCCTTGCTTTGCAGCCGCTCCGGCAGGAACAAGTTTCCGGTCACCTCCAGGCCGGGCATGCTCTCAAAGCGCACTTTCTGGATGATGCAGCCTTCATGGCGCAGAGTACCCCAGATTTTGGGGTTGAGAGGCCGGACTTCCGGCATGGGCGCCAGCCCGGCTGCTAAGGCGACTTGCGCTTGCGTGAAGGTTTTGCGTTCCTCCCATTCCTCCCGGCTTTCAGGTGGTTCGGCCCGCCAGGCAAATTGGTTGTGGCGGACAGTGACCAGGCGCTGGTCGATCCAATAAGGCTGGTCAGGGAGAATCCGGGGGACGTCGTTTTTCGGCTCCATGAGGCGATTCCTTCGCTGGCGTCTGATATAGTCGGGTTTCCTGGGCTTAACGATGGTGGCAGGTGGTACAACATTGATGAGGACTGCCGCCGCCAGCGCTTATGGGGCAGGAGCCGCTCTGCGCGCATGATGGAGTGCTTCCTCCAGCCGTTGCCGGAGCAAAGGTGGAAAATTGCTTCTTGCTGTTTTTACCATGACATTTCGGACATTCGGGGACATTTTCGCCAAGGCGCTTATGGAGGTGGCTGAAATGGTTCCCGCAGTCTGGGCAACTGTATTCGTAGATAGGCATGATGGACTCCTCAGTCTAAAACAGCAGTCAGATAAACAACACCGGAAAATGGCGTCAAAGACAATGTAACCCGAAAACAGCTTTAAGCCATTGTCGGTGTTGAATAAAGTACGGCTGGTGCCAGTAAAGCAGTACGGAACGAGGCTTTCGCGTCAGGACGCGGCGAGTTTTTTGGAAGGTTTGCGACAATTTGCCAGCTGGCGCGGTTCTGGGCAGCGGAAAAGCAGGCATAAGCCTAAGTAGGTTATGCCCCCGGCAGCGCCGCCAGTCAGCAGAATGGCGGCTTGGGCAGGGAAGGCCGGCCAGGTTGCCAGGCGGCCCGTTGTCCAGCTAGCGACGAGCCAGGCTGCCAGTCCAGCCAGAGCAGCGGCGATCAGCAAGGGCAGGGCGGCGCGGATGGTTGAAGACGGTTGCCATTGCGGCAGATGCGGTCGGCAAAGCCACAGCAGGGCGATGACATTGACCCAAGAGCAGATGCTGGTGGACAAGGCGAGGCCGCCCTGTCGCAGAAATTGCATGAGAATCAGGTTGAGGACGAGGTTGAGGCCAATGCAGACCAAGGAGACTTTGACCGGCGTGGCAGTGTCCTTGCGGGCGTTGTGGGGAGTGACGGCGACCTTGGCCAGACAGAAGGCCGGCAAGCCAGGCAGATAGAAGCGTAGGGCCCAGGCGCATTCGCGTACAGCCTCCTCGTTGAAAGCGCCCCGCTGGAAGAGGAGTCGGATAGCCGGTTCAGCCAGGACAATGCCGAGGATGGTGCAAGGGATGGTGAGAAAGAGCATCTGGCGCAGGGCAAAGTCCAGGCTGGAGGCCATTTCATCAAGGTTGCCGCGATTCCAGGCCTGGGACAGGCTGGTCAGGCAGACGACGCCCATGGCGACGCCGAAGATGCCGGTGGGCAGATAGACCAGGTGCTGGCTGTAGGCAAGCGCACCGATGGCAGCTGGGCCGAGGTACATGACCAGGGCCTTGTCAATCAGGTTATTGCATTGCTGTACGCTGTTGCCAAGAATGGCCGGCAAGATTTTGGAGACGAAAAGCCGCACCTCAGGGTCATTCCAGGCTGGCCGGAAATGGAAGACGAAGCCCCGACGTCGACAAAGAATCATCAGGGCGAACATTTGCAAAAGCCCGGCGAGCAGGATGCTGAAGCAGAAGATAATCAGGGCAGGCAGCTCATCCATGCGCCAGAGCGGATAGATGAGGCCGACAGCGGCAATCTGCACGACATTGAAAATGATGGGGTTGAGAGCCGGGAGCGCGAATTGGCGCAGGGAATTGAGGATGGAGGCGAAAGCGCCAGCCAGGCAAATGAAGAGCGCATACGGCATCACAATCGGCAGAATCAAGAAGGTCAGCCGGACGTGTTCGGAGGCGGTTTCCGGCAGGAGAGCCCAGATGGCGGCGGCGATGGCAGCGCCGAGCACCGTTATCACACCGAGGACGGTTGCCTGGAGGGAAATGGCCCGTTCGGCCAGGTGCCAGGCCCCGTCGCGGTCGCCGTCGCTGAGCTTGCCTGCGACCATGGGCACGAAAGCAGCGGCAAAAGCGCCTTCGCTGAACAGAGCCCGTAGCATGTTAGGGATGGCGAAGGCGACATTGAAGGCCGCTTGCATGACGCCAGTGCTGCCCCAGTACCAGGCCAGTACGATGTCACGGAGCAAGCCGAAGACGCGGCTGGCGAGGATGCCGGCAGTGCTGGTGAGCCAGGAACGGCCGATGGCTGCGGTCTCTTGGTGGGGCTTGGTCGTCATGGCGGTTATTGGGCGAGTTGTCCACAGGCCTGGAAGCGGAGGGTGCGGTCATCAGGGTCAAGGCCGCCCGTGATTTCCAGGGAGAATTCGTTGCCGTCAATGTGTCCGGCAGTTTGGAGAGTGGCGTGAACCGGGGTGGCGGAGCAGAAATTGACGTCAAAGCGGGAGAAGTTTGGGTTGGCGCCGGTATGGCGGGCGATCCAGTCGTTGGCCATGGCCACGTAGCGGGCGTTGTTCAGGTGCTGGTTGATGTCGATCATGTGCTCGGTCACCAGGGTTGTGAGCGGGTCAATGGCTTCGGTGCGGGGCATCTTGTCCGGCGGCGGGAGGAAGGTCGGCAGGTCATGGTTGTCAGGCAGAGGGACGGTCAGAGCGTCCGGAAGCCGCAAAGGTCGCGACCGCGCCAAATCCAGGAGAATCCAGAAGCTGGAGGCCTGGGCAATGGGGTCGCCACCCCGGGTTGAGATGTCAAATTGACGAACCGCGAATAGTTTATGGAATCCCGAGGGCCAGGATTTGACGATGATTTCCTCGCCGTGAGTCGGATGGCGGTTGATTTGGAGGGCGAGCTTGGACAGAACCCAGGTCTGCTGGTGCTGAAGCAGGTATTCGATGCCAACGCCGAGTTTGTCAGCATGGACGCCAGCAGTCTCCTGGAGATAGTCAAAGAAGGTCTCTAATTTCATCACGGAGTGACGGTTGGCTTCGGAATGGCGGACGCGGAACGGTTCGGTCCAGAAACGAGGCGGTTGCGTGTTGGTCATGACGATTATTGTTAATGTGCGAGATCTTGTGATAGGAGTCGATATTTGACAAGGTGCATCTGAACCCTTATTTTGATAAGGAGGCTAACCCTAACCAAAACAAGGAGGTTCAGATGCAAGGAAAAATTAGCATGGAT
>Ga0209723_1003831_pt1 | contig 17594 bp, 13 predicted proteins | sample BiotimSIPDNA_2_FD_185750 | JGI IMG/M metagenome (GOLD analysis project Ga0209723, IMG submission 185750) | Anaerobic biogas reactor microbial communites from Washington, USA - Biogas_R2 time_0 SIP DNA (SPAdes) (version 2) | ecosystem: Engineered > Bioreactor > Anaerobic > Unclassified | place... | reverse complement strand
AATCAACAGATGCAGTAGATCCTAAATATGAAAAAACAGTAGAATTACTAAAACGTGAAAAATGGATTGAAAGAGGTACTATTATTTTTTCCCAATATTATGATACTGCAAGGTGGATTGCAGATAATTTAACTAAAGAATTTAATGAAGAAACAATAGGGCTTTATGCAGGAGGAAACAGGTCAGGAATCTTTATAGATGGAAAGTTTATTAATAAGGATAAGGATACTATCAAAGAAATGGTTAGAACAAGGGAAATAAGAATATTAGTTGGGACAGATGCTGCAAGCGAAGGGCTAAACTTACAAACATTAGGCTCTTTAATTAATATAGACTTACCATGGAACCCAACAAAGTTAGAGCAAAGAAAGGGTAGGATCCAAAGAATTGGACAACAATATGACAGTATCTATATTTATAACATGAGGTATAAGGATTCAATAGAGGATAAAGTCCACAGCAGACTGTCTAAAAGGCTTGAAAACATAGCTGATATTTTCGGACAAATTCCTGATGTTTTAGAAGATGTTTGGATTAATATTGCTTTAGGTGAAGAAGAAAAAGCTCTGCAATTAATTGATGAAGTTCCTGAAAAGCATCCATTTGAAAATAGATATAATAGGGGTGTAGCACATATAGATTGGGAAAGCTGCTCAAAGGTTCTTGACAATAAAGAGAAAAGAAGATATTTGGAAAAGGGATGGTAAAAAAAGAGGTATATCTTTTAAAATATCGATAAAGGAGAGTGATAATTATGTCTGGAAAAACGACAATCGTATTCGATACAAACAAACTACATTATTGGCAATAAGAAACATCTTCTTAGTATTAATGAAAGACTATGGTGCATTGTGGGTCATCTTGACGGTACATTCAAACTGGACAATCTTATAAAGAGGGATAGTTTTGAAGTTGCATAATTTACTATAATTATTAAATATAATGAGGTGGAAAATGAAAATAGCACGTATCAAAATTAAGAATTTTCGTGGTATAAAAGATGGTGAGATTCTTTTTCCTGATCATGTTGTTTTAGTAGGAGATAATAATTCGGGAAAATCTACAATATTAGAAGCTATCGATTTAGTGTTAGGTCCAGAAAGGTTATCAAAACACCCTGTTATAGATGAACATGATTTTTATGCTGGGCAATATATTGATAATGAGAATAATCCCATCGATATTCAAATAGAAGTAATATTAATAAATCTAACGGCTGATCAACAACTACATTTTAGGAATCATTTGGAATTTTGGAATAAAATTAATAATCAGTTAATAGAAGGACCACCACCTGAAGCTACTGATGATGAGAATGTCAAAATAGCTTTGCGGATTGGATTTAAAGGATACTATGATTTGGATGAAGATGATTTTTTTGGGGAAACATTTTTTCTCTCTCCAACAAATCTTGAAGGTGAATCTTTTGATAAGTTAAGCACAAGAGATAAAAGAAAAATCGGGTTTCTCTACTTAAGAACTCTGCGTACAGGTACACGAGCGTTAAGCTTAGAAAGAGGATCGTTGTTAGATATAATCCTTAAACTAAAAGAGATACGCCCACAAATGTGGGAAGATGTGTTGAGTCAACTACATGAAGTGTCTGTTGCAAAAGATCCAGAATTAGGCATCTCCGATATATTGATTTCCGTTCAGGAAGCTGTAAGAAAAATTGTACCTGTTGAATGTGCTGATTCGCCTTCTTTAAAAGTCTCACATCTTACCCGAGAACATTTAAGGAAAGTACTTACTGTATTTATGGGTACAGGTGTTTGTATTGAGGATGGAACCGAGTATTTGGCTCCATATACACATCAAGGTACGGGTACAATCAATATTCTTGTTTTAACTCTTCTTTCGATAATAGCTGAACTTAAACAAAATGTAATATTTGCAATGGAAGAACCTGAAACAGCAATTCCTCCACATACACAAAAGAGGGTAATTAATAGTGTTATTGCTAAATCATCACAAGCAATTTTTACTTCTCATTCACCATATGTTTTAGAAGAGGTCAGCCCTTCTCAGATAATATCTATTAATAGATTAAATGGAGTCTTAACATCATTTCCTGTGAATCTTCCGCCAGCTATTAAGGAAAAAATGTATCGTGAAGAAATTAAACGTCGTTTTTGCGAGGCAATATTAGCTAGAAGAATTCTGATCGTTGAAGGACGTACGGAATATGATGTCATAAGGAGTGTTTCAGGGAGATTGGAAGAGATAGATCCGAGTAAATATTCTTCATTAGATAGCTTAGGAATATCAATAATTAATGCTATGACAGATACACAAATTGCGCCATTAGGTGACTATTTCCGAAAATTAGGGAAAATAACATACGCGATATTTGATAAACAGGAAAAAGAAGAATCATTACTTATAAAGAATTCTGTTGACTATGCATATGAATCTGCGGAAAAAGGAATTGAAAATGTAATACTAAATGAGTCTAAAGATACAGCACTTAAGGATTTTGCATTAGCAATCGTTAAATCAGGGGAATGGCCAACACATTTAAAGGATTTAATGCCTACGGAAGAAATGAGTATTGAAGATATTAAATCTTCTTTAAGAAAGTATTTTAAAAGCAACAAGGGTGAAGGTGCTATAGCAAACTTTTTAGAACAGTGTACAAAAGATGAAATGCCAAAGTATTTCGTTGATATTATTGATTCTATTAGTTGTACAGTTATGACCAAATTTGAATCTAAACATGATGAACCAACAATAGTTGAAGAAGGTGATTAGAGTGTTTATGATTTCAAAAGAAAAACAACGCGTTCTTGATGGAACTGGGCATATGTTAATAAAAGGTGGACCTGGATCGGGGAAAACAACAATAGCATTACTAAAAGCTAAATCTATTGTTGAAACAGGAATTCTACGAGATGAACAGTCTGTTTTGTTTTTAAGTTTTGCGCGTTCTACTATTGCTCGTGTAGAACAACACTCACAAACAGTAATCGACAAAGAAACAAGGAGAAAAATAGAAATAACGACATATCACAGCTTTATTTGGAGTATATTACGCAGTCATGGCTATTTATTAACATCTAAACAAATGAGGATATTATTACCTTACGAGGCCTCGGTGGCATTATCTAATTGCAGTAACCAAGAAGAAAAAGAAAATGAGATGAACCGACTATTTGAAGTTGATGGATTGATTCACTTTGACTTATTTGCAAAAAAGTGTTGTGAGTTATTAACGAAAAGCAATGTTTTGTTGAAGATTTTCACTTATGCTTATCCGATTATTATTTTAGATGAATTTCAGGATACTAATGATGATGAGTGGAATCTTATACAAATACTTTGCAAGCACAGTGACTTAATTGCCCTTGCAGACCCTGATCAAAGAATATATGATTTTCGTGGTGCGGATCCAGCTAGGATCCAGCAATTTACAGAAACTACATCACCAGAGATATTTAATTTTGGAATAGAAAATAACAGAAGTTCAGGTACTGATATAGTTGAATATGGGAATGATATATTAACTGGTACAAATTTATTTAAAAAGTATAACGATGTAATTGTATATAAATATGAATTACGTAAAGGTAATGTACATCAGCTAAAGCTAAAATGGTTTCTGTTAGAACGAATCAAAGAATTATCTGCAGAAAGTCATAGAAACTGGTCAATAGCAGTTCTTGTACCAAGTAATGCATTAATGGTTTCAATATCTGATATATTAAGTAAATCACAAAGACTAACAAGTGGAATATCGATCCCTTCAATTGAACATGATGTTGTAATTGATACAGCAGGACCAGCTTTGGCAGCCATACTTATAGCACAAGTACTTGAACAATGTTCACAAAATAAATGTAATTTAAGTATTATAGTAACAAATTTATGCGAACATATATTAGGTCGTAAGGGTGATAAACAGCCAAACCAAGCTGAAACCGAATTAGCGATTGCTTTGAAAGAGTATATTGATAAAGGGGAGTTCGCGAAACCTATACGTGGTCTTAAACGTCAAAGGATAATTGAAGAATGTAAATCCATTGCTAAATTATCAAATGAATTAGTGTTTTCAGGTGATGTAGCCCAAGATTGGATTGCTGTAAGAAATCTATTTAAGCAGTCTGCGATGGATTGCCTAAAACAGGTATATAATGACTCATTATTTATAAAACTTCTTAAAAAGGGCACATTGCTTAATTCAAACCTTAGTAACACTTGGAAGGAAAATGGTAATTATAAAGACGCAACTAATATCGTAAGAGAAGCATTTATTCAAGAACATTTTGCAACTTCGTTAAAAGTATGGCGTGGAGTCAATGTTATGACAATTCATAAGGCAAAGGGTAAAGAGTTCGATGAAGTTATTGTTTTTGAAGGAGCTTATAAAGGACAACGTTTTATTTATTCAGATAAAAAACTTGATGAAGCACAAAGAAATCTTAGGGTGGCTGTAACACGTGCAAAAAGAAAAGCATATATTATTACTCCAAAAAATGATCCTTGTCCACTAATAGCACAATAATGGAGGATTTATTAATGAAAATGAAGAATAAGATTATGGCCTATTCACTCAATGAAGTTAGGGCAGCATACAAAAAATACTTATATTCGCAAGGATTATCAAATAATACAATAACGACATCATCAAGTGATGCATTTTATATTTGGAATAAGCGTGGGAAGGATATTTTTTGGAGTGTAATCTATTCGGATGACTTCGAGTTTTTAGGTAAAACTATTATACTTGAAACACTGAAAGAACACTCCAGAGGTAATGCAGAAGCTAATGTTAGTGGTTATATGTTCCATTTGCGTAAATTCAAAAGATTTCTCGAAAACGAATATGATATTATTGTTCCCAAGACAGCATCTATATTTACAGAGAAACAAACAATTAAACACCGCAAAATGAATCAAAATCTTCCTGAACCGTCTATTGAGCAGGTAGAGTATTACCTTGAAAAATGGGATTCCCTTGAAAATTATCGACTACAGGAAGATGCACTGAATAAATTATTTTTTGAGTTGTGTCCTGAGAATAAGAACATAACTGATGTATTAATAAAAGTATCTACACTAAACGACTTTTATAGCACTAATATATTTAAAGTATATCCCTTGGCTAAACATATTGTTGCACTTAATATAGATGATAGGCTTGAAGCTGGTGATGTAACTCTGGTCGGTGATATTCAAAAGGTTAGGGGCATTGATATAACATTTTACTCATTTGCCACAAAATATTGTAGCCATCATAAACCTCTTTATTATCCTATTTATGATAGTTATGTTGATAAGGTATTACGCTACTATAGTAAAAGAGATGGGTTCGCTAAATTTAACAGTTCAGAGCTGAAGAACTATGAGCGTTTTAAAAATATACTAATAGAGTTTCGCTCGTTTTATGGATTAGATGGATACAGTTTAAAAAATATAGATAAATACATCTGGCAACTTGGCAAGGAATACTTTCCTAATAACTATAAGAAAAAAAGTCATACGGAGGCAAATATATAAGAATTAAGAATTAAGTTTTAGAGCTAAATTATAGAAAAGGAGAAAGAAACGAAATGTATAAAATACTTGATGAAGAAGGAAATGTTTTTAGCGAATATCAGTATGCAGATGAGAATGAATATGAAAAAATGGTTGTTGCTAATTCTGATTTAATATTTGGCTCACAAGGAATATATTTTGATATTAAGAAAAAAATAGGCAAGGCAAAGGAAGGCGCTGCTATTCCAGATGGATACTATCTTGATTTAAAATTTCATGAAGAACCTGTTCTGTATTTTGTTGAGATAGAACTAAGTGACCATGATGTCTACGGACATATTGGTGAACAGGTTTTGCGTTTTGCAATTTCTTCTGAAATGAGCAAACATAAAATCAAAACTATTCTAATTGATGATATAAATAATGACCATTCTAAGAAAAAGAAAATAGAAGACTTTCTAAAAGTATCATCAAAGTACAATAATATCAATGAATTACTAGACAAACTTATATTTGAAAAAGATGTTGCTGTAATAATTGTTATTAATGAAACAAGCGAACAACTTACAAGAGTTTTATCAAAAATTAAAATTGCAGCTGATATTATAGAGGTTCAAAGTTTTATTGCTAATTATAAAATGCTACATCGTTTTACCCCATTCCAAGATGATGTTACAGAAGCTGTTCTACCATCTACTGATTTGGATGAATTAGATACCATTGTGGTACCTGCAAGAGAGGATGGATTTAAAGAAGTTTTTATTGGTCAGAAATGTTGGTATCAAATTAGAATTTCAACAGCCATGTTGGATAAGATTAAATATATCGCCGCATATCAGGTGGCACCTATATCGGCAATAACTCATGTTGCAGAAGTTGACAGAATTGATAAATATAAGGATACTGATAAATATATTATTTATTTTAAAGATAACGCAAAACAGATAAGAAAAATACCACTTCCTGGAGCGGTGAAAGGATTAGCTCCCCAAGCTCCAAGATATACAACACATGCAAGGCTCATAGAGGCAAAAACATTAAGTGACTTATGGAAATAGTATTTTAAATATAATATAAGTATTACAATATTTGATAAGGTTTAAAGGGATAAAAATTTTTATTCATTGTTTTATAAAACACTGAAATCGGATGGTTATTACTCACAAGATAATCAAATAGAAAGAATATGAATAGAAATTGAACAAAACTTTCCACAATTAATGTGGTAAGGTATAAATTAATTGTAATGCGATGAAGGTGATAAAATGAAAATTTACGTCGGAATCACTGACTATGATTGGTATTCATTACTAAAAAATGAAAATTGCGATGAGGTTAATTTTTGGAAACCCAGCGGCAATATTAATTTTATAGCACTAAAACCCAATGAATTATTTCTGTTCAAATTACATAGTCCGCACAACTATATTGTGGGAGGAGGATTTTTTGTCAAATACTCTATTCTTCCGACATATTTGGCATGGGATGCATTTGGAATAAAAAATGGAGCCAGAAACCTTCAAGAGTTAAATGAAAGTGTAATTAAGTATAGAGACAAAAAGTCAATAGTTGATAATAGTTTTAACATTGGTTGTATAATTCTAACTGAGCCATTTTTCTTTGATGAGAAGGATTGGATACCCGTTCCGGTTGATTGGAAAAGCAACATACAAACAGGGAAAACATATTCTACAAATACCTTTGTTGGCAAAAGGTTATTTCAGCAGATTGATGAGAAGTTGAAAAATCAAATGCTGTTTTATGCCGATAAGTCTTATGAACAAGATAGTTCTGAACGTTATGGTAAAGAACAAATTGTAAAGCCGAGATTAGGACAAGGTGCTTTTCGAGTAATAGTGACAGATGCATATAATAGGAGATGCTCAGTTACTGGAGAAAAGACTTTGCCTGTTCTTGATGCAGCACATATAAAACCATTTTCAAGCAATGGACCTAATACAACAAATAATGGTTTGTTATTGCGAACTGACATACATAAGCTGTTTGATAAGGGATACATTACGGTTAATGATGAGTATATAGTAGAAGTAAGCAAAAGGCTGAACGAGGATTATGGCAATGGAAAGATTTATTATGATTTCCACGGCAAAAAACTATTCAACATACCAGAAAATAAGAATGATATCCCAGCAAAAGGGTTTTTGGATTGGCACAATAATAATGTTTATTTAGGTTGAATTTTTTAAATGGGAAATTGATAATAGGAGTTTCTTTATGAATCACATAATAAAAACAAGCAAACAAGACGAAATGATAAACATCACAGATATTATTCGTGAAGATGCAAGAAACAGCAAAGTAAAAGATGGAGTTGTTATTGTTTTTGTACCACATACAACTTCAGGCATAACAATTAATGAAAACGCTGACCCGGATGTTGTTTATGATATGTTAAACACGCTTCAAAAAGTGGTTCCAAAGGATAGAAGCCACCGACACATGGAGGGCAATTCACATGCCCATATAAAAGCATCAGTTATGGGAGCATCTTGTACGATTATAATTGAAAACGGAATGTTAAAGTTAGGAACATGGCAGGGTGTTTACTTCTGTGAATTTGACGGTCCGAGGACAAGGAAGTTTAATACAAAGATTATTGAGTAGCTGAAAATGTTGTAGATAATTAAATTAATTTTTCATAGGGGGATGTATGAATAATTTTGTAACGGAAGCAACAAAGTATTTAAAGCAGGCTTTTGGAAAAGATGCGGAATTTAGGGATGGCCAATTAGATGCTATTTTGGCAGTACTTAGTGGAAAGAGGGTATTAGTAGTTCAAAAGACGGGTTGGGGAAAAAGTATAATTTATTTTTTAAGCACAAAAATATTGAGAGCTAAAGGAAGAGGACTGACTATAATAATCAGTCCCTTATTAGCTTTGATGAATAATCAATTAGATTCAGCTAATAAGTTGCTCTTGGTGTCAAGAACGATTAATTCTAATAATCCTGATGAATGGAATGAAATAATTGATGAAATCGCTGCTGATAAAATTGATATTTTGTTTATTTCACCAGAAAGATTAGCAAATGATGACTTTCAAAAAAAGGTTCTCAATAAAATTACTAAGTCAATTGGTATGTTGGTAGTTGACGAAGTTCATTGTATTTCAGATTGGGGACATGATTTTAGACCAGATTACCGACGAATAAAAAATATTGTAAAATTTTTACCTAACAATGTACCTTTGCTTGCAACAACTGCAACAGCGAATAATCGTGTTGTTGAGGATGTAACAAACCAATTGGGTAATAATATTTTAGTGCAAAGAGGACCATTAGTTAGAGAGTCATTATGTATTCAAGTAATACATCTAAACAGGAAAGAAGAGAGATTGGCATGGTTAGTTGAAAATATTAACAAAATGAGCGGTACAGGTATCGTATATTGTTTGACAAAAAATGATTGTAATATTGTAAATAAGTGGTTAAATCAAAACGGTATATCTTCAAGGGCTTATTATTCAGGTTTAAAATCAGAAAATGATAATGGACAAAATGAACGTTTAATAATTGAAGATATGTTTATGAAAAATAAAATAAAAGTAATCGTTGCGACAACTGCATTAGGTATGGGAATTGATAAGCCGGATATAGGTTTTGTAATTCATTTTCAAAAGCCGGGTAATGTGGTAAGCTATTATCAACAAATAGGTCGTGCTGGCAGAGCATTAGATAGGGCATATGCAATATTGCTTGCTGGAAGCGAAGATGATGATATAACAGAATATTTTATCAATACTGCTTTTCCTACATATAAAGAAATGGACGGTATTGTAAGGTTACTTGAGAATAATAATGGCATGACTAGGGGAGAGATAATGAATCAAGTCGATATAGCGAAAGGGAGATTAGAGAACTCATTAAAATTTTTATTGGTCAATGGAGATATATATAAAGAAAAAATAAAAGGGCAAGTATTATATTTTAAATCAATTTCACCTTGGAAACCCGATATGGAGTATAGCGAGAGAATAACTAATATAAGAAAACATGAATTAAAAAGGATGAATGATTTTATTAATACGAAAGAATGCTATATGAAATTTGTTGCCAATGAGTTAAATGATACAACCGCACATGATTGCGGAAAATGCAGTAACTGTGTTGGGTATCCAATATTCCCTGAGATGCCAATGCTTGAGAATGTATTAAAAGCAACAAAATTTCTTAAAACAGATTTTTATACTATTTTGCCAAGAAAAAAATGGCCTATGGGGGTTACGATAAAAAATAAAAACAAAATACCAGAATCATATATATGTCAAAACGGATTAGCTTTAAGCAGCTATGGTGATGCAGGTTGGGGTAGGATTGTAAAACAGAATAAATATGTAGATAAATACTTTTCTGATGATTTAGTGGATGCATCAGCAGAAGTTCTTAAAAGTATAATAGATGATAATGATATAGTATGGGTGACTTCGATTCCATCATTTAGGCATCCTGAATTGGTAGGAAGTTTTGCAAAACGACTTGCAAATAATTTAAAATTACCATATTATGAATCTATAATTAAAACTAAAAACGTTAAACAGCAAAAAGAATTACATAATAGCAATATGCAGTTTAAAAATGCATGGGAAAGCTTTGAAGTTAACGAAGTTAAATCAGGTAATGTTTTACTTGTTGACGATATGGTTGATTCAAGATGGACATTTACAGTTTGTGGATATAAATTAATTGAGAAAGGTTCCGGTAAAGTATATCCATTTGCTTTATCGAATACCGCAGGTTCTGGAGGAGATGATTAAATGATTAAAGATAACGCTTATGTTACAATTCTATTATGTAGCTACCTTGGAGTTAATAATGGTAATTATAAACCATATACTGCTTTGCAATGGAGTGAGCTTGGAAATAAAATTATTAACTCAAAAATTGGAGAGCCTGCAAAATTATTAAATATGGATAAAGAAAGCATTATAAATAGTATAAAGATAAGAGAAGAAGAAGCTGATAGAATTGTTAACTTGCTTTCAAGAGGAGCAAATATAGCTTTCTTGTTAGAGGATTTAAGCAGAAAAGGAATCTCAATAGTAACAAGAAGTGATATAGAATATCCTAAAAAGCTTAAATCAACACTTAAGAAATATTCCCCACCAATTCTGTTTTATTGCGGAGATTTATCATTAGCTAATAAGATAGGGATAGGAATTGTAGGATCAAGAAATATTGATGATGAGGGGATAAAATTCACTCAACTATTAGCTAAAAAAGCTGTAGAAGAAAAACTTGTAGTATTTTCGGGAGGAGCCAAAGGCGTTGATGAAATATCCGAAACTACTGCTTTAAATAATCAGGGATATGTTGTATCAATATTGGCAGACTCTTTAAGTAAAAAAATTATGAGTAAAGCTATACGCGATAATATTTTGAGTGGGAAACAGCTATTATTAACTGCAAATAATCCTGATGCTCCTTTTAGTGTTGCAAATGCCATGAATAGGAATAAATATATCTATGCATTATCAAATGGTACATTTGTTGTTGCATCTGATTATAACAAAGGGGGAACTTGGGCAGGTGCTGTTGAAAACATTAAAAAAGGATGGGTAAATACATTTGTCTGGAATAACAACAAATATATTGGAAATACTGAGTTGATTAAAAAGGGTGGAGTAGGCATAGAAGACCTTAACAATATTTCCATTAAAGAATTAATAAGCAATAAAGTTAAAAGGATGGATCAGCTAAATATTTTTGATTTTGATAAGACGGATAAAAGGGTTCCGTTTGAGAGAGAAAATATTATTGGCGAAAATGAGGATGAATATAGCTCATCTGATTATGATGTTTATAATAAAGCAATTAATTTAATGTTGAATTTATTAAAGGAGCCTAAATCCATAGAAGAAGTAACAGCTTCATTAAATATAACAAAATCTCAAGCAATTACTTGGATAAATAGGGCTCTCAACGAAGGTAAGATTATTAAAACTAATAGGCCTGTTCGATATGTTGTCAATAATGAATAGGAGAGATACCGTTTGGATGGAATTTATTTATGAGGTATCGTTATGGAACATAAAATAAAAACTGACAAACAAGATGAAATGATAAACATCCCGGATATTATTCGAGAAGATGTAAGGAACAGCAAAGTCAATAAATTAAATCATACAGGAACTATATGAGATGGGAACCTCATAGAAGTATTAAAGAAACTGAATTAAAAATAAATGATTGGATTAATCGATACAAAAATAATAATTTTTATCAATGGGCTATTACATTCAAAGATATAGATGAACCTATAGGTGCGTTTGGTTTGTTTGTAGTTAATGAAAATGATATGACAGGTGATATTGCCTATATTATAAGCAGGAAATACTGGGGGATGAGCATAGCAACGGAGGCACTGAAGACTGTGCTTAAGTTTGCGTTTGAAGTTGTGGGGTTTAATAGAATTGAATCCTATCATTCAGTAAATAATCCTGCATCAGGAAAAGTAATGCAAAAGGCAGGTATGAAATTGGAAGGTTTGGCTGAACAATTGCAGCCTCCTTGTAACCCGAGAACATAGGCATATGTAAATGATGCCGGGCTTTTGTGTCCGGCACCGTTTTTTATAGAATTTATGCTGCATCTTTTTTGAGGGAAAGAATTTTTAAGGGACAATTAGCTACACAGGTGCTGCATTTTATGCAATCAATATTATCAAATTGGTTATTATCCGAGAATTCCTTGTAAGGCTCAAGCTGAAACGGGCACACCTTTGCACATTTTCCGCAGCTTATGCACCTGTCTTTATCTGAAATTGTTACTTTCTTTTCTGTTTTTTTGGTGATTCCTAATTTTTTACCTAAGGAATGAGAGAGCTTTTGCATGGTGCCCATGGGACAAAACTGGCACCAGGTTCTGGGGTTTATAAGTATTGCAAGGGCACCGCCTACAATCAAAACCATTAAATAAGTGTTTGAGAATAAGGCGCCTAACTTATCCCAAATATCATAAGTACCCCAATATTGGGATACGGTTATAATTCTCCTTGTAAAGTTAGCCATAAAAAATATAAAAAATCCGATGATGAAGGGCTTCGATTTGAAGAAATCCGGTATCTTGGTATTCCTGCTTACAGGTAAAATTATTTTGTCAAACAAGCTGCCATGAAAACATACATTGCCGCACCAGTATCTTCCGCTGAAAAAGGAAGTTATGGTCAAACCTGCCATCACCAATAATACTGCCAATCCTAATTTCGGCTCCCATAATCCGCCTATTGCAATCAGTACCGTCGCTATCCACCCGTATTCTCTTACGTGATTAAAGATTCTGTTAGTTTTAATGTAATAATTATTCTTCTGCATAATAACCTCCTGCTTTTTCACATAACCCTAATATAATATGCCGGGAATTTTTTTGGTTCCGTGACTTGGTTACACAGGAGTTGCAGCCGATTGTATTCTTCTGTCTCCTCCTTGGAAGTATAGAGCGTAAGCATATGTTTTTATTGTGGACAATTTTGGAACATTGTTATAATATTAAAGAAAACACATGAATATGTCGTAGATGAAAACATTTTTATAGGAGAGAACATGAGAAAAGAAGCAAGTATTGAGCAATGGAATGAATTGTATAAGGTAACAATTTATTGACCAATTGATACCGGAGGGGAAATATCGTAAACTGGTATTTTTAAAAAGATATTTACTTACATATCAAATTAAAGGTGAAAGTGTATATGTGGATGCAATATTAGATTGCAGACAGGATTATAACTGGTTATTATAAGGGTCAAAAGAGGGCGCATTATGAATAATATATGCAAAAATATATTTAAGGCGGTTCACGAAGGAAAGTGGCTTTCTATCGTATACAGAAATCAAAATAAAGAAACCACTAAATATTGGATAAATATAAAAGGTATTGACCCCATTAAAAAAATGCTTTTGGTGGATGGTCTTCACCTTTTCCAATACACCCTACGAGAAATGAACATATTTATTGATTCCATTAAAAAAGCCGAGATTATTGACGGCTCCTATTGTGAAATCAATAAGGCGTTAGTGGACGATATAAGCTTGAATCCGGCAAAGTACCGAAATATCTTTCATAATGCAGCTAATTTCAAAATCCTTAACTACCTTTCCGATTGTCATAAATTAGATACCACACCCTATAAATCAAATTATGACCTCATAAAATACTTTGACAGGGACTGTCTCATCTCTGGAAGCTTTAAGCTAAGCGATGTTCAGTTTAAAGAAATAATAAGCAAATTCCAGAAAAAAGCAACTGACAAGCAAGGGAAAAAGAGGATTGAACAACTTGCTGTCAATGTTCTTAGCATAAATACCAAACAAGGCTTGTATGTGCTTGCCCATAAGAGACTTTACCTTGATGTGCAAAACAGGGAATTAAAAGCAGGAGACTCAACCACCATTTCTATGGAATTTACGGTGGAAGGCACAAAACAAACCATAAGGCAGTATTTGGATGAAGAAGATTATCATCTCTTGGATGATTTTGAAAAGAATCAGGAAATTATAAAAGATAAAATTACAAGGTCTAATCCTAAGGTTTTCGTAGACGATATGCCCTATATAATAGCCATGGGCTATGACATTTTAATAAATTTGGATAAAGAATATGAAGCTATTATTGAAATGTATCGGGATAATACTTCTGTTCCCATAAAAGCATTCTTCGGAGAACTTGTAAAGCGTCCTCCCAGGAGAAAAGAATATCCCATTGCACTTCTTAATAAAAAGGTTAACATCGACCAGCTGTGGGCAATAAACAATGCAATGAAATATCCCCTTACCTATATTCAAGGTCCTCCCGGAACAGGCAAGACCAATACCATTATCAATGCCATTACCACTGCTTTTTTTAACGACAGGACCGTATTGCTGACTTCCTACAACAATCACCCTATTGACAATGTTTTTGATGAATTTCAAAACATAAAGTACAAGGATAAACTTGTTCCTTTTCCCATAATTCGATTGGGCAACAATGAAAAGGTAACCGAAAGCCTTGATTATATTGTTGATATTTACGAAAGAACCAAGAATACGGATATTTACGATAAGACCCTTGAAAAAAACAAGGGTGATAAGATAGAAAGAACCAATAAGCTTACGGAACTCTTAAAAAAGCATGAGAGGATAATCGAATTAAAAGAAAGAAAAGAAACTATCGAAAAACTATTAGACACCTATGATCAGTTTACTTTCCTTACAGACCTTCAGGGAAGGCAATTATACCGGGTAGAGAAGGAATTGCAGTCATTGGGAGAAGTGACAGATGAAGAGGCCCTTAAATATTTATCTGACGATGAAGAAGAGTTTTTAAAATATCTTTACTATACTTCCGCCAAACACATAAAAAGGCTGGGCGAGCCTAAATATGAGAATTTGCTGGAAATTTTGTACTTAGATGATAAGGAGTCAAGGTTAACTCAATTTAATGACTATTTAAAGAATGATGAAAACCTGAGAAATTTCTTAAGGGTATTCCCCATATGTGCCACCACAAATATTTCAGCCCATAAATTAGGAGAGCCAAAACAGTATTTTGACATGGTTATAATGGACGAGGCAAGCCAGTGCAACACTGCAGTTTCCTTGGTGCCGATTTTAAGGGGAAGGAGCTTAATGCTCGTTGGAGACCCCCAGCAGCTTAATCCTGTAATACTTTTAAATCCCAAAGACAACCATATTTTAAAGCAAAAATATTCTGTAGCCGATGAATATGATTATATAAAAAATTCTGTTTACAAAACATTTCTTGCCTGTGATGCCGTAAGTGATGAAATACTCTTAAGCTATCATTACAGGTGCCACGAGAAAATTATAAATTTTAACAACAAAAAATACTATAACCGTAAGCTTAAAGTCAAGAGCAAGGTAAAATCGGATAGACCCTTGGTTTTTGTTGATGTACAGGATAACGATACGGATATAAAGAATACTTCTCCCGCAGAAGCTCAAAAGATAATCGACTATATCAAAGATAACAGAGACAAGAGAGTAGGTATAATTACTCCTTTTGTGAACCAAAAAAAATTAATCGAATCCATGCTGAAGGAGAACAATATTGACGATGTAACCTGCGGAACGGTTCATGCTTTCCAGGGGGATGAAAAGGATGTAATTCTATTTTCCATGGCAGTTACAGACAAAACATCTCCCAATACCTATTCCTGGCTTAAAAACAACAAAGAATTAATTAATGTGGCAACATCAAGGGCTAAGGAGCAATTATTAGTATTATCAAGCAAGAAAAACATAGAAAGGCTCCACCATATGTGCGGCGATGACGATGATGTTTATGACCTTGTAAACTACGTAAAAACCGAGGGAGCAAGCAAGGTAGCGGAAAAACCAATGGCATCAAGGGCATTGGGAATAAAGCCCTATTCCACTGAGACAGAAGAAGCATTCCTCCAATGTTTAAAACATGCCTTGGACAATGTTTTATACAATAAAAGAAAATGTACCGTCCACAAAGAAGTGAGCATTGCCCATGTATTTCAGGAAAACCTGACATACAGCGATTTGTTCTATACCGGCAGGTTCGACTTTGTTGTATATGAAAAAGTCTACGGCAAAAAGGAAATCCCCATCTTAGCCATAGAATTGGACGGTATGGAGCACTACGAAGATGAAACGGTAAAATTAAGAGACAGGAAGAAGGCCGAAATATGCAAGGCACACGGCTTTGAACTGATTCGCATAGAAAACTCCTATGCAAGAAGATATAACTATATTAAGGAAATATTGATAGATTACTTTACTAATAATTAGATATGACAAGGGGACGGGGGTAGTGTCATCAATTGTCCAGGGAGAACCGTCCCCTGTGGACACGGAGAACCATCCCCTGTGGACACGGAGAACCGTCCCCTGTGGACATATACTCTTATAATTATTAATCATAGAGGTTAGAGCATGGAAGTAATATATAAAAATAAAAAGCCTAAAATCTTTTTTACTCAACAATTACTGCTGTTCCTGATGCTGTTACCATGAGCATATTGTTTGCTGAACCTAATACTTCATAGTCTACATCAACACCTACAACCGCATTTGCACCCATATTTTTTGCTCTCATTTCCAATTCACGGAGTGCATTTTGCCTTGCTTCAATAAGCTCACCTTCATAAGACCCTGATCTGCCTCCAAAGAAATTTGTTAAGCCTGCTGCGAAATCCTTTATAAAGTCAACACCGGAAATAACTTCTCCAAAAACAATTCCCTTATAGTCCACAATTTTTTTACCTTCGATAAAGGGTGTAGTAGTAATTATCATTATAACCTCCAAGCAATCATTATTATAAATATTATTAGATATTTTACTTATTATATCACATTATATTAACTGTGAACTGTTTTTTATCAATCTATTTTAAAAATTGATATATTAATCCATGAAATAACTAAATATTTTCAGCAGTTTCTTGGTAACATTTAAAACAACAACCGAAGCAATGGCATTTGAAAAAGTAGCAAAAACATCAGGACTAAAGGGCAGATTGATTCCCGTTCCTTCAATTATCGCATCAGGATGCGGATTAGCTTGGCGGGAAAATCCGGATAATAGGGTCTTGATTGATAAATCAGAGAAATAAGCAGCTAATTATAATTTCTTATCAGGTAATATATCCCCTAACAAATATTAGGGGATTTTGTGTGTGCTCGGTATGGGCGAGGATGCTAGTTACCTAACATATTCATTATCCACTTCACGTATATTTTCATATTCTTTGTTTTCCATTATCTTTATGATTCTTTCAACCATTTCATACACATCTTCATAAGAAACATATAAAGGAACCGGAGCCAATCTAATAACATTAGGATATCTGAAGTCGGGAATAATATGATTATTCTTAAAAGCTTCGTTAATTCTCAATGCGTCTTTATGAGTTAATGCAACGTGTCCTCCTCTTACAGAATCTTCTCTTGGATTTCCGACACCGAATCCATACTTAGCAAGTTTTTCATCGATTAAATACATCATATATGCTGTGATTTTTAATGATTTCTCTCTGATGTTTTCGACACCTGCTTCATTAATCATTTTTAATGAACCTTCAAGAGGTGCCATTGACAATATGGGTTGTGTACCTATCTGCCATCCCCCTGCATA
>Ga0209723_1003828_pt1 | contig 17599 bp, 8 predicted proteins | sample BiotimSIPDNA_2_FD_185750 | JGI IMG/M metagenome (GOLD analysis project Ga0209723, IMG submission 185750) | Anaerobic biogas reactor microbial communites from Washington, USA - Biogas_R2 time_0 SIP DNA (SPAdes) (version 2) | ecosystem: Engineered > Bioreactor > Anaerobic > Unclassified | place... | reverse complement strand
TATGTGCGCGGGCCCTTCTCATCCGCTCCCGGCATCCGCCCGCACTTTGAAAACCGGGCTGACTACCCTGCCATAGAAGTCGGAAACGCCATCGACCTTTCACGAACGCTGGAAATCAGTGATAAAATGGATGATTCTGGTACACTCATCTGGGACGTTCCTGAAGGCGACTGGACCCTCATGCGTTTCGGTTATACCACCACCGGTCAAACCAACCGGCCCGCACCGCTTCCGGGCTTGGAATGCGACAAACTGGACCGTAGGGCGCTGGAGTCCCATTTCAACGCCTACCTCCGCAAATTGGTGGAGGACTCCGCCCCTTATGCGGGGAAAACGCTTGCAGGCACCCACTTTGACAGTTGGGAAGTCGGCGGACAGAACTGGACCGACAATTTCCAGGAGGAGTTCCGCCGCCGCCGTGGTTATGCTTGTACTCCCTACCTGCCCGCTATGCGGGGCTATGTGGTCACATCCAGGGAAGTATCCGAGCGCTTTCTCTGGGATTTGCGGCAGACGGTCTCTGAAATGATCGCGGAATATCATGGGCGTCACATGCGCGATCTGGCTCACGCCTTGGGGCTTTCCCTGTCCATTGAACCTTATGATATGACCCCCTGTGACGACATGACCCTTGGAGCCGCCGCCGACCTTCCCATGTGCGAATTCTGGAGCAACACCTTTGACACTCGTTACAGCATGCGCGAAGCGGTTTCTGTTGCTCATGTCTACGGCCGCCCGGTCGTAGGCGCCGAGGCCTTCACCTCCGTAGATAAGTGGCTGATCCATCCGGGCGCCATCAAGCCCCTGGGTGACTGGGCTTTTTCCGAGGGCGTCAATAAATTGGTCATTCACCGCTATATCCATCAACCCTTTGCGCAGGCACGACCCGGCCTGAGCCTGGGGCCCCATGGTTTGCATTACGAACGGACCCAGACCTGGTGGGAATACACCCGCCCCTGGCACGAATACCTGGCGCGATGCCAGAACGCCTTGCGCAATACACCTGTGGCCGACCTGCTGTATCTAAGTCCGGAGGGCGCCCCGAACGTATTCCAGGGACCGGAACCGGCACCTGAAGGTTACAAGTACGATGCCTGCACGCCCGAAGCCCTTTTGAATATCATAGCGTGTGACAACGGTGTGCTTACGAACGGGAAGGGGGCGTGTTACCGGATGCTGGTTTTGCCGGATCGGGAAACCATGACTCCGGCATTACTCAGAAAGGTTGGCGACCTGGCCAAGGCGGGCGCGGTCATTACAGGCCCCCCACCCCTAAAGTCCCCCAGCCTGTCCAATTATCCGCACTGCGACCAGGAGGTACGCGACATGGCGGCTCGATTCTGGACCGGCGAGCGTCGTCCCGCCGAACGGCAGGCAAATACGGTAGGGACAGGCATGGTGTATTGGGGAGGGGCACTGAATACCGCAACAATGGCCGCGGAGACCGAAAACGCCCTAGCAGCGACCCATTGGATCTGGGGGCATGAGACTCCGGCGCTTGCCGCGCCTCCCGGCCGCCTGTATTTTCGACGAGTTGTACGCCTTGAGGCTACGGACACCATCCCTAACGCGCAAATCACCCTTACCGCCGACAACGGCTTCGTTCTATTCATAAACGGGGAAAAAGCCGGAAGCAGTGATAATTTTACTCTTGCCCAAACCATCTCCTTAACCGATTTCCTCCGCCCCGGGGAAAACATTATCGCGGTGGATGTTGTAAACGGAGGCGAAAGTCCCAATCCTGCCGGATTGGCCGGAGTGATCTCGATTGACAACGGGAACGGGACAAAGACCGCTATAGTCACAGACTCGGAATGGCAGTACTCGAACACACCCGTAGAAAACTGGACTACCGATCCTGAAGCAGGCGCTGACTGGCCGAAGGCCGTCATTGCAGGCCCCATGGGTATGGCTCCGTGGGGAACAATCGGCGAGAAGCGGGTTTATTTGAATATCTATCCTCCCTCCCAGGCGATTAAAGACCTTCTCAAGGAACGGGGTGTGCCGCCTGATTTTATGTCTGAAACGTCCCTGCGCTTCAATCACCGGCAAACACCGAAAGGTGACCTGTATTTCGTCAGCAACGGGGAAGATCGCTTGGTAGAATCCGAGTGTATTTTCCGGGTAGCCGGGGGCGTTCCCGTGCTGCTCCATCCGGAAGACGGCAGTTCCAGGACCCTGCCGGAATATACGCACACGGAAGACGGCCGTACCGCAGTGCCGCTTCGCTTTGAGGCTGGCGAAAGTTATTTCATCCTCTTCCCGCAAGAACCACCGGATCCGTCTTCAACACCGGAAAACTTTACCGCCCATCGTGCACTTCGGGAAATTGACGGTCCCTGGAATGTAGTATTTGAAGCGGAGTCGGGAGGGCCGGAGACGCCGGTGGAAATGGTTGAACTCATGGACTGGTCCGCCTTCGAAGATCCGCGCATCCGGCATTATTCCGGAACCGCAGTGTACCGTTGTGATTTTGACCTTTTCGAAGACGATCTCGCGAAAAATAATTCGCTCATGATCGACCTGGGCCGCGTCGAGGTAGTCGCCTCGGTGCGGCTGAACGGAAAAGAGGCCGGCATCGCCTGGAAAGCGCCTTACCGGGTGCCGATCGGCGAGGCCGCCCGCGTCGGTAAGAACCATCTTGAAGTGCACGTTGCCAATCTTTGGGTGAACCGACTGATCGGAGATGAAACGGTGCCTCCTGACAGTGAACGCAAGTCGGACGGCACGCTTAAGAAATGGCCGCAATGGCTCCTTAACGGGAAGCCAAGCCCCACCGGCCGCATCAGTTTCGCCACCTGGCGACATTGGACCGCGGAGGACACGCTGCAGCCCTCCGGTCTTATGGGACCCGTCACGGTACTGTGCCCGTAACACCATCGCAACAATCATTCGCGCAACCGGAAGTAATGGCGTGCCAGTTTTCCCGAGGCCAGTTCCCGCGCCGTCAGGGTCCATACGCCGGCGGTATCATTGGGAGCGGGCGTCACCCTCAATTCCTGGCGCCCGTCCCGCGCCCCATAATACCCGCTGAACTCGGCGACACGCCTGTCCGGGTCTTTTAGAATGACTTCCAGTGGAATGATCGCCGCCAAAGCGGATCCTGCGTCATCAGTGACCGTGACGGGTATGACATTTTCTTCCAGACGTTTTAGTTCTTCGGGCCCTTCGATACGTATTCCGCTGACCTGCTTTTCCGTTATAAGCCATAAACGCCCCCCGCCGGGTTCCAAGGCCACAGGAATGCGGAGGACGCCGCCTTCTGATCCAGCCGTCACTTCCCGGTGTTCGACCAAATCATAAACATGCCCCTCGGACCTGTGTATCGTAAATTCGGCGGACAGCGGCAAACCGTTTTCCATTACCAGGCCATGATGCCCTACATAAGCGCCAAACTCGCGGTGATCGTTGATGGCAAACAGGTAATCAGAGGAGCCGTACCCACGCCGGTAGGGCAACGCCTCTTCGCTCGAGGAAGCCACATAGGGCCGATAACGGTCGCGGAGTTGCTCGCGGAGCGTTCGCGCCCGGGCCAACAGCGCTTCCTTGTCGGCATCGGCCTGTTTGGTGCGCGTATATATTGCCAGGCTCACGTCCGGAGTAACCGCCGGGCAGAGCCGTTCATCACCCACCACAACGCCGCCTGCCTGCTGGAACCGATGTATCCGTTCCACCACGGACGTCGACAGCACATCGCAATCCGCCAGCACAAGGACTTTAAATCCTTCAAGCCCCTCCTTGAGGACGGTTTCCTCATAAATAATGTCAGGCTGAAAACCCGCATACAGCAGAATGTGATAGGCATCGCCTCCCCAGGAGCCGCCCCAGCCGTAGGTGCCCCTGCCCGCGAACATAGAAGCGGTAAAACTTTCCAGCATGGCCACGTCCGATTTTACCGCGGGCACCTGCAGCAGCGTCGGACCCAGGGGTTGGACGATTGTTTCGGTCAATTCCTTCAAGGCATGCCGCGTCTCCGGGTGGGTAAAGCGGTAGGTGGATTTGCTTTCGGTCGGCACCAGGGACTGCCACCCGTGATACATGATCCCCTTGACCGGACGGCTTATCTTGGTCCAGAAGGCCTCCCTGAGATGGGCGGGCGCGATGGTAATGTACGCGGCATCGGGATCATAATCTTCCCAGGGCGACGTCGCGCCGTCAGTGGCCGCAGCTTCGGCAATGGGCGCCGTCTGCGAGCGGTACCAGATGATCTGAGTCATCTTCATTACCTCTTGCCCTTCCGGCCCGCCTTTGGCCATAGCGAAGAGTTCATCAGCGCATAGCCCGATGCGTATCGGGTCGGGATAACTGTAGGTCCAGTGCGACAGGAAATCCACATTCCCGCCGCTTCCCCACAGGGGCGGAACGCGCACGGCCGGGTCAAAAAATGTCCAGAACCCCTTTCGCCCGGCGGATTTCAACCCGTCGTTAATCGCGGAATGAAAGCCGTTCCAGCCATCCCCTTCGCGCCAGAACCACTGGTAGAACCGCAGTAGCTCGTGGTCATCCGCAAGAACGCGATCCTGTGGAAATTCAGGTAATGAATCAAATTTCACGCCGTTTTTGATGACGGCTGCCTCCGGAATCTCAAGGCCGGTCGCGGCCCGATACAGCGCCCGGTCATGTTCGTGGAAACAGAGCTGAGAACCGTCGCGGACCTCCGTGTTGATCAGCGCCGCTTCAAAAGCGGGGAATTCCCCGAATGTCTGTGCCACGGAAGCGCCCACATTACGCGCGAAAGGAAGCATCTCGGGGAAATTACAGCAGATATTACCCCGCTCATACTCGTTACCGTTCCGGTCAATGCGAAGCAGTTCCTGCTTTTCTTCCAGCCAGTGCCCTACGCCCAGGCTGATGATAATACCCAGGTCATTGATAAACGCCTGATCAAGCATGCGCGTGCTGGCGGCCAGTTCTTCCTCGCTGACAGCGTTCACGGGCGTTCCCGCCTCCCAGACGCGCTGGTAATCACAACGCAGACCCAGGCAATGGGTAAAGCCGATTTCCTTCAGGGTGTCCATGTTTTCCAGAACAGAATCCACCCCGCCCAAGCCCCACATGACTACCGGCATTTTATGGGGGGGCTTTCGCGCCACAATACTCACCGCAAAGGATTCCCGGCTTGACCAGGCATCCTCTCCTTCACCCATGCGGCACTCCACGACCGCCTGATAGGCGTCCGGACGCAGACGCGTGTCTAACGGGTATTCCAGCACATGGGTGGCGGCCGGGGCCAGTTCCGGCACTACATAGTCCTTCTCCGGTGTTCCGGCAATTCCTATGGTCACCGTAATGCCTGAAACCGCATTTCTCCGAAGGTTGGTGATCTTGAAGCGCAGTGCCGGGGCGGGCTCCATGCGTTCGTAAGCGGTCCGTGCATATTCAGCGGCAACCGCCAAAGGACGGAACTCGCGTACCCCTTCAGTGATACGTATTTCATCCATACGTCCCGGGAAACCATGATGATAACTGCCCACCCGGTCACCTAAAGACAGGAAATGATCCCCCGGGCAGACCCCGCCGCGTCCCGGCTTTACAGACGCTCCCAGGGACCGGCCGTTATAAAAAAAACAGACCCCGCCCGCGCCGTCATAGGAAAAGGCAATATGCGACCAGACGTCTCGCTTGAAGGGAACGGGGTCCTGAGACCACCAGGTGTCGGAATCCTGCCCGAAGCCGAGACAGACCCGCATATAGCGGTGCCCCAGTTTGTCGGGTTTCTCCAAGACCCACTGGTAATCCGTATGGGCAACGTATTTTTTATCCGCTATGAATACCTCGTCATAGGTCTCGAAGATTTCTCCCGGACAAACCCACATTTCAACGGTAAAGGCACCGCGTGGTGACAGCCGTTCGGCATCTTTAATGCGTATCCGGTGGCAGACATCCTCAACCGGCCAACCGGCAAACGATTCCAGGCACCCGCCAAAACGTCCGTCCGGGCGACGCACCGCGCCTTCCAGGACACCATCATGGCCGTTGCCCGACAGGTCGGCCACCGTTTCCCCCTCACCGTCGCCGTTCCAATACCCAATGACATGTTCGCCGGTGGTGTCTTCGCCGACATAGGCCGACTCCCAAGGTTCCGCCTGTTCCGCAGAACCGGGCAGGGCCGCAGCCAGGCTGACAATCATACTGAACACGCAAAACCATTTGTACATGGGTACATCTCCTTGTTTCAACAGGTGAATCCGGTACGGACATCTATGCGACAGTTATTCTATGGGTTTCCTAAAGATAGCGTCAATAACCTTCGATACTTCGGAAACGTAACCATCCTTATCTAGTAAATACGGGACAATTCCCATGAACATTGTGGATCCACCGTAACCAATGAAAACGTAGACGCGGTGTGCCCTCACCTTGAAAGCGGCGAGGACGCCGCTTCTACTTTTACCAATGACAACAGGTTTATTTGCATTCAGTTATTTAGGTTCATAGTCAGTCCACTATTTGCTCCTTATTTCCCAAGATTGGAAGCCCTGTATTGGTGAATAAAAAAGGCTTCCGATGGCCAAAACACCTTCGTGCTTTGACTCCCGGAAGCCGGTAATTCAGCGGTACGATTTCCGGCTTAGCGGTGCCGGATCCTCAACGCGCCGAGACAGAGCAGACTCACGCCAATCAACAAGAAGTCACCGAATTTTCGTTCTAACAGATCCCTGATTGTCTGGGTTTTGTCCGATGACTTACAGCAACCGCCTTCTTCGTCTTCACCTTCGGCAGGCACTTCACCTTCACCTTCGGCCGGGACTTCACCCTCGCCTTCGGAGGACACTTCACCTTCGGCAGGGACTTCACCTTCCACAGTTGCCTCGCCTTCCGCAGGCGTTTCGCCTTCGGCAGTGACTTCGCCCTCGCCCTCGGCAGGCGCTTCGCCTTCGGCCGGAACTTCGCCCTCAGCGGGTACTTCACCCTCGCCCTCAGCAGGTACTTCACCTTCTGCAGTGACTTCACCCTCGCCTTCGGCTGGCACCTCACCTTCGGCAGGGACTTCGCCCTCGCCTTCGGCTGGCATCTCACCTTCTTCAGGGACTTCGCCCTCGCCTTCGACAGGTGGTTCGCCTTCACCTTCAACAGGCACCTCACCCTCGGCGGGCACTTCACCCTCGCCTTCAACGGGTGTTTCACCCTCGGCAGGCAATTCTCCTTCACCTTCTACCGGGGATTCACCCTCGCCTTCCAGTGATAAGGTTTTTGTCCAGCCGTGCATGCCAAAGTCTGTGCGGCTGCCCTTTCCGTTCATGGCCTGCACAGAGAAATAGTACCAACTTGCTGGCGAAAGCCCGGTAACGGTCTTTGTTCCCCAGGTCTCCGCGGTTAAAAACATCCATTCGTCACCCAAAAAGCCGTCATCCTGCACCCATTGTTCCGTTGTCTCGCAGTAAATCGCGTAGGTGGTGTAGTCGGGATTGCCGTCTCCGGCACCGATAGCCACGTTCACCGTAGTTGTTGTCGGCCCATCCACCACGGGCGCCACGGGAATGTTGGCGAAGGTCCACGTGGTATACACATCGGTTTTCGCGCTTGTCAACCCCCCGTTGACTGCCGCCACCTGAAAGGAATATTCCGTATTCGGAGTCAGTCCGGTATGGACCCAGGAGAGTTCGTTGGGCAAGGTCAAGGTGCGTATCGTGGCTGGAGCGCCGTTGCCGGGATCAGCAAACACCATGAACCCGGATTCATCAAAGGAATCATCCTGCCACACCCAGGTGATGGAAGTCGGGGTACGGTCCCTTGACCCCGGATCCAAGGGGGGATCAGGTACCATGGACAGCCCCCACAACCGGTTCGATACGTCCGCATCAGACGCCGTGAACAACAATTTGCCCCCCAGCGCCAGCATGCGTTGCGGCGCAGATCCTTCCATGCCTGGCACGATATCCGACACACGCAGGGTCGATTCTTCCGTTCCCCGGGACATCCAGAGCTCCAGGCCGGCCTCATCGCCCTCGGCAGCGAAGTAGAGCGTGTCGTTGACCACATACAAGTCTTTGATGCTGGAACCCAGCACGCCCTGCCGGATATCCTTAACCATCACCGTGCCAGCCTCGGTACCGTCTGTCTTCCAAAGTTCAGCGCCGTGCACGGAATCGTTGTACACAAAGTAAAGAAGGCCGAATAAACTAACCGGATCTTCGAGTTCCAGTGTGTAATCCACACCGGGCACCAATTCCAGCACCGCGACGGTGCCCGTTTCGGTGCCGTTACTTTTCCACAGTTCCCTGCCAAGCACTTCATCATACGCCGTAAAATACAGGGTGGTGCCCACCACTGTTAACTGTGACGGCGCGCTGCCATCCGCCCCGAAACGAATATCCTTGATCAAGACCGTGCCGGCAGGGGTGCCGTCTGTCACCCACAACTCTTCACCGTGTGTGCCGTCTTGGGCGGTAAAAAACATCTGCGTGCCGGCAACCGTGAAGTTTCGGACAAATGAGCCATTGGCGCCGGAATAAATGTCTTTGACCATCACCGTGCCGGCCTCGGTTCCGTCGCTCTTCCACAACTCCGAGCCATTAACACCGTCATTGGCCGAAAAATAAAACACCGATCCCACAGCGGTAAGGGCGCCAGGATAACTGCCCGTATTGCCGGGCCTGATGTCTTTTACCATAGTGGTCCCGGCTTCTGTTCCGTCGGAAACCCACAGTTCGTTTCCGTTGATGTCGTCATCCGCCGAAAAAAAGAGCAGGGAATTAAAGGCGATCATATCGCTTGGACTCGACCCCCAGGAACCTGCCTGAATATCTTTGACCATGACCGTCCCGGCCGGCGTTCCATCGCTTTTCCACAGCTCACTCCCATAGTCGCCTTGATCATTGGCGCTGAAAAAGAGGGTGGAACCCATGGCCGTCAGAAATCCCGGATAGGCGTTTTCCTCTCCAGCGGCGATGTCACTCAGCCGATACGTGCCTGCGGCGGTTCCGTTGCTTCTCCAGAGTTCCAGTCCGTTCTCATCGCCGGAAGCGGAAAAGAATACAACGGAACCCGCTTTTGTCGGGTATTGACTATTCTGTTCCCAGTACGGTTGTCCGATCTCCAGCAAACGGCCCGTTCCCGCCTTTGTGCCGTCGCTTATCCATAATTCCGTCCCACCCTCACCCGGATAGGCATCAAACAAAAAGACGCCGTCCAGCGCCGCCATATAACTGATGCTTGTGCCGTCTTCACCGGGAACAATATCCTTCACCAGGACCGGGTCAAACTTGCTTCCATCATGTTTCCACAATTCGGCGCCGAGTACCCCGTCATCCGCCTCAAAATAAAGATTTCCGCCGGTCCATATCATGGGATCCGGAAAACTACCGTAGGTACCGGCGCACAGATCCTTTACGAGCCTGGTGCCACCTGCCGTACCATCGCTTATCCATAATTCCCGCCCGGATGCCGACTCATCAGCCGAGAAATAGACGAAATCCCCCCCTGTCGGGGTCATGTTACGAATTTCGGGAGAATCGGCACCAATGGCAATGTCTTCCACAAGCACCGTACCGCCCGCGATCCCGTCGCTCTTCCACAACTCCCGGCCGTTGACGCCGTCGTTCGCGACGAACACAATACTATCTGTGCCCAACGGGGCGAAGTCATCCGGAACGGAACCGTTGGCACCTTCGTTGATATCTTTCACCAACACGGCGTCAAGTCCATCAGGGAACCTGCTAACGACTTTCCACAATTCCCAACCATGGGTACCATCGTCAGCGGAAAAATAGAGCACACCGTCAACAAAAGCACCCATTTCCGGCTGGGAATCCCCCTCCGGGTTAATATCTTTGATCATTACCGTGTTCTTTGCCGTACCATCCGAAAACCAGAGTTCGTTTCCGGTTTTAGCCGCGTAGGCATTAAACATCACACCGCCACCCGCGGCAATTATGGAGTAGATGTCCGCATCACCCAGCCCCACATTGATGTCTTTGACCAGTTTCGTGCCGAGCTCGGTGCCATCGCTTATCCAAAGTTCCTGACCATGCGTGGGGTCCGTGGCTTGAAAAAAAAGTTTGCTGCCCTGCACGGTCAAGTGTTCGACATCGGAGCCTCCCGCCCCGGGGTAGATGTCCTTGACAAGGTGTGTGCCTTCTTCCGTGCCGTCGCTCACCCATAATTCATGGCCCGTGGAAGGCCCCTCCGCACAGAAAAAGACCTTATCCCCCATGGGCGCCACCTCCTCAAAATATATTTCCGCCGGACCCGGCATGATATCCCGCACCAAATAGGTTCCCTCCGCCGTGCCGTCGCTCACCCATAATTCCCTGCCAGTCAGTGCCGTGGTAGCGAGAAAAAACACCTTGGTACCAGCGGTCGTTAAATACTCCGGATTCGCGGCAGGTGCCTGAGGACTTCCAATGGATTCCGGGCCCAGTGGGAAAGGCACACCACCTGCCCAGGCAAACAGGGAAACAAATTCGACAAGAACCACAATGGAACACAAGACAGAATAGAACTTGAGCTTTCCAGATACTGTTGCCATACTGCTGATCCCTTTGTTAGACAAGAAACGACACTTCTATGGAGGGAATCCGTGTACCCCACCAGTCATATATAGTACATTGAGTGCTGTTTATTGTCAATAAATTTATTGCTTCATTGTAGCCGCAAAATTCGGGATCCTTTTGTGGCTTCTGTGCTTCGTGTGGCAAAGCATGCGCTCAAAGAATGGCTATATAAAAAACAAAAAGCCTCTTTCCAGTACTATCCGCGAAACGAGCTTGAAAGCCGAAAAGTAGCACTGTGAGGTTGGCTTCAAGCGGCCTTGGTCATAAAACTTTGAAGGCGCGCCCTGTGAAAGATTTCACTCCTGTTTATTGAGAACAAATTCCAGTATGGTGCTTGCGTCTTCGTAGTTCGTTTCGTGACCGCCTGTTTCGCGATAGACCAGCAAGACGCGCCTGCCCATTTCATCCAGCGATTTCACAAGTCTAAGGACACTAGCGGCCGGCACAACATCATCCCTACCCCCCGCGGTAATACCCACAGGCATGGTCAGCCGCGCCGGAAAGAATTCCGCACTGCGTTTTTTGTATTCCTCCGGGACTTCCGCCTTAGTCCCGCCGTAGGATTCCTGTATCGCATCCTGAAAGTTCTCATATTCCACCAGGTTTGCGGTGCCATTCATGGAGGCCACGCCGGCAATCAGTTCTGGATGAAGAACGGCAAAGGTCAGGCTTGCGGTCCCTCCCATAGACCCGCCGCAAAGATACACCTTGCCCGCATGATACTTTTCCTTGACCTCACCGATGATTTGCACCAGATCGTCCTCTGCCGCTGGACCCATCCAGGAGGTTTTCGCACGATAATCGGGAGATATAAAAATCATCTTGTACTTTGCTGCGACATCTCGAGTCGCCCGGCATTCATCCCTTGGGTCCTTTACAAACTGCCACCGGTCCGAACCGTGCCCATGCAGGGCGATCAACACATCATGTCGGTCACCTTCCCTGAATGCCTCGGGAAACACCACCACGTAGCGCTGTTCGGTTTGATCCCTGCGTGAGATAAAGGCGACATCCCGTATCCGCGCTTCGCCGGGATACGCGTTTGGGGAGGTTTCAGAAATCCCTGGGGCGGAAGGAACCGCTTCGGCAACAACCACCTCCGGCTGGAACAGAAACCCCGTCGCCGTAGTGCAGAGAATAAAAAAGGTAAAAATCTTCATGTTTACTCCTGTTTTTCCGCTGATCAGAAATTAAGACTCGCAGAGGAAAGGCGAATTTCGCTCTGGTTTTGTCTGACCGACGATTTAAGAGATGGTTCAGTCACCATTTCATACTAGAATCGGTAATACATGGGTTCGCTCCACCCAGCCTACAAAATATCAATAATGATTTGTGCAGCCCCATAACAAATTATCAGCGCCATGGCCCTGGGCGCCCAAGACGGTCCGATAACCGGGCTTTCGATAGGGTATACTATTCATGATCTAAACAAACAGTACCAGAAACATCATCATCGTGAAAGATTGTATATGAAACATACCCTTTCCTGCCTGGTGAAAAATCAGCGCGGCGTGCTGGCGCAGGTCAGCGAGGCTTTCGCCGCCAAAGGCATCAACATCGAAAGCCTCGCTGTGGCCGAAACGGAAACGCCGGAAATCAGCCGCGCCACGATCGTGGTATCCGGGGACGACACCACCGTGACCGAAGCGGAACGGCAATGCGAAGCACTGGAAGTCGTGGTGCGTCTTGAAGACTTGGCCAGTGAAGAATTCTATGCGCGCGAGCTGATGCTGGTAAAGTTGCGCGTCAGCCCGGATACCATTCCCGTCATCATGCAGGCGGCGGAACTGTCCCAGGCCCGCGTAATCGGCATGAGCGACCATACCATCACGATTGAACTCTCCGGGGAACACCATGCCCTGGACGGGTTTCTGCGGCTGGTGCGGCCGCTGGGTATTGTCGCCCTGGCGCGCAGTGGACTCATCGCCGTATCCGTAGACGATGAAGACACGCACGGGGAACAGCCATGATCCCCGCGCCCGTCCGGAGTTTCGAGGAACTGCTGGAACGCGCACGTGGTACCATACGCCCCCGCATGGCCGTTGCGGCAGCGGCGGAAGCGGCCGTGCTCGCTTCTGCGGCGGATGCCATGAAAGAAGGTCTGATTGAACCCATTCTTGCTGGAGACGTGGAGCGCATCCAGGAACTTGCCGCGCAACAGTCCCTGGACCTGCGGGGCGTGGAGATGCTCCACCACCCCAATGCCGTGGAAGCCGCCGCAGTAGCGGTGCGTCTGGTGCACGAGGGCCGGGCGGAGCTCGTCATGAAGGGGCTGGTGACCACGAAAGAATTTATCCGGGCCATTCTCAACCAGGAATTCGGCATGCGGCGCGGGCAGCCTTTGAGCCATGTCGCCGCCATCGAATCGGCCGACCAGTCCCGCCTGATGCTGCTAACCGATTCAGGTATCAATATCCGGCCCCGGTTCAACCGTAAAGTCGCCATTGTCCGAAACGCCCTGTCCGTGGCCAACGCCCTGGGCATCGCGGTGCCCAAGGTGGCCGTCATTGCGGCGGTAGAAACGGTGGAACTGCCGGCCATGCCCGCCACGCTGGATGCCGCCCTGTTGCGGCGCCTGGGCGAATCCGGAAAACTCGGCCCGTGCATCGTGGACGGCCCCCTGTCCATGGACAATGCCCTCGACAGCCACACCGCTGAAATCAAGGGGCGCGTCAGTCCCGTGGCGGGCCATGCGGACATTATTGTCGCCCCCGACATCGAAACCGCGAACGCCGTCTACAAGACCATTCGGTATCTTGCGCAACGCGAAATCGCCAGCATTGTCGTCGGCGCCGCGGCGCCCGCGGTCGTATCCAGCCGCTCCGACTCCGCCAGGAGCAAACTCTACAGCATCGCCCTCGGCGTGCTCACGTCACACCGGCACGAGTACTCCTTCACACCACAAGCGTAACAAGAATACAGGTTAGAATGGCGCGCAGTTAACGTTTGCCATCCCAGGCTACGAAACACCACCGGGAATTTTTCGGAACAATAACTAAAAAATGAACAAGCAGGATCCGAACCCGTGGCACAGCGTGAGGTGCGTGTCTACAGGGATGGCTTTGCGCAATCATGCTTAAGAACGGCCCCAACAAGCGCCTCCACGCCAGACGGTTTGCCTTGGGTTCAACATCATGCTACACTGTGATTAGAAACGCGGGGCCCTACCCCCCTGAATACCCTCATGTTTTACAGCGGCAACTGGCGAAGGATGGGAAAAAGCCCATTAAACACGGATGGAATACTCAGATTACAACCGTAAGGAGAACACTCATGGGTGACACTAAAGGGAAAAAGGAAAAGAACAAAGCACAGAAGCAGAAGGCGGTCAAAGACACAAACATCGCGAAGATAAAAAAGGACAAGGCACCGAAGTCAAAGGGATCCTGAGTCCGGGATTAAACATAGTGTTAGCGGGGAAGGCGGAGCAATCAATTACGGCGGGCGTAAGGGTGAAAGGATGAGGCGCGCGAGTTCTTTGACCAGACGCCCGTGAATTCACATAGTCTGGCCCCGGGCTATTGTTCATAAGAAGAAGACATTTACAAAGGTTTTGTAAATTCTAAGTACACACCCCACTTGAGACCGACAACGGATCTTCTTGGAAAAAGAAAAGCCTATAAACTGGCGTTTCAGCCGATGCTTACAGGCTTTTCCTGGAAATTATATTGGTGAACGGGGCGGGGCTCGAACCCGCGGCCACCGGATTAAAAGTCCGATGCTCTACCAACTGAGCTACCCGTCCACAGGGTTTTATGCAGATAATGCCCCTGATATGTCTCTGGGTGTAGAGAGATACCTTGTTGTAAATTATATCGTTTAGAGGCCTTGGAACGCAAATTTTCGTGAAAACGTGAAGAACTGGCAGCCGTCTTATCTTGTATACACACGGAGCGTATATTCAGGCAAGGCTCAGGATCGGACACGACAGAATATTCCTACGACCTCAACGACAACGCGTTCGCGCCGCCCCTTATCCCGTTATGGAAGTCACTGTCACTTCCGTGTAATAGCCGCATGCATTTTCTCTGGACACCAACTGGGGGATGCCGTTTTTGATATCCAGCGATTGCTGGTGCGTGTGTCCGGCGAGAATCGCCAGAAGATTCGGCGCGTTAAACACGGCCTGGCAGAACTCCATGGTGACTTGCGTATGCCCCTCTTTTCTCCATTTTTCCCGCCGTTCAATTTCATAATTGCGGTCCGTTTTTTCGCCCCAGTCGGGATGACCGCATCCGAAGCCCATGGTTCTTCCCGGCACATAAAGGGGAATATGCATCAGTAATAGTAAAGGAAGTTCCACCTCTGTCTGCTCCCTGAAAAAAGCCAGTTGTTCCGGAAGGATTTCATAGGTGGAATTATCAATACAGACAAAGCGTATCCCGTTAAGATCGTAGGCCGCGTACAGGGGGGCATTGCCCCGGTACATGGGCGCCAGGTGTTGCACTGTCCAGGTGTCGCGAAGTTCCCGTGAGCCACCTTGCATGCCTTCGTAATGCCAGTCATGGTTCCCGGCAACATAGGCGAAGGGGATACCGGTTGCCTCCAACTTTGTACGCGCCCATTCAACGGCCGCTTCCGAGGGAAAACTGAAGATATCGCCGGTAAGCGCCAGAAAATCCGCTTTTCCCTTTTGAGCCGTTTCCAATGTTCGTTCAAAACTCTCTTCCGCGGAAAGGGCTTCATCTGTCTGAAAGTGCTTGTTACTCGTATAGGCGGCGGCCATGCGTTTGCTGAATTCCTGATAGGGCGCACCGCGCTCATCATCCAGGGAGAGATGGGTGTCGGTAATATGGAAAATCTTCGTGGGTCTAACTCGGGCGTCGGTATAAATGGACGCTTCATTGTCATTCATGGAAAACGTGCCCCGACAGTTGTTTCCGGCATTAGGGTCGACATTCGCCGGGGACGCGCCGGCCGCCAGTCCCAGGCCGGCAAGAGCCGATGTGTTGAGGAAGTTTCGTCTTTTCATATAAACATCATCCCGATACATGTTTTTTAAAACTGCATATCATTTACGCCTTCTGAAAAATCTTATGCCAACCAATCCAAGTTTAACACAGCACCCCAAGTATCCTGCCAGTTGGAGACAATGGACAGTCCTGAGTGTCATTGATATTGTCCCGTGAAGAAGGGCAGACAGGCATGTCTGCCCCGCCTTTGCAGGTTTGGGCGGTGAAAGCCAGGTTGTTATACTGTCAATGATTGTCACAACATTATCCCGCCCGCATATGTTAAAGAAAGGAACGTGCATGTATCCGCATGATTCGATGCCGCAGGAAACTGCCAATCGTTTTAAATACTGGCAATACCGCACGATCATCGCCACCATGTTCGGCTACATGCTCTTTTATTTTCTGCGAAAAAACTTCAGTTTGGCCATGCCAGGCATAGAAGCGGAACTGGGAATCACCAAGACCAGCCTCGGCCTGTTTCTAACGTTGCACGGGCTTGTATACGGGTTATCCAAGTTTCTGAACGGTTACTGGAGCGACCGGGTCAATTCCCGGCTCTATATGACAATTGGGCTTACCCTGTGCCTGCTGGTGAATGTCGCATTCGGCTTCGGTCCGGTCTTCGCAGCGCTGTGTACGGGCACCGCTTCCGGCCCGGCCTTCATGTCGACGCTGGTGGTCATCTTCGGCATACTCTGGGTATTGAACGGCCTTTTCCAGGGCAGCGGTTTCCCGCCCTGCGCGCGACTGCTCACGCACTGGATCCCGCCCAACGAACTGGCGATGAAGATGTCTATCTGGAACACCTCGCACTCCATCGGGGCTGGATTGATTGTGATCCTGTGCGGCTATATCATGGCCCGAGGCGGCACAGGCGCCTGGCGTTTCTGCTTCTGGGCTCCGGCAATGATTGCCGGCGCCGGGGTACTCGTGCTCGCGGCGGCGTTACGCGACACGCCCAAGTCCGTGGGCCTGCCCGAACTTGCCGGCACGGAAGTAAAGGGCGCGCGGACGAATGATCCTGTGGACAAAAAGTTTCTTCTTGAACGGGTATTCTGCAACCCCCTCATCTGGATGATCGGGTGCGCCAACTTCACTATCAACCTGGTCCGCTTCGCTGTGCTGGACTGGGGTCCCACATTGCTCAAGGAATCCAAGGGGCTTCCGCTTGACCACGCGGGCTGGATGGTGGCGGCTTTCGAAATTGCGGGTATTATCGGCATGCTGGCCGCAGGCTGGGTCACCGACAGGTTTATGGCAGGGCGCGCCCCGCGCACCTGCGTATTCTGCATGGCCGGCGCCGCGTTGTTCCTGTTCCTTTTCTGGATGCTGCCGGGCACCGCGCCGACGTGGCTCCTGTTTGCCACTTTGCTCGCGGCAGGTTTTTGCATCTACGGCCCCCAGGCGCTGACCGGCGTCACGGCGGCCAATATCTCGACCAAAAAACTTGCAGGGACGTCTATCGGCTTCACCAGCCTTTTCAGTTACGCCAGTGTGGTCGTATCCGGCGTGGGCATGGGCGCGCTCGCCCAGCATTTCGGGTGGTATTACGCCTATATCGTGATCATTGCCGTGGCATTGACGGGCGCCGTTATTTTTATGCTGCTTTGGAACGCGAAACCCCACGCGTATGATGAGTTGGCGGAATAGGAAGGCTACGCGGCGTCATTTCAGCGACGCACCCCAGGCGCTGCCTAGAAAGGCAACACCCTTAAAGGCCGCCTTGGCCATAGGATCTCTTTCAAGCCAGTCCCCAAGTTCGGGACCAAGCGCATAGTACTCCCTGATAAGCGACTTGCCCCAATCCGATGTGGAAAGCACCCGGTCACGGAAACGTCGAAGGTTCTCAACCTCGACGGCTTCTTTGCCGAATATTCTGCAGATCAGGCAAACATCTTCATGCTTGGGTTCATAGGGTGTTCCGCATTCCAAGCCGGACACAAGGTGGCATTTTACCTGTTCGAAGAAAAGCGAAAAGGAACTGTAATGGTCATAGTTGCCGCTGGTATTTGTGCAACTATGCGCCGGACCATTGCTCAAAGACCCGATCACGCGATAATTCAGGTCCCGGTTCAACAGGGGTGAACCCGACGAACCCTGCTCGGTAACGCCTTCGCTCCACAAAGCCTCAATCTGTTCCTCATACAC